>Ga0209514_10000417_pt1 | contig 89229 bp, 69 predicted proteins | sample Subgrocontami58m_FD_187452 | JGI IMG/M metagenome (GOLD analysis project Ga0209514, IMG submission 187452) | Subsurface groundwater microbial communities from S. Glens Falls, New York, USA - GMW37 contaminated, 5.8 m (SPAdes) (version 3) | ecosystem: Environmental > Aquatic > Deep subsurface >... | reverse complement strand
GTCAATTTGGAGCCGGCCAGCCGTGTCGAAGATCAGCACCGCCGCATTCTTTTGACGGGCGAACTCGAAGCTTTCCTGAGCTATTTTGACGACGTCCTTTTCCGTTTTGTTGGTGTAAACGGGAATGCCGAGCTGCTGGCCGAGCGTGGCGAGCTGGTCGATCGCAGCGGGACGATAAACATCGCACGCGACGAGAACAGGCGAGCGGCCCTGCTTTTGCAGGAGGCGCGCAAGTTTGGCGGAGGAAGTGGTCTTGCCGGAGCCGTGCAACCCAGCCATGATGATCGAGCTGGGGGTGCTGTTGAGATTAAGCCCGAGGTGAGCGGAGCCGAGCAGCTCGACCAATTCGTCGTGAATGATTTTGATGATTTGCTGACCGGGCTGGATGCTTTGAAGAACTTCCTGGCCGAGCGCTTTCTGTTTGACCTGCTCGATAAAATCACGCGCCACTTTGAAGTTCACGTCGGCGTCCAGCAGCGCCAATCGCACTTCCCGCATCGGTTCCAAAATGTTCTCTTCGGTAATTTTTCCAAGACCGCGAAGGTCTTTGAAAACCTTCTGAAGCTTCTGGCTCAGGGAATCGAACATGGCAAAAGCCTAGAGCACGGGGCTCGGGTTGACAAGGCAGTGACTTTCGCATAATCGTTTCGTCCTCCGGGGTAGGATACCCAAGTGGCCAACGGGGGCAGACTGTAAATCTGCTGGCTTACGCCTTCGCTGGTTCGAATCCAGCTCCTACCACCACCTTGTTTACCAGTGAGTTACGCGGTAAACTCTAAAAGTCATAACGCCTAGTCATAACTTGGCCACTCTTTTCCGGCAGCGCCCAAGAGCGTCAAGAGTGCTTTGTTTAATGAACATTGCGGACCGCGTTTGGTGGTGGCTGTATCGCTTTGCCAGGGGGGCGACGATTTCCAAAACGGCAGATCGAAAGAATTGGCGCCCGGTAAGGACCTGCCCATCCACGCATTATTCCCCACGCGCTCGATCGCGCGCTGCCTGATCGGCTCGATGCTCGATCGCCCTCCGCGCGCCGGCGCAATTTCCTTTCGGTCCGCCTGGCGCGTTGGGCCGGCTCGAGGATCGCGCGGCGGCGGTTGGGGCCCCGGAGGGGGGGGCGGGGGTTTGAAAAACAGAAATTCGCCGTAATGGGCCGGGTCCCCTGGTCGCCCGCGGTTCCAACTGGCTTGTTGATGGTTCCCCAGGTTGAGCGGCTCTCTGCGCGGCCGGGCCGGTGGCCACGGCACTCCCTGGACGATTCCTGCAACGAGCAAACGCGGCGCCGATTCGGCTTTTGTGCTGTTGAATAATCGAAGCGGCCGACCTACTCTTCCACAACATCGGCGTCTCGTTGTGAAAAGTTTATGCTGAATGGCCCAAACTCAGAAAGAGGACGAGCCGTTGCAAAACTAAAGTAAGCGGTGGCTCCTTGTGATCAACTGGACCATAGTTCTGAGCTCATTATTCGCCTCGTCTGCGCTCTTTGCAGCGCTCGCTTGGCTTGCCAGGGCTCTTGTCACCCATTTCCTCTCCAAAGACGTAGAGCGCTTCAAGAGCCAGCTACAGTTGGCCACTCTCGAACACCAGATTCGCTTCAGCCGGCTTCATGAGAAGCAGGCAGCCGTAGTCGCTGAGATCTATGAGAAGTTGCTCCCGGCAAAGTTCTGCTTTGCCGCCTTGAAAAAGAGCGACTCCGAGGAGTTTTCTCCACGCGACCGCAAGATGGCGGAGAAGGTTCTTGAGATATGCGTGGATGCCTTCCGATTCTCGCATCAGCACGCGCTTTATCTGGATGATGCCTTTCTTCAGAAGATTTCGAGTGCGAATATCAAGCTGCTCCAGCACGTTGGTCTATATACTTGTCTCGATGACATGCTTTCATCGTTGGGCGACTTTCCGCACGATCGCCATCATCTGGTCGCGAGCACACTTATCTCTGGGTGGCGGGGCATGGAGGATAACATTACGCCGCTCCTTGAAGAATTAAGGCATGAGTTCCAGACGCTGCTGGGTGTCACAACCGAACTGGCCTAACGACCTATAAAGCCTGCGCGGCCTTCTGCCGGCTCACGACCGATTTCGCTCGATCATCCCGCTGATGAAGAGCCACGGCGGACACAAGGCACATGAACGCGAATGCTGCATTGTCGAGTCGCTCTGCCGGGATCTAGCCCCCCTACTTGTGCCGAGTTAAAAGCGAGATGCTGACAATTACCGAAATTGGAGACATCGCCTGGCAGGGTAAAACCGAGCCAGTGATTTGTCGTGCCGAGGATGGACATGAGTATGTTGTGAAAGGAAATTTTGCCGGACGCAAAGCTTTGTGTACAGCAGCGAATTGATCTGTGGAGTGAATGGCGGAATGAGTCGTGGAGCAACGGGACAGGAGGGCGAGTTGGCCCGTGGAGGCAAAGGCGCGTAGGAGTGGTGTGAAAGTGCCGAGCAGGATCGAAGATGATCTTGCGGATTCGGACCGGAAAAAGGTGAGACGTTCGGTGGTGGCGAAGTGATCGGAATTGGTCGTGGAGGTTACATTCCCTGTTCGTCTCGGAACTGGGCCAGGATTTGCAGTGCACGTTGGCGTGCTGCCTGGTCTTCTTGCGGGTTTGGCGCAGGCGGCGGTGGCGCAGCGGGGGCAGAGTTCGAGGGTTTGGGCGCGTAGAGTTGAACCCGGCTGATATTCAGATCTTCTTCAAAGCGGTCGACCTGCAGGAGATTGGAAAGTTTGAGCGCTCCGACGTTCCGGCGCCCTTCGCGGATCTCGCGCTGGAGATAGCGGATGACCCTTTGGAGATCGGCCTCGTTGAAGCCGGCCTGAAAGAGTTCATACCAGAGCCGTTCCCGATCAAAGCGCAGGCTCACGCGCTGGCCGGTCAGCCGACAGTATAACGCGTGAGCCTGCTGGATGCGTTGGATCATGAGTTGTGGCGAGTCAGGCCCGTCAACCCAGGCACCTGTTCCATCGCTTGCTGCATCATTTGGGCGTTGATTTCGCGGGCGTCGGCCCCGGCGGCTTCCAGCCAGGCGGCTCGCGCCAACAAACAGACGCTGCGCGGCACTCCCGCGGTGGCCCGGACCAGCAGATCCACCGCGGCGGGTTCAAAGACCTTCGAGCGATTAATGCCGACGGCTTCCAATCCCGTTTTGAGGTAGGACTGGATCTCCTCGAAGGTCCAAGGGCCCAGCATGTGATGAGCGCTGAGCCGGGAGCAGAGCGCCCGGTGATTACGGAGCTGGAGCTGGCCTAATAAATATTCATCCCCGATCAGGATGAGCGCGAAGGTGGGTTGGCTGGGCAGGTTCAGTCCCAGGAGCAAGCGAAGCTCTTCGAGGGTGCCGTGGGTCGAGTTCTGGGCATCGTCCATCACGATCACTAACGTCTGCCGCTCGTGTTCGGAGAGGTAGCTGGACAGTTCGTCGAGGTTGCGTTCGCGCCGGATACTTCCCCGCTTACCCAGGCTGCGGGCCAGCGTGGCCAAGAGTCCACTGCTGCTCAGAGTGGCCTGAGTGAGATTGACCGGAGTATAGAGCCGGGTTTCCAGCTGGCGTACCCAGCGGCCGACTAAAGTGGATTTTCCCACGCCGTTGCCGCCGCTTAGAAGCATGGCCCCGCGCAAGGCGGCGGTTTGATGCAAGAGGCTCCAGGCCCGTTCCTGGGAAGGGATGGCAATCCATTGACTATCCGACAAAGGCCCGAAGGGCACAGCGGTGGCGCCCCAACTGCGGGCATAGCGATCGAGTTCATTCATGGCTGGACCCTCCCGGCATCGATCTGGCTGTTGAGGTGGCGGTCGACTTTGCGTGCGAGGCCGAAGTCCTGGCCTTTGTAACGAACCAGGACCGGGTTCTTGATCCAGGGATCCAGCTCCAACTGCACTTTGAGCCCGCGCAGGGCGAGGTTGACCTCATAGAGATCGTTGTCGATGCGGACAGTCCCGTCTTTGCGCACGACCCGATCGATGCGGGTGTAAAAGAGCCGGTCCAAATCCAGATGAGCGTCCAAAGGGCGAAGGAGTGGCAAAGCCCGGGCGAAGCGCTCTTGGGGGCTTTCGCCGATGCCCTCATGATGCCGCGGGTGATAGACTTCCTGGAGCCACCGGGCGAGCTTGCCGTTGAGTTCCTCCAGCGAACCGACTGCTTGGCCGGGCAAACGCAAGCCGGCTTCAAAATCCTGCTGCAAGGTGCGGAACATCCGCTCAACTTTGCCTCGACTCCAAGGCCGGCCCACCTTGGAGTGGATGAGCCGGATGCTCAGGTTGGCGCACACGATCCGCAGATGGTGATTGACGAAAGGGCCTCCGTTGTCGGTGTAGAGTTTTCGCGGTAGTCCGCGCCGCCGCAGGGCTTCTTTGAGGCAGCGCAACAATGCCTGAGTGTCGGCGGCCAGCGCGTACTGGGCATAGGGGATCAGCCGCGAGTGATCGTCGATGATGACGCAGAGGTGAGTCGCTACCGTCTTGGGGTGCAAAGCCAGGAATGGACCCGGAGAGAAGTCGACGATCCAGAGGTCATTGACGCCCGGGGCTTCGAAGGCCTTGGTGGGACCGGGAATGTTTTGGCGCAGGAGATAACGGCGGCCCTGCGCGTCGAGGTCGTTGTGCTCCAGCCAGCGATAGACGGCCGAGAGCGCTGGCAGAGTCGGATCGGATTGTTTCCACTGCCGATAGAGCAGTTTGACGGGCACACCCGGAAAGCAACGCACCTGCTCCAGGATCCACTGTTGTTGCCCTTGAGACAGTCGGCGAGGTTTGCCCCGGTCGGAGCGCAGTTTGGGCTTGAGCCCCTCAAAGCCTCCTTTCTTGAAGGCGTAATACCAATCTTCGAGCGTGCGCTGGGCGACAAACTGAGGGGGAGCCTCGCTGTCCCCGGGCAGGGGCTGAGTAGAGCTCACCTGTTCCAGCGCCGCTGAAAGAGGCCAGTGGTGCTGAATGAGCTCGATCACCGCTTGAACCAGGCCCATGCGCCGCAAGGCGAGGGCCTCCTGAACCGATTGGGATGGATTTTTCATGCGGCGCGGAGCCTCTCACGCCCTTGTCCTCTATTTCAAAAAGAGGGTTTTGTGGGATGGCTCCCCTCTGCGCTGGAAGGCAAAGTTCAGGCAGGCGGTCGCAGACAGCGGTAGTTGCCCAAAAGCGAAATGCGGTGGTGTTCAGAAAGAAAACAGAGCATCTTAGGCACCGAGTCAAATGACTGCCGCAAGCTCGTCCAGAACGAGGGGCCGTCGGAAAACGTTCTTTCAATGAGTTGTCCGAAGGCTTCTTTGAGAGTGGCGACACGGGCTGTCAACCGACTCCACGCTCGCTGGAGGCAACCCGCCTCCACCGTGCGGGGCGGAGGGTCCAGGCCTTGGGTCTGGATCCCCGCCCGTTGATCAAACTCCCTTTGCAGTCGCTCGGCGCGGATCGGGCGATAGGGTAATCGGTGGGATGGCAGAACGGAGAAGGTCAGGCCGCACGGACGACAAAGGTAACGTTGGATCCTCTCTTTCTCGGCCCCTTCCGCATCGGCATAGCGCTCGTAGCATCCGTGGCGGTGAACAGTCCCCGGGCAACCGCAGGGACACACCGGACGAATTGCTCCGAGTTGATCTTCGCGAAATTGAATCGGGGAGCTTCTCCAGAATCCTCACGCCCGATCAAGCCGCTTTGTTTTGGGCTCCACGATCCTACTGCTGCGTTCCTCTTCACCAACGTTCCGCGCTCACGCTCCCCCCAGATTACGCAGCGGTACACCAAAACGTCTCAGATACCAGCGGATGGTAATTTCGAATGTTTGCTGAAGACGTTTGGGGAGATGTTGCGAATTCAAAACTTCAAGCCATTGGAGAAAATGCACCACTTTCATTTCGGTTTTGCCGGTCCAATAAACGCCTGATAAACCGAAGAACCTTTCGTATTGTTAATACTGTCATGAGGGTTCCGAACATGGCCACGCGATTTGAACAGGAGTTAACAGAGACAACAGAGATCAAGAGCGGAGTTATTTCTAATCTCTGTTACCTCCGTTTCCTCCTGTTCTATTCCGAGTCGCAGAGCATGTCACCGAATCCGGTTCGCGATGGGGAGGCCACGTGATTTTCTGTCATGTCGAACCAAACCGGGTGCAGTGAACGGCGGGACCGCACCTCTATTCCAAACTGCAAGCCATTGGCCCGAGGTCACTGACCCGGAGCATTAGGCCGCACACAGATGGAGACTCTCAAAAAAGCATCGATTAGCTGTGCGATACTTGTCGGCTTCGTCTTTGTTGCTCTCATTTATGGTCTGCGCGAGAAGCTTCCAAGTTTTAAACAAGCAAGGAGTTCGGGGCCGCCATTCCAATGGCTGGCCGTCACGAATGGAGAGAGACACGAGCACTTATCTCAAATTCTTGGAGCACCGACCGAGCGTATCCCCGCTAACGTAGACGTTTGGCGAAAGAGAGGCGGGACGCTTCGAGTCAGTTATGACGAGAACGGGATCGCCACAAATGTATGGCTGGAAGGAGTCTGGGCACTTGCAGTTCCGTCAGGTGAGAAGGAGCATCGCACAAACTCCACGAAGCAGACGAAATGAATGAGTCGCCGCCTAACAGCCGGTGGAGCCGAACCGCGGCGAGCCGTCCCTTTCGGAGTGACAGATGAAGAGTAGTATTGATCCAGTAGAGTTGAGCGGATTCACCGCCGCGGTCCCGCACGTTTTTCGTTCGGTGAACTTGCGCATCTCTGCGTTTCTGGCACCATTTCTCCAATGAACACATCCACGAAACGCGAGTTTACGGTCATTGTCGAGCGGGACGAGGATGGTTATTACGTGGGCAGCGTTCCAGAACTCCGCGGGTGCCATACCCAGGCAAAGTCGCTCGACAAGCTTCTCACGCGCATCCGAGAAGCCATCTCGCTTTGCCTGGAGGTCGAGGATGAAACGACGAAATCGAGTCAGTTCGTGGGGGTCCAGCGCGTGGCTGTTTGAGTATGGGCCGATCGAGGCGATTGCGGGGCCGGGAAGTTGTCGCGGCTTTGAAACGCGCTGGTTTCGTGGTTTTACGAGTCCGAGGGAGTCACCATTTTCTCCGGCACGGTGATGGTCGAGCTACCGTGGTGCCTTGCCACACTGGAGAGACAATCGGTCCGGGCCTCATGGCAAAGATTCTGAGGGATGTTGAGATGGATCACGAGCAGTTTGAGCAATGGGTTTGAGGGGATTCACCAGGCGGTCGAGGCGAACCGCGGCGAGCCATCCAGGTCCGGAGTGACAGATGCATATTAACATTGATCCCGGGGAGTTGAGCGGATTCACCGCCGCGGTCGCTCACCTTTGTCGTTGGGCCATGAAGCACATCATCCTTAGTATCCTGGCCGTGTTCGTTTTGACTGCGACTTCATCGGGTGCCGAGTCGCGCGTCGACGACACATTGCTTGTTGCGGCCCGGAAGGCGCTCCCACAGGACACCTCAACAAATGAAATCGTGAGAGTGCTGCTGTCGGGGCTATGGAATTCCAACCGGACGGCAGTTGCCGTTTCGTTTCCCCGACCGAAGGCGTCAGTGATTTTGGTATTTCTGCGGCAGACAAATGACACCTATTTGTCGGCGGACGCGAGTCGTGTCGAAGATGGAAATTTTGGAAAGCTCGGTTGGTTCGGCCGCACTGGCTATGGTCGCTTTGAGACCACACCCATCAGGTGGACACACCGGCCGGACGGTTGGTTTCAGGTTGTCATGCGCACCAGAGCATGGAAGTCCGGACAGCGTTACACGGTGTCCGAGCCTTTACTCATCAAACCGGACGGCACGGTTTTGTATAGGTGATGACGAGATTGCCCAACAGTCGGTGGATCGAACCGCGGCGAATCGACCAGTTTCGGAGTGACAGATGAATAGTAACAGTGATTCCGGAGAGGTGAGCGCATCCACCGCCGCGGTGGCTCACCTTTTGCGTCTCGGCTAATCCAATGAACCTCAGCTCGCACCAATATCCTGGTTTCGGTTCAGGAAGGACGCCGAGGACCTGCAGACAGAATTGCGCTCGTCGGGCATCGAATGCACGATCAGAAGGGTGGTTTCGGAGGCACGTGTAATAATCTATGGATGCGCTGTTGTGAAACAATCGGCCGAGCTTTCAGACGTTCTCAGGGCGCTTGACGGACCAATCGCGAACGGCCATGAGGGCGCCCAGCGCGAGCGCGACGACAACTAATAGCCAGAAACGGGCAGGGCGTTTCTCCGCAGAGCGATCGATGTCCAGGCCGATTTCGAGCGGGCTCAACGAATCGACTTGCAAGGAGCGGGTGAAGACAACTTTGCGGCCTTGCTGTGGGAGCGTGGCGTGGATGGCTTCGACTTTGCGCACGGCGGCCTGCTGTTGTTTGACCAGGCGATCGGCCAGGCGCATGAGCGCGGCATTGTCTTCGCTGCCGGTCTGCTCGATGAAATCTTTGGCTTGCTGCTGGGTGTAGGTCGGTTGCTTGCCGAGTTGGAAAGCGGGGGCATTCGGCGCGCTCGGCATTTGGTTGCGCTGTTCGATGCCATAGCGATTCAAGAAATTGAGGCCGACCAAGGCTTGCTGCTGCCGGAGCGTTTGCAACTGGACTCGGGCATCCTCGTTGAGCGCCGCGTCGTGCTGGGAAAGCTCGAGCGCGGCTCGGTAAGCGTTTCGCGCCATTTGTTGGTCGCCCTTTTGGAGGAACTCGTTCCCCTTTTTAAGGAGGCTTTCGGCCTGGATGGTTTTGGCCTGACGTCGCGCGGAAGCAACGGAGAGGTACCCTTCAACCCCTCGGGCCGCGGCTGCGTCCGCTGAACCCTGGCTGAGCAACTGCCAGCGATCGTCCCACTTCGTGACCCGCCAGAGCCCATCGAGGTAGGCCGTCCAGGTAATGTTTTGCAGCGGCAGATCAAAGGCGGGGCCGGGCAGCCGGTAATCGAATCCGCCCGAATGCGCGAGGGCGCGAGTCGAATAGAACAATTCGACCAAGGTGGGTTGAGCGGGATCGGAATTCTTTTCGAGCGGGATGAGAACCTGGTCGCCTTCCGTCCAGGGCAAGGCGCTCTCGCCATTGACGAAGGCGAACCAAAAGTCAGAGCCCGAGGGAAGTTTGAGGCGCAGCAATCGTTTGTCGCCTGAATGAAGAGTGAGCTGGGCTTGGGTGAGCAACTCGCCCGTCGGTGAAAGCGTTGAGGAAAGGTCGAGCTTCTCGACGCGCGCGGGGAGCAGCTTGGCCGGATCGTGACGGACGATTTGCAGGGTGAGATTAAAGCTGGGATCCACAATGCGGAAGAATGCGTTCGGTTCCTGGGCGGAGATTCCTTCGCGGAGGGTGGCGGGCACAGATTGCCAGTCGGCCTTGGCCAGGCTCGAGGGCAGTTGGGGCACGCTCACTTCGAGTCGGCCCCCGCTGCGCACGGAAAGATGCCCGCGCTGAAGATTCACGCCTTGCGCCTGGATGCCCGTCAATTGCAACGCGGACGCGGCGGATCCGTTCAATAATTTGAAGTCAACATGGAGACGGTAAGTGCCGATGACGCGGCGGGAGAGTTTGACGGTCCAGGTGGCCAGGCCGTTGGCCCCGGCAACGCCTTTCACCGAGTCAGTGATATGCTGCCCGTTGAAGACCACGCTTTCGGCCGAGGCGGGCAAATCGAGGCGCAGCGCATTCACGCCGGCATTTTCGATCTGGTACTCGAGGTTGGCGACCACCAGGAGTTGGCCCTCTTTGACGGTGATATCTTCGAGCAGATTGGCCTGAAGCCAAGGGGCGACTTTTTCGACTTCGAAATCGAGCTGCCAGGCGTTCTGGAGCAGGCGGAAGGCAAGCACCCCTGGCTGTTTTATGTTGAGCTGCTTTGGATCGAGTTCAGTGACTCCCTGGCGCGTCCGCGCGTGAAGCCGGATCCCCAATTCCGGCGTGACGATAAGCTGGCCGGTTTGTTTGCTGGCCTCGCGCAGAGTGACTCGCGGCGCGGTGAGCGTTTGTTCGGTCAATCCAGGCCCAGCGAGCGTGAGCGCGAACGTTTGCCTTCCCTCCGTTTTGCCCCGCAGGTGCATGGTGATGATGCGCTGATTGGCTTCGCGCAATTCGGTCCAATGGCTGAGCGCGGGCCCGGTCAAGGATTCGACTTCGAGCGGTTCCGGCAGGGGGAAACTGAGCTTGAAAACTCCGGCGCGGGTGATGGTGGCGGTGAGATTGATGGCCAGGACCGTGCGATCCTGAGCGAGAGAAAGCGTTTCCTGTGTGACAACGCGAACGTCCGGTTCGACCGCAGCCGCCGAAATGGTCAGTTGCGCGCCCGGATTTGAAAAACGGAAAGCGCGGCGGAGGCCAATCGCGGCGTCCTTGGACTGGGCAAAGGCCAAGGTCGAGCGAGCGAAATCCTCGAGGTTGATGGGCGTGAGATTCTCGACCTGCACGTCCTGGATCTGCACTTCGCTTCCCGTGGCCAGGCCGGCGGAACCGAGTTGATTGGCGGCGCCGGAAACCGCGGGCAAAGCCAGCCGCTGCTGGTAGGGAAGCGGGCGGACCGCAACCTGGGAAGTGGCGCGCAGAGCGAACACGCCGGACTGCGGCGATTTGAATTGGACGCGAAGCGTGCGCGACTCGGGATCAAAGCGCCAGGTGGAGACGAACGGGGCTTGCGCATCGGTGATGGTGAACTCGGGCGGGACGCTGAATTCGAGTCCAGCGAGCTGACCTTGAGCGAGCCGTATCGAGGCGTCGTGGATACCTTCGATCACACCCGCGCCGGGAATGAATAAATGAGTCATCTCGACGTAGAACACCGCTCGTTCGGCGCGGATGTCGCGGCGGCGCGGACGCCAGTTGACCTCGATCTGGTCGCTCGGTTCGAGCACGAGTTCGGCATGCGTCGTTTCGTGATTGTCACGTTGAATCATTTTGCGTTCGACCGCCACGGCTTGAGGCGAGCTGACTTCGACATCCTGATCGGGAATATCGAGGCTCAAACGGTTGACCAGGCCGTAATGGGTGGGCAAACGGACGGAAGGGCCGGCGTCGGAGGGATTGATCGGGAGTTGATAATCGAATTGCGCTTCGAATGTTCCGCCCGAGCGCGCAGTCAACCGATACACGGTGGCGCCACGAACGCGGCTTTCCAACAACGTCACCTGGTTTGTTGGATAATCGATGTGGGTCAGAACGGCGGGTTGCCGCAGAAAATCGAGCCATTGGCCGGGCTGGGCTGTCCACTTTATCCGGGCATGCGCGACAAAGCCGTTGTCCCGAATTTGAGCGGATTGGTCGATGGACGAGATGACCACCGGTTGATCAGCAGGCAGGGTTCCGGCCCGGAGTGGAACTGCAAAACATCCCGCGACCAAGAGGGCGACCGCGCCGCCCATGGCCGGCGAAGCTGGAGAGGCGCCGGGAGAACGCGGGAGTCTGCGCTGCGCGCCCCAGGCGGGCAGGATTAAGTGAATGAAAGCGAAAGTCGCCAGCGCCAGCCGAAAGAGCCTGCCACTGTCCGGAGCGCGCAACGCGGCCCAGAAGACAAAAATCCAGCCGATCCAGACCAGCGCCTTGCGAGCGAACCCGGGTGAAAATCTGAATTGCCAAAGCCAGACGACCAATGCGAGCAGGAGGGGCCAAAGTTTCGAAATGAAATGCCAGGCGCCGCCGATTTCGAAGTTGTTAATCTGAATCGCTGCGGTGCGGCCGGCTTCGAGGACCGGCATGGTGAAGCTCAAGTAATTGGGCAGAACGCCGGAATAACTCGAACTGGTCACCGCGCCACTAACCAACAGCACCAGGGCGAGAGCAAATGCAACCGTCGCGGCGGTTAGACCGATGATGTTGCGCCAATCGCCCCGGCTGCGGCCCGCGCCTGTGGCCCACCGGACCAGGAGCAGGCCCGCGGCGAGGAGCACAGCAGCGAGCACGAGAACGAGGACTGATTCCGAGCTGCCTTTCCCAGTCAGCAACTGATGCAGCCATTCGTATCCGGTCCATTCAACGCCGCCAATCGCGGGACGGACGGAACCCTGACGGAAGATCAATTGATGGTTCGCCTCGGGGTCAACGCGCCAATCCGTTTGGAGAATCGGCGCCGCAGCCACCGGGAGCTGAAGCTGCACGGACCGGGCATCGGGAGATTTCGCGGCGATTTTAATGGCGAGGGTAATGACAGCGTCCGGATCGCTGTGCTGCGGCAGCGGGACCAACGTATCCTTGCCATCCGCGACGGGGACCACGCGGGCTCCGTTCACCATCGACGACCACAGTTCGACACCTGCGGGCAACGTGAGCCGGAGGTGCGAGTGGCCTTTGCTCTTGAGCAGATAAGTGATTTCCGTGAGCGCATTTCCCTCGCTCGAGATCCGTGATTGAACGGAGGCCCGGTCAATCACCAGGTTCATGGTTTCGCCTTGGGTCAGCGCGGCGAGTTGCAGATCGAGTCGGAATGGCCGAGCCAAATACTGGTAGGAAGCGAGCACCGGCGCGGCAAAGAGCAAGCGGTCTTCGGCGGGAATTTCCGTGGGATCGAGCGCGATTAATCCAGGCGAATTGGTGGCGGTTCTAACTTGGAATTGGAAATCGCTGATGACAATGACCCGCCCCTGCTCGGACTGGACCCCCTCCGGTTGGACGCCTTCGAACGAGAGCGTCCCACCGGCCGGCGGAAATTGGCGGTCGTACGTGGCGAGCACCGTATAAGCGCCGAAGACCGGGGAATTGAGCGAGACTTCATATTGGCCCCCACCCGTGTTCCGCCAGCCGCGGACATCGCGTCCGGTGAACTCGATGTTGCTGTAATTCGTCGGCGCGCGGAACTTCAGCACGGGGACGGGCGAGCCGGAGATGAAATATTTCATCACCGAGCTGCCGTAGGCGATTCCCTCTCCAATCGAGAAAAGGTGAAGCGCATCCACTTGCATGGAGAGCTGGAGACGCTCGATTCTGGCCGTGACACTCCAATTGCCATCGCGGAGCCGCCAGGCGAGCTGCAGTCCCTCGGCCTTGCGCGGAAAGAAAGCAGGCCCGACCTCGCTCAGCGATTCGTTGGCGTTCACCGCAGTGAGGCGCAGGCCCGCATCCGCGGCGATGCCGACATATCCGCGAACGGATTTCACACCCTCCGGTTGAAGACGAGGCAGCGGCCAATTGCCGGGCTGCAACGTTCGATTGTTTTCGAGGCGCACCTGGATGATTTCATGCCCGGAGACGGGGCCGGAAAAAACGATTCGCAATCGAGAGGGGCCGCCGGCGTTTTCTTTCGTGACGAAATAATCGCTGAGATGGGCGTTGTTCAACTGGGAGAGGATGTAATCGGCTGGGATCAGCAGCGTGAACTCGCGCAACGGGGCCTCGCGGATGTCCAACTCGATCTCGGCCTCGATGCTCGTTTCGGCTTCGGCCGCGCGATAGACGAGCAATTCAGAAACACTCAGTTCGGGGAGGATATTGTCCGCTTGCACCGCGAGCTCGTAATTCCCGTCGGAGAATCGGTAGGCAAAAATTTGCATCCCGGATTGGTCCGTGAGAGTCCGCACGGCCTGGGTCTGGGGAAATTGAGCGGCGGAGATCTGGGAGAGGCCCGCGGCTTTGGTGACGTCGAGCCGGACCGCGCCGTCATTGACCAGCCGGAGGTACCCCCCGAAGCGAATGGCGTTCTCGGGCCGCAGCCGGAGCGGAGTCACGGCCAGGGGAAACGGGCCCAGCGGCGTCTGCGTGTAAACCGCAATGGCGAAATCGGATTTCTTGGCTTGGTTCAATTCCACCGCCAATTGGCGGCGGATATCCGAACCTGTCACCTTCCACGAGAGGATGTCCGGCCCTGTCACGCGCGTGATTTCGCCGTTGCCCTCAACGTTGAGGATCAGACGTGTTATCTCCCCTTGGGTCACCTTGACGTCGAAGAGGTGCGTCTGTCGGAGCAACCCGGGGCTGACGCTGATTTCCGCGAGGCTTTCCAGAGAATAGAACAAGCGTCCTTCAGCCTCGGGCCGCGTTTCTTTCCAGGACACCGCGAGCCGGCCGGCGGCGGGGAGATTGAACTCGAACGCAGCGCTGGTTTGTTTCGGCTTCGAAAGTGTCGTCGAGCGAAACTCGATGTTTGCGGGGAGCCCGCTGACCGAAACGGGCCGCATCGAGCTGGGCGCGACTTCAAAGTCGAGGCTGCGCCAGCCGTCCTGCTCGGTGATGCGGGCATCGAACTTCAGCTCGATGGGGAACTCGCCAGGCCGATCAAACACGAGGTAATACCCCGCGGCGAAGCCGGGGCGCGGGATGAGCAAACGCTGGCCAGGTTGGAGGGCTTCGCTCGAGAGCGAATTCGCAGAGGTCAGAGCGGGAGCTGAGGTTCCCTGACCCTGGGCGATTGCGCTGAGAGTATCGCCGGCCTTCACGAAGTAGAATCTCGGCTCGCGGTATTCGATCCGATAACCGGGTCCGCTGATGAGGTCCGTGAGCGCGGCGCGTCCTGACAACACGAGCAACTCGCCTCCTTTTGGATTCTTGAGGCGGGCGACGCCTTTTAAAACAAACGCGACATGGTTCGAGAGGAGCTGGCCGTTCAGCGAGAATTGCTCGAAAATCACGCGATTGGCGTCGGGATCCGCAGCGGTCAATTCGAGCGTGAGCTTCGGTAGGGTGGCGAAAAAGCGGAAGGCAAGCGTTTCGGCGCCGGGGACCATGAACGTTCCGCTTTCCTCTCCCCGCGTTTTCGAATCCGATTTTCTATCAACGCCGGGAGAGGGTGATGGGGACGGGCTCAGATTCATGGAAACTGCATGGGCAGGCAGCGGGCTGACCGGCGTCAGGTCGGCGGCTTCGAGGACTTGCAGGCGCAGGGCCGGTTTGGCGGTGAAGCGGAGCAATCCTTCGTGCATGGCGGGGTTCCCCGGAACAACGATCAGGGGAGAAATGCGGACCGGGAGCTTTTGGAATTCCTGACGGGTTTCGATTTGAAATTTGAGCTGGCGAAGGTCCTTTTGGGAATGATCCACGCGGAGAATGAGAGATCGGTTTCCATCGTGGTCCCGGCGGATGCTCCAGTTTTGGAGCTTCTCGCCTTTGACCTGAGTGACCTCGCCTTCGCCGCGCATCGCCAACTCGAGCTCCGCGAATTCGCCGCTGACCAGGTTGGCTTCGAACTCGATTGTTTGGATGAATGCATTGGGCTCGGCGGTTCCGGACGAACTGGCCCGGGACGAATAAATGGGTTCGTGTTCCTTGGAAGGCCGGCCTTTGAAATGGCCGCTGAAAGTGAATTGGGCTTCCTGATCCTTGAGGTCGCCTCCGAACTGGATTTGATCGCTGTCGGGTGCGGATGCTTCCGCGGCGCGGAGATTCGGATTGGGGAGGGCCAGGAACGCCAGCGTCGCCGCGAGAATCACCGAGGAAAAGAGTGAGTTAGGCATAAGAATTTTTGGGGTAGGAGAAAGACGCAGGTTGTTACGCATTTAAATTCGAAATTCGAAGCGCGAAACTCGAAACAATCTCGAATCACCGAATGATCAAATGACCGAAACGAGCTCGTTTTTCTTGCTCATTCAGCCCTGCAGACGGGCCAAGCTGATCGGAAGCGCCCTCGCCGTTTTGATCATTTGAATTTTGGTCATTCGGATTTGTTTCGGATTTCGGATTTCGTGCTTCGGATTTGGTGAAACTCGTCCGCGGTTTCAAATCCTTTTTGGCTAGTTTTACTTTCCGTTAATCGAGATGGCTTCCTGGATCATGGCGAAGAGACGCCCGGGACGCGGGTCGGGTGAATAGATTTCCGGGACGCCACGGAGCAAGTTGAGCAGCGCTTCGGGGGCGACGGTCTGGGCGTACGGACTTTTGGCGAGCCATTCGGCAAATGAGGCGGCTGTTGCGGCGAGCCGCAGCGCCGGGCTGGCTTGAGCCATCTCAGTCTCGGTCATGGTGTAAGGAAGCGGCCACTCGCGCTCTTCATAAAGGCCGGTCGAGGGAACGCGATAGCGCAAGCGAAACGTTCCGATAGGGCCGTTGCCGTTGGGATCGAGTTCGACAGAGTAAAGCGCGTTGCCCGATTCGGCTGCGCCGATTTCAGCGGCATCGACTCGGTTGTCCCGGAATTGTTCCTTGGTCAACTGATGCTGCTGGTAACCAATCTGGCGGTAAACAACCACCCGGTTCGGGTTGAATTCGATTTGGACTTTGACATCGGCCGCCGCGACTTGCAGCGCCCCGGCCAGTTTGGCGGCAAACTCAGTCCGGGCGGCTTCGGGATCATTGATGAAGGCGTAGCGTCCATCCCCGTTTCGCGAGAGAACTTCCAGGAGGCGATCATTGTAATCTTCCCAGCCGATGCCGAAGCAATCGAGCGCGATGCCTTTCTGGCGGTGAGCGATTACCCGCTCTCGCAGGGTTTGCGGATCGAGATTGCCAAGGTTGGCCGCGCCATCGGTGAGCAGGATCACTCGATTGTTGCCGTGCGCGAGGAAATGTTTGGCGGCTGTTTCGTAAGCAAGCCTCATCGCTTCCTCGAAATTCGTCCCGCCGGATGGGTTCAGACCGACAACGTGGCGAAGCAGCGCCTTGGGATCGCCGCCCGCCATCCCATCGACGATCAAACGAGCTGTGCGCGCGAACGCGATCACGCTCACTCGATCTTCCGGACGCAGTTGGCCAGCCAGGACCGTCAGCATTTCTTCGATGATGCGAACTCGATCCGCGCGCTCCATCGAGCCCGAATTGTCCAGAACCACCACCAGGTTGAGCGGTTGACCAGGCTGGCGGCCAACGGCGGCGGTTTGCACGGACAAACGGAGGAGTTCGCGATTATGCGCAAACGGGTTCCGGGCGCGTTCCCAGGCAAAAGCCACCGACTGCCTGGGCGCGGGCGCCGGATCGTGGTAATCGAAGGCGTTGACGAATTCCTCGCTCCGGATTTGGACCGCGTCGGGCATCCGATTCTTTTCGAGACTGGCCGCAGCGAGTTGGAATGAGACATCGCTGACGTTGAGCGAGAAGGTGGAGAACGGGTTGTTTTTGGCGCTGATTTCAGGCAGCGGTTCGGCCCGCTGGAAGAGCCGTCCGAGAACCGGCGTGTCGCCAAGGCGAGGCATTCGCTCCTTGGCGAGCTCGACCTCGCTGTTCTTGGCTTTTGCTTCTTCGCGGAGTTCAGGACGGGCTGCTGGCGGAGGAGCGGCTTGACTGATTGGTTTGCTCGCCCCAGCAAGTTGTTTGGATTCGGCGGCAGCTCCCAGCGGAGTGGCGGCGTTGTCTGAGCGATCTAAGTGTTCCATCCGATCCAAAGCCGCTCTCGGCTCGCGAACGGAGAGTGTTCTCGCGCGATCATCGAATGTGGGCAGGGCCACGCCATCGGCGGCGAAGGAATCGTACATCGCGGCCGATGAGTTGGGAGCACTGCTACTGCCCGTCACTGTCACCGGCGGCCATTCGTTCCGAGTTTCCAAACCCTGATGTGTCGACTTGCCGAGGCCGCCTACGACGATGCCGCTGCTACCTCGTCCGCCGAGACCGCCAAAAGCGACGTTCCGATTCGCCAGATCAGCGAGCTTCTTTTGAGCGTGATCTTCCCGAGAGGCGAGATTCTTTTGATCGGCTGCGGACTGCTGAGTTGCCACAGGCGGCGACGCGGTCCTGGGCGGCAGCGGATTGCCGAATTGATCGAAACCCCAGCCTGCGCTGGGCTGGTTGTTGGAAGTGGAAAGATCGCTAAGGCGTTTCGCGAGATGGTCCGCGGAAGCCGATCCGGCGACCGACAGCGGGAAACCTTGCTGGACGGGCGCAGCCAGTCCGAACTTTTCCTCTGACTCAGCCTTCTGTCTCGATACCCCGGCCACCTCCAGTTGGGCTCGACCAGTCGGCGGAACGGCACCCGCACTTTTCGGCGAACCGAAAGAGCGAGGATCGATCACCAACCCATAACGCTTCGCGAGCTGTGGATCCATGTTGTACTGGTACGGTTTGGCGCCGGTGGCCCCTGACTCGAAATCGCTCAGTTCGTTCACGTCGTCCTTCAACGTGGAGAAGCGATCATTGAGTCGGCCATTGGCTGCTGTCGCGGGGGGCGCCGTCGGGACCGGGGAATTCGCTTCGGGCACGCCGGCGGGCTCGAAACCCAGTTCACGCGACAGTGGACGGTTTGCACGAGCCCCTGGCTCCTCACCGGCTGCAGTCATTGGGCCACTGGCTGGACCCGCCATGGTTTTGCTGAAACGCAGCCCGGCCTGAACTTGTGCCTCGGACAACTCCCGCGTTTGGTATTCCGTTACGGGAGGCTGCGTCATCCACAGGTTTAAATTATGCGCAGCCGAGTCCCCAAAGGTTGCAGGCAATTGACCCGTGGGTTGCGCTGCACCTCCGGCGGCAAGTCCGGGAACAGTTACGGCCACCTCTGGGTTAGCTTCAGGAAGAAAGATTGGAGCGGGTTTAACCGGTGCGAAGGCGGACGAGGCAAACGCGGTTGCCGTTTGAACTGCTCCTTCGGATTGGGACGCGATCGAAAGCGTCGTCGCCTCCTGCTGCCCTCCTGCCTGCGACACCGGTTGATTGACACCACCGCGGCGCTCAGAAAGTTTTTCATCAGATATTCCCAACAGTGGCCGCTGTTCGCGCTGCGCGAGCATTTCTTTGTCGCGTGCGGCCGATGCGGGCTCTCCCAATTCTCGCGAAAAGCTGAGTTGCCTCATGGCTTTGCTTTTCGAGATTTTTGCGGGCAACAGCAGCCCGCTAGCCACGAGCAGCAGGGCAAAGGCTGCGGCAATGGCAAAAACCATCTTCCGCCGGCTGCGACGGTTCAATTCCGGCCGGGGAAGCGACGGCTGGGTGGCAGAGGGTTTTGGCTTCTTAAAAAGTTGTTCCAGTTGTTTGCGCCGATCCGGCGAAAGCTTCGGCGCTCCGGATCCGCTCGGCGAGGATGCAGCCAGGGATTTTTCGAGCTGGGTAACGGTCTGGCGCATGCGGTTGTAAAACGCTTTGAGCTCCAGGTCCTGTTCTAACGCATGGAGCAGCTCCGCTTCCTCGAAGTCACTGGCTTCGCCGAGGAGAAGCGCGGTGATGCGGACTTCGAATTGCTCCCGAGCGGTTCGGGGGTTTTGTTCGTTCATGGCGCGACTCCTTTCTTTTGGAGTTCATCGGCCAATGTTTTGAGCGCGTGGTGGAGGATGTAACCGACGTTGCCGATGCTCAGGCCGGTCAGTTCGCTGATTCTGCGGTAGGAACAGTTCTCTTCGAATTTGAGCCGGATCAGCTGGCGGCTTCGTTCGTCGAGCGTTTCGAGGCCGCAACGGGTCTGCTCGGCATTTTCGATTCGCTCGAGTTCGAGATCGGGCGTGGGAGATTGGTCAGGGAAATCGGGGGTTTCGTCGCCGCCCTCGGCCCCGGCGAGGGAGATGATCTTCCGCTGCTTTCGGTGATGGTTGAGGGCGAGATTGTGAACCGTTCGGTAGAGCCACGGACGCGGCTGGCGGACAGAAGCGAAATCGGCGTGGAGCCGGATGAACGCTTCCTGGACGATGTCTTGGGCGGTTTCGGTTTGTTGGACGAGCTTCATCGCAAAAGCGAGCAATGGCGATTCGAGCGCCACAAAGAGCGTCTCGAGGGGTTCGGGCGGAACCACTCCAGGATCGGTTTGGGTTTGCATGGCCGCCCTCATTGCCAGCTTCCGTTTCGGGCTGGGCGCTGGGGCTTAAGGAGCCGTTTTTTGTTAATCGCCATCCGCTGCCTTACTTGTATGACACGGTTGGACGGATTTTCTTAGAAGGTTCCCCGCAAAATTCCGCTCGGTGCGTGGAAAGGGCGCGATCAACTTGGGGTCTTAGGGAACTGGGTCTTAGGGTCAGACCTCGAATATTGACAATGCATTGTGGGTCAATTCGCGATTACTTAAAAGCAGTAATGTTTGTCCACTCGGTGCCGAAACGTGCCCGCGCCATCGGCTGCCGTTGTGAGGAACACGGAATCGTGCATGTGGACCCCAAAACGCACGCGCCATCGGTTCGGAAGATCGAGGGAAGGGAGTCGTTCGCTTCTAGGCGATGGAATGCAACCGGCTCCACCGGTTTGGATGATCGAGCGAAGAGCCTGCCCATTGGCCAAGACCTCGTGTTAGTCAATACCGTCAATTGTCAATATTCGAGATCTGACCCCAACCCCCCGGATGTTGGATTTATGTTCCCAATGAGTGATGGTGCCGTATCTGCGGCAACTAATCCGACGACCTGACTAAAAGATGGAATGGGTTTAGCCGATTCCTGCGAATCGGTCAACGCGTTGTCGGAAACAACACGCACGAGACCGTCGTCGTAAATAGAAGCGGTCTGAAACGTTTGAGAGATGGGGTCAACTGCGGCAGTCGTAGCCACAGGTGCGAATAGTAGCGCAACCAGGCCAACCATCCCGGAAAGCCAGGTGTATAGCCATCGCTTCATTTGGATTGACCAGCGCCTTTCAATCTCTTCTCGTAGATGGCATCAACCAGCTTCCATATCTCGGTTTCGGGCGCTTCTTGTGGATACTTTTCCGCTGCGCGAAGGAAATAGTGTAATTCTGTGCCTTCCCTGAATCTACCGACAACCAGTCTCGCCTCCGCCTTCGGGATTTCCGAACCAGAAGGAATACGGTCGAGCAGGCTGTTTAGTGCCGCGAAAAGGCCCGGCTCTACCTCGTCTCTGAAGGGTTGGATCTTGTTGAGTTTGAAGTGAACCAATTCGCCATTGGCCCTATCGTCTGCCGATATGAAACAGTCAAGTTCCCAACCTTCGTCGCTTGTTGGTCTAAATCGTCTGAAATGGATTTGTGGCATAGCTATCGCTCCTATCTGATTGGCGTTGCTGGTCCAAGTTCTTCGAAAGGCACGAGATAGGCTGGCCCCGGTGGCTTGCTACCATGGGCGGTCTTAGGGTCAGATCTCGAATTTTGACAATTCGGTTCCCATGCGGTTCACCCTGGGTTCGGTCAGGTTCGGTCTTCTGCAGAAGCACGCGATAACAACGCCAACGATCCTTTCCCAGTTCGCGCCACCTGCTCGAACGTGCATTGCTTCGGGTTTTTGTCAGGCCGCCAACGAATCAGTTTCGTTCCATGCCGAAAGCGTCCGCCGGTAAAATGGTCGAAGCTCACTTCGACGACCAAGCTCGGATGCAATGGTTGCCATTCGGTCGAGCGTTCGGTGCTCCAACGGCTCGGGCCGCCGGGGGCGCGGCCAGTGAATCCGGGCGGTTCGATCAGCGGCTCGAGTTTTCGGTTCGTACTGCCACCCTTCGCCTGTTGGGATCTCGTCAACGAGCAAAGCCTCCATCGGCAAGAAGGGTGGTTGGATCGGCAAGCCCACTCGACAAAATACTACGTTTGAGCGGAATTGCAGCCGGCGGGGTCGATTTGAAAATGGCACTGGTCCGTGAGAGGCTTCAGAGCGATGCTGCGCTGCTCTCGACGTCGAAAAAACGGCCATGGTCTGGCCGGACTGCTTCTTTTGTGCTCGAGCCAACTCCTGCTCGCGCTCGTTTCCGGCAACCTGCTCTGCGCCCAAACCGTCACTTTCACCGATCCAAATCTGGAAGCGGCGGTCCGGAGCGCGTTGTCCAAGCCAACTGGAGATTTGACCAAGCAAGATCTCGAGCAACTGACCTTGTTCGCCGCCTTGCGCAGCAGCATCTCGAATATCGAGGGTCTTTCCGCAGCCACGAATCTTGCGGAGCTCGACCTCAGTTTCAATTTACTGACGGATGTCACGTTGCCGGCTGACCTCGCCAGTTTGGAAAGCGTGGCGCTTCGAGCGAATCAAATGACGAATTTCACCGCCACGGGCACGTTGCCGAAATTAGCTTCGCTCGATCTTTCCGAGAATCAGATAAACAATCTCGCGTTTCTCGGGCAATTGCCCGGCCTGAAGAATTTGTCGATCTCCTACAATGATCTCGGCGCCTTTTCTCTTGCTGGCAGTTCCCCGGCGTTGCAGTCGCTCGATCTTGGCTTCAATCGCGTGCACGACCTTTCATTTCTCGAAAGGGCGCCGAACCTTCGAAGTCTCGTGCTCGATGACAATGGCCTCACGCGATTTGATCCGCCGCTCGCGCTGACGAACCTGACCATGCTGAGCTTGGAGGTGAATCGGATTTCCGACCTCTCTTTCCTCGAGGCCTTGCCGAATCTCGAGCAACTCGACCTGGCCTCGAATTTTGCCACTGAGTACCGTTTTCCGACGGGCTTGAAGCGGCTTCAATGGATTAACTTCGGAGAAAACCGGCTGACGAATGTGATTTTTTCGGCGGACATGACGAACGTTTCCTCGATTTATCTCGATGACAACAAGCTGGCCGCGATGCCGGATTTAAGAGCGCTCACGGCTTTGAACACGCTGGATCTTGGGTTGAATCGTCTAATCACGGCCACCATTCCTGAAACGCTGACGAATCTCGCTTACCTCCAACTGCGTCAAAACCCGCTGCAAGCGGTGGTGCTTTCTGATGTGCTCGCAACCAACCTGCTCGCTGGAACCGTTGCCGAGCTCACCCAACAAGGAATCGTTGTCCATGTTTATCCAGTCGTTCCATACCTGACGAATTTGTTCGTGGCCGCGGACGGGCTCTTGCAATTCGCTTTGCGCGGCCCTCCAGGCGAGTACGAAATCATGCGCTCGATCGATCTCCAGACTTGGGCCGCCGAAGACGCGCTGACGAACCGCACCGGAACAGTCGCTTATTCTTCCGCGACGGCCACGCCAGCCGGGCCGGCCTTTTATCGCGCGGTTCGAACTTCCTTTTTAATTGAATGAGCTCGGGGACCATCCACGCGAAAAATGAAGCGGCCCAATCGCGAGATTTCACTGCATTTACTCTCATCGAATTACTCGTTGTGATCGGGATTATTGCGCTGCTCGCCTCGCTTTTGCTGCCGGCGCTGGTCGCAGCCAAAGAACGCGCCCGCCGGGCTCGTTGTTTGAATAATGTTCGGCAATTCACTCTGGCGGTTCACCTGTATGCCACGGACAATCGGGATTTTGTTCCCACCGGCGCCTCGGAAAACCGCAATCCGGAAGACTCGCATATCCCAGTGATCTCAGGGCAAACCCGGTCGAACCTGGTGGCGTTCGGCGGGAGCGCGAAGATCTTGGAATGTCCTGGGCTGGGCAAACCGTTTGGACAAACCAATGGGTGGTACTATCCGGATTACGGCTATGTGATCGGTTACAATTATCTCGGCGGGCATCTGGACACGCCCTGGCCAAAGTTTGGAGAATTCACCGGCTGGCCTTCCCCTCAAAAAACAATCGACGATCCGTCTTGGGTCTTAGTAACTGACCTGAATGATTGGTCACCCGGCTATGGAAAAACGTTCGCCCCGCACGGCTGGGCCGGGCCGATCCTCCGGGACAATGACGCCGGAAACGAAAGCGCCGCGGGCGCGTCAAGCCAGACCATCGGCGCGAAAGGCGGGAACGTCAGCCATCTGGACGGGTCCGTTCGTTGGGTTCCCATCGCGCAGATGACTCTGCATCGAGGATCTCGGCTCTGGGGCAGCGGTGGGTGCATGGCGGCGTGGTGAATTGAAATCCGAATTTTTTCTCGTACCTTTCGTCTGTCAGAAGCGAGGTCTTGGATTGCCTTTTTTCGAGCCCTGGTTGCTTTTTGTAAAAGGTGTTTTCTGCTGGGCCAGATTTCGGCAACCGAATCATTCAAATGAACGCGCAATGGAAAGATAACCTGGCCGATTTCACTACGGACGCTCGTGTCCTGATCCTCTCGGGCATGGCGGTCGTTATTGGCGCGATCAGCGCCGGCGTCGCTTACGGCTTGCTCTGGCTGATCGCCCTGCTGACCAACATCGCGTTCTTCCAAACCTTTTCGACGGCGCCGGCCCTGCCCGCCAATCATCATCTTGGCCCTTGGGTTATTCTCGTTCCTGTGGCCGGCGCGCTCATCATCGGCCTCATGGCGCGCTTCGGGTCGGCCAAAATTCGCGGCCACGGCATCCCGGAAGCGCTCGAAGCGATTTTGATCGGAAGAAGCCAGATCGAACCGAAGGTGGCGCTGCTGAAACCAATCTCGTCGGCGATCTCGATCGGCACGGGTGGCCCGTTCGGGGCGGAAGGGCCGATCATCATGACGGGCGGCGCGTTCGGTTCGCTCTTCGCGCAGTTGTTTCGGTTCTCATCCGCCGAGAGAAAAACGCTGCTCGTGGCCGGGGCCGCGGCGGGAATGTCAGCGATCTTCGACACTCCCATTGCGGCAGTCCTGCTCGCGGTCGAATTGCTGCTGTCCGAATGGAAACCGCGCAGCTTCATCCCGGTCGCCGTCGCATCGATTGTCGCGGCGCTGCTGCGCGTTTATTTAATCGGGCCGGGGCCCATTTTCCCGATTCCGAGCCATGCTGTATTGGGACCGAGTGCGATAGGGTGCGCCGCACTGGTGGGCCTGACGGCGGGGCTCACGTCCGTTCTTCTGACGTTCCTGGTCTATTTTTTCGAGGATGCATTTCACAAACTGCCCATTCATTGGATGTGGTGGCCGGCGCTGGGGGCCTTGCTGGTGGGAGTTGGTGGCTGGCTCGATCCGCGAGTTTTTGGGGTCGGTTACGATCTGATTCATGATCTTTTGCAGAACCACATCAACGGCTGGCCGCTCGTCAGCCTGATTCTGCTCAAGGCGTTCGTTTGGGCGGTGGCGCTCGGTTCGGGAACTTCCGGCGGCGTGCTGGCGCCATTATTAATTATTGGCGGCGGCGTGGGCGCTTTGCTCGGCGGCGTTCTGCCGGTGGGAGACCCTGGGTTGTGGGCGCTGGTTGGAATGGGGGCAATTATGGGAGGAACCATGCGATCGCCCTTGACGGGATTGCTCTTTGCGCTGGAGTTAACTTGGGACCTGCACGCGCTTCCCGCCTTGCTCGCGGGCTGCATCAGCGCGCTCGCCGTCACGGTCCTGTTGCTGCGGCGATCCATCTTGACCGAGAAAGTCGCGCGCCGCGGGCATCACATTACCCGCGAGTACAGCGTCGACTTCTTTGAACTGATTCGTGTGGGGGATGTGATGGACACTTCCCCGCCGCTGGTTCCGGCGGACATGACCGTGGCGGAATTGTCGAATCGGATTGCGAGCGGCGATTCGCAGGTGAGCCACCGCCAAGGATTGCTCGTGATCGATTCCCAGCAAGCTCTGCTCGGCATCGTCACCCGCGGCGATCTGCTCAAGGCAATTCAAAAAGATCCGCAAACGAAACAGACACTCCACGAGATTAGCAAAACAGAGCTGACAGTGACCTACCCGGACGAACTCCTTCGCGATGCGATCAACAAAATGCTGGTGAACAAAATCGGCCGCTTGCCCGTGGTTTCGCGGGATAATCCACGAAAAATTGCCGGGTACCTTGGCCGGGCGGAAGTGATGGAAGCGCGCTTCCGGCTCTTCGAGGAGGAGAATGTCCGGGAAACACGGCTGCGCGAATGCGCGTGAATTCTGCGTTTAGGAAACCGGCCCGGCGTTGATCGAAGCCTGTTCCTTCGGCTCTTCCTCGAACAAGCCCCGCAGCGTCGTCAGGATTTGTTCGGTGGTGAATGGCTTGGACAGGAAACTGATTTTCGCTCCTTCGAGCGGTTCAGCAGTCCGATTCTCCGAGAGGCCGCTCACGGCCACAAAGCGCAGGCCGGGATCGATTTTCTGCAGCGCCCGAATCGTAGCCGGTCCGTCCATGAAGGGCATCATTACGTCCACGATCGCCGCTTTCACCTGGCCTTTGTTTTGCGCGCACAATGCCACCGCTTCCGGGCCATCCACCGCCGTCAGCACTTTGTAACCATGCGACTGCAGCGTCAGCCGAAGAATGTCCCGAATCGCGAGCTCGTCGTCCGCGACCAAAATCAATTCGCCGGAACCGCGCGGCAGGGGCGCCGCGCCGGGAGCCTCCCGCTCTCCGCCCACTTGGGCGCAGGCGGGCAGGTAAATGCGAAACCGAGTTCCCTTTCCCAGCTCGCTATAGACGTTCATGAAGCCGTGATGGCTTCTGACAATCCCCGCCGCCGTGGAAAGCCCCAGGCCAGTTCCCTTCCCCACTTCCTTCGTCGTGAAAAACGGCTCGAAGATTCTCGGCAAAACCTCCGGCGGAATCCCCGTCCCGCTGTCGGAAACAGTAATCACGACATAACGACCGGGGTTCGCGTCCGCTTGCATTCGAGCGTAATTCTCATCGATCACGACATTTTCCGCCTCGACGTGCAGACGGCCGCCGTGCGGCATCGAATCCCGGGCATTGACACAGAGATTCATGAAAATCTGGTGGAGTTGAGTCGCGTTGCCGAGCGTCGGCCAAAGGTTCTTGTCAATCCGGCTCGTGATCTGAATTGAACGCGGAAAGGTTTCTTTCGCAATCGCCACGACTTCGGCCAAGGGATGCTTCACTTGCAAGAGCGTCCGCTCGCCTTCCACCCCGCGCGCAAACGACAAAACTTGCTGAACGATGCCGGCGCCGCGATGAACGCTCGTCTCAAGCGTGTCTAAAATCTCCTGCCCGGAACGCCCGCCCACTTCGTCCCGGAGCATTTTGACGGCAACCATCAGCGGCGTGAGCACATTGTTCAAATCATGCGCAATGCCCCCCGCCAATGTTCCAATGCTCTCCATGCGCTGAACCCGGAGAAATTGCGCCTCCAACCGTTTTCGCTCGGTCACGTCGGTGTTGATGACCAGGACTGACTTGGGATGGCCGTGGCTGTCGCGCACCAGCGTCCATCGGCTCTCGACCACGACCGCGGCGTCGGTTTTGGTCTGCTGGTACAACTCGCCGTGCCATTCCCCTTTTTCAAACAAGTCCGCCCGCACTTCCGGCGGAAATGGCGCATCTGCTTTCTCCAACAACATCGAAGTGGCCCGGCCGATCGCCTCTTCCGGATCCCATCCGTACAGCCGGGCTGCGCTCCGGTTCCAAAAGCTGATCCGGCCTTCCAGGTCTTCGACAAAAATCGCGTCCTGAGCTTTGTCGAGCAGCGCGGCTTGCTCGCGAATTTGTTCCTCGGCCTCGACGCGTTCGGTAATATCGCGGGAATTGGCCACCAACCCTGCCACCTGCGGGTTTCCCAAAAGATTTCGGCCGATCGTTTCCAAAACCTTCCACGAGCCGTCGCGATGGCGGAAGCGGTACTGGCCGGTGGAAATCGATCCAGGCATTCTCATCGAGCGGCTGAATTTCTCGACAATCACCGGCCGATCCTCCTCGTGAATGTAATCAAAGATTTTCTGGCCGATCAGTTCGTCAGGTTTATATCCAAGGACGCGCTCCAAGGACGCGCTCTCGTAGCGAACAATCCCATCGGCATCCAGCACCGTGATCACGTCCGAGGCATTCTCGATCAACGATCGAAAATGCTCCTCACTCCGCCGCAGCGCGAGTTGCGCTTGCTCCCGTTCGCGCTCGATTTCCTTTTTCCGCAACGCGCTCAGCATCGCGGAAGGAAGCCGCTTCAAGCTTGATTTCAGAATGTAATCGTCCGCGCCTTCTTTAATGCAAGACACCGCGACTTCTTCGGATTGTGAGCCGGTCACGAGGATAAACGGCAGGTCGAGCCGTTCACGCTTGAGCAGGCGCAAGGCTTCCAAGGCGTCAAATTGGGGAAGCGCGAAGTCGGAAAGCACCACTTCCGGATGAAAGGCGCGCAATTCGCGGAGAAAACCTTCTTCCGTGTCGACGCAGCTCGAAATGAATTCAATCTTGGCGCGCCGGAGTTCCCGTTCGATGAGCAGCGCATCGGTCGGGACATCCTCGAGCATCAAAATCCGCAACGTCTTGGTCATCGCATTCCCAGAAGGATATGGCCGTGCCAGCAACCCTGGCTCACTTTCTCTTCGGTCGATTTTAAAAATCGTCGTGGAATCATCATCAATGGTTCACCTTGGCCGGACTGTCCGCCGACACACCTAGATCAATTTCGTGCAGATTTGGATTTTTTCCAGCGGCGCCGTCCGAATCGATGAACGCGATGAGCGATACGGAAGAAGATACGAAGGACTTGGAAGACTGAAACAGCCGGAAAGCTCAGGCCTGCAACGGCAGCGCCAAATCAGAATCGGCCACCTGGAAAAATCCACCGGCGAAAAATAGCTCGCCGATTTCTTCAATTCCTTGTGATCAAAAACGAGCGAGGTCAACTCCAGCCGCTTGCAATCCCGAGAGGAATATTTGCGGCGCACAACCCAAGATCACCACGCTCGCCGCCAAGATAATCAGCGCCGCGGTCACGATCGGGTTAGGACGCAGCTTCGTCAGGGTTGCGGCCGATGGAACGACGTAAACCTGCTTCAGCCATTGCAGGTAGTAATAAAGCGACACCGCGCTCATCGCCACCGCCAGAGCAACCAGCCAGAGCATTCCTAGCGGTTGCAAGCCCGCGCGCGCAATTGCGGCAAATAAATAAAATTTGCCAAAGAAACCGGCCAGCGGCGGAATCCCCGCCAGCGAGAGGACAAAAATCATCAGGCAGACCGACAGCGCCGGCGAGCGCCGCCACAACCCCGCAAAGTCCGTCAGTTTGTCGTCACCGCAATCGCGCTGAACAACCGCGACAACGCCGAATGCCCCAATGGTGGCCATTCCGTAAGTGGTCGCGTAGTAAATCAGCGATGCCATCCCGTGCGGGCCCCGGGCCATCACTCCCAGCAGCATGTAACCCGCGTGCGCAATTGCCGAATAGGCCAACAGTCGTCGAACTCCTCGCTGGGCGATCGCGGCGAAATTTCCGAGCACCATCGAAAGCGCTGCCATCACTCCCAGCAATGGCGCCCAGCCCGGCGTCCAACTCTTCCAGGCGCCTTCCCCCGCCACCGTCCCAAAGCCAACGTCCATCAGCTTTGCCAGGATAAAAAAACTGGCCAGCTTCGAGCCCGACGCAATTAACGCCGCCGAACCCACCGGCGCGCCTTCGTACGCATCTGGCGACCACAAATGAAACGGCACGGCTGCGATCTTAAAACCGAACCCCGCCGCCACCATCACCAACGCCAGCAAAAGCAGCGGGTTCCATGATGTATTCCCCAACAAGCTCGCAATCTCCCGCAGATGCGTCGATCCGGTGATCCCGTAGATCAAACTGATCCCGTACAACGTCACAGCGGCGGACATTCCGCCAAACAGGAAATATTTCAGCGCGGCTTCGCTCGCGTTGGGCCGGCGCTTGTCCATGGCGGTGAGAATGTAAAGTCCCAAGCTGGCCAGCTCCAACGAAACGAAAATCATCAGGAGCTCTTCCGTGCTCGCCAAAAACATCATTCCAATGGTCGCGAGCAAAATTAAGGCGGCAAATTCTCCCGGATGGGCCGTAAATCCCGGTTCCTCCGCTGAAATCAAAAAGGTGAACAACGTCAGCCCGAGCAGGCAAAGCTTAACTGCCCTGCTGAAACCATCCATCACCCACACGCCACGGAAAAAGCTTTCCTGCCCGCTCAATTGCAACAGGCAAATCCCCGCCAGAACACAGCCAACCGCGCCCAAACTGATCACCGCTTTGAAACGAAATTCCGAGCGCCGCGGCTTGAGGCCCACATCAAGCGCTAGAACAGCCAGCACCGTCAGCGCCAGGACCGTTTCGGGCAGCGCCCATTTCAATAATGAGGCGTAGGTCGTTTCGTTCATGAAGAGTTTCTTCCCGAGCCAGCCAAAAGGAATCTCACAGGGCGCCTCCCGCACGCAAGCCATCGAACAACGGCGTGCTGAAACTTCCGTAAATTAAATCCAACAACGGCCGCGGGTACAACCCAACCCAAAGCGTCGCGGCCAGCAATAACAATGCGCCCGCTTTCTCGGGCCAGGAGATCGGCTCAAAAATGGGCGCGGCGGCTTCCCCTCCGTTCGGCGGCTGGTCGCTGAAAAATGATTTCTGCAAAACACGCAGCGTGTAAGCCACCCCGATCAACACTCCCACGCCCGCCCAGACGACATACCCGGGGAACGTTCGCCAGGCTCCTGCCAGCACCGACAGTTCGGCCACAAATCCGCTAAACCCTGGCAAGCCCATCGAAGCCATGCTGCCCAGAACAAACGTCGCCCCCGCGAACGGCAGCGCTCGGCCCAAATTCATTCCTTCCAGCACCGACAGCTCACGCGTGTGCGCGCGATCGTAGACCATCCGCCCGACCACAGCGAACAGCAGCCCGGCAATCACTCCATGGGAAAACATCTGCAGGACAGCCCCGCTCAACCCAATTTCGTTCAGCGTCACCAATCCCAGCAACACAAAACCCATATGGCTCACGCTCGAATAGCCGATCACGAATTTAAAATCTTTCTGCACCAGCGCGACCATCGCCCCATAAACGATCCCGATCACCGCCAGCAGTCCGACCACGCCGTGCCATTGCCGCAGTCCTTCCGGAAACAATGTCACCGCCACGCGCAACGCCCCGTAAGCGCCCAGCTTCATGACCACGCCGGCCAGCAACATCGACGCTGCCGTCGGCGCGGCGACGTGCCCTGTCGGCGCCCAGGTGTGAAACGGCCATAAGCCCCCCAGCACCGCGAACCCAACAAACACCACCGGAAATGCCCAAACCTGGAAAGCAACAGGAAAGCGGTGCGCGGCAAGTTCCGGCAAACTCATGGTCGTTCCGCCCGCGCTGATGAAAATGGCGATCAGCCCGATGAGAACCAGAGCGCTGCCGACGAAGGAATAGAGCACTAATTTCATTGCGCCGTATTCCCGGTTGGTCGATCCCCAAATCGCGATGATGAAATACTTCGGAATGATCGCCAGCTCGTAAAAGACAAAGAGCAGAAAAAGATCGAAGCTCAGGAACACGCCATAAACACCGCCGATCAACGCCAGATAAAAAGCGAAAAACTGCGCGACCCGGTGCTCCACATTCCAGGAGAAGAGCACGCCAGCCACCGCCGCAATCCCTGTCAACAGCACCAGCGTCATGCTGATGCCGTCGGCCGCCAGAAAATATTTGAGGCCCAAGGTCGGCACCCAGCTCGCATTGGCCACGGTCGTCACGCCGCCCTTGAATCCAGCGACGCCAATCACGGCCAAAGCCAGCCCCCCGAGCGCGGAAATCAAAGCAACCCACCGCGCTTCCCGTTCGAATTCGCGCGGCAAACAGAGCACCGCCCCTGCTCCTAAAAAAGAAAGGTAAATCGTCCAGGCCAACATAATGGCAACGCTAACAATTAAAACGTCAACGATCCCGCTAACTGCAGCACCGTCGCGTTCACTTTTCCGATGATCGCCTGCGGATAAAGACCGAGCGCAAAAACCAACGCCAGCGCCGGGATGATCACCATCCGCTCACGCCACGTTAATTCCGGCCAGACTGCCCAGCGCGTGTTCAAAGGCCCGTGAAAAACCCGCTGCGTCATCGAGAGCAGAAAGACCGCAGTCAGCAGCAACCCAAGAGCAGCCGCGCCCGCCCGCCATCCCGCCAAGGCCACACTCCCTTTGAAAATCAAAAACTCGCCGACAAATCCGCTCAGTCCCGGCAAACCGAGCGACGCAAACACAAAAATGCCCATCACCCCGCAAAAGATCGGCGCCACCCGCCGCAATCCGCCAAACTCGTCCACCCCCCGCCGCCCGCCGCTCCTGCGTTCGATAAATCCAATGAAGCAGAACAAAGTCGCCGCCGTCACTCCGTGGTTGAACATCTGCAAAATCACGCCATTGAGCGCCGCGGCTCGTTCTCTCTGAAACATTCCATCCTGGGTCGTTGCTTCCGCGACCGCGAAAATTCCCAACAAACAATAACCAAGGTGGTTGATCGAACTGTAGGCGAACATCCGTTTCAAATCGCCCTGGGCCAAAGCGGAGAACGCGGAAACGATGATGGTCAAGACGGCCAACGCCAGCAGCGGATTCACCGCCGCGCGCATCGGCTCGGGAAAAATCGGCAGCAAAATTCGCAGGAACCCGTAGACGCCCATTTTTGACAAGGCGCCAGTGAGCAGCATCGTCACCGCCGTCGGCGCCTCCGTGTATGCAGCCGGCAGCCAGGTGTGAAAAGGAACGAGCGGGACCTTCACCGCAAAACCGAGGAACGCGCCGCAGAAGAGCAGCATGGAAAGCTGGCGCGCATCCAAACCCAGCCAGGACAGCCGAGCGCCCACCGCCGTTTGCAATGCGCCTGTTCTTGCCATCTCCGCCAGCCGCACCAAATCAAACGTGCGGGTCGCTTGAAACAAAGCCAGAAACGCCAGGAGCAGCGCAATGCTCCCCACCATCGTATAAACGAAAAACTGAACCGCCGCGGCGCTCCGTTGCGGCCCGCCCCAAAATTTGATCAGGAAAAAAGCCGGAACCAGGCTCAGCTCCCAGAAAATGAACCAATGAAAAAAATTGAGCGCCGTGAACGTCCCCATCAGCCCCGCTTCGAGAAACAGCACGAAACCGGTATACAACGCCGGCCGCTCCATGCGTTGCCACGACAAGAGCAAACTCATCGGCACTAGCAACGACGTCAGCGCAACCAGCACCAGGCCCAATCCGTCCACGCCAAGAAAATATTCCACGCCCAAAGTTGGAATCCACGCGCGGCGCTCGACAAATTGCAGCGTCGTCGCCGCCGCATCAAAATTCAGCCAGAGCAAAAGAACGATCGCCAATTCCGCCAGGCTGATCGCCGCAGCCGCAGGCCAGACCCAGCGATCGAGACGCCTGCCACAGAAACAAAGAACACCGCCTGCGATGAGCGGAAGAAAAATCAACAAGCTTAGGATTCCGCTCATTGGCCCCCTCCATAGCTCAGCGCGATGACGAGCACCGCCAAGCCGACTGCAATCCAGCGAAGGTAATGCTGGACTTGCCCGTCCTGCAGACGTGACAACCAGCGACCGCCCTGGCCAATCCCCTCGCAACCCTGGTCGAACCCCAGGTTGATTACATACTCGTCGAAGAGCCGGTTAATCCAGGAAAGCCCAACGACCGCGAATGAAACCGCCAGAACTGCTCCTTGCCAAATCCAGCGATCGAACCAATCGCAAATCCGCCCCCAGGCCCAGGTCCAGCTGATCACCGTTTGCTGATACAGCTCGTCCACAAAGAATTTCCGCCGGGCGAGCTCAAACAAATCAGGCTGCAGCCGTTCGAGCGGGTCGAGCCGCTCCGGATCGACAATTGGCGTGCGGCCGTAAAGCCACCAGCCCAGGCCAATGCCAGACAGCGCGATGGCGGACGAAAGCAGAAAGAACGAGAGGAATTCCCAGTGGAAAAATTCCCCAACGTTCAAGGAAAGCTTTTCGCCCGTTAAATAAGATTCGAACCAAGGCCACGCTGGCGTCCCGAGAAAACCGAGCAGCACCGCGCCGGCCGCGAGAATAATCAACGGCCAAGTCATCACCGGAGGGCTTTCGTGGCACGACCAATCCGAGCCATGGCTGTGGCCCGTTCGCACCGCGTCAATGCGATGAGCCAATTCGGTTTCGATTTTGCCTTTCTCCGCGGGAACAGCTTCCTGGTCCTCGGCCGGGGTCGTGCGCGCCAACCGGGCTTGCCCAAAGAAGACGTAACAGACCTGGCGTGTCATGTAGAATGCCGTCAGCACCGCCGCGGCAATGCCAAGGTAAAATGGCAGGTGCGACACGGGCCAACCGTGCGCCGCGTGCAAAATTTCGTCCTTGCTCCAAAACCCGCTGAAGAAAATCGGCACGCCGCTCAGGGCCATCATGCCGATCGCATACGTGGCGAAGGTCACGGGCATGAACCGCCGCAAGCCCCCCATTTTGCGAATGTCCTGTTCCTGCTGGCAGCTGTGAATCACCGAGCCTGCGCCTAAGAACAACAGCGCTTTAAAAAACGCGTGCGTGATCAAATGGAATATTCCCACCGCCACGCCGCCGACCCCCAATCCCATCATCATGAACCCAAGCTGCGACACGGTTGAGTAAGCCAGAATCCGTTTGATGTCCGTCTGTGCGACGGCAACGATCGCCGCGAATATCGCGGTGACCGCGCCGACCCACGTCACCGCCGCCAACGCCGGCGAACTGTGCGGAATGAACAACGGGTCCGCATCCATCAGCGGATAAACGCGCGCCACTAAAAAGACTCCGGCCGCCACCATCGTCGCCGCATGAATCAACGCGCTGACTGGGGTGGGTCCTTCCATCGCATCGGGCAGCCAGACGTGCAATGGAACTTGGCCTGACTTCCCCATCGCGCCGCAAAACAGCAGCAACGAAATGCCGGTGGCCAAAGTTAATCCAGGAATGGCTACCCCAACCGCCAGCCTGGTCAGGACGCCCGGCTCCAAGCAGCCTTGGCCCGCGTCGTAAAACAGCAGCGTCCCTCCCTTCGCGTAAAGCCAAACGACCCCAAGGAAAAAGCCGATGTCCCCGACGCGTGTGGTGATGAATGCTTTTTTGGCGGCAGCCGCCGCGGATGGTTTATCAAACCAAAACCCGATCAATAAATAGGAGGCCAGCCCGACCAATTCCCAACACATGAAGAGCCACAGGAGCGAATTGGCAATGACCAGGCCCAGCATCGCGGCCGCGAACAGGGCGAGAAAACAGAAGAACCGCGTGAAGTTGTCGTCGTGAGCCATGTACCCCACGCTGTAAATGAATATGAGCAGCCCGACGAATGTGACCATCACCAGCATCACCGCTGACAACGGATCGAGGACCCAGCCCAGCGGCAGCGTGGTGTCGCCCATTTGCAGCCAATTAAAGTTGACCGTGAACCTCCGCACGCCTTCCACGGCCGGACCACTGAGCGTGGTCACGAAAGCCCAGCAGGAGAGAATCAAAGCCAAACCCATGCTGCCAATCGCAGCGCCCGCCGCGAAGCCGCGCCGTTCCTTCGTCGCCAGGCTGCTCGCCGCCGCCGCCGCGAGCGGCAGCGCGGGAATCAACCAAAGGTTTTGGACAATCCAGTTCATTCGTTCACCCGCGGGCTGTCACCCTCTCATCGTGTTGATCTGCTCGAGGTCAGTCGTGCGGTAATGCCGATACACCGCGATGATCAACGCTAGCCCGACCGCAGCTTCGGCCGCCGCGATCGCAATTGAAAAAATGACGAACAATAAACCAGCGGCGCGATCCGGGTTCGCTCCGTACCGCCAGAACGCAATGAAATTGAGATTGGCCGCGTTCAGCATCAGTTCGATTCCAATCAGGACCAAAATGGCATTGCGACGGGTCAGTGCTCCCGCGAGCCCCACGCAAAAGAGCAGCGCCGAGACGACCAAATAGTACAGCAGCGGGTTCATGCTCATTTTTTCACCGGTTCATCGCGCAAGGCGATGACAGCCGCTCCGATCAGCGCGGTCGTGAGCAACAGGCCGACCGCCTCGAGCGCAAACACGTCCTCTGTCATCAGCACTTCGCCCAAACGACCCACGCTGATTCCGGTCGGAGGAGCAGGCGACCGGATCGGGCCGGCGCCAGCAAAGATGGCATAGGCCAGAATAACGAACACGAGCGCGGCGATCGCGATTCCAACCAACCGGCCGGTCGAAAAAATTGGGCCGGTGCGTTCGCCGCCGCCGCGAGTCAAGAGAATGGCAAAGACAATGACGATGGCGACGGCGCCCACATACACGAGCAGTTGCGCCAATCCGACGAATTGCGCGCCAAGCAACAGATAAAGCGCAGCCAACCCGCCAAACGTGACGAACAAACTGAGCGCGCAATGGATCAGGTTGGGCAGGCTGACAGCGGCGATCGCGCTGATAATCGTCAATGCCGCAATGATGGCGAAAGCAATTTGCATTTCATCACCGTGATTAAGCCAAGTCAGTTATAACCGCCGGACTTAGCCGGCCAGAATTTAGCTCGCGTAGCGATACACGCGTGGCGCGAAGTTCTTTCGGGAAGAAAGTCCGCGGCCGAGAAAAATGTAACCGGCCAGCACGATTGCCCCGCTTGATAACCACCGCCCGAACGTGCCGGGCGTAAAGTGCCAAACAGCGGCCGCCACGATATTGATGAGTGTCATGGGTAACATGAATTTCCAAGCGAAGTTCATGAGCTGATCGATGCGCAATCGCGGCAGCGTGCCGCGCACCCAGATGAAGAGCGCGATGAGGCAAAGCAACTTCCCAAAAAACCAAACATAGGACGGGATGAAATCCAGAAACGGCACGGGCGCTTGGTACCCGCCCAGAAACAACGTCACTCCCAAACCGCTCACGGCAAATAATCCCAAATATTCACCGAGGAAGAACAAAGCGAACTTGAATCCGGAATATTCGATGAAATACCCGGCAATGAGTTCTGATTCCGCTTCGGGCAAATCAAACGGCGAACGATTCGACTCGGCCGTGGCCGCGATCAGAAAGAGAAGGAATCCAGCCAGTCCCCATGGCGTGAAAACGTGCCAGGCAAAATATCCGCTTTGAGCTTCGACGATTTCCACGGTTGAGAGCGTTCCCACCAGCATGATCACGGGAATCGTCGAGAGAATGAGCGGCAGCTCGTAACTGATCATTTGCGCAATCGCACGCATCGCGCCCAGCATCGAGTACTTATTGTGGCTCGACCAACCGGCCAGAAACACGGCCAGTTCAGTCGCCGCACCCACGGCAAAGAAAAACAACACGCCGGATTCTAAATCGATCGCCACCATGTTCCGCCCGCACGGCAGAACGGAGTAGCCAAGAAATACCGGGATCACGAGCAAGACCGGCGCGAAAAAATGAGCCAGCTTGTCCGCGCTGCGCGGCACCACATCCTCCTTGATAATGGCTTTGATCCCGTCCGCGACTGGCTGGAACCAGCCGAATGGCCCAACCCGATTTGGCCCAATGCGATTTTGAATTCGGCCGAGCCCCTTTCGTTCCAGCCACGTCGTGATCGCGAACAAGGTCGGGAACGCCACCATGATCGGCACGATTGAAAAGACAACCGAAACAAGCGGCTGCACGCCCGCGGGAAAGAGTCCCACTATCCAGTGCTTCAAATTAACGAAAGCTTGGTCGATGGCTTCAATCATTGCAAAAAGTCAGTTAGATCACGCGGGGGTGGCGACCGTCGCAGGTTTCGGAGCAACCGGGGCCGTGGCGGCAGGCGCGGCGGGTTTTGGTTTCGCTTCGGCTTTGGCTTTCTCCGCTTGCAGGCGCGCATCCACCTCTTCGGCTTCAGTCGGATGAAGCTTGTGATAATAATCGTTCGATTTGGCCAGCTGTTGTTTGTTCACGAGCAACCCGCCAAAGCGATCGTCATTGCTGAGCTCGAATTCGGTGTCCATCTTGATCGCGTCGAACGGGCAAACTTCCACACAAATCTGGCAGCTCATGCAAACCGAAATGTCGATGTCGAACACCGCCGGGTGCTTCTGCGGCTTCCCCTTCTCGTCCCGCTGGAGCACGATATAAATGCATTTCGGCGGACACTCTTTTTCGCAGATCTTGCACGCCACACAGCGCAGCCCTTTCTCGGGATCGCCTCCGTCGTAAACCAGAAACGGGAAATTGCGCGCGTTCTCCTTTTGGGGCAGCCGCTCCTCGGGATACTGCACGGTGGTGAGCCGCTCCGGGTCGTAATAGCTGCCCACAAAATTTTTGGCCGTTTGGCCCATTCCTTTTAAAATTCCGCTGCCTAGCATAATTAAATTAAAGGTATTTCATCGCGCTCCGGAGTTCCAATCGGCTCACCGATCGACTTCGCCCAACACGATATCGACGCTGCCAAGAATGATCACGACGTCCGCCACATTCTGCCCAACACACATGTCTTCCAAAATCGTCAAGTTGATGAAGCTCGGGGGGCGAACTCGATACCGATACGGATTGGGCGAACCATCGCTGATCAAATAAAACCCGAGCTCCCCTTTGGGCGCTTCAATGCGCCCATACGCCTCGCCCGCTTTCGGACGGAAATTACGGATCTTGGTTTTCGGGTCGACGATCGGGCCCTCGGGAATGTCCCGCAAGGCTTGTTCGAGGATTTTGACGGACTCGCGCATTTCGAGCAGCCGAATCATATAACGATCGTAAACGTCCCCGTGATCGCCCAGCGGAATGCGAAACTCGAATCGATCGTAAATGCCGTAATGGTCGACTTTGCGCAGGTCGTAATTGACGCCGGAAGCGCGCAGCATCGGGCCGGTCACGCTGGCGTCTACGGCCAACCCCGCGGGCAGCACGCCCACGCCTTGCGTCCGCGCCAGGAGAATCTCGTTTTCCGAAAAGAGCGCGTCGAACTCGTCGAAGAAGCGCGGCAGATTGGCGACGATTTTGCGCGCTTCCTCAAGCCAGCCGGCCGGCAAATCCACCCGGCACCCGCCGAAGCGCATGTAATTGCACATCATCCGCGACCCGCTCAATGCCTCAAACAAGTCGAGAATCTTTTCCCGCTCGCGAAACGCATACATCAGGGGAGTCCCAAGCGCGCCCATGTCCTGCACGAGAAAACCAATCAGGCACGCGTGATTCGCAATCCGGGTTAGCTCCGCTGTGATCACGCGAATGTACTCGGCGCGTTCCGGCGCCTGAATCCCCGCCAGCTTCTCGACCGCCAGCGCGTAAGCCCAGTTGTTCGTCATCGAACAAAAATAATCGAGCCGGTCGGTATACGGCATTGAAGCCAGATACGTGGTCCCCTCCCCAATTTTTTCGTGGTTCCGGTGCAGGTACCCGAAGACCGGCTTGAGCTTCATCACTTTTTCGCCGTCGAGCGCCACGTCCATCCGAAACACCCCGTGCGTCGACGGGTGATGCGGTCCCATGGAAATCTCCAGGAGCGAACTATCCGGCGCTCCATTGTCCGCCGGCTTTGGAATCAGCGAGTAACTCGGCTCGATGGCGGCGCCGGGAATCCCAGCGGGCGAGCCCACGCTGCTCGGTTCAGCTTCGACGCGCGTCTCCATTAAGCGCCCGCCTCCGTCGGGTAATGAGCTTGGGTTTTTTTCAAAACCACATCGTGCGGCGTCGGCTCGTATTCGTAATCGTCCGGTTCGACGTAATCCTTCCGCATGGGATGATCCTTGAATCCTTCCCACATCAGAATCCGTCGCAGGTCAGGGTGGCCTTGGAAAATGATGCCGTACAAATCGTAGATCTCGCGCTCTTGGAATTCGGCGCCGCGCCAGATCGATGTCAACGACGGCAATTCGACTTGATCCGTTCGATTTCCCGTCCGCATCCGGATGATCACTGGGCCTTGTTTAAGCGACATGGAAAACAGATGGTAAACCGCTTCCAGGTAACCGGGCGTTTTCTTCTCCGCCACCGTTTCCACTTCTTTCTCGATCCCATCGACGAGCTTTTTGGTTTTGGTCTTTTCCTTCTGAACCGAATCGAGCCAGTCCACTCCCGTCACATTCGAAGCGTAATCGAGCAGAAGCTCCGGATCGTAGCGCAGAAATTTGGCCACCGCGAGCGCGTGACCATTGTCCACCAGCAGCGACGGCTGGTTGGCCGCGCTGCCATTCGGCACGATCTGCAGTCGGGCCCCGGGAAGAGCGGCTCCGATGCGCGCGACGATTTGTTCCAAGGTTTCCATTATTCTTCGCGGGTGACGACCGGCGGTTTCCAAATTGCCGGATTGTTGGGCGGCTCGAGATCGTGCTCGCCAAATCGAGGAACAGGAAATTCGCTCGGGGTTTCCGGACGCAAATGGCGCGCTCGATTGGGTCCGGTCAGCTTCTGGGCATCGATTTTTTTCTGGAGCGTCATGAACGCGTGCAGGAGCGCTTCCGGCCGCGGCGGGCAGCCCGGAATGTGAACGTCGACCGGCAGATAACGATCGATCCCCTTCAAGACGTTGTACCCTTGCTTGAAGGGTCCGCCGGAAATCGCGCACGCCCCCATGGCGATCACATATTTCGGTTCGGGCATTTGGTTGTAGAGCCGGACGACCTGCGGCGCCATCTTCTTGGTCACGGTGCCGGCTACGATCATCAAATCGGCCTGGCGCGGTGAGGGCCGGAAAACTTCCGCTCCGAATCGGGCCAGGTCGAATCGAGCCATGCTGGCGGAAATCATTTCAATCGCGCAACAGGCCAGCCCGAACTGCAATGGCCAGACGGAACTTCGCCTTCCCCAATTGTAGAGGAATTCCAAAGTCGTGGTGAAAACGCCATGTTTGCTGAGTTCGCTGCGCAGGCCTTCGTCCATATCGCTCTTCAAAAATTTCGGCCGCTCATTCCAGGCTCGTAGCTCAGACATTCTTGTCTGAGGGTTCAGGAGCTTTCCAGCTCCTCTCATGCGCCAAGGTCTTCCAGTGGGGCGAGGCTACTGACGAGCCGCCAAGAAGTGTGCACCAACGGCTCGCGTGCCTCATGGTCGGAATGGCTGGTTGTAAAAGTTGGCCTTTTTTCATGCGCGCGGGTGAGCATCGGAGACGCGGAAGGTTCAAGCTTCGTGGGATTTGCTGGTTTCTCATCAAATCGTGCTCAGCGCCAGGTCAGGATTCCCTTCTGCCAAGCCCAAACCAGACCTTCAACTAACAACAACAAAAAAATCATCATCGCGAAAAATGCGCCCACCGACAGTTTGGTGAAGGCCACCGCGAACGGCAGGAGGAAAACCGTTTCCACATCGAAAATCAAGAAGAGTAAGGCAAAAATGTAGTAACCGGAATGAAACTGAACCCAAGCATCTCCTTTTGATTCCAAGCCGCACTCGTAAATCGCATTTTTGTCCGGGCCCGGCTTGGCCGGCGCAAAGAATTTCGCCCAAAGCGCCGCCAATATTAGAGGCGACACGGCGAACGCTGCCGCTGCTGCCATGAAAACGACAAGGAATAAATATGGGTTGTAATCAGGTTGCATCGACAGAAAAAGCCTAGTCGCGGACAACAGGTGAGTCAAGGAAGCCACTCCGAGGTTCATTCCTAAACGTGACAATGATCAACATGAGCAGCGGTAATGCCCGGAACGCAGCGTTCATTCCTGCCGCCGAGGCATTGCACCAACCCTCAGGCTGCGTTCCTTTACCCCGTTTCCCATTATTTCCGCGCCGCTCTCACCAACACCACCCAATCGCGCGCTGATTCCTTCGGCGGTTTGCCGAGCGCCATCTTGCCGGCGCCGCGCTGCTCGCGCTGAACTTTTTCCTCGATCATTTCCCCTGTCCTCGGATTAAACCACGAAACTTGATACAGCCCGGGATCGGCCAACACTTCCGCCGCTCCGCCATCGAGCAAATAAACCGCGTAAACATTCCCGCGCTTGGCCAAACAAAAACCGGCCGCGCCCGTCACCAACCCATCGGCCGGATCCATTTCGCTGAACGGAATGTTCTTTTGAAAAAATTCCATCGCGTAACGCGTCTGGTCCCACATGCGGTCGCGCGACCGCCAATCCTCGCAATTCAGATCGTTGTTTGGAAATTTGTAGCCGAAGTACCACTCGCACCCCGCTCCGCCCGCCATCAAATTTCCCCACAACGCAGCCTTGCGAACGGCATCGTGATCCGGGTCATCCGCATCAGGCATGACGCCGGTGTGGGACGGTCCGATCTCATCGAGGCAAACGATCCACGGCCGATTCGCGCGCGTCGAGCGGTCCACCCATTTCAAAGTTTCCGTGTGGGTCAATTTCATGTCCCCCATCTGCAGCGACGGGCCTTCGAAGTTTTCGAATCCGAGCAGCGGGTTATACACTTTGTCGTATTGGCCGGGATACGTGTGCACCACGATCGGGTGCCGGTACGGATCCACCTCGCGGAAGTAGTTTGCGAACGCCCGGTGCTGCGCCTCGGAATTTCGGTTTTCCTCGCCCAAGTTCCAAACCACGCCCAAATGATGGCCGAAGCGCGCCGCCAATTCGCGGTAGTACAATTTTCGTTCCGGGCCTAAGTCGCCCCCATCGAGGAGATGATCGTTTTCCGTTTCCTGCGTGATGACGTGCAGCAACAGGCCAAGCCGGTCCATGTGCGCAAACACAATTTCCCATTGATCCAGCTTGCTGCAATCAAAGCGGCGGCGCTCGTCATGGCCCGTCCACGGCCAGACGTCATCGCCATCCCCGCCCACGTTCATGGTGAGGAAATAAACCGAGTTCATTCCTTTTCCGGCCAGATAATTCAGCGCGCCGATGATGTTCTTGCCTCGGCCTCCGCGCCAACTGGGATCGCCCGGATGCCAGTCTCGGGCGTGCGGCGCATACCGGTGAACAGGCCCGCGCGACGCTTCTCCCGCCGCATTCGTTCGCATGAGTGGGCTTCCCGGCGTCTGATCGAATTCATGAAAAGCCAGAAAGTTTTCCGGACTGTCCGCGCCCCCTTTGATGAAAAAATCCTTTGTCTCGGCAAACTGAAGGTAACGCTTGCCGGCGTACTCCAATCGGCCACGCGCGCGGAAATCGGGTTTTTGCTTGTCGCCCGGCTTGACGAGAAACGAACCTTCGAAGCGCCCGATCTCGTGCGCGCCTGGAGCGTCATCGCGAATCGCCACATCCGGGCCGCTTGTCAACCGCGCGCGATATTGCCATGTGCCAATATCGTCCGGGCTGAAATGCGCCCGCCACTTGTTCCCATGGTCCGCTCCGGTTTCCGCAGCCTTTCCGTCGGCGGCAAAATAACCTGCCACCCGATAAACCCTGCGGCCCCGCGAAAACTCCACCTCGAGTCGGTAATCGCGAAATGGGTTTGGGGCGCCGGCTTCGCTTGCTTCCGGCCCATCAAACGTCAGCGTGATGGAATGCCACTTCTTTAATTCGCCGGTGATGAGGGGCTCAGCGCCCAAACCGGGGTTGAAGCAAGCGAAGGCGATGAAACAGCTGCCAATCAAGCGGGTGATCATAACTCTCATCGTGATGTCCCTACGAAATCAGAAATTCACGAGCGCATCAATCCCCCGCAGATTGCTCCCCATCCAACCGGAATTCGTCGGGGCTCCCATCCAAACTAATGCCTTAACCGCCTCAGAGGCGCGTTGTTTCGCCACTTTTTTCTTGCTTGCGACGGCAGAAATCGCGTTCACTCCACGAATATCCAGTGCTTAAAAGCGAGTTTAGATCAACTAAACCAGTGCCACCATCCCAGAGGGACCATTTTTTCCTCTGTCCCCCCGGGCGGCACTCTTTTTCACGTATAAACCACAACCAAAAATGAAACGTATGCGCACCAGAACAGCAGTTGGGATCGCAAGTTGCCTTTTGATGGCAGCTGTATCCCTGGGCACTCGTGCAGCGGCTCCTACGAGTCCGCAAGGAGTGATAACGGACAAGATCTTCCTGAATATCGGCGGCGGTGTCGCCATCACTGATTTACGGGCGGCGTCGAAATTCCCGGACAAACCGGACATGATCCGGTACGAGCCTTACTTCGAAATGTGGGCCACCGGGGACATCAATACCGCGCCTCCCGGGGACGTCCTCAATAACTACGGGGCGCAATTGCTCGGCTATTTCTATCCTGATACCACCGGCGATTACACGTTCTACATCGCTTCCGACGATTTCTCAGAACTTTATTTGAGCACGGACGAAACTCCGGCCAACAAACACATCATCGCCATGGAACCGGCGTGGAATAACCCGCGCACCTACACGGCCACCGATCGGCGAAATGCTGATTTCCCGGAGAATAATTCTTCCACCTGGAAGAACACGAAATGGCCCACGGGAAACAAAATCACCCTCACGAAAGGCAAGGCTTACTACATCGAAGTTTTATTTAAAGAAGGCGGCGGCGGCGACAACGTTTCTGTAAGCCTCGATGGAAACTTGCCCATCCCCGGCAGCATGCTCTCGTCGTTCGACAAGGCCTCTGGACCTGTGACGATCGCCACCCAGCCCGCTGCGGCAACCGTGGGTGAGGGCACTCCTGCTTCCTTCTCCGTCGAAGCAAATGGAACTCCGCCTTACACGTACCAATGGTTGAAAGGCGGCACGGCTATTCCCAATGCAACGAACCAAGTATTCAGCCTCACGCGCACGGCCGCATCGGATGCCGGCAGTTACACCGTCAAAGTGACCGGGCCTGCCGGCTCCGCCACATCGAACCCGGCTGTGCTCACCGTCACCAGTGACACCACCGCGCCGACGATCGTCTCCGCCCACGCGAGCTCAGACTTCAAACATGTCATCGTGACCTTCTCCGAGCCCGTCAGCTCAGCCACTGGTGGAAATGCCGCCAACTTTAAAATCAACGGCCTGACCGTCAGCGCCGCTGCTGTCCGCGCCGCCCCAAGCGACAACATTGTTGATTTGACAACATCTCAACAGACTCAAGGCGCGAATTACACCCTGACAGTGAACGGGGTTAAAGACATCTCAGCCGCCGGCAACACGATTGCGGCGAACAGCACTTCCGCCTTCACAGCCTGGGATGTTTCGTCTGGATTCCTGCTCTGGGAGTATTGGGGCGGAATTGGCGGGACAGCCGCTCAAGCGCTCAAAGATGATTCGAGATTCCAGGCAGGCGTGCCCGACTCAGTCGGATATCTCGCTGGCAGCTTTGACAGCCGGACCATCTTCCCGGATGACAGCCACGACAATTACGGCGCGAAAATCTCCGGCTGGATTACCCCAACCGAAACAGCCGATTACGACTTCTTCATCCGCAGCGATGACGCGTCACAGCTTTTCTTAAGCTCGAACGCGACATTCCCGAACGTCGACGTGGACACGCCCATCGCCGAGGAAACCGGCTGCTGCAATGCATTCCAAGAACCCGGCGCGAGCCAAACCACAGCTGCCCCAATTCACTTGGTCGCCGGCACAAAATACGCCGTGATCGCGCTCGTCAAAGAGGGCGGCGGCGGCGACTTCGTTCAAGTGGCCTGGCGCAAATCGACTGATACGACGACAGCCGGCAACTTGCAGCCGATCCCTGGCAAATACCTGTCGACATTTGCCGACCCGACCGGCGCGACAATCGATATCACGACGCAACCGGCGTCGACACAGGCGCAGGAAGGCCACGCAGCTACGTTCACCGTCAAAGTGAATGCGTCGAGCCCGAACGTCGCTTATCAATGGAAGAAGAATGGCGTCGACATCAGCGGAGCGACCAAATCCAGCTTATCCACCCCAGTCCTCACGTTGGCCGACAGCGGAGCGAAATACTCCGTCCAAATCAGCATCCCTGGAAAATCGGTGCTCAGCAGTGAGGCGACCCTCACCGTCGTGCCTGACACATTCGCGCCCGTGGTGGTGAATGCCGGTTCCATCGGAAAAGGCAGCAACATCGAGCTGGGCGTCGGCTTTGACGAAGCTATCGATGAAGCCAGCGCAGGCGCGGCGGCGAATTACTCGCTGTCGAAGGGCGCTGTCTCGAAAGTGCGCGTGCAGAAATTCGACAAACCGCTTAATGCGGCAGCTCCTGTGACCACCGCTGGCGGCGTCGTTCTCGAAACGACCGGTCTGGCCGCGGGCGACACTGTCACGGTCACCATCAAAGGGGTGAAGGACTTGAAAGGCAACGCGATCCCGGCAGCGGGTGTTGCGAAGACCGTGAAGATCACCTCGACGATGAAATGGGTCGCAGTCGGTGGCACCGATTACACCCAGGGCCACCTGCCTGACCCGGCGCCTCCAACCGATCCGGCCCTCTGGCCTGATGATGTGGTCGCAGTGAATACGGACAAAGACTTCGACCTGATCAGCGGCGGTTCGGCCAACTGGAACAACTACGACGAAATGACTTTCGTTTATGAATCCATCACCGGCGATTTCGATCGCGTCGTTCGCGTCGAGTATCAAGACCCGAGCAGCCAATGGGCTCGCGCCGGTCTGCAAGCCCGCAAAGCTCTCGATGAAAACGTGACGAGAGATCAAGTCGACGGCGGTTACATGATGGCGGAAGACATGCTCCTGCGCGTGAATCCCGCCGTGCAATGGAACGGCGCAGCTGGCAATAACGCTTACGAATTCATCTTCCGCGACGCCGACGGTGGAAATTACGGCGGCGGCGGCGGCGGCATCCCGGCATATCCGAACGCTTGGATGCGCCTCAAGCGCGAAGGCCAAACCTTCACTGGTTATCGCAGCACCGACGGCCAGACCTGGACTCAGGTCGACAACCCCCATACGTTTCCAACCGACACGCCGATGCCGAACACATTGTTCGTCGGGCCTTACTTCGCGCCCGAGTTGAGCAATAACGGCTCGGCCGCCGGAATTGGCCACGCGGTCGTCGCCAAGTTCCGCGATTACGGTCCGTTCACCGCCACAGCGGTGGGCGGCATCCAATCGATCACGCTCAGTGGAGCGAATGTCACCATCACCTTCACCGGCAGTCTGGAAGAGTCCGACTCGGTGTCAGGACCATGGAGCGCTGTGACAGGATCAAGTCCGCTGACAGTGAATGCGAAGAGCAAGGCGGCTCACTTCTATCGGGTAAAGAAGTAGTCCAATAAATTAACCGCACGGGGGGCCGGAGTTTCTTCGGCCCCCCTTTTCATGTACACTCCTGAAGCTTTGGGGCCTGGCTCATGAACCGCCTCCCCTGCAGCGTAAACGATGGCGCCTCCGAACTAACTTGAATCCTGGAAAACATCTTATGAGGTTCGGTATCTTTCCCAAGCAACCTCGCTTGCCTCTGTGTGCTAAGGACAAGCGGTCCTGGCGAGAGCCGCGGCGGCCGGCGAATGGAACGCGGGCTTTAGCCTGTCCACCCTCCGCAGTAAGTCGCCCGGTTAACGAGATCAGCCAAGGGGAAAGATCTATCCGCAGCAGCATGCCTTCCGCTCGGGTGCTACGGAGGACGGGCAGCGCGAGGAGTAATCATCATGGCATTGGTGTAACGCCTTGGCTGCAGCCTGAAGGCTGCGTTCCTGAGGTAAGGTCTAGCCACACACGATCGGACAATGCGGAATGGCGCAATTTTATTTTCGTGTCGTTCGCGTATTTCGTGGTTCCCATTGCGTCTTTCAGTGTCACCAGGAGGAATGGACTCCAGCGAAGAAGTCATTTCTCGGTTGCTTTTTGGATTGCCCTGCTCGCGTGGTGCATCCTGGCGCCAGAGCTTACATCCGCTGCTGATCAGGAAATCTCCGGCCGTTTGCCAAACTCAACATCGACTTCATCATCAACAAACGCTCCAGCGCGCTCCGATAAGCTCACGACGCTTCCTGACCTCTCTTCAGCGCCGCTCACGGATGAAAACCATCAGCGCGGTCAATTCTTAGCCCACGCGGTTTGCAGCACCTGCCACCTGTTTCCTGAGCCTGGGCTGCTGACGAAATCAGATTGGATCAGCGGAGCGCTCCGAACGATGGCCCCGTTTTTGGGAGTCGCGCATGTAAATCTGGAAAAAAGGCCAGACGGTAAATTGCTCAAACAAGCTGGTGTCTTTCCCGATGATCCGATGCTTTCCGAGACTGACTGGAACGCCATTCTCGAGTTTTACGCCGACGCGGCTCCGGAGGAATTGGCGCGGCCTCCCAAGATTGAATCTTCCACGAGAATTTTTTCCGTCCATCCGCTGTTGCGGAGCCCCGCGGCGCCCTGCACGTCCTTGCTCCAGATCGACGGCAACAACCATCGGTTTTTCGTTGGCGACGCCCAAACGCGCACCTTAAAACTTGTCGCCTTAAACGGAACGATTCTGCGCGAATGCCAAATGGACAGCGGGCCGGTTGCGCTGTTCCGACAAGGCGCCACGCTCGAAGTGACGCTCATCGGAAGGATTTTGCCCTCCGACGAATTGGCGGGGCAGATTTGGGAATTAAACGAAAACACGACGGGCTGGTCGGTGACAAAGCTGATTCGCGGGCTGCGCCGGCCGGTCCACGCGGCGCCAATCAGTCTCGACCGTGCCGGCCGCTCGGGGTTGATCGTTTCGTGCTATGGCAATCGTCTCGGCAAGCTTGCGCTGTTCGATCGCGGCCCGACCGGGAAGTGGGACGAGAACGTCATCGCCGATGGCGCCGGAACGCTTCGAGCGATTCCTTACGATTGGGATGGGGATGGACTGGCGGATCTCACCGTCCTTCGCGCCCAAGGCCGCGAAGGAGCTGACATCTATCTCAAGAAAGGAGGGACGGAATTCGAACAACACATCCTGTGGAACGATCCTCCGGCCTACGGGAATGTTTCGTTCGAGTTAGTCGATTTCGATCGCGACGGCCGGCCTGAATTGCTCGTGGTCAATGGGGATGCCGGCGATTTTAATTGCGGCCCCAAGCCATATCATGGGATTCGAATCTTCAGGATCGATAAACAATTGAAGGCCGAGCTGAAATTTCAATTCAACGTGGGGGGCGCGTATTGCGCTCGCGCCGCAGATTTCGATATGGACGGCAAAATTGATATTGCGCTCGTATCGTTCTTTCCGGATTACGAGCACGCGCCGGATCAAGCGTTTGTTTACTTGCACAACGAGGGCGATTGGAAATTTACTCCGCACATCATTCCGGGCCTGAATCAGGGACGGTGGATCCTTCTCGACGCTGGAGATCTGGATGGCGACGGCGATCCAGACCTTTTACTCGGGTCCTTTGCGCTCGGCCCTGCCACGATCCCGATCCCAATTGAGTTGAAAGCCTCTTGGGAAAAGGAGCGTCTGGCCGTTGTTTGGCTCGAGAACCTCACGCGCAAAGGCAAACCTGCTCAATGAAACGTAGCGCAGACATTCTTGTCTGCGGGTTGCAGGAGCTTTCCAGCTCCTCGTACAACGGGGCGATTGGAAGCTCGCCCTCATCACCCGCAACCTTGGAAGCCGGGGTTGGAAGCCTGCGCCTACAAGAGCACGGTCATGGTCGCAATGCTTCCTTGTAAGAACATGATTGTTTCGCAGCCGAGCGGCTTTAAAGGCGCTTTAACCTGGGTCGGAATCGTCCTGGCTTTCTCTTGCTTTTTCTCTCTGGCCTCCGCCAGCGCCCAACCCGCAAACTCGAACTGGACCACCATCGCCCAAGGCCGGTTTGTTCCGGTTGAGCCGAAATCAACACGTGGCGGCACGGCCGGTTTTTCTCTGCTCTCCCCTGCCCTTACTGGCATTTTGTTCACGAACTCGCTGGCCCAAGAACGTTCCATCACCAATCATGTCCTGCTGAACGGCTCCGGGGTCACAGCCGGCGACATCGATGGCGATGGCTGGGTGGACCTTTACTTTTGCGGCTTGGACAATTCCAACAAGCTCTTCCGCAATTTAGGAAATTGGCGTTTCGAAGACATGACCGATTCCGCGGGCGTCGCGTGCGCGGACCTTGACTGCACCGGCGCGGCCTTTGCCGATCTCGATGGGGATGGTGATCTCGATCTGGTCGTGAATTCTATCGCTGGCGGAACGCGCGTTTTTCTGAACGACGGCAAAGGCCATTTCACGCCCTCGGCTCGGTTTCCTTTGCTGAACGGCAATCACGCGGGAACATCCCTCGCTCTCGCTGACCTCGATGGAGATGGCGCACTCGACCTTTACATTGCGAATTATCGGCCGATGTTTTTTTTCCTGGATAAGCCAGAAACCCGCTACACCTTCCGGGTGATTGATGGACAGCCAAAAGTCATCATGCTCGATGGCCATCCTTTGACGGATCCTGACTTCACCAACCGTTTTATTTTTCAGACTCGCCTCGCCAACGGAAAAGTTACCGTCGCCAAAGAAGAACTCGGCGAAGTCGATCTCCTCTATCGTAACGATGGCCACGGCGGCTTTACACCCATCTCCTTCACCGGCGGCGCCTTTTTGGACGAAGAGGGAAGACCGCTCGGAGAACCGCCGCGCGACTGGGGCTTGTCCGTCATGGCGCGCGATTTGAACGGGGACGGTTTTCCAGACCTCTATGTTTGCAACGATTTCAGAACGCCCGATCGAATCTGGCTGAACGACGGCAAAGGCCATTTCCGCGCCATGCCACGGCTGAGCATTCGATCGATTTGTTTGTCGGCCATGGGCGTCGATGTCGCTGATATCAATCGCGATGGTTACTTCGATATCTTTGTCGCGGACATGCTGGCGACCGAGCACGCCCGGCGGTTGTCGCAAATGATCGATCTCAGGCCGGAATCTTTGCCGCTCGGCAAAATCGATAACCGGCCCCAATTTTCCCGCAACACTCTTCAACTCGCGCGGGGCGATGGGACATTCGCCGAGATCGCCCAATGGGCCGGGCTGGAGGCGTCCGACTGGACTTGGTCCCCCGTTTTTCTCGATGTGGATCTCGACGGTTTTGAGGATCTTCTCATCGCGAACGGATTTGAACGCGACACGATGAATGTCGACGTGCTGAAAAAAATCGACCAGATCAAACGCGACCAAAAGCTCTCCGGCCGCGAGCAGTTGAAGCTTCGAAAATTGTTCCCGCGGCTCGACACGCCCAATGCGGTTTTCCGAAACGCGGGCAACTGCCAGTTCGTTGACATGTCCGAAGCGTGGGGCTTCAACACGGCGGCAGTTTCCCAAGGCATGTGCTTGGCGGACCTGGATAATGATGGCGATCTGGACGTGATCGTGAATAATTTCAACGGCCCTGCCGGCGTCTACCGCAACGAAACGACCGCGCCTCGTGTTGGCGTTCGGCTGAAAGGCGCGGCGCCGAACACACGCGGCATCGGCGCGAAAATCGAGCTATTGGGCGGCCCAGTTTATCAAAGCCAGGAGATGATTTGCGGCGGCCGCTATTGCTCGAGCGACGATCCGATGCGGACGTTCGCCGCCGGTTCGGCAACAAATCAGATGAAGCTGGTTGTGACCTGGCGCAACGGCCGCAAGACTGTTGTTGAAGGGGTGCGCGCAAACAAGATCTATGAAATCGATGAGATGGCAGATAGAGGAGAGCAGGCCAAGCACGGAGAGCGCGTCGAAAACTCCAGCATCCGCCGGTCGTCAACCGTCGATCGTCAATCGTCAATCGCCGGTCCCTTTTTCCGGGATGTGAGCGATAAACTCAAGCACCTCCATCACGAAGAGGAATTTGACGACTTTGAACGGCAGCCGCTCTTGCCGAAAAAGCTGAGCCAATCCGGGCCGGGCATCTGCTGGTTCGACGCCAACGGCGATGGCTGGGAGGACATAGCCATCGGCAGCGGCACAGGTGGGCAGGTCGCTATTTATCAAAATGACGGGCGAGGAGGTTTCCGCCCGTTGCCTGCAACTAGCAACATTGAAGGACCCACGACGCAGGTGCTGGGCTTTCCCGATCAACGAGCCGGACTGCTCATCGGCGCGTCGAATTATCAGGACGGCCAAACGACAACGGCTTCGGCCAAGCGCCTTTTTCTTCAGCCACCCGGAATTGAAGAGGCGATTCCAGGAGCGAGTGCAGCGACTGGACCGATGGCCCTGGCTGACCTTGATGGTGACGGCGATTTGGATTTATTCGTGGGCGGGCGTGTCATTCCTGGACGTTATCCAGAAGCCGCTTCGTCGCGGATTTTTTTGAATGACAACGGCCACTTTCATCTCGACCAGGCGAACACGAAACTGCTGGAAAAAGCCGGTCTGGTCAGCGGCGCGGTGTTCACCGATTTCAACGGAGATGGCTCGCCCGACCTGGCCTTGGCTTGTGAATGGGGGTCGCTTCGATTATTTCGGAACGACCACGGCCATCTCATCGAGGTGACGAGCCAGCTCGGATTCGACAAATTCAAAGGCTGGTGGAATGGGGTGACCGCGGGCGATTTTGATGGCGATGGCCGCATGGACCTCGTCAGCTCCAACTGGGGGCGGAACTCGAGATATGAACATTTCCGCGCCCAACCGCTTCGCCTTTTCTACGGAGACTTTAATGGCGACGGCGGCGTCCAAACGATCGAAGCCTACTTTGATCCGCAGCTGAAAAAAATCGTTCCCTGGCTGCGGCTCGACGAAATGAGCCGGGCGATGCCGCTCCTGAACGAAAAATTTACGACGTTGCAACAGTTCAGCCGGGCGAGCATGGAAGAAGTCCTGGGCGATCGATTTACAACCGCACGAAATCTCGAAGCGAATTGGCTCGAATCCACGATGTTTCTGAATCGCGGTGACCATTTTGAAGCCCGCGTGCTGCCATTCGAAGCCCAATTGGCTCCGGCTTTCGCAGTCTGTGTCGCCGATTTCGACGGAGACGGCTTCGAGGATATTTTCATGAGCCAGAATTTTTTCGCGGTTCCTCTGGATGTGTCCCGCTACGATGCCGGGCGCAGTCTCTGGCTGCGGGGCGATGGCAAAGGAAATTTCGAATCAATGCCCGGCGCGGAGAGCGGTTTGCTGGTTTATGGCGATCAGCGCGGCGCCGCTGTTTGCGATTACGATGCGGACGGTCGGCCGGATTTGGCCGTGTCACAGAACGGGGCGGAGACAAAGCTGTTTCACAATGAAAAAGCCCGGCCGGGTTTAACGATTCGATTGAAAGGTCCGCCAGGGAATCCGCAAGGCATTGGCGCGCTAATTCGATTAGGCGCCGACAAGCGATTAGGTCCAGCGCGGGAAATTCATGCGGGCTCGGGTTATTTGTCCCAGGACAGCGCTGTGCAAGTCATGTCGACAGCGGAAGGGCCAAATCAATTGACAATTATCTGGCCGGGTGGAAAGAAAACTGCGAGTGCGGTGCCGATCGGGGCGCGAGAGATTTCGGTCGACATCAATGGCAATGTGCAAATGAACCGATGAGATTTTTCAAACTCTCTCTCTGCCTTTGCCTTCTTCCGATCACCTTGGGCGCCCTCGATTGGGAAATCGGAACCGGCTTTAAGAGCGCTCCGGTGAAAATCACTGCGAACGGGAAAGCTGGTTTCAAACTGCTTCCGCCAACCGTCACTGGGATCAGCTTCACAAACTCCCTTTCAGACATCCACGCAGCTGAAAACCAGATTCGGCTCAACGGCTCCGGCGTTGCGCTCGGCGACGTGGATGGCGACGGGTTATGCGATATTTACTTCTGCTCGCTTGAATCGGGAAACAGGCTCTATCGCAATCTAGGCAATTGGAAATTCGCGGATGTCACGGCCGAGGCCGGCGTGGCTTGTCCAGATCAGTTCTCGACCGGAGCTGTATTTGCGGACGTGGACGGCGACGGCGATCTCGATCTCCTGGTCAATGGGATCGGCACTGGCACCCGGCTCTTCAGCAACGACGGCAAAGGCCACTTCACTCAATCGGATTCGTCCGGGTTAACGAGGAGATTTGGCAGCACATCCCTGGCGCTCGCTGACATCGATGGCGATGGAGATCTCGATTTGTACGTGACGAATTATCGCACCACGACCATCCGCACGACCGGCTTTGCCGTGTTGAATGTCGGGGGCCGCCGCATGATCCGACCGGAAGACCGTGATCACTTGGAATACACCCCAGAAGGCCGAGTTCTCGAATTCGGCGAGCCTCACTTTCTCTATCGAAATGACGGCGGCCATTTCGTCCCGCTCTCCTGGACCGACGGCACGTTTCTGGACGAGAATGGCAAACCGCTCACGAAACCACCGCTCGATTGGGGATTATCCGTGATGTTCCGCGACCTCAATGGCGATGGCGTTCCTGATCTCTATGTCTGCAATGATTTCCATTCCACGGACAAAATTTGGATTAACGATGGCAAAGGAAAATTCCGCGCCCTGCCCCGGCTGGCGCTGCGGCACAGCTCAACCTTTTCCATGTGCGTCGATGTCGCCGACGCGAACCGCGACGGGTTCGATGATATTTTTGTCGCTGACATGCTTGGCTTGAGCCATTCACGCCGGCTCATGCAATGGGCCGCCGCGGAACCGTACGTCGCGGCGATTGGAGTCTTTGATGACCGCCCGCAATTTGATCGAAATACCTTCCAGCTCAATCGCGGGGATGGCGCCTACGCGGACATCGCTGAATACGCCGGACTCGACGCATCTGATTGGACATGGTCAACCCTGTTTCTGGACGTCGATCTGGACGGGTTCGAGGATCTGCTCTGCGCGACCGGCCACATGTTCGATACGCAAGATCTCGATGCCGAGGCCCGCATTCGGGCGCGCGGTCCCTGGCCCCGCGAGCTCATCCCGAAAAAGCTTTTGATGTTCCCCAAAATGCAGCAGGCCAAGGTGGCGTTTCGCAATCGCGGCAATTTGACCTTCGAACTCGCGGGGGATCGTTGGGGATTTAATCAAGCTGGGGTTGGGCACGGGATGGCTTTGGCTGATCTGGACAACGACGGAGACCTGGACGTGATCGTCAACAACCTAAACTCGGCGGCGGGCATTTATCGGAATGAAACGGCGGCCCCGCGAGTCGCAGTGCGCTTAAAAGGATTGGCGCCGAACAGCGCTGGGATCGGCGCGAAGATTGAATTGTTCGGAGGCGCTGTTCCAATGCAAAGCCAGGAGATGATTTGCGGCGGACGCTATTTATCAGGAGACGACCCGATCCGTGTTTTTGCCGCTGGCACTCTCACCAACAACATGCGGCTTGAGGTTGCCTGGCGCAATGGCCGGCGAAGCACGATTAAGGGCGTTCGCGCAAATCGGGTTTATGAAATCCAAGAGACGGAAGACCACGGATTCGCTCAAAGCGAAAGCAAAGGACGGGATGAGTTCGGGCGACAGGCTGCTGGGCTCCGTCCGATTTTTGAGGACGTCAGCGAGAAGCTCAATCATACGCACAGAGATGAGCGATTCGACGATTTCGAACGACAACCCCTGCTGCCGAATCGCCTAAGCCAGCTCGGCCCGGGAGTGAGTTGGTTCGACCTGGATGGCGATGGACGCGACGATTTGCTCATTGCCAGCGGCAAGAGCGGCAATTTGGGCGTGTTTCTGAACGACGGGCGTGGCGGGTTCAATGCAATCCGCGAAGGTGCCTGGAACCAACCTGTGACGCGCGATCAGACGACCGTGCTCGGCCTTGCGAAAGGCCAGGTTTTGACCGGATCAGCGAACTACGAGGATGGATTGGCGCTGGGTGGTTCCGTGAAATGGTACGATGCAAACGCGGGCACGGTTACCGACGCGACGCCCGGCCAGGAGTCGAGCACCGGACCGATGGCGTTGGCGGATGTCGATGGGGATGGCGATTTGGATTTATTTGTCGGCGGGCGCGTTCTCCCCGGACGTTACGCCGAACCTGCCACTTCAGTTCTTTGGAAGAACGAGGGAGGGAAATTTGTGTTGGCGCAGAAGTTCGAGAAACTCGGGCTCATCAGCGGAGCGGTGTTCGGCGATCTGGATGGAGACGCTTTTCCAGAATTGATCCTCGCGTGTGAATGGGGACCGATTCGCGTTTTTCACAACGAGCGCGGCGCGTTTAATGAAATCACCGGCCATCTTGGGCTCGCGCAGTACCTCGGCTGGTGGAGCGGAGTGACCACCGGCGATCTGGATGGTGATGGCCGGTTGGATATCATCGCGGCCAATTGGGGGCTGAATTCATTGTCCCGGCCGAACCGCGAACACCCGAACAAGATTTACTTCGGCGACCTTGACGGGAATGGAACCGTCGACGTGATTGAAACGCAGTTCGATGCCGCCTCGCGCAAAGAGGTTCCCCTACGGCATCTCCCAGCGATTTCAGCGGCGATTCCGTTCGTCCAGGAGAAATGGTCCAGCTTTCAGGCATATAACAATGCGAGTGTCAGCGAGATTTACGGTGAAAAGCTCGCGAACTTGCCGCATCTCGAAGTCAACACGCTGGCATCGATGGTTTTCCTCAACCGAGGTGATCACTTCGAGCCATTGCCAATGCCCAACGAAGCGCAGTTCGCGCCAGCGTTTGGAGTTTCCGTCGGCGATTTTGATGGCGATGGAAACGAAGACATTTTCCTCAGCCAAAACTTTTTCGACCTGAATCCGGACCGCGCTCGGTGCGACGCCGGCCGAGGATTATGGCTGCGCGGCGATGGCAAAGGCGGATTGAAAGCTGTTCCAGGCCAGGAGAGCGGCGTCAAAATTTACGGCGAGCAACGGGGCTGCGCCCTGGCAGATTACGATCGCGATGGCCGCGTCGACCTTGTGGTCACGCAAAATGGCGCTTCGACGCGCCTGTTCCACAACGTTGGAGCGAAATCCGGGCTGCGCATCAGGCTCAATGGCTCACCCAGTAATCCCAACGCGATCGGCGCCAAATTGCGGTTGATTTCAGGCGAGCGGCGAGGGCCAGTTCGCGAATTGCACGCGGGGTCGGGTTATTGGAGCCAAGACAGTCCGATTCAAGTTTTGAATTCTTCCGGGATCACGACAGGTCTTTGGGTGCAGTGGCCCGGTGGAAAGCAAACTATCTCGAAAGTTCCAGCCAGCTCCACAGAAGTCGAAGTCTCGCCGGATGGAACCCTTCAAGTTGTTCCTTAAAAATTAGCGAACAAACCGCTGGAGTCCTCCGTCCAAGCAATATTGTTCGCCCCGCGCGCTCTCGGGGCGCGGCGCTCCTGTCCTCGCGACGAAAGCATGAAATCCCACCATCCCGGCTTTTCCGCCGTTGACAACATCCGATTCCTTGGGGTGGCGACCTTCGCCCTGCTCGCCTTAACGCGTGTGTTGGGCGCGACCGATCCACTCACGCTCTTCGATGCGAACACAAATTCGTTTGGGTCGGAGATTCGTTCAACCGACGCCAAAGCGACCCGAACGAACGGCGTGATCGAGGTGATCACTGGGCATAGCCAGCCGTGGCCGGGAATTTCGTTGGTTCCGATGCACGGCACTTTAGATTTAACAAAATTCGCGTTCATCAAAATTGATCTGAAAAACAGAGCGACAACTCCCGCCACGCTTTCCTGCCGGATTGACAACGCCGCTGCCGATGGCGTGAATCATTGCGCGACGGGTTCGATCACGCTCGGTCCAGAGCGTTTCGGCAGCATTCGAGTGCAGTTGAAACGCGCTGCGGGCAGCACGCTGGGCGGGAAACTTTTCGGAATGCGCGGATACCCCGTCGCTGCGGAAGGGCCGGGAATCATTGATCCGGGTCAGATCACACAGCTGCTGGTTTTTGCGAACCGGCCTGGCAATGAGCAACGGTTTGAAATCGTGCGCGTCCAAGCGGAGGAACCGTACCGGCCGCCCACCGCCTGGATCAGCGACGCCACTCCGTTCTTTCCGTTCGTCGATGAGTTCGGGCAGTACAAACACAAAGACTGGCCGGGCAAAATGCACTCGGTCGAGGAAATGCGCGCCACAGTTCAACAGGAAAACAGGGAACTGGATCAACGCCCGAGCCCTCCTGGATGGGATGAATTTGGCGGTTGGGCAGCCGGACCTCAACTCAATGCGACCGGCTTCTTCCGGGTTGAAAAAGTTCGAGGAAAATGGTGGTTCATCGATCCGAGCGGCCGGCTCTTTTTCTCGAATGGAATCGACTGCGTCAGGATGCGCGATGTCACACCGATCGATGAGCGCGGAAGTTGGTTTGAGAATTTTCCGGGTGATCGTCCTGAGTTCAGCTCGTTCGCGATCCCGGCCGCCTTCGCGCTGAAAGGACATTATGCGGGCCGCTCTCCACGGTGCTTCTCCTTCGCCGGCGTTAATCTTTTACGCAAATACGGTCCCGAATGGACAAGCATTTACCCGGAACAGATTCATCGCCGCCTCCGCAGTTGGGGCGTGAACACAATCGGAATGTGGTCCGACGAGGCCACCCGGTTGCTGCGACGGACGCCGTATGTGGATGCGCTCAGCTCCCGCGGCGCCCGGCCGATCGAGGGCAGCGATGGTTACTGGGGCAAATTTCCGGACGTGTTTGACCCGCAGTTTAAAGAACGATTGCGCCGGGATATGTCAGGGAAGGCCGGGAAAAGCGCCGGCGACCGCTGGTGTTTGGGCTATTTCTCCGACAACGAAATGTCGTGGGGCGATGACGTTTCGCTGGCGATGGCAACGTTGCGTTCACCTTCGACCCAACCGGCGAAAGTAGATTTCATCGATCAACTCAAATCCCGCTATGGCGATGTCGCCAAACTGAACGCGATTTGGAGGACCGACCATGCGTCGTGGACCGCTCTGCTCGAAAACCGCGCCGCCCCCGCCATCGCTCCGGCGCGGGATGATCTCGTTCGCTTTTATTCTCGAATCGCGGAGCGATATTTTCAGACGGTGCGGGAAGCGATTAAAGAAATTGCTCCTCAGCAACTTTACCTCGGCTGCCGGTTCGCTTGGGTGAACCCGCGCGCGGCCGCGGCCGCCGCGAAATTCTGTGATGTGGTGAGTTACAATCTTTACCAGCGAAGCATCGCGGAGTTCGAGTTCAACGGTGGCGCGGATGTCCCGCTCTTGGTCGGCGAATTCCATTTCGGGGCGCTTGACCGAGGAATGTTTCACACCGGACTCGTGCCGGTCGCCAGTCAAACGGCGCGCGCGGACGCATATCGGGCTTATGTCCGAGGGGCGTTGCGTCATCCGCAGTTTGTCGGGTGCCACTGGTTTCAATATCAGGACGAACCGGTCACAGGACGTGTTTACGACGAGGAAAACTACCAAATCGGCTTTGTGGATGTGGCGGACACACCTTACCGCGAAACGATCGCGGCCTGCCAAAATGTCGCGGACGATCTGTATTCGCGCCGGTGGCAGGATTGAACGTTGCAGCTTCGCGCAAATTTTTAATCCACCGTCGACATTTGGTATCTCCACTGCTAAGTTATGCGCTTACATCCGATTGAAAATCTGGATCGGAATTGAATATGGCGGAAGATCGGCTGCAATTAACGCGCCTTGAATTAAAATATTTCATCGACGAAAGAACTGCGTTGGCAGTTCGCGATTTCGTGCAGTGCTATTTAGACATCGACGAGTACGGCGTAAACCGGCCGAACCTCTCCTACCCGATTCACAGCCTCTATCTCGATTCTGACCTGCTCACCCTTTACTGGAACACCATTAACGGGAATAAAAACCGGTACAAGCTCCGGCTCCGGTATTACGATTCGCACCCTGACGCGCCTGTCTTTTTCGAAATCAAGCGCCGCATGAATGACGCGATTCTCAAACAGCGCGGCGGCGTTCGACGAGAATTCGTCAATCAGCTGCTGATGGGCCATTTCCCCGAAACCCGCCACCTCATTTCGCAAAGCGCTTCCCAACTTGTCGCGGTCCAGCGCTTCAGCCAGCTCATGCTCAGCGTCCAGGCCAAGCCCAAGGCGCACATTGCGTATTTGCGTGAGGCCTGGATCAGCCCGCATGACAATTCAGTGCGCGTGACCATGGACCGGCAGGTCCAATTCGAACCGGACGGCTCGTCCCGGCTGTCGACCGATCTGCGCAATCCAGAGACCGTGTTTGCAAAGCAAATTGTGCTGGAACTGAAATTTACCGGCCGATTTCCGAACTGGTTTGGCGAATTGGTCCGGGTTTTTAATCTGACGCGGACCTCCGCAGCAAAATATGCGGATGGGGTCATGCTCGTGGGTGAAGCGAGAGTTCGCAGCGAAACGCGAGATCATCCGGAAGATTTTTACGGCATGCTGCCTCCCCCGAAGGAACGTGCGGGCACGCCGGGCGATGGTCAACCTTCAACCAAACTGCTCGATAAGACGCTATGACCGATTGGCTTTTCAGGGGCGATTACACCGCCGCGCCAACAAATGTTCCTTTGTTGATTCTAGGTCTGTTGCTGGCTTTTTTGTCCGGCCAGGTGTTCGCATGGGTATACATGTTTACGCATGGAGGACTTTCCTATTCGAGGTCCTTCGTCAATTCCCTCGTGGTTATGCCGGTGATTGTTGCGATGGTCATGCAGGTCCTGAACAACAACATCATCACCGCTTTTGGACTCATGGCCGTGTTTGCCATCGTTCGCTTCAGAAACATCCTGCGGGACACCCTCGATACGTCGTATGTGCTCGCAGTGATTGTCGTCGGGATGGCCTGCGGCACACAGCGGTTTGCCAGCGCCATTTTGGGTTGCGTGGCCACGGCAGGGATCATGTTGTTTCTTTGGTTCACCGCGTTCGGCAGCCGTCATCGTTATGATTACATCGTGAATCTCCACTGGGCCCGCCCATTGGCTGATCTCCTCCAGCTCAACCAGCTGCTCGAGCGCCATAGCCTCCGAACCGTGTGCGCCAGCCAGCGCTCCGCCGCGGATTACGAGGGAACTGACCTGTCCTACCGCCTTTTGCTGCGCGACCCCAATCGCGTCGAAGATCTGTTGCGCGAACTTCGCATCTTGGAAGGCGTCTCGCGGCTAACGAGCCTCAAAGCAGAAGACGAGTCTGAATTGTAAGATGAACCCACTATCCCCCATTCCAATTCCCGTCTCGCAGCGCTGGCGCGAATTCAGAATAAAGGTATTGCCCTTCGTGGTTTTTGCCTGCGCCACTGTCAGCTTGAGTTTTCTTTGGAAAGAAAACGTCGCAGCTCCCACTCTCATCGGCCAAGTGGAGGCGCCCCGCGCCGATGTCATGAGCCCGGATTCAGGCGTGATTACAAACCTTTGGGTCACACGTTTTCAAACGGTCAAAGCAGGAGACGCCGTTGCGGAGATTATTGCCGCCGATCCGAAAAATATCTCCAGCTTCGTTCAAACTATCCGGGGCAAAACCGCCATGGCTCAGCTCGAGTTGGACACCCGGCTGGACAAACAACGCAATGCTTTCGATTTCCAGCGCCTGCGGCTCGATCTCATGCGGCAGCGCGTCGACCTCGCCACCGCTCGCGTCAATTTGCAATTGGCTGAGAAAGAGGAAAAGCGAACAGCCGCGCTTTTCCGCGAGCATCTGGTTTCCGATTCCGAGTACGATCAGGTGAAGAAGACCCGGGACGCCCTTGCCGCTGAAGTCCGTGAGCGCGACAAACTAGTCATCGAGATGGAGCGGACCCTCGGCAATCTCAAGCTTCTCGCCGAAAGTTTTGAAACGGAAACGACGAACAACCCCATCGCCGAAACGCTGGCTGGCTTCGCCCAGGCAAAAGATCGGCTGACGGACCTCGAACGCGAGCCGCTTATTCTCCGCGCGCCGATTGGCGGCACCGTCACCCTGATTCACCGCCGCCCTGGCGAAACCATTCTGGCCGGAGAACCGATCGTCACGATCACGTCCACCGAGGGCGAACGGATCGTCGGTTATTTGCGCCAACCGCTCTCGTTTCAGCCGAAGGTCGGCATGGCCGTAAGAATTCGCCGGCAATCTGAGCATCGCGAAGAAACAGTCGCGCGCATTCTCGAAGTCGGAAAAGATTTTCAAGCGATCCTGCCGCAGTTGACCCGGCCCGGAGCACAACACGAGATCGGCCTTCCGATTTCGGTGAGCATGCCTGTGGACTTCAAACTTTTCTCGGGCGAAGTAGTCGACTTGAAAATCCAAACCGCCACTCGTGTTGGCAGCAAGCCTGCCGTCATATCAGGAGGTTTGTGACTCTGGAGTGAGCCTGAGAAACCCCGCGGCTTGCCAATCCGGAGCTCTTCCCGCAGACTTACAGCGTGCACATACCGGACGGTTTTCTGGACGCCAAGACATGCGCCACGACCTTCGCACTGGCGGGAGGCGGCCTTGCGCTTGCTCTTAGAAAAGTGCGGGAGAATTGGCACGAACGAGCGGCGCCGCTGCACGGCGTGTTGGCCGCGTTTATTTTTGTCGGCCAGCTCGTAAACTTTCCAGTCGTTGGCGGAACTTCGGGTCATCTGTTCGGTGGGATACTCGCGGCAGTCTTTCTCGGGCCTTATGGCGCGGCGTTGATCGTTTCCCTCGTTCTCATCGTGCAATGCTTCCTTTTTCAAGACGGGGGAGTCATGGCGCTGGGCGCAAATCTCCTCAACATGAGTTTCGTCGGCGTCTTCGGCGGGTACGCCGCCTACAAATGTTGCCGATGCTTTGCCAGGGGCAAAACCGGCCTGTTGTTCGCGATCGCAGTGGCAAGCTGGACATCCATCAACCTGGCTGCGTCCGCTTGTTCGTTCGAACTCGCCGTCTCGCATCAATTGCCTTTCCTGCGGATTGCCGCGCCCATGCTGGTTGTTCACGCAATCGTCGGACTCGCTGAGGCCGCCATCACACTTGGCATCGTCAGTTCGGTTCTCCGCTTGCGGCCTGAACTATTGGAATGCCCGCAACCTCGCTCGCCCCGTTTGCAGGTCCGCTGGGGACTCGGGATTGCGTTTGCCCTGGTGCTGTGTCTGCTGCCGTTCGCATCGGCGTTGCCTGAAATGCTCGATAAACTCGCCGTGCAGCTCGACCTCACCACGGGCGATTCAAAGCTTTTTGACGCGCCTTTCGCCAACTACATCGTCCCCGGGATTGAAATGTCATGGGCCAGTTTATTGCTGGCAGCAATGATCGGCTCAGCTGGCGTCCTCCTGATTTCTTGGTTCTTGACCCGCATCTTTGCTGGTCAGGAAAGCGCATCGCAAACGCAGGCCGATTGAGCACAGGTTCGGAATGACGGCTACACGAAATAACGAACGAAGCCCCGGGGGGCCGGCGAGTGTTCCTCATCTCAAACCTAAGGCGGCCCCCGTCTCTCCAGGAACCCGAATTGTTCTGGTCGTCTGCTGGATTGCAATTGTCACACTGCTGCCAATGCAGCTCTGGAAATGGCAATTGTTCAACGCACTGGTTCTCTCGTGGCTTTTTTGGAAGACACAGTTGAACTGCCGCCAGTGGTTGTGCCGCCACAAATTACTCATTTCCTCCGTGCTGCTGATGTCGGTCGGGTTGATCGGACAACCGGACTGGCTGCTCCGTATCTGGAATTTCGCGATCAAGGCAAGCTTGAGTTTGGGCATTATGACCCTGCTGCTCCATGTCACGCCTCTGACGGATTTCTTTGAAGGTTTGCGACAACTCCGTTTTCCGCGAATCGGAGTTGAGCTTCTTGCCTTCCTCGCGCGTTATTTCGTGGTGCTCTCGGAGGAATGGCGGCGAATGCAATTAGCTCGGCATGCACGAACATTTCGCCACCGTCCTGCCCGGGAATTCATTTCGATCGCGCAGTCGTTGGGCTGGCTTTTCGTGCGAGCGTACGGACGCGCCGAACAGGTTCACCAGGCCATGCTCGCGCGAGGATATCAGCTCCATTAGCATTGAATGCGCTGAATCCAAATCCCCCTGCCGAGCACATCCATGCGCATGGCGACTCGGACCCCGAACTCAACTCCCAACCAAAATTGGGCGCTGCGCTGATTGTGGACGAAGTTTCATTCCGTTATCCGGAAGGTCGGGCAGCTCTGAACCGCATCTCGTTCCAGGTCGCTCCCGGTGAAACGATTGGCTTGATCGGTCCAAACGGCGCAGGGAAATCGACGCTTCTCCTTCTCTTGACCGGATTGCTCGGTCTGAGCTCCAGGACCGGCAGCATTTCAGTCGGCGGAATCACCCTTGGAGAAAAAACCGCTCCCGAAATGAGGCGTCGGATCGGACTGCTCTTTCAGGATCCGGACGATCAACTCTTTTCTCCAACGGTGGGAGAGGATGTGGCATTCGGTCCCGAACAAAGCGGCTTGCCGCCAACCGCCGTCGACCGCCGAGTAAAGGAAGCGCTGAATGCCGTGGGACTGAGCGGAACGGAAGCCCGCCTTTCACATAGGTTAAGTTTGGGCGAAAAAAAACGCGTCTGCTTGGCAGGTGTGCTTGCATGCCGTCCTGAATTGCTGCTCTTCGACGAGCCGACAGCAAATTTAGACCCTCGCGGCCGGCGTGAATTCGTTGAACTTTGCCGGAAATTATCGGCGACGAAACTGGTTGCAAGCCACGACTTGGAAATGATTCTGGCGCTCTGCCAGCGCGTGCTGCTTTTGGATCGCGGAGCGTTGGTGGCTTCAGGTGACGCGCGCGTGGTCCTCGGCAATGAACCGTTGATGCTGGAGCACGGGTTGGAGAAGCCCCATAGCCTTTTTCATCATCACCCGCACGGAGAAATTCCTCCTCCGGATTAAATGCGCAGCCGGTTCATCAGGTTGTGTGAAAGCTGCGTAGTTGTCTGTTCCTTGTCGCAACCTGTGTAGATTACATTCGGGGCATGATCTGCCCGCAGCTGATCTCGTCAGCCTTCAGTCATTGGGGTGCAAGGCCACGGCTGAAGACTCACCTCTTCAGCTACGCGCAACGAAAAGGTTCATGGAGGCCTTCAACCCGGCGTCATTTTTTGGCTTCGATCAGCTTTTCCAAATCGGGGTTCGGCTTTTCTCCGTTCGCTAAGGCCTTTTGATAATGCCATTTGGCCAATTCCGGGAATGGGGGCTGTTCCGTCGCATAAACCACCGCCAGATTCAGGTGTGCTCCGCCGTAATTCGGGGCGAGCTGCACCGCACGCCGCAACGCAGTTTCAGCCGGTGCGCGCTGGCCTTTTTGGTCAAGAGTGATCCCCAGATAATTCTGCGTCTCAGGATCCGCAGGATCGAGCTGGGCAGCGCGGCCGAGTTGGTCAAGCGCTTGGTCGTACTTGCCCTGCCGGAATTTCAAAATCCCATAAAGCGACAGTGCCTCCGGAAAATTGGGAGATTCCGCCAAGGCACGCTTTAAACTCGATTCGCATTGCTCAAGCTGCCCCATCTGAAACTGAGCGGCTGCCAGCTCGCGCAGAATGTAGACGTTCTTTTCATCCAGTTTCAGCACCTGTTGGAAATTTTTTTCTGCGTCTTCATATCGATGTTGCTTGAAGGCTCGTTGCGCTTCACTCAGTAAAGCTGCAGCTCCGGCTGGAACGCGCTTGAAGGATTGGGTTTCGCCTTCCACGTCCTTTTTGGCAGCCGCCAATTGCGGTTCCTTAAAGAGGGCCAATTCCTCAGGAGTGTACGGGACCTTCTTCGCCTCGTACACCTCCAATCGCGCTCGCAAGATCGCCAGTTGATTTGTCAGATACTCGAATTGGCCGGCGTCAGAGCCCGGTTTGCGAGTCGCTAACTGTTCCGTTGCCGCTTGGAGCCTCTGTTGGAGATCATCACGTTCGCGGATCAATTCTTGCATTCGCGACGAATCGCCCTTGCCGCCGGAACGCGCCGCGGCCATTTGGTCGAGGCGGGTTTGGAGATCACGTTTTTCCTTCGACCACACTTCCTTTTCCGACCGGAGAGTTTTTAGTTCAGCCTCTAGCTTTGCTATCGTGGCGAGCTTTTGAGCTACGGCATTTTTGGAGTCGGCCAATTCCTTTTCCTGAGTCCCATTTCGCACCGCCTTCTCCACAGATTTCTGTGATTCAGCAATCCGCTTTTTTAGCGCCTCGTTTTCACCGGTGAGTTTCTGGACTATGGCCGCTTGGGCAGTCAAAACATCGAGCCGCTCTTGCAAGAGTTGTTTTTCTTTTTGCAAGGCCGCGGCCGTGTCGGTTTGCTCATCGAGCTGCTTTTTAGTGTCCTTTAAATTTCTCTGCAGGTCCTCCATCTTTTGAGCTTTGAGGCCGTTCTTCTCAGCTTGATCCAGGCTCACTTGCAGAAGCGCTTTCTCCTTTTCGAGTTCTTTGATTTTTTCCTCGGCTTTGGCCAGCTCTCGAGGATCAACCGCCGCGGGTTGCGCCTTCCAAGCTTCCTTCAGTTTCGCTTCAAGAACGGATTTTTCAGATTCCAACTGGCGAACCGCGTCATTCAACCGCCGGATCTCCGGATCGATTTCGCGTCCCGGAACAGCCGCTGTTGGCTTCGGCTGCGTTGGAACAACCCCAGTTGGAGCTGGACGCGGCTCGATCGCGCCCAATTTCGACTCGACGTACCGGCTGCGAAACTCGATCACTTGCGCATTCCAGTTTGGATAGGCAGCTTTGAATTTTTTTAAAGCGACCGCGGCCTCGCTGTAAGCAGCGCGGGCCTGCTCCTTTTGCCCAGCCGCACTGGCGCTGTCGCCCTGTTGGATCAAATTATAAATCTGGACATATTCATCGTCCGGTCCGTCGGCGTTCACTCGGAACGGCAGAAACAAGAGAAAAGCAGACAACAAAAAGCAAAACCGTTTCATGATCGGCAATTCTTAGGGAAAAGGAATTTATTTGGCAACAAAATGGAGGACTATTTCGCGGCCTTTCACGGCCTTGATAGTGTCCTGATTTGGCAGGAGCGCGGCTGTGTCACAGACCAGCCGCAGTGCTGCGACTGGTCCCTCGGACACAATCGCGCTCCGCAATCTCGAAATTCGGACACTGCCGCGCCCTTGCTCGAATTGACACATTTACGAGGCCTATGCTACCTTGCGCCCGCACAGTCCCTGGCAATGAATACGCGTTTAAACCAGCAGGTGCTAGTGCTGAATCGCTTGTGGCAAGCGGTTAATGTCTGCACCGCCCGCCGGGCCCTCACACTTCTCTTCGAGGGTCGCGCCCACGTTGTGCTCAATTGCAGCGACGGTTCATTCCAAACGTACGACTTCAGCGAATGGCACGATTTCTCCCAGCAAGAACCGCATCCCGACAGCATCCATACGGTTTCTTTTAAGATCCGCGTGCCCAGAATCATTCTGCTCGTGTTGTTTGATCGTCAGCCAAAGAAGGAAGTCAAATTCACTCGACACAATATTTTCGAGCGCGACAAAAACACTTGCCAGTACTGCGGACAGACGTTCGATCGAAATGACTTAAATCTCGATCATGTCATCCCTCGCGATCGTGGCGGCCCGACGACTTGGGAAAATATTGTTTGCTCTTGTGTCCCTTGCAATACGCACAAAGCCAATCGCACGCCGAACGAAGCGGGAATGCATTTAATCCGAAAACCAAAGCGCCCAAAGTGGCGTCCATTCGTCCAGGTCAACGTGGGCTTTAGTGCTCACGACAGCTGGAAACACTTCTTGGATCTCGCCTACTGGAATGTGGAGATTGGCGAAGAAACCGGATGAGCCCACCCGCTGCTTTGAATTACTTTCTTCGTCGGCAGCCCCACCACGCGATCGTTCCAAGAATTCCGAGTGCAATCGCAGAAGGTTCCGGCACGAACCTGAAATTCGTCAACCCCACCAGATCAGGCGGCAAACTCGGAGGCGCGCCTGCGCCGCCGGTTAAGATCGTGACGGGATTTGAGATCGCTTTAATCGTCGCGGAGGCAAAATCAATCCCACTCGTCGTATCAAACACCCCAACGCGAATGGTCTGTAGAGAGCCAGCTGGGACGCCAATATCTACCGCGCCGCCTAGGAAGTAACCGGCGCCAGTTCCATTTCGCAGAACGGCCGCAATTCCAGGAACTGGAGTTAAACTCTCCCCGAGAAGCAATACGGCGATGTATTGGCTCCCTGCCAGACGGTTCCCCAAAGCATCAATGACCGGAGCGTCAACTCCACTTTGCCGAACGAAATTGGAAAAGTTAAGGGTCCCTTGTGCGTGCGCAGAAACAGCCGCCGAGATCAGAACGCAAGCCATCTTCACCATCTGAAGGAGGTTCCTCATTCCGCTTTTGCCTTCGGTTCCTTGGCCGCTTCAATCAACTCCCAAAACTTCGGATTCTCCTGGAGCATCTCGTCTTCGTGCATTGGTAAGCTCGACCTAAACCGAAAATCCTTGATCGAATCCTTCAACGAATTCCGGTTCAGGATCCGATGAACGATGACGCCTAGTTCATGTTTCTCGAAATAGATGCGGTAACTGCCTAGACGAAAACGGTGGAGTATGCGCCCGTGCCGCTCCAGCTTTCCGTACTGTTCGAGGTCTGTCGTTAACACTTCCTGCGGCAGGCCGCGAAATTCTCCGAGGATAAAAAGCTGCAGCTCCTTGGGCATTTTGGCCAACTCAGCCGCGCTGATCGGATTAAAAATGATCTGAAATGGCCTCATTGAAATCAGTGGGAAGGTGCGTCCGTAGACTGTGGGACGGTCAGACGGTACAACAGGAGAAGAGTCACGCAGTGCGACGGTGTCCTGTCTAAAGCAGAAGACTGAAAGCTGAAAGTTGAAATAGGAATGAAGAATGCGTTCGCGATTGCAGCTTTGGGGTTTCAGGTTTATCTGCTCTTCGTTGGTAGCGCGTACGGGAATCGCACCCGTCTTTCAGCCTTGAGAGGGCCGCGTCCTAACTGATAGACGAACGCGCCACGAGAACGCTGCTGGTTGATCTTATTTGCGATTTACAGTGTGTCAAATTCAATGATCTCAACCAGATTTCGGAAATAAAAAAGCCGCCTCAAAGGAGGCGGCTTAATGAGAACACACTAACTTAATTATTTGCGACGGCGGAGCAATAATGCTGCGGCACCGAGAACTCCCAACGCGATCGTGGTAGGTTCTGGAACTTGCACGTTGAAGCTTTTCAAGCCAACCAAATCAGCAGGCAAGCTCGGAGGAGCGCCCGCGCCACCAGTCGTAACGTTAATCGCGCCGGACTGTCCTTTGATCTTCGCTGATGCATAGTCCGCACCCGTCGAGGAATCAAACGCGCCAACTATGACAGACACTGACGAGCCAGCTGCGACCCCAGTAAGCGTCACGGTTTGGCCAATGAAATATCCAGCGCCAGCGCCGGTTCGGAAATCGGCGGCTACACCGGCAACAGGCGTTGTGCTGCCATTCACAAAGAGAACTGCTTTGTATTGGCTTCCAGCCAGCTTTGTAGTCCCATCCGGTGCGAAGATAGGGGCGTCAATTCCACTGGCCGTTACGCGGTTTGAGAAGTTAAGTGTCCCTTGCGCATAAGCACCCGCGGCCATTACCATCGCTGCAGCTATCAATAGGATTTTCTTCATAATTGGGTTGATGAATTAGGTGTTCCTTATTCCCTTTTCTGATTGAGTTATTGCACCGAGAACTGACGATCCCAGGAGCCCGCAGCGAACTTGTTCACGAAGAATGATTCGCCAACGTTAACCGTCGGGTCAGCCGGAGACCACGCACCGAAGTCAAAGCTCGAAATGTTGTATGTCTGTTTCGTGGCGTCGAATTGGTAAACCACGTCACCATCCACCGCCGGGAACTTCAAGTCCGCGCCGAGCTTGCCAGTTTGAGGAACTTCGGAAGATTGAATCGAGAAGCCCTTCGGAACTGCGTGGGACAGATTTCCCTGTTTTACTTCACCGACGAAAGTTAAATTCTGGTCAGCGGCATCCGGATTCAGGAAGAACGCGCCTTCACCAGGGACCAATGTCATGTTCGCGTCATCCCAGGCACCGAATTGGAACGAGTTAACCGCATACGTCGTCCCATTGAATTTGTAGACCGTCGAACCATCCGACACATTGGGGAGGAGGGCCGATATTTTATTGTCCGCCGCGTTCAGCGGGTTCGCGATCATTTGAAAGCCATGCTTCGCGGTAAGGTTCACATAGCCGACTGCATTGACTGAGAAAACCTGTTGAGCCGAGGAGCTGGCGATGCCTGCTGCCAAGGCAGCAGCCGTCAGAATTAGTGTTTTTGTTCTCATTGTGTGGTAACTGATTTATTCCGTGTGTGCGGCCAATCTCTCAAACTGCCTAGAGGCTGTCAATAAATTTTTGGGAAATTTTTCTGCAAACATGCAGTCCTATCCTCTCTCGGGCAGCACCTTACCACTTCAGCGCTCTTTTGTTGGTGATTTGTTTGAATTTTGGAGCGCTCCGAGTGTCGAATTTTTCTTTTTGACGCCCAAAAACCATACTTGACTGGCCAGCCACCGCGGCATCCACGCGACCGGCGAGCCCCATTCCTTTTCGATTTGAAAGCGCTGGCTCAATCGTTTCCGCAGAGCGACCCAATTGAATCCTTTATGGTCGTGAAATCTTACGCCGTGATCATTTGAATAAATCGGCCGAGTGATTTTCCAACTGCTCTGGCCGAAAAACCCGCCGAGTAATTCCGACCATTTGTACGCCGTCACGCCTGGATAATCCCGACAGCCGCGCCATCCCGCAATTCGTCGAGCCGTTTGCTTGATCAACAACGGCAGCCCCGTTTCCACGGGAACGCTCACGACAATAATTCCGTCCGCTGTGAGCAACCGCCCTATCATCTCCAGCACTTCATCAACGTCGATCACGTGCTCGAGCACTTCCATGCAAACAATCGCATCGAAAAAATTATCGAACTGAGCAGCTTTCAATTCTTCGGTAGAAAGAAATCGCAGCCCCCTCATCTCAGCGAATCGAGCCTGACAATCGGCCACGCATTTCGGATCGGCGTCTGCGCCAAACGCAACGGCTGGGCGCGCGGGCTCATTCATGAGCAACGCGAGAAAAGTTCCGTCGCCGCAGCCGTAATCGAGGATTTTTTTCCCTGCAAATATTGGCGCCAATTCGAGAGCCACTGCAAACCGGCGACGGTGACTCCAGCCAATCAGGTTGTTGCGGGAAAAAAGTTGCTTTTGCGCATAATGCCCCGAGGTCAGCGCGTTTTGTAAACCTTCCGGCGCCTTTTTCGAAAATCGAGAACTCATCTGTTGTTCAGAGCAACTCAGCAATCGATCGGCTCCGTTCGGCCTCAGCGGCTGAACCGATCTCAATCGCCGAGGCGATTCCAAGCAGTCGCCCAAAAAAGGAGAGGTGTTGTGCCGCGACAACTTTCCAGTCGAAGTGTTCCAAGGCTCGCGCGCGGCCTTTCTCGGCTAATTCTGCTCGGCGGGTCGGGTTCGTCAAAAGCAGCGAGAGCATCTCGACCCAAGTGTTGCCGTCGGCTTCCGCCAACGCGACCCCGGCTCCCTCGATGACATGCGGAATTTCGCCGCTGTTGCTCGCGACGACAGGCACCGAACAAGCCATTGCTTCCGCCAACATTCGGCCAAATTGTTCTCGCCACTTTGGCGTGGTCTGGCTTGGCGCAGCGAGCAGGTCCATCGCGTTCAAATATTCGGGGACTTCGTTGTGCGAGGCGTCCACCACGATCCGCACCCGGTCATTGTATTTTGCCGCCCAGTTCGTGAGAAAGGATTGTTCCGGACCGTGGCCAACCCATAACGCTCGCCAGGGAATTGTTAATCGGTCGAGAACATCGGCCAGGAAGCGGCCCCCTTTTTCCGGCACAAATCGGCCGACGAAACCAACCACGGGCGGTCCATCGCTCGTCCAACCAAGCTTGCGAAGTGTTGTTTCGCGCATGGCGGCGTCTGCCTTGAAGAGCGCGCAATCGACCCCCGGCGGGATGACCGCGTGCGGCCGGATAGCGTACTCTTTTCGCGCACTCAGAGTTGCGCGGGTGGTTTGGCCGAACGCAATCCATCCGCAAGAACGTCGTAAAACAAATCGCTCGAGCCAGCCAAAGGGTGGCGGGTATCGTTTGGTGATGTTTTGAAAAGTTGCGAAAACGAGAGGCGTCTTACGCGGAAGAAGCGCCGCGACTTGGGCTGCTGCCAAGGTGAACGGTTCCTGCCAAACGTGCACTAAATCCCACGGTTGCCGCAGCAAGGCTCGCAACCGTGCTCCATAAAACATGACATGAATCCAGCGCGTCAAGTGAGCGGACAATTTTTCGACTCGGCAAGGCGAGGCTGGCAAAGGCTCGAAACTCAGCGGACGCAAATCGCCCGCAAAAAATTTCGGCGCGGCGACGGTGACCTCCCAATTGCCTTGTGAAACCCTGGCAATTTCCTCGGGCAATCGTCGATTGAGGGCCACGACGTAGGAGTGCCCGATGCAAAGAAGCCGTTTCACGACCGGCCCATTCGGTAAAGAAACTCGACCAAGCAGCAACCAGCGGATGGCCTTCGTTTCTGAGGCATATGACTCAAAATCAAATCAAGACTCGTGAACAAGGTTATGGAATCTCAAACCGTTCCTGTGGAAGGATGAGTCACATTCAATCGTCCTCTGGAACTCAGAATGAAGCCGACAGCCCGTGCAAGGGTGTGACTCGGTCGTTCGATCAAGAAATAAAATGCATAACAGCAGGCGAACACAAACAGGCACCTTCCTATCCAAGCAAGTGAAGCGGTTTGCAGTGAAAGATGAAAGCCTGAGTAAATCGTCATAGCTGGGACGTGGAAAAGGTAGAGTGAATAGCTCCACGTACCCGCCCACTCCATGGCACGAATTGGAGCGGTACCTCGCCGGTAGGAAATCTCACGAATAAGCCACGCGGCAACAAGAATCGCGAATGCATTCAATGTCCATGGATAGCCCAAATGGCCATGAAAGCGCAAAACGCTGCAAAACCAAGAGGCACTCAAAACGCCTCCCCTCCAGTACCAAATGCTTCGAAATGAAACGGATGGTCTATTTGCGCTGCGAATCCGTTCCGCGACAACGCAGCCCAGCAGCCAACATGGAAGCCCTACCAACCAATTGAAGGCAAATCCATACGAAGGATAATTCCCAACAAACGGGTCAAAAGAGATCGTTGCTACGGCCGCAGAGAAGCCTCCGAACACCAGCCATCCCCATCCGCCCAGATATTCCTTTCCCAAACGCAATGCAGGATACCAAAAATAGTAAATCAACTCAGCGACGAGACTCCACAAAATGGAATCATGTAAGAGTGGAATGTAAACCCCTGCAAAACGGCTCAATGGAATAGCAATCGCAACCGGTATCAACAGGCGGAGAAAACGACGTGCGTAGAATTCGCTCACACAGGGGGAACGTCCCGAGCCAACGTATGGATAGTGGATGCAAAACCCAGAAATGACAAAGAACACGATTACAGCCGCGGGGCCATTCCAGAGATTCCGGTAGATACCTCGAACAACTAAACCGAACACGCTTTGATCCGGAAATGGATTGGGCAATACGGGTGCGGCACCATGTCCCCAAAAGACCCAAATGGCGCAAACAAAGCGAATCGAATCGAGGCCGAGAACGCGGCTCTTGCGTTCTGTCATCGATGAAGGCACTCCTTCGATGGGTCTCACGATCATTTATCTTTTTCCTGAGTAGAATTCGAAACGGATTTACTCCTAATTTTATACAACGTTGGAGTTAATTTGCTGGTATTTTGAACGGCGCGCAATCGACGCCGGGTGGAATCACCGCGTGGCCCCTCGCCACAGGAATACTCGGGCCAATGCTGACGCAATCGGCGCCACGACCGCAGCACCCCCCATGAAAGGCAGTTTCTCAAGGGCCAAACCGTATGGCGCAACCGGACGAGTTCGCGCAGAATCCAACTAAATCCGCCTGGATCGGAAACTTTCCAGGCACGCCGCATCCGAAAGTAACCCCAGAAACGCCAGAGAACCGCGGCCGGAACGAGCAGCAACGGAAAATTCAGCAAGGCATTCAGGCAATCATTCCTGACCGTGTAGCGCAGATATCTTGACATGTTCCGGCCCTGCGGATCGGGCGAGTGCACAACCCCAAGCTGCGGCAAGTAAATTACGCGAAAACCTGCCGCAAATAATCTCAGGCCGAGGTCCTTTTCTTCTCCGTAGAAATGAAAGAATTCCCGATAGCCCCCGGCACGAAAAAATGCTTCCCGCCTGAGAATGTGCCCAAATCCGATGAAACAAGGAACCTCGCACGGATAGTCTACCGGGGCCGGTTGGAAGGCCGCCGGCCAGGGGCTCCCGTCTGGATTGAGTTGTCGCAACGCGATCGCCGCGACGGAAGAGTTGTCCGCGAAGATCGAGAGCGCCTCCTCGAACCCGTTGCCCTCCCGCAGGTACGCATCATCGTCCAGATTCAGAATGAAATTGGTAGCGGCTTCGGCCGCGATTCGATTGCGCCCACTGATATATCCGGCCCCGGCGGTATGAGGCAGGAAACGAATTGCGCCGGCACAACCTCCCGCTTTCTCGCGAAGACGCTTCGGCAGCGTCCTATCGCCGGCATCATCGACGATTAAAACTTCGAGGACGAGGTGCGCCAAAAGATCGAGTGACCGGACGCAACGCAGGAGCGACTCAAAACGGTCGCGCGTGACGATGCGAATGGTGATTTGATTCGGGCGGTTCATTTACGAACCAGAACACCTATTCCCATCCCGAATTGGGCCTCGCTTGATCGATCGATGAGCTCCAAATGGCGCGATTGGTTCTTTATCTCCTCCCAAAATCGATGAACCTGAGCGGCCGGCATCCCAGGGTTGGCACGAGTATCATGAAAGGCGATCAACCCGCCGGGCCGCACCAACGGAGAAAAATTTTCGAAGTCCGCCCGCACGCCTTCGTAACGGTGGTCGCCATCAATGAACAGGAAATCGATGCTTTTCCCTTCCAGCAACTCGACGACCGACTCGCGGGCTGCGCCAGAATGCGAGTCCATTCGCAAGCAGGAAAGCCTCTGGTTTTCGCGAAGAAAATTTTTGAAACGCGGCGCCTCCAACTCGCTGTAGCCGCCCCCAAATTCGCCGTCTGGAAGATCGACGCTGATGAGCAAGGCATCGCAGGAAGAAACACGCGCCCAGCAATAGAGTGTGCCACCGGCTTTCGTCCCAATCTCCAAAATCACCCCGGGCGATTGTTCTCTCACCAGATGAATCAGTTCCATCAGTTCGCGGGTCCGCTGAACGGCCCCAAATTTCCGAATCGCGCGGCGGGCCAAAAGAAACTCCCCAAATTGTCCGCGGGCCAACCTGGAGACAAACCAGGCGGTCTTCCATGCGCCCGCGCGGCGCAATCGTTCGAGAATCATACAATCGTGAACGTTTTTCGCGCTGCCCGGGGCTCCGGGTTTTCCCGAGTCGCAGCATAGCAAGCAAGCATGGACACGGCGGAGTTTTTCCAACTGCAATTGCTCACTATTTGGATGCCGGCGACGGCCAATGACTCTCGAAGTTCTGCCCGGGCGAGCAAGGTTTCCATCGCTTCAACAATTGCCGATGGATGTCGTGGCGCAATCGCCCACCCGGTCTTCAGGTGCTTGATAAATGCTGGTGCGCAGCCCACCAGCGTGGCGATCACCGGCAACCCCTGGCTCATCGCCTCCAGCAATACCATGCCGAAACCTTCGTAAGTGGACGGGAAAACCAGCAAATCGTGGCGGCGATATTCTCGCATCACTTCTTCCTCGGAAACTCGCGGCCGAATGGTCAAGTAATTTTGCGCTTCAGACGAAAAGCACGAGCGAATTTCCGCCTCCGGAATGCCACCGCCCAAAATGGTTAAGTTTATCTTTGTGCCCAGTGCGATCAGTTTTGAGAACGCGTCCGCCAGATAATGCACGCCTTTGACTTCGGTCCAGGCGCCGCAAAACAAAAGGCCCGCTCCTCGGGGGCTGTCCGGGTTAGGAGTGCTCGCCAAAAAGCATTCCGAAACCCCGTGAGGAACGATCGAAATCCTTTCCGGAGGTTGCCAGTTCTTTTTCAGCGCAAAATCACGATCCACCTCGTTCAACAAGAGCAATCGATCAGCGAGGCGTGCGGCAGCGGCAACTTGGCTGAGACGAACCGCCGGATAATAAACGCGCCGCCAGGTTCGTTTCTGCAACAAGCCCGCGCGATGATCCTCCAGCATCCGGAGATAATTGAGATGTTCCAAGCCATTGGAGCGGCTGATGAAAGTGCTCGCGCGGTACTGGCCGGCTTTTTTTTGCAAGCCGAAGACGAAACCTTCCGCGCTGGCGATGTCCACGACGTCGTAAGGTCCGCTCCGGCGGAATTTTTTCTGAATCGCGCGCGCTGCTAAGATCGGCCCAAGCGCCCATCGCAAACGTGGCGCAGTTGGCACGCGGCCGAGATCGTCGGCGAACAAAAAATCACAGCCATGGCCCAATTTTAAGAATTCCTCCCGCAATTTGAACAGGACCTTGGCCGAACCAAGCCGTTCGTCACGCGGGTAATCGCCAACCATGAGGATCTTCATTTGGTCAGTGTTGCCATCCTCACTTTTAAACTTCGCCCCATTTGCTTCAGTCGGGCAAACAAAGGAGGCGGCCAACGAAAGACTCCGCTCTGCAATTCGATCTCCTCCTCGGCAGAAGCTTGCCTGGCGCGCAATTGCTCGAGCCGGTGGATGTATTCCGCCCACATCGAGAAGTACAAATTATCCAAGGCGCAAAGCCGGCCATTATGCGCCGCAAACGGGCTGTCGTGCCACGCCACCGGGTGCCGCTCATGAAAAATCAATGGCTCGCGATTCAGCAGAATGGCGCGCGCATGGCACAACAATTGGGCGGTATAAACATTGTCCCAACAGGCTTCACCGAGAATGTACGGGCGAAAACGTCCCTTCCAGCGGGTCCACCATGCCTGTTGAACCACAAATAAATCGGTTCCGTAGACGTTCACATGGCGGTGGTTGTTGCCCGCGCTGACATCTGTTCTTGAGAAGATGTACGCCTCATACCTGCCCTTCCTCACCATATCCAGGACTTGTTGGGTAACCTGAATGTCGGCATTTAAGAATCCGAAATACTCGCACTCAAACTCAGCCGCCATTTCCGCCAGAACGCCGAACACTTCGTTCGCCAAGGGTTTGATTGGCCCTGCGTTTCCGGTCACCGAATGGGCCGTCGATTTTAACCGACGTGCCTCCGCAAAACCTTCAACGATTCTACGCTGCGGGTCGGGATCGAACTGAAGATTCACTAACCGCACGTCCTGCAAGCGACGCAGTGATTCGATGCTGTTTTGCTGCCGCCGGTTGCCATCCACACTGTCAGCTTCGTAAAAACGGGTCCCTAAGAGCAGCATATCTAACTGATCAAATTGGAAGCGAACGGGAGAGGTGTTGTAGAGCTCCCTGAAAAATCGTCTCAAGCTTCTGCAGATGCAGCTCCAGCGGCTTGCGCTCAGCGGCCGCTTTCGCCCCTGCGCTTATTTTTTCCAGTCTGCAAGACAGGCCCCGTTGGATGGCGATCGCTAAGTTGCAGGAATTCGGAGGCTGAGCAGCCGCAAGAATCCCATTTTCTCCATCCACCAGCCATTCACTGATGCCGCCTACATCGAATGCGACGCTAGGCGCCCCGAAATGCGCCGCCTCCAAGCCAACTAGACCAAACGGTTCCGGCCAGACACTCGGCACAACCAGAAGAGTCGCGCGGGAATACCATCTGTTCAATTGTTCCTTTCCGAGCCAGCCAACGAACTGAGCCGGCACTTCGAGCCGCATCGCCAAATGTTCCCAGGAAGACCGTTGAGGGCCATCTCCAATAAACACCAATTGAAAGAGCGTCTCCTGCTCTAACAGCCGGCCCGCTGCACGAATCAGCAAGTCGCCTCCTTTCAGTTTCGTCATGCGGCCGACGAACAATAAAACAGGCGGATCATCCCGCTGCCTCTCAGCCTGCGGTTGGGGGATTTCCGGAGCAAATAAAGGAAGAACGTGAACCTTTTCCTCTGGCGCCCCGTTCCGCACGTATTCGCGTCGCATGTGATCGCTGGCCACGACGATCGCCGCGTATTTCGCAAACAACTGTTTCTGCGCGACCGCCCAGCGATATTGTTCGAGGACCTGCCGCAAGCCAAACTTTCCGCAACGCCGAGGAAAATAAAGCGCCAGGCAAGCCGCTCCAAAGCGACGGGAACAAGCGCACGCCCTTGGAAGTTCAAACATTTTCTGTCCGCTAATGCACGTTCCGAAATATCCGTGCATGAATTTGACCACCGGCCAATGGGCGCACAGTTCTGCCTCGAACGCCAGCGACCGCATGTTATGTGAGAAGACCAGGTCCGGCTCCCAACGAGAGATCTCGGCCAACGCATTCTTTGGCCCTATTTCCTCCAGGTGAATGCTTGCATCATTTGGTGACGGGCCCTCGGCGGATCGGCGCGCATCATGGTGCAAACATCGGATCGGATGACCCTGCTCTAGCAATGATTTGCTGACGGCGTCCAGATACGTCTCGACTCCGCCCGCGTCTCCAACCCCATCGTTCACGATCAGAATGCGCATACGTTCAGACGGGACGAAGTCGCACGCAGATCCCCTCCGTTTTCCAAACATCAGCTCCGGCAACCAGCGGCTCAATCCGCAATGATTGAGCCATCAATTCGGCTTCAAATTCTTCACGCCTCATTCCTCGTTCGCGCCAGACGGAAGGATGAAGCTCAACAAAAAGACCCAACGAATCGCGATGTCGCGCGATCGTTTGCCGGCTCCCGCGCAATACAGACAGCTCGGCTCCCTCGACATCAATTTTGATCAATCGCGGCACGAGTTGGTTTTGCTGGCAAAATGCGTCAACGGTGGTGCACCCCACTTGTGTCGAGCCGGAAATATTCGAAGCTGGGCCTGCCGCCAAATGATGGTCGCCAAATGATTTCCCAGTCAGGAACGCCGCAGTGCCAGTAAAATCGGCCACGGCTTTTGGGATAGCAGTCACAACGCTCCTCAACCCATTCAACTGAATATGATCCTGGAGGGCCTGGAAGGCGTGAGAGTCGGGTTCGAATGCAAAAACTCTTCCACCAGGCTGGACCCAAGCCCCGAAAAGCAAACTGTAAGCTCCCGCGTTCGCGCCAATATCCAGAGCAACTTCGCCAGGTTCGATGGCTTTCCGAAAGGCGTAGTATTCATCCAAATTCCACGATAAAAAGCGCTGTTGGGGCAAGACACGGAGCTTCTCCCCTCCAGGCAACACCCGTTCCAAGCCACGGCCGCGCGTCCGGAGCATCAGCAAAAAATGAAAAAGGCTGCGAACAGACGAGCGCAATGGGACGCCTCGGAACAGCGGCCCCAACCGTTCGGCTGCTCGTTCCAGGAGATCGTTCGATCCGCCGGAAAAACTCTCGGCTTGTCTCAAGGGCGCCACCTCAGGCGCATTTCTCTGTGGAGCTTTCAAACTAATTGCGGCGCGTGGACTCGTTCGCCCACAGCTTCGACAATGAGCCGTTCAAGTCGTCGGCCGTACTCAGCCGGTGTGGCAATAGACGCAATTCTGGCACGGCCACGGATGCCAAAGTCATGGCGTGTTTCCGGGTTTCTCACCAATTCCTGCAGCGCCCGGCTCAGCTCGTCGACATCGCGCGCCGGAACGAGCCGTCCCGTTTCGCCATCAACCACGATTTCTGGAATCGCATTGATTCTCGATCCAATCACGGGCAATCCCGCCGCCGCGGCTTCCTGGAATACCATGCCGAAAGCCTCACTACGCGTCGGCAAAACGAACACGTCGGCGTTTCGCCAGCACTCGAACCATTCCGGCGAGTAGGCTCGCACATCGCGTCGTTGCCGAACTCCCATAGGCAATCTCTCGCCGAGAGGAAAATTAGTGACCAAGGTGAGTTCAGCTTTTTCGGCGATCTTTGCGCGGGCCCACGCTCCTAAGAGATCGTGCCCTCCTTTCCGCGGAAAATCCCCACCCATAAACAGAAAACGCACTGGCGCGCCGGTTCGCGCCCGCTGCAATCGTTCCTCGATCCAGTGCTGCGAGAACGGCGTGACATCGATCGGATACGGCATCACATGAACCTTCGCAGCGCAATCTGGATAAAGCCGGACCAGATCGTCCGCCGCCCACTTCGATGTCGCGGTAATGGTTCGCGCGGCGCGAAACACCCGGCCATCCTGATGAAAGCTCGGACCGAAAGCCCAGCGGCAGCGGGATCCATTCTCCGCGAGCGGGAGATTTTGTGTGCAATCAATTGAGACGATCCCTGGCTGATGCCGCATTCGCGAGACACTCGCGTAACCCGTGGCCTGGGTATGATAATGAATGAGGTCAAACGCACCTTGGGATTTCTCCATCTGACGAATTCGCCGTCGGGCCAACCAACCCGAATGCCATTCCTGCCGCCAGCGGGCTAAATCGCAGTTCTGCGCGGATAATTGAAGACATAAAGAGAACCGAACCAGGCGCTCGACCCACGTGAGTTCCTGGCTCAAGTCCAGATGCGCCGTGATCACTTCCGGCATGCATCGTGATAACTGGCGAAACAATTTGCCAACGGATTGATGGCCCAAAATACCGGAATTAACGAACAGTGTTCTCAATTGGTTTTCGGTCGGAAAATGTCCGCAAGGAATTCATCCCGACCATCCGCTATTGACGTCATCGGGACACGCTAACGACCTCGCGCATAGAAAAAATTCGACCAACGAGCGGAGGCGTGTTCGAGCGGTTCCACGCTGTAACCAAGCTGCCGCAGTAATTGGTCCGTCGGACTGTCCGGCGTCGTTTCGCAAATAATCCCTCGCGGCGGAAGTTGTTTGAGGGTCCTTTGCATTCCGGCAAGAACGCAGTGCTCTGCTCCTTCGACATCGATCTTCATTAAATCGATCTTTGTCAGCTTTTGCTGTCGAATCCAAAGGTCGAAAGGAATCGTTGGCACCGTGATCTTGTCGGCCGCCGCAGTGATCGACCCGACTCGGGTTCCTTCCCATCCTTCAATGGATTTGCGGCTCAAGCTCGCCAGGCCGCTTTGAATTGGGAATTGGGGAACCCAGAAATCAGCGCTCCCCTCGCTGTCCGAAAGAGCTCGATGATCAATTTGGACGATCCCTTGCAAATGATTCAACGCAACGTGGTGAATCAGTTGAGCGCGCACTGGCGGGTTCGGCTCGAATGCGTAAACTTTCCCGTGCGGGCCCACCCGCAGCCCGGCTAAAATGGTGAAATACCCGCAGTTAGCGCCGACATCGATGAATACCCCACCCTGTTCCAAACAGGTCAATAATCTGTCAGTGGTTTGTGGTTCGTACTTTCTGTTTAAAAAGTACAAGGACTCAGCCGTGAAATCAGAAATGTCGAAAAGAAACCGAATCCCGTTGATCTCGATTGATCGAAAATGCGCGTTCTTGCGCTTGAGTTTCTCGAGCAAGGTCTGCCGGCTCCGGCGATAAAGAGTGTGCATCCACGGAAAACGGTTCAGCCATCGGCCCGCGCGTAAATAGGCAGGTTCCCAACGAGGATGCTTTGCGATGAAATCTGAGGCACTATCTGCCACACAATTACGAACTCTCTTTAACGCTGAGGCCACCATGTTGCTGACGAAAAAAACTGCCGCAGCCCTATCGACCGCATCGAATGATATCGTCCCTGAGTTCGACGCTGCTGCCGGGCCACCCCGCCCGAAAAACGTCGGCCACTTCCTTCACGGACGGGTAACCCCTTTCTGCCGTAAACAATCTCGCGTCGTCTATGAGAACCAAATGGCCTGGAACAGGGTGCTTCACGATAAGCTGAATTTCCTCCTGGATCGGGACATCCGGGTTGGAGTTGAAAGTCCGTTCACAAGTCGAATGCGCATCGAGCCAAAACAAACATGGGTCATGCACCTGCTCGAGCACGGCCGCCAGATGGGATCGACTATCTCCGAAAAGCAGCGTTACGTTCGAATGCGACTTCAGTCGCGCGCTGGCGATCCGGAAATAAGATTCATCAACCTCGATCGAGATCAACTGCTCGAAACAGCCGGCAACTGCGTGCAGCATTTCGCCGGTAAACGTCCCCGTCTCGATGAATAGCCGCGCCTGTAGCTTTCGTTGGTAATTCTTAATGACCCGCTGTTTGACAACGGGGGGCGGCCATGGCTCCTTACCGACCAAACGCCATTTCCAATAAACTCTCCACGCCGTAAACGGGAGCAGAGCCCGGCTAACGCACAGCCTTCTCCAAAGTTGGATTGGGTGGAGATTCACTTCGCTTTTTCCAGGAGCAGATGGCCGTCGATTTCAAAGAGCCCTCGATTCGGAATGACCGGGGTGGAAATCAAGCCCAGTTCCTCGAAGAACTCCAACGCCTTGGTCTTGCTCATCCCGACCTGATCCCAACACTGTGGATGGACCTCGACCACGATTCGCAACTTTTTCCCATATTGCTTGAGCAACTGCCGCGCTCCGCGGAGAACATGAAATTCATAGCCCTGCACATCCATACGAATCCAATCCGGTTGAATCCGGCGCTGGTCGCAAAACGCGTCCAGGGTCAGCATGTCGACAGTCGCTTCGTCCGAAGCATTGGATCGAGGGTCGGCCAATGCATTTCGATATGGTTCCTCCTTGTGCTGGCTCATCTTGGCAGGGCCAGCCACCTCGCCCAGCGCCGCGCAAAACGGGGTCACACGCGATTCCAATCCATTCCATGACAGTTGCTGGCAAAGAATAGAGTAGCTAGTGCGGGTCGGCTCGAAGGCAAAAACGTGGCCCGTCGAACCCACGCAACGAGCGATGTGCATCGGATAAATCCCAAGAAAGGAACCAACATCGATGACGATTTCTCCGGGTCGAATATGTTGACGAAAAAATTCAAAGAGATGCTCTTCGGTCTGATGTGGGATCAGACGACGAATGTTTGGATCTATGCGGAAATCGAGCCCGTTCACACGCCAAGGCATTCCCTGCTTTCCGTAAACCAGAGCTAACCACCGGGAATAAATCGGCCCGAGACGCGAGTAGATGAATGGCCGCGCTCGCAGAGATTTTTTAAGACTCGCTAGCATCCGGGGCGCGGTGTCGGAGAAACGCGTCGAAGAAGGAGCGGATCGCCTTCAATAATTCCCTTCAAATAGCCGTTTCTCGAGGTCAATTCTTCCCAATTGCCTTGCTCGATGATTTCCCCTGCTCGCAAAACGAGGATCAAATCGGCATTTCGGATCGTCGTCAGCCGATGAGCAATCACCAAAACGGTCCGCCCGAACATTGCCTTATTCAAAGCCAATTGGACTTGTTGTTCGGAAATCGTGTCCAACGCAGAGGTTGCTTCGTCGAGAATCAAGATTTCGGGATCGCGCACGAGAGCCCGAGCGATGGCTAATCGCTGCCTCTGCCCGCCCGATAACATCGCACCGCGTTCACCGACCACTGTCTTCAATCCGAGCGGCAGCGCATCGACAACTTCGCGCAGGTAAGCCAGGTCAATCGCCCGGTCGATCGCTTCGGGAGTGGCCTTGGAAAACCCGAAAGAAATATTTGCGGCCAATGTATCGTGGAATAAAAACGCTTCCTGCTCCACCACTGCCACTTTGTCATGCCAAGTCTGGGCGGAGAAATTCCAATAGTCTTCGTCATCCACCCAGATGCGTCCTAACGTGGGATGTCGAAGCCTCAGCAGCAGCGCAGCGACCGTAGACTTTCCCGAGCCAGAAGGCCCAACCATGGCGACCGTTTTTCTCGCGGGCACTGCAAACGAAATGCGATTCAACGCGCGGGTGGCGTTTGCGTATTCGAATGTCACCTCATCGAAACGAATCGCTCGTTCGACCCCGGGAAACGGCACTCGCCCAAAAGGCCGGAGCGGGTGTTGCGGAAGGTTCAACCATTTCTCGACTTCCCTGGCGCCGCCGGAGAGATAAAAAAGTTGTCCCTGTAAGTTGTAAACCTGATTCAGCAACGGCAATAAGCGCAGCAAGATAAACCCAAATCCCAAAAGATGGCTGCTCAACATCCGGCCCGAGCGAACAAAGAAGATATCCGCCAACGCAATGATCCCCATGGCGCCGATCACCGCCAGCGTTTCAGTCAACGGCAGCAAGAGCGCCATACTGTGAGTCGCGCGTTCCTCCGTTCGGGCCTGGCCCTCGTTAATGGCTTCGAACCTCTCGATCTCATCCTCCTGAGCATGGGTCGTGCGCACCACCCGAATGCCGGCAAACGATTGAGTGAGCATCTTGGCCATTTGGCGGTTGGCTTCCGATAGTTGCTCTCCCACTTCGCGCAATTTCCGATAAATAAACGAAATCGTCCCGCCAATGGCCACCCCGAGCGCGAGGGCCATTGCGGTCAACGGCCAGGAGATGACGAACAACGCAGTAAGGTAAAACGCAGCAACGCTGATCCGCTGCAAGAGGCCCACCAGCACATCCAGCGTTCCTCCCGTCCGGGCTGTCTCGACCAGAAAAATATTCGATAGCTCTCCTGCAGTCCGCTGCTCGAAAACGAAGAGCTCTGCTCCCTGTAAATGGCGGAAGAGCGCATTGCGGAGGTTCATCAGCACTTTTTTCTTCAGCAAAGCCGCCAAGCATTGAGTGGCGTAGCTGGCCAAATTCTTCACCGCAATCGCCGCAATGATAATCGCACAAAGGACCAGGACGTAGTAAGCAGGAGAATGGTTCGGAAGCGTTCGCTCCAACCACTGGATGGGCCGCATCGGCGTAGCGTTCTCGCCGCCCAACAACAACGAAAGAAGGGGAACGAGCAGGCCAACCCCGATGCCTTCAAAACCTGTCATCAACAGCGATGCGGAAAGCACCGCCACAACCAACCAACGCACGCCACGCAAATGATTGCGGAGCCTCAGGAGATTCGCTCGGAGCTCCTTGATTTGGTTCCACCATGAATTCATCGCTTCAAAATGTGTCGAACTGCCGCGCCAACCACGCCAACCAGATGCCGCCACGACCTTGGCCAGTGTTTTCGGCGTCGGTGTGCAGTCCGCTCGATCTCCCCTGACCATCGTTCCAAAAAAACCTGGCCATTTCGCAACACACGGTTTTTGTACGCGTCGGTAAAGGTCCGCCCAAGGGTGGTGCTGCCCAAATGTTCGTAGGCGCGGGCCCGCTCGAAGCCATGCGTGGCAACCTTCCAACCCGCTCGCCGAATGCGAAAGCACAAATCCGCTTCGTCCCATTCGCTGGGGCAAAAAATCTCGTCCAACATTCCCGCGGCGTTAAGGCAATCCCGCCGAATAACCCAGGGCCGCACCACCGCATCGACTTCCTGGAGATAAAACCAATTCCAAGGAGCTGGCCCGATGGTGCTCTGCAGGCGTCGCCAATCCGTCAAATCTTCCCACCTCGAAACCGGCTCATCCAGGGGAAAACAATTCAGTCCTCGGCTCAAGCTCAACAGCCCGATGTCCGGATGCCGTTCGAACAACTCGATGAGTTCGGGAATCAGAGATTTTGACCGCAGCAGCATGTCATCCTGCCAGGCGAGGAAGAGCGGCGCTTTCGTTTCGCGAAGACCGCGGTTGGTGCAACGCAATTCATGCACATTCTCCTCGTGAACCCAGCTGAACTTCGCACGATGCCAGCATTCGGTCGCGATCTTGGCGAGAAAATCGCCTGTGCCATCGCTACATCCATCCTCGATGACGACAATCTCGATCGGCAGATGCGACGCATTCTCTCGCCAACTCGCGAGACATGATTGTAGCGTCGCCAGATTATTGAAGGTCGGGATTCCTACGGCTAATTCGAGGTTGCCGCGTTTTTTGCGTTCAACTCGCATAAGTTGAGACCTTCCGGAAAAAGTCTTCCGCCATTCGCTCCCACGTGTATTCGGAAAAACTCGGCCGAATCCGCTCGATCGCTTGAAGATAGTGACTTCGATTCTGCTGCCAATTCCGCAGAGCCTCGATCAACTCAGCCTCGTGCTCGGTCTGCAGAACCAGATCGTACGTCTGAGCTGGCAACCGCTCCGCCACTCCCGCCTGCGTTGAAACAATCACGGGCACGCCGGAACAAATGGCTTCCTGCACGACCAGGCCATACGCTTCATAACGCGCCGGATGCACTAGAACGTCAGCCGCGTTGATCAAATCAGGAATATCTCGGCGAAAGCCTAAAAACCGGATCTTGTCCGCCAGCCCGCCTTGAAGGACCTTCCTCTTCCACATGGCCAATTCCGCCCCGGCGCCAACGACCATTAGATTAACCGTCCAGTCGCCCCGGCTCGAGAGCTTGGCCCAAGCATCAAATAATCGATCAAAACCTTTTCGGCGGTCTCCCAACGCGCCGATGAAAAGCGCGATCTCTCCTGATTGAGGCCAGCCTAAACGAGCGCGCAGGGCACGCTTTTCTTCCGATGGAACGGGATGAAAACGAATTGGGTCGGCCCCATAATAGACCGTGCAAACTCGATCATCATCCACGTGATAGAACCTGCTCAGATCCTTTTTCGTGCGAAGGCTGTTGGCCACGACCTTTTGGCTGACGAGCAGATTTCGTCGCTCATTGCTCAGGTAAATTCGGTGCGTCCATCGCCTGTAAGCGGCACGCGCCCCTGGCCGGGAAATCTCCGGCGGATGAGCCGCGTGCAAGTAATGAACCCAACAGATGCCTCTCCATCGGCAATTCCCGCCATTTACGATGACCGATCCTCCGCGTTCGGTGATTGCGCGAGCGACACGCCGCCCAACCCGGTCAAGCAACGGCGCCGAGAGAAAATTCGACTTTAACAGCCTTGGCACTCGATGAAATTTAACGGTTGGCGAACCAATCAGATCCTCACTCGCGCGATGCCCAATGAGGTGAACTTCCGCTCGCGCTCGTGATGCCAAATACTTCGCCAAAGCGTAATTGCCAAAATCCATTCCCCCAAAGGGAGTGAAGTCGCCCGTGATAATCGCAAACAACCTTTCACGGTTTTCTGGCATAGGCCTGCAGGTGGAGCGCGAACGGTGTGAATACCGCCCCTGGAATGAAACGGCCGAGCTGAAAGAATGTCTTTTGGGCGGAGCGGCCGAGGCGCAGCGGCAAGGAAGATTTCATGGCAAGCGGCGGCATTTCGGGAGCTCCAGGCTCGAGCTGAACGTCACAGAAGCCTGCTTTCTCCAACGCAGCGCACAATGATGTCGGCGAAAAGTGATTTATATGAACAAGATTATCGGCAAGCGTCGGCCGATACTTTTTGTTGAGCCAGCCTCGAAGGCGCTCCTTTCTCCATTGCGCATTCCCGGACGGCGCCTTTACCACCAGCCACCCGCCAGGTTCCAACAGACGATGGGCGGCTCTTAGAATGTCCAGAGGATTTGGAATGTGCTCCAAGACGTCGATCAAGGTGACCGCAACAAAACTGCGGGACGCTGAGGAAAAGTCTTGGACATTGCAGCGGTGAATCGGGAGGCGTGTCTGTCGCACCGCAAAAGCTGCCGTCCGAGGGTTCAGTTCGAGGCCTTCTGCACGCCAACCATGTTTTGCGGCTAGAAAAATTAGTCGTCCCACGTGTGCTCCGATGTCGAGCAGAGCTCCCTTGACAGAATTCCGTTTCCCCAATCCCGCGAGCACATTCTGAAAGATCAAATCTTTATAACCGCTGAAGAACTCGTTTTCGATCCAATCCTCCGACCAATGTTGGTCGTACATGCGATCGAAATAATTCGGCAGGGTGGGCAACGCTTCGGGCTGTCCGAAGCCACAGTTCAAACAGCGCTGGAGGCCAACTCGTTTTCCTGTGTACTCGGCAAGCTCCGGGTCCTGGCGCTTATAAGCTGAAAACTCAAAAACGGCTTCGGCGTATTTGCAGAATTGGTTTTCCCCGCAGATCCAACAGTGGGTCAACCGCGAAAAGGCTGGATCACTTGCCACGTCCGCCCCGGGCATAAAGAAGTTTCGGTTTGTTGGCCGGACCTGGTTCTTGTGCAGCCCCCAGCTTCCTATCGCGGGTCAAAACTCCGTGAAGCGCGCCGCTCAGAAACCAGCTTTGCAGGCCGGTTTGGGTGCAGAAGACAGGAAAACTGAAGCACAAGCCGATGATTCCCGCGTTCATGGCGAAAATCATTCCGGCCAGATTCCGCTTCTGTTCATCGATGTCTGATCGCGCGACTTCGAATTCACGGCGGCTGTTTTTATAAAGCGCCATGCAATAACAGAGCAGTAAGACGATGCCTCCATCGATAATCCACGCGGGAAACTGTATCTCCGCCCAGAGTCCATTCGAATCAGTTCCCTTCCGGCCGAAGTAATAGGCCATCATCCCCCAGCGGCCCAGGCCAGCGCCGAGCGGGTATTCCGGCAGCAATTCAAAAAAACCACGTTCGACCTGCTTTCCTCTGGATCGATAATATAACTGGGTCGGCCGTTCCGCGACCAACGTTGAAAACCTCGAGGTGATCGATTGCCCGCCGAAAACTGTCGCCAACGTCAACGCAGCCATGCCAATTCCGCCAGCCAGCATTGCCAATTGAATCGAACGCCCGTGCTGCCCTTGAAAGTGCAGCAACACACAATACGCAACCAGCATCCCGATCAGCACCAACAAACTCGTCCGGACCAGCGTCAGATAAATCACCGCGGTCCCAGCGAACGAAAACCCAAGCGCGATTCCCCGCGTCCAGAATTTTCGTGTTTGAAAAGACAGGACTAAACCGAGAAAACCCGCCATCATGCCGGCCCCGCAAACCGCCCCGGGAGAATCGAATAATCCAGGGGGCCTGATGATCATTTTGCCATCCGCTCCCTTATACATGACCGTTCCCAAACCGTAAGCGCTTTGAGTCATAATCTGGGAAAATTCTTTGGGCATCCAAACCGCGGGATTGTACACCTGGAGAATCCCCACGATCGAATTCACGCCGTTACAGATTAGAAGCAACCACAGAAGCCGATTCAAACGAGCTGCGGAATGCACGTAATCTGGCGCCCAAAAAATCGGGGCGAACACCGCTAAATAAAGACAAGCCTGGGCGATGCCCGCGGTTAAGCCATTGGTGTCCGGGTGAAAAACCATGTAGGCCAAATACGCGAGAGCGAAGAGAAGCCAGTTTTCCGCAGGATGCCGCCGAAAACTCGCCCGGCGTCGATTGAACCACAGAAAGAGAGCCATGAGGCTAATGCCATAAGCGGCGATGCGAATCGGCAAACGAATCGACTGCATGCCGGGCAAGTACAGCATCGCTGGCAGCGCCGTCTGGCTGATGATGAAGATTTCCGGAAAGCCCAGCTTGGACATCCCTCGTTGCACTTCTTCTCGAGGTTTGATGTTATTAGAGCTTTCGCGCATTCAATAGAAATTAGCGCTTATAACGGCGGCGACGCACATCGCATGTAACGCGCGAATCGGCAACCTCAAATAGGCTGTTTTTTGGCAAGCAGACGGATAATCGGAAGGTTCCCAATCTGTTGATCAGCGATTGCCGTCCCATCGTGGTGGACCAAAGTGTATCCGTGTCGGCGCAAGGTTGTTAGTACTGGCCGATAATCGAAACCTCGTGATTTTAAAATTTCAACGTGTAATTCTAGGAAAATGAAAGCAGGACCCGCGTGTTCTAAAGTACTTTCAGCTCCCTGGAGAACCTCCAACTCCCCACCTTCCACATCAATCTTCATGTGAGTTGGCGTTAGCCCGTGTTCCTTTACTAAAGAATCCACTGAAACTGAGCGGGTCCTCACGCTCTCCGAAGCGGTATGGCTGCTCTCTGGAATGGTGAAGTAGCCGCTGGCAAGGACTCCCGCCGGAATCATCGACTGTTCTCCCGGCCTGTCACTTACTGCAGCCTGCACGAAGGCGACATCATCTTGAACGGCATTTAAATCTTGCTGATAACGGAAAATCTTCCTAGCGACGGGCGAGGGATCAACGGCCAGTACCCGAGTTCCTGCTCCTCCGAAGCGAACTGCAGCCAGAGTAAAAAACCCAAAATGTGCTCCTATATCAAAAAAAACCATTTTCGGGCGACAACAATTAGAAAACGAAATTAACTCCAAGCGTTGACTTGGATCTTGAATGAGTGGAAGCAAACCGAATCGGAAAGCAATTGGATGACAGATAACGCTCCAGTTTGGAATTACACTGACTTGTGTCCTCTTGCCGACAGCATATTGCAACGCACCTAAAAGCCAGTCAGCAGTTCGCGAGGGCGAGCGAATCCAGTTTCTGCACTTGCGAGGGATCACAACTCTCGCGAGATCCGTGATCGACTGTAGTTCCATTCTCGGTCCTTTCAGGTGATCAAAAAAGAGAACGGCGTTGAATAGGACAAATGATAGCGTGCCCTATAAATGCTTGATATGCGGCACAGCCGCCTCTTCCGTGCGTCCGTCTCGAATCCCCTGGTGAATCCAGTAGAAACTCGAATAGAGCTTTCTCAAATCGTGCAAATCGATGCATCAAATAATACCGTCCAAAAGGAAGCCTTTGGATCAAACCGCGAACAGCACTTATCCAATTGGGTTCACGTCGAGTGAAAGCCTGGCTCATCGTTTGCGTCCGAGCAGCATCAGATTATCTGCACTACCGTCCCACAGGAAATTGAGGAAATGGGTTGGCAAGTTCGTTTGACTCTGCCACACGGCAGAGATGAAAAAGAAAAAAACAAACACGCCAACCCGGAACATTTTCACCACC
>Ga0209514_10000410_pt1 | contig 89813 bp, 75 predicted proteins | sample Subgrocontami58m_FD_187452 | JGI IMG/M metagenome (GOLD analysis project Ga0209514, IMG submission 187452) | Subsurface groundwater microbial communities from S. Glens Falls, New York, USA - GMW37 contaminated, 5.8 m (SPAdes) (version 3) | ecosystem: Environmental > Aquatic > Deep subsurface >... | reverse complement strand
TGTTCTGAACGCGGTGGTTCAGCTCACGCAACAGGGAATCAGTCGAGGTCATGCACCGGCGCCCCAGGGGTGTGATGAAGAATCGCGCGAATCAATTTCGCTCGCTCTCAACCGATGCCCGGTCGGAATCGCCAACGAACATGAAAGACTGCACGTTTGTCATCGAACACAGCAACGAAGGTCGGCCGCCCCTGACGTTTGAGACTGCCCACTCCGATCAAAACCGTCAAACATCATTTGTCACCGCGGTCGGTGCCGACCACGATGCGTCTACCGCTGCCACCCACTTTCCGTCATCGATACGAAGTTCCGCAACAGGTTCAGACAACAGTTCGGCCAGTTTCGCGCGGCCGCGGTTCACGCGGCTTTTCATTGTGCCGACCGCGCATCCGCAGATTCGGGCTGCGTCCTCATAAGACAAACCCGACGCACCGACGAGGATGAGTGCCTCTCGATGGTCGGGAGCAAGTTTGCCCAGAGCATCCCGGAAGTCCATGAAATGCATATGCCCCTCCTGTACCGGGCGCACCGCCAGACGAGCCGCATACTGCCCGTCTGTATCGGCAACCTCGCGTCTTGCTTTGCGGAATTCCGTATAGAAGACGTTGCGCAGGATTGTATAGAGCCAAGCGGTCATATTGGAGCCTGGTTGGAAGGAGTGTAGGTTTGCCCATCCTCGCACGAGCGTTTCCTGCACCAGATCGTCGGCCTTCGGGGTCCGGCCGCAGAGCGACACGGCGAAAGCGCGCAGTTTGGGCACGGCTGCCAGCAGTTCAGCTTTCGGATCGAGGTGCTCTGTCATGGCTGTTGATCCCGCTTGCGCTCAAGCTCCGACAGCAGAGTCAGGAAGCGCTCAGGCACGGGTTCCTCGAGTACCTCGTTGTACAACGCTTGCAACTGCCGACCGATATGCTCCTGTAGCTGAGGGTCTATGTGTCCCTGGGACACAGGCGGCACCGGAGCATCATTCACAACCTGCTGAGCAGTTGTCACCTTCCTGGGCGGATTTCGCACCTTGCGCTTAGCCATCTACCACTCCACACGTGTGGACCCGGTTCGATTCCCGGGCCATCTTGCTTCCCCCGTGACCGCGCCCGACTACCCAGTGACCAACGTCCGCTCGCGACCCTAGACTTTATGCAACGCCCAGCCATCGGATTAGTTCCGTTCGCCGGGAACGTTTTCCAGGCTGGCGTGTTTAATAGGGTGTTACCTGGGTCAGATTAGAAGTCATCCCAATGGAATCAGGGGGTTAACCAATGTCGCTCTCCGCACTGATTATGCCGCATCTGCCCTATCTGCGACGCTTTGCCCGCGCGCTGACGGGAACCCAGGCCAGCGGCGACGCCTATACAATCGCAACCCTTGAGGCTATCGATGTTGCATCGGGTTTCCCTTCCGACAGCGCGGCTGCCAAGCGGCATCTTTTTACAGTCTTCCTGAAGATTTGGTCGTCGATGCCAATCAATCAAAAGCCCAGCGGCCTACCCACCGGATCTCAGATCGAATCCGCTGATCGGACGCTGGAGGCATTGACCCCACTGCCGCGTATGGCGTTCCTGTTACGTACACTTGAAGAGTTCCCAACCAGCGAGATCGCTGAAATGCTGAATCTGTCACCCGGTGAGGTGGTCGCCTTGCTGGAACGTGCCGGTCAGGAACTCGCCACACAACTCAGTACCGATGTGCTGATCATCGAGGATGAGCCGGTGATCGCCATGGATCTCGAAACGCTGGTTCTTGACCTCGGTCATCGGGTCACGCGGATCGCGCGCACGCGCCGGGAGGCGATAGCTGCTATCGCCGATCAGGCGCCAGGACTTGTCTTGGCGGATATCCACCTTGCAGATGGCAGTTCCGGCCTTGATGCTGTTAATGACATTTTGACAGAGTGCCAGGTCCCGGTGATTTTTATCACCGCATTCCCCGAGCGACTGCTCACTGGCGAGCGGCCGGAGCCGACATTTTTGATCACAAAGCCATTCCGCCGCGAAACTGTCATGGCAATCATCAGCCAGGCACTTTTCCTCAATCTTCGTGCTTCGCTGGCCGCGCGATAGGCATGGTGCGCTGGTTCGGGAACCAACGGACGCCTCCGAGGTTACTCCATTACCGTGACCGTTAGGGCGGCGGCTCTCGTCGCCCGCCTTCGCAAAGTCTCGGTATGTCGTCGGTAGTCTTCCTCTACGGAAAGGTTTCATTATGGACAAAGATCGGATCATTGGCAGCGCCAAGCAAATCAAGGGAAGCATAAAAGAAGCCGTCGGCAAGGCCACAGGTGACGCCAAGCTGCGCGGCGAAGGAAAGGCGGACAAGGCGGAAGGCAAGATCCAAAACGCGATTGGCAGCGCCAAGGATGCGTTGAGGCAGTAAGCGGATAATCCTGAAGTCTTGCCGTTGGCGCGGGACTTTCTGCTGACGAGGGAAAATACCATGAACCGTACGCTGAATGTCGCACTTGCGGCGACCATTGCGTTGTCCTTGGCTACACCGGCCGCCTTCGCCCAGGGCAAGCCGCAGACGGTGGCTATCGTCAAGGTCGACCCGCAAACGGTTGCGACGGGCTATAGGACGTCGAAAGTGGTGGGCGCCACGGTCAAGAATGAGGCGAACGAGACCGTCGGCACGATCGACGATCTGATCGTAACTCCCAACGAAAAGGTGCCGTTCGCGGTTCTTTCGGTCGGAGGATTCCTGGGCATGGGATCGAAGTATGTGGTGGTCCCCTACACCTCGCTCCAACTGAGCGAGAACCATATCACTTTGCCTGGCGCCACCAAGGATGCGTTGAAGGCCCTGCCGGAATTCAAGTATAAGTCCTGATTTCGGCAACATTATGAAGGCGGCCGCCTGGAACCCGCCTTCGCCCGGTGCTCAGACGACTGCAATTGACTACGATAGAATGGAGCAGAAAATGGTAGACAGCGACGGCAAGCAGGCAACCAAGACGGTGCAGGATGCGGTCGATACAGCGGCCGCGGCGGCAGGTAGCATCGCCCAGGATGCCGGAAACGCCGCGAGTGAAGCTGCTGCGAGTGTTCGTGAGGCGGCGCGCAAAGTTGGCGCTGCAGCAAGCGATATTGGTCAGGAAGCCGTCGCTCGTGGGACGCGCTATGGCAAAACGGTCGTGGAGGAGGTCGAGGCCCAGCCTATGACATTCCTCCTTGTCGCCGCCGCGGCTGGCCTTGTCGCGGGGTGGCTTATCGCTCGGCGGTGAAGGGCAGGGGGCCCCTATGTTGCACCCGAAAAGCCATGAAGCGGTCGCCCGGCACGATGCCATCGTGTCGGGCGACCGCATGACCGGTGATTCCCTCGGTCAGTTCTGCTGTCCTTGCTTTTTGCGGTACTTCGGTGGCAGTTCGGCGGCGAGCGCCGGGTACCCTTTGGCCTATCACCTTCCGATGAGTGGCATCGGATACCCAGCGTCGCCAACCGCGTCGACGACGTGCTACTGCTCGTAAACAGGGTACGGCCCGATACGGCGCGTGTGGGAGATGGGTCTGCCTGTTCAATCAATGTCGGTCGGTCGTCGGTACCGCCACCGTCACGGTGCGACGGGACAGGAAGATGACGAAGTCGTTCATATCGGCCGCTTCCAGGAAGCAGGCGTCGACGGGCATCGGGTTCTGTCCCGGCTATTCACTGTGCGGGTACACGCCACGCAGCACGACGTCAAAGTGGTCACGCACTGCATCGTTGCACGCGCAGGATCGAGCGTGCAGGGCATCCTGGTCCAGCACCACGACCGATCCACGTCGAGTCTCCACAAGGCCTCGGGCCTTGAACGAGTGGATTACGCGGCTGGTATAGCTGCGCCCTACCCCGAGCATGGCCGCTAGCTGCTCATGGGTCATAGGTACCACTTCGCCGCCGGTACGGTCCATTGCCGCCAGAAGCCATTTGGCCGAACGCTGCTCGATGGAATGGCTGGCATTGCAGGCGATCGACTGGAACAGTTGAGCCATCAGGCAATCAGCATATCGGGCAAACAGATAGGTCAGGGACGGTGATTTGGCCTTGGCAGTTTCAAGATCCTTTGTGCGCAGCGCCAGGAAAGCCCCGCCGAACTTCACCAGCATTCCGCAGTAGGCTGGCAAGTGACCGAAACTGACGACGCCGCCGATGGCGCCCTCGCGGCCAACGAGACTCACTTCCACCTCCCGTCCGTCCTCATTAGTCAGAACATAGGACGCCAGTGCAGACCCGCAGGGAAGGTACACGACATCGACATCGTCGCCCGGCGCATAGAGCCGTTCGCCTGCGCCGGCTTCCTTGAATGACAAAAATGGTGCCAGCAAGGCATAGTCCGCCGTCCGAAGTGCACGAAGGAGATTATTGCACAGACGGTCCTCGGCAGGGCCCGCAGCGGATATGGGGTTACGCACAGCTATCCTCTCTTTCATGCCTGAAGGATTTCGGTCAGCCGGGAGGGGAGTGTTCAATAGTGTACTGACAGGGTCGGACACATATGGTTGGTTTGAACCTCGCCGCTGGTGACGGGTCATGGCGAACGTCTTGCCGCCTACGTGGCAAGGGAGGAGGCAATGCGACGAGCTGTGCCGGACTGGTACCAGAGACTGACTTTTTTCACGAGGACGCCGGATGAAGGGATACAACAGGCTGATCGGGGACGCCCCTTTTGAATGCGTTGTCCATGGTGGTGGCAGACTTATGACGCTGAGCGTGTCTGAAGCTCCATCCGACGAAGGTGCGCCGAATCCAGGTGCATTATTGCAGACGTCGGTGGCCGCGGAACGTGGCACCGCTCGTCCAATGCCGACCGTTGTCCTCCTTGTCGAGGAGAACGAGATTTTCGCATTGGATGCGACCGATATCATGCGAAATATTGGCGTGAGGACGGTCATGAGCACTAGCAACCAACGTAAAGCGTTGGAGGTTATTGCCAGTGTCCGGCCGGACCTGGTGGTATTGTCGGTTGGATTGCTGCTGCATGAATGCTTCGACATTGCGGATCGGCTGCTTGAATTGAAAATCCCATTCAACTTCGCTGTTTGGTACGACGAGCAGGGCATCATTCCAGCTCGTTTTAAGGGTATTGCGATACTGCGTAAGCCTTACAGCGAAGAGACACTTCTAACGGCACTGACACGGTGATGGAGCGTGAACGATCGGCACCAACCTCAATCCGACGGACCATCATCGTCCCCCCTTAGTCGGCGATGCACCAGGTCGTGGACAATCCCCAATTTGGCGATGACCACCGGCGCGAGAATGAACGGATAGAGATCCGGCTGGCCCATACACCGGTTAATACTGTTCACGGCATACGTAACTGGTAACCATTGGGAGATGAGTTCGCCGATATCTGCTGATTCCAGCTTGGTTGTCTTCAGGTCGACCGTCGGCAGACCATCGGCCAACTCAGAGGATTTGATTTGCAAGCCGAAGGAGGCGGCCATCTCAAGCGTGTCGAAGATGTGTAGATAGTGAGCCCACGTTTCCGCGAAATCCTCCCACGGATGAGCGGAGGCATAGGCGCTGACGAACGTGTTCTGCCACTCCGCAACGGGCCCGTTTGCGTAGTAGATCGCCAGCGCCGAATCATAATCGACACGCTCATCGCCGAAGCTCGCTCGAAATACTTCAAATTTTCTGCCACGATCAACCAATTTGTCCCAGAAGTAGTGTCCTATCTCATGACGAAGATGACCGAGCACTGTACGATACGGTTCGGCCATTTCTTGCCGGATCTGCTCGCGGCGTCCGTCATCCGCCTCGATTAGATTGAGCGTGATGACGCCGTGATCGTGTCCCGTCAACACCGGTGCCGCTGTGCCACATTCCGGGACCAGAAGGTCGAACGCGAGGCCGAATTCCGGGTCGTCCTGCCGGTTCCGTATGGTGAGTCCCAGCCGCATGAGTGTGTAGAACAGGTGACGCTTGGCCCGTTCGACCACACGCCAACGCTGTAGGTTCGTGGGGTTCGAAACGTCGGCGAGCACGCGGTTTGTCCTACAGGCAATGCAATACTGCCCCTCCTCATCAGAGCGGATCATCCAATTGCAGACGCCATTTTCCGAGTTGGCACATCGCCGATAACGGCCTACCGGCTCACCCATTGCCACGACTGAACTGCCGTCGCCCTCGACAACAGACAACACCTCAGCCAGCGGAAGGTAGCCCAGTTCCGCGTGGCACTTCTCGCAACGATCATTTTCAAAATAGAGCAACTGCATGCAATTCTGGCAGGTAAACAGTTTCATCGCCTATGGAGATCCCAACTGTGTTGGATGGCCATTCCGGGCAACGCAACAGCGACCGGATTGTTCCCGGTAGACCAAGGAAGAAACCCGCATTGCTGGGATGCGGGCAATCGCCGGGCGGACCGATCTGCGGGGCCGCTGATGATCCTGGCCGGTGCGTCTGGTCATCGCCGCTTTTCCTGGCAGGGCGAACCCTCACCGACCCCAAACTGGATTGTCGGCAATACGGCTGCGGGGGGAAACAACAAGCCGAGGCCGATAGCGGCCCCGCCTCGCAGCACAAGTTCTGGGGCGGTCGCGAAGTGCAGGTCTTTGAATGGACCATAGATCCGCAGCGGCGTCGCAAGGGTTCCGATGGTAAAATGCTTTGAGTCCGTTCGAAGGTGCATATCCAGCACTTCTCTGAACAAATCCGCCCGGCCGCCTCCGGTGATAAGGTGGTCGCTCGTATTGACGACGAGTGTGCGGCTGGCGACGACACCGCGCATCAGGACCATGTCGGCGACCAGGCAGCGAATGCTTTCCTTGTCGGGAATGCCGATGGCCGCGAGAAAGGCGCGTCCGAGTTCTCCGCCTGACAGCGTGGCGAGAAGCGAGTTCACCTCTCCGCCAAGGGGCATCACTATATCCGCAGCGCCGTCGCCGCGACCCAGAATTTCCGACATCGAGCGGCCGCGCCCCTTAATCGTTGCCGTTCCGCTGATCGTGCCGCGCCCGCTTCCGAGTCCAGATACCGCGAGGAGTTTGCCGACATCAACGCGTTGGATCTTGACCGCCGCGTCGGTGTCCAGTTCCTCTCCGACCGGATTGAGCTTGATCATCCCGGTGACCGAACCTCCGCCCAGGTCAAGGCGGAGGGGCGACAGTGTTATTCGACCGTTGTCGATATCCAGTTTGGCCGCGATCGAGTCGAATGGAACGTTCCGGCCAACGATCTTGTCGCCCTTGTAAGTGATATGGATATCCATCGATTGAATTTTGGGAATGCTGATCGGCGTGGTCGGCAGCAGCCTGGGATGGTCTTCGGCCCGTTGGACCTGACGTACCTGTTCCGGCGTCTGTCCGGGAGTTGTGGTGCGGCCCGGTTGTGAGCCGATAAATCCACCAAGATCTTCCAGGTCCACAGAGCGTGATGCCAGTATGCCCGAAAGGATTGGACGGGTGCCACGCGGGTCGATCGCCAGCGCGCCATTCAGATCGCTGCTGCCCACCTTTCCTTGCATGTGGGTAAACCGGATCCGTCCGCCTTCGAAATCCAGCTTGCCGCTCACCCGATAGGGCGGGGTCTTGGGAATAGGGATTCCGGTCAGCGGGTAGAGCAGCGCCATATCCTGGCCGGAGAGCATGAGATCAAGGTTTGCTCCTGTCAAAACGAGCGGATTTTGAATGGTACCTTTGAGGGCGATCCGGGTAGCCCCGTTCGCCAGCGAAAAATCAACCGAATAGGGTATGTCCGCATTTCGCAACGACAACAGCGCGTCGCCTATCGCATGGGCAGTGATCGGTTGGCCCGCGTAAGTGCCCTTCGCGTCCACTATCAGCGTCTGTCGGCCGCCGTCAGAAGCGGTTGCGATGGCAAATTCCACGTCCGAGCCTGATGGCACGAGGCGGGCTCGACCGGTTCCGTTCCGAATAGAGACGGTCCCGACCTCTATCGCCGGCCCGTCCGTTTCGGCTTGTGGCAAGGCCAACGTCCAATTGTTTTCCTCTGTCGCGGTTTCAAGCACTGTGAATACAGGCTGCTCGACGACGATGGTCGGCAGCACGATCCGGCCGGAGCGGATCCAGGTTTCGGCGCTGAATTCCACCGCGACGCTCGACGCGGTTGCCAGATCCGACTGGTGAAATCCAGCGGGACTGGCGATCCGCACATCCTCCGCGATGATTGTGGTGACCCGACCCAGTTGAACCCGAAGCCGCTCCATACTGACCGAGCGCCCCGCGTAGGCCGATAGCCGCGCTTCGACAATAGGTTTGAACCAGTTCCAGTCCCATAGGAAGACGACGGCAGCGCAGACTGCCATAACCGCGACGAATGCAGCCGAGATCCAGCGACTTCGATTGAGGCGCGACCGGCGGGCAGCGGCGGATGCGGCCGGGCGTCCATGAATTTGTGATAACTCCGGAACTGAATGGCACGTCACATTTGTTCGATGGTGACATCCGTCCATGCCTCCTGCTGGCGGCAGCGTACGGTTGTAACCCAGTATTTTTACAGATTGGGAAGCCTTAGGGCGCATAATGTTCGCCACCTACGAGGGCCCTTGCAGAGCGTCACACGATTTGGATGATCAAATGCGGCCGAGCAGCAGGAGGATTACCACCACCACCAGGATTACACCCAACCCGCTGCTTGGGTAATATCCCCAATTGGCACTATGTGGCCAGGTCGGAAGAGCCCCTACAAGGACCAATATCAAGAGAATGAGTAGTATTGTCCCGAGACTCATGTTTTCGCTCCTCTTGTGCAGTATCGGAACGCAGGTCCTGGATGGACAGGAGGATCAGACCGTCGCTTCCAAATACCTTGGGTCACCGCAGTGACGGCCGGCGCGCTACGGTACTCGGACCGTGGTGTCTTTCCGCTTTCTTTTTCGAACGCGCCGTAACTCTATTGGTTCCATGACAACCGGCGCTTTGCTATGCTGGGGCGTTGCCCAATGTGACGATCCAGGACGTGCCGCATCTTTGCCAGTCGCTATACTTGACCTCGAGCATACAGACAGTAAAGGTGGCCTCGCTGACAGGGTCCATGTGAATTCGGCTCTGCCCTGGGCGGAGCACCCATGGCAGGAGAAGTCATCATTCGTGAAACGGTAGCGATGTTATTCAGGCCAGCATGCGGAGCGAAGGCTCCCGATCCCAGTATCGCCGAACCGCGGCCTTCGGAAGGAAGTCAAGTCGCACAACGCCGTCGCCCGCAGTGATGCCGGCCTTGTCGAGCAGCGGCTTGGCAGCCGGATTGAAGCCGATGGCTTTCAAGTGCCCGAACGCATCCATCACCCACTGTACCGCGGCCGACTCGGCCATAAGCTTTGCCGTGGCGTCGGCGCATAACAGCACGGCAATCGCATCATACAGCGGCGACGGGCTTCCCTGGAGTTGCCCGTCTGCTGTCATTTGCACCCCGTCAGACAGCACCACCGATCCAACCTTCGGGGCAACCACAAACAGTCGGCCCTTTGCTTTCTCTACGGCTCCGCGGAGCGTCCCCAATGCCGCCGCATCGCTGCCATCGGCAATCAATACGGCGACGACGTGGCCGTCAAGCGTTTCTTTCATATTCGCATGAATGCTCAATGCCGAGGATGGCGCCATGTCGATCGGCTCCTTGGCGGCCTTGGCCTTTGATGGCAGCTTCAGTCCAAGACCTTTGGCGACGCGCTGTGCCAGCCCTTCATCGACATTCCGGAGGTTGGCCAACATCCTGACCGGTACCTGGGCAAGCTTGATCTTGGACAGTTCAAACACGAACGCCGAGGCGATATGCGCCTGTTCGGACGGCTGCTGGGACTTCCAGAACATGCGGGCTTGGCTGTAGTGGTCGGCAAAGAGCGCCGGTCGGACGCGAAGTTTGTCACCGGTCTCCAGGCTACCTGTCGCGCCCTTCACGGTCCGGAACCCTATTACCGGACATTCGCGTGGACCGGGATCCTCTCCGTGCATGGCGAGACTGTTCGGTTCATAGTTTGCTCGCCCCTGGGGAACACGCATTTGCATCTGGCCATCACGCTGGAAATTCATGACGGGACATTTGGGCGCGTTGACCTCGATCTGATGGAAATTGGCGGTTCCCAATCGCGATTTCTGGGTATCGAGGTAGCTGAACAACCTTCCCTGCAACAGTGGATCATTAGTGAAATCGATGCCAGGAATAATGTTGGCTGGACAGAAGGCGACCTGCTCCGTCTCGGCAAAGAAATTATCCGGGTTCCGATCGAGGACAATACGACCGACGATTCGAATTGGGACGATCTCCTCGGGGATGAGCTTGGTCGGATCCAGGACGTCGAATGGCAGCGCCTCGGCGAAGCCCTGGTCGAAAAGCTGCACGCCGAGTTCCCATTCTGGGAAGTAGCCGAAATCGATAGACTCCCACAGATCCCGGCGATGATAGTCGTTGTCGGCGGCCTGAAGTTTGAGTGTCTCGTCCCAAACGGTTGATTGTATGCCAAGCTTGGGTTTCCAATGGAACTTGACGAATGTGGACGTACCTTCGGTGTTCACGAACCGGAAGGTGTGCACGCCAAACCCCTCCATCATCCGAAGTGATCGCGGCAGCGTACGGTCCGACATGGCCCACATGAGCATGTGCGTCGATTCGGGTATCAGTGACACGAAGTCCCAGAAGGTGTCGTGCGCACTTCCGGCCTGCGGGAACGCGCGATCCGCCTCCATCTTGACCGCGTGGACGAGATCGGGAAACTTGATGGCGTCCTGGATGAAAAACACCGGGATATTGTTTCCGACGAGGTCCCAGTTTCCAGCATGCGTGTAGAATTTGACCGCAAAACCACGCACGTCACGCGGTGTATCGACCGATCCCGCACCGCCAGCGACCGTCGAGAATCGGACAAACACGGGTATTTTTTCGCCGGCGCGCTGAAACAGGTCGGCCTGGGTAATTGCCTGCAGTGACTCATACAGTTCGAAATAGCCATGCGCCGCAGACCCGCGTGCATGCACGATGCGCTCTGGAATACGCTCATGGTCGAATTGGAAAATCTTTTCACGCAATACGAAGTCTTCAAGCAGAGCCGGGCCGCGCGGCCCTGGTGTCAGCGTGTTTTGATTGTCGGAAACGGGAGTACCCTGGTTGGTGGTCAAATGTTGCGTTGTATCAGTGCGACTCTTTGATTGGACACGTTGATGGGTTTCACCACCGTCCCCATGATCCGTCGTAATATCTGTCTGGTCCGCCATGGGTGCCTCACCGACTGTAGATTCTAGTCGACAAACCGCTACGCGCTCTGGAAGTTCCCAACAGTGTCTCGGCCACGTTGTCGAAGGGCCACCGTCGTCCGTATCATGCCGTCGGAAGGCAACGATGGGCGAGGCGGGAGGAATAATTGGAACCAAAGCGCCTGACGCGGCATTTTTCCATGTATCCACATGAGGGATGACGCATGAAACAGGTATTATTTGCTGCTGTAGCAGTGTTTGCAGTCGGTGCTGCCCAGGCTCAGACGACTACTGGCCCACGCGGCGCCGCGCCGGCGACGGCCATGCCGGCGCCCGCAGCCGTCCCCACGACACCGAATGCCGCGGGCAATCCGGCTGTTGCGACGACGGACCAGACCGCCACTCAGCCGGCGAAGGGAGCCAACAGTTTCACCATGGATCAGGCACGCGGTCGGTTGGAAGCCAAGGGTTTCACCCATGTGACGGGCCTTGAAAAGGACAATGACGGCATCTGGCGCGGTCAGGCTGAGCGCAACGGCACGAAGACCAGCGTTTGGGTTGATTTTATGGGCAACGTTGGCCCGGTTTGACCATCACGCCGCAAGGAGATCCGCGATGAGTATACGCTCAGTAACACATTTATATGACACCTATGAGCACGCAACCAAAGTGGTCGCCGACCTAGAAGTGGCCGGCATACCCTCGAGTGATATCAGTCTTGTCGGCAATGCGCCGGCCGGCATCGAGGAACCCGCTAGCGGAGGCGCCGTGGGCGCCGGGATCGGTGCTGCCATCGGTGGCGGCGCCGGACTTCTGGCTGGGATCGGAATGCTGGCCATCCCAGGCATTGGCCCGGTCGTGGCTGCAGGCTGGTTGGTAGCTACTCTCGCCGGGGCCGGCGCGGGCGGAGCCGCCGGCGGCCTCATTGGCTCGTTGGTGGAAATCGGTGTCACCGAGGAACAAGCGACCGTCTATGCCGATGGTGTGCGCCGCGGCGGGACTCTCGTCACCGCTCGGGTGGATGAGACCCGCGTTGCGCAGGTCGAAGCCATCATGACCCGGCAGTATTCCCTGGACCGACGTGGTGCGGGCCTGGCAGGTCAGCCAGGCCGTCCTGTCTAAACGTCGGGACGGCTCGCGCCGATCGAGTCCCCCGACCGATCTCGGTTGAAGGCCTTGCAAAGGTAGGAAGACGCGGCGTCGGCGCGGATTTGTACACGGCCTGCGAACGATCGTCCCCTGGACCGCGGATACCGGTCCGGGGGTCAGCGCGTGGTCGCATGCTGATCGGACAAAACCTGTCTTATCTTTGCCGCCAGCGCGTCCATCAAATATGGTTTTGGAACGAAGTTCCGACCAGAATCGAGAACTCCCTGTTGCACCAACGCACTGCGCGCGAACCCCGTGGTGAACAACACCCGCAGGGACGGATATAGTCTGACGGCTTCGTCGGCCAATTCGCGCCCGTTGATGTCCGGCATACTGATATCGGTAAACAGCAGCACGATCTCCGGATGCGCATTCAGCAACTTCAACGCGTCTTCCGCCCGCTCCGCCTGGTGGACCGTATAGCCCAATTCCTGCAACGTTTCAGCAGTCAACAGCCGAAGGCTTTCGTCATCCTCGACAACCAGAATAACCTCGTGCGGCAGGCCAGGTTGCGGATGGGGTCGCGCCTCGGCCGACGCGGATCGATCCAAATCGGGTCCCGTGTATCGCGGCAAATAGAGTTTGATCATCGTGCCGTGACCAGGCTCGGAGTAGATGGTGACATGGCCTTTCGATTGCTTCACAAAACCATAGACCTGAGAGAGCCCCAAGCCGGTTCCCATACCGATCTTCTTCGTCGTGAAGAAGGGCTCGAATGCCTGTGCCAGCGCGTCCGCTGACATCCCGACACCTGTGTCACTGACGGAAATCAGCACGTAGTCACCAGGCTCTACCCCTTCGTAGGCGGCAACAGCCGCCTGGTCGAGTGTGGCGTTTGTCGTTTCAATTGTCAGATGCCCGCCGGCCGGCATCGCATCTCGGGCATTGACCGCCAGATTGACAATGGCATTTTCGAGCTGTGATGAATCGGTAAATGTCATCCAAAGCGCAGGATCAAGGGCTGTTTCGATTTGGATCGGCTCACCGAGCGTTCGTTGCAACAACTCGGACATCCCCGCCACCAGGTGGTTGATGTCCAGCGGAGCAGGTGCCAGTGCCTGCTGTCGAGAGAAATCCAGCAACCGTTTGGTCAGTGTCGCAGCGCGGTTGGCGCCTTCCATGGCAGAATCGACAAGTCGCCGTAATGCAGTGTCGTCCGGCGGCAGGCGTCTATAGAGAAGGCCCAGGCTGGAGACGATGATCGTCAACATGTTATTGAAATCATGCGCGATACCGCCGGTCAGTTGCCCAATGGCCTCCATTTTTTGGATCTGCCGGAGTTGGCCCTCCACTCGCTCACGGGCGGTGTTCTGCGCCTTCAGGTCCAGATTGGCCAGTTCCAGCTCACGAGTCCGTGCGGCAACATTCTCTTCGAGCCGCTCCCGCTGTTCCCGCACCTCCCGTGATGCCGCAGCCAGAGCGTCGCGAACCATCTGCAATTCGCGCAACCGGGTATGCACCGGAATGTCGTCGGTCATCGTGCCGATCTGCCGGCTGACGCGCACCAAGCCTTCCAGCGGCTCCGCGATCCAACGCCAGAGCCACATCGCGATCAAAGATGCACCCACGAGCGTTACCGCACCCGTCCCAACAAGGTAGTACAGTGCCCGCCGTAGTGGGGCTTCGAGCACGGCGTGCTTGATACTGGCTGCCACAAGCCAATCCGAAACCGCAGTGCGTGTGTATCCCACCAGGACGTCGTCACCGAAGGCGCTCTTGCCCACGAATGTCCCGTGATGGCCAGTGGCACGGGCCAGGAATTCCGGGACACCGGGCGTTCCGGTGAATTCCGCGTGACGCGCACTCCGCGTCACATAGACACCCGTCCGATCGCCGACGCCAATAACCCAGTCGGGCGACACCACGCCAGCCAGCACATCGTGCAACTGGTCGGTCGAGGCATCAATGCTGAGCAGATATTTGACCTCGCTACCGCGCATGACCGGTAACACGACTACAACCGTCGGACGGCTTTGCCCGGACCCTATATGGACGTCCGATACAACTGCGCCACCGGTCGAAATGGCCTCGGCGTCGAGTGTGAGCGGCGCCGGCGGGAGCGGCGTACCGAATGGAACATTCGTATCGAACACCGGCGACCCGTCCGGGTAGCGCAAACGGACATCAGCGCCCAGGAGATCCCGAACCTTACTGGCCTGACCATAGAATCCAGCCAGATCATCCGATGTCAGTAAGTGGGACGTGGATAACGTTTGTAAGGATGTCCGCAGCCCGGTCAGATGCATGTCCAGCACTGCGGCGCCGGCGCGTGCGACGTCCAGCGCTTGCAACTCATAGGCTGATTGCTCCGACTGCGCGTAACGGGTCAGTAGCAGACCCGCAAATCCAACCCCCGGGATGATGATGACCGCAACCAGCGCCAGTACGATCAACTGGGTTGGCACGCCTCGTGCCACCGGCTGACTGACCCCACAAGTTGTGTTGTTCGCAACCTGTGAGTGCGAAGTCCGGCTTGTCGTGCCCATCCCATCCCTTTTTCCGATCCCATACGTCGATTGCCGCGTTGCGGTGTCGACGTCGACGATGGGGACTTGTGATGGCGGATTTTGGCCTGCAAGGTCAAGTGGACGAACACCCGGTCACGGGGTTTGCCCGTTCGGAGGGAGAAGGTGCGACCGCGCTTCATCAATTCTGAGTGGGTTGCCGAGGCGGCAGTTCGACGGGCGTCGGGACCGGCACTGGGTCCGACTTGGGGGGCGGGTATTCCCGCGGCTGATCGTCCGGGATCTCAGGCGGCGGATCTGTAGGTTTATCGGACACGATTGTGCACTCCGAAAAGAAGTGATGGGCCACCATCCAATGGCGGCCCATCCGGCTTACAGGCGATCGGCGACCGACTATTGCTTCGCCAACCGCAACATCTCGTTGACTTTCACGGGACGGCCATAATAGGCGGTGTTCAATTCGTCCCGCGGTTTGATCATGGAGCCCTCCAGGGTCAGGCCGGCATAAGCGCCCTTGGACTTGGCCCAGGCGATAACATCGACGTTCCCCTGTGTCGTCGCGACTTCGGCGTTCGAGCCGATGACCAGGACCGTCAGTCCAGCCTTGGCGCCGAGTTTCAGCCCATCATCCGTCCATGCCTTCAATGCCCGGTCGGTCATCACGAACAGAACCACTTCGGCCACCTCGACCCCGATCTGTAGCCCGAAGGACACTGAGCCGAGCGAGTAGAACAGTGGCGTGCCCCAACCATCGGCGGCATTTTGCGACAAGAGCACCCCATCGCCCCCCTCTCCACCGAGGAAGAACCCACCCTTGACGAGTTGCGGCACGACCATCACCGCGCGCGCACGCTTGAACAGGTCTGAGGCATTGCCGAATTGCGGGTCATGCCGAGCGGTGTCGAGGGTAGCGCGGGCTCGGGCCAGAAGCTCCTTTGGCTCCGATTCGGCGCGCGCATGGCCGATCGCCAGGCTGACTACGACAGCAATGCCCAGCACGCAGCGTAGCGCAATTGGCATCATCCGTTGTCTTCTGAAAGTATTGTTCATGTTGAACTCCGTTCGTTTCGGGACACCGGTCACTCTCTCCGCCGGTGCACCATCAGGCCGGCCACGAAACCGACCGACGCCGCCACCGCCAGCCACCGCAGCGGTCGCGCGGAAAAACAGCGGCAGAGTTCGCGCTCCAGACCGCAGATGATTGACGAGACACCTTCAGCCACGCCGCAGGTTGCTGTAGCGGTTGCATCTGCGGATTGATAAATATCGGCGTCACTCACTATGTCTCTCCACCAATGTCGACGATGTGGAAGCTGCCGCGGGCGTTACCTAACGCGGTACACCACGGGAGCGGGGGCCTTGCAGCAATCCCAGGATGACCTGGGAGACCAACTCGATAGCAACGAGCGCTGTCGCTGAGGTAACGCGCGGCGTTCGGCTATCCGGCAGCGCGGGCGCGAGCGGTACAGGTACGGTCGGCGAGGGGCTAAGCTGACTTCGCCCTGCCAGGACCGCGCAGACTGTCACGGCGGCCAGGAGACCTCCTATGATCAGTGGGGCCCCTTCAGGGCCTGCCCATGGAAGTAAGGCAATCCATAGTCCCGCGAGCAAGCAGCCGATGGAGGCGATGCCCGCGACCAATCCGAAAGCGGCAAACACCGATGCCACCAGGAGCCGCCGGCCGGCCTGTTGGGCTTCTGCGAGGCCGGTGCTGCGGACAATCGTCTCGATTAGCGCTTTGACGAGTGACATCAGGCCTGCGCTCCAGGTATCACACGCTCTTGATAGGCAGTGCCGGCGACCGTGAGGTCCGCGACCATCAGCGCCTGCTATCGCCAAACCGGCTTGCCGAGATTGACGTCGTTGCCCGATGTCGCTGCTCCGCCCAGGGCGCCCACGGCACCTCCGATCAATGCGCCTGTCCCCGCGTTGCCGCCGGTCGCACCGCCGATCAGGGCGCCCGTACCTGCACCGATAAGGCCGCCCGAGATCGCACGGTCTTCGGTTCGATAACCGCAGCCGCTCAGGAGCGCGCCAACGGCAATAATCGAGACAATACTGGCTGCTGTCCGTCGCATTCTCAATGTCCTTGCCAGGTTTCCTTTTCGGCTCAACAACTGCCGCGTGCAGAAGTTCCAATCTCTCAGCAGAACCGTCGATTATTTTCCTGAGGTATGGGCGGAGGAACGGTTGAGCCGTCCGAACGTTAAAGATCCTGATGACCGGAATTTGTGACGGATGCGACCGCCTGGCGGCCCTCACCGGCCTATCCGGGTGAGTTGCCATGGGGGGTATGAGGACATTCTCCGGTCCCCGGAGACTGCTGTGTCTTCGGCTGATATTGCCACGTTACCCTCAGTTTGTCCCACTTGCGGCCGGCGATCCGCCGGGTACCTACCGGGGACGTCGGTGCGTATACGAGCCACCCGACCGGAATTCGCGTCAACACTGTTGAATGAGGGGACTTCATGAGTGCGCTGCGCGACGTCGATGACAGTCAAATCAGCCCTGCCTCGTCGGATTATTACCCAATCCGTCCTGACTTGACGCGTTTGACATCCCTGGCAGTCGGGGTGGTCGTTGCTGTAACGCTGTACGTCGCCCGGGAGATCCTGATACCGATTGCCCTCGCAGTCCTCCTGTCATTCATACTTGCGCCGATTACCCGGGCGCTTCGACGTGCAAACGTGGGACGCGTTCCCGCGGTCGCACTGGCTGTACTACTCGCGTTGTCTATCATCCTCTCACTAGGAGGACTGATCGGGGCGCAGATGTCCCAACTGGTCACAGAAATCCCGACCTATGCCACGACCATCGAGCGAAAAATCGTCGATTTGCGAGCCGCTGTTGCCGGCCGCCTGTCGGATTCCGTGAGCCAACTCAGCCAACAGCTACGACGCGCGAGTCAGGAACCAGCACAGAAGGGTGAACAGGCAACTCCTAGGGGGCCCGCCACCCAGGATGAACGCGGCGCGATCGCGGTGGAGGTGCGCGAGCCGGAGGCATCAACCCTGGACATCACGGGCAGGATCCTGACCCCGGTCGTGACACAACTCGCTACCATTGGCCTGGTCTTCATTATCGCGATCTTCATCCTCCTGCAGCAGGCGGACTTGCGGGACCGGATCATTCGGTTGTTTGGTCTGCGTGACCAGCATCAGACGACCCGAGCATTGGACGACGCTGCCAACCGCCTCAGTCGCTACCTCATGACACAACTCGGCCTGAACACGGCATTTGGCGTCATTATCGGACTCGGCTTGCTGGTGATTGGCCTGCCCAATCCGCTGCTGTGGGCGGCACTGGCCGGGCTTTGTCGCTTCGTGCCATATATTGGCGCGATCATTGCTGGCGCCTTGCCTGTCGCGTTGGCAGCTGCCATCGACCCGAATTGGGGTCTGGCGATTTGGACCGCCGTGCTGTTCATCGCCTGCGAGACTGTTATGGGCCAGTTTATCGACCCACTTGTCTATGGCCGTAGCACTGGATTATCACCGCTTGCGGTAGTGATTTCAGCGATGTTTTGGGCATGGATGTGGGGGCCGGTCGGCCTGGTCCTTTCCGTGCCGCTGACCGTCTGTCTGGTGGTACTGGGTCGCCACGTTCAGCCGCTGGCGTTCCTTGACGTCCTGATGGGCGACCAGCCTGCGCTCTCCCCGGTCGAGGGGCTCTATCAGCGTCTACTCACAGATCACCCGGATGAAGTGATGGACTATGCCGAAGGGATGCTCAAGGAGCGGTCATTGCTGTCTTTCTATGACGATGTCGCAATTGAGAGTTTGCGTATGGCCTCAGGTGATGCCCATCGAGGGATCGTATCAACGATGCAACTCCGCAGAATTCTGCGCGTTGTCCTTGACCTTTCCAAGGATCTTGGCGACAGCATGGATGCTGTTCCGCTGGCCAGGGATACGGCGTCCGACAAGGACGCTGCCGAAATGACGAGTAGTGGGCCGGTGATCCTTTGCATATCAGGGCGCGAGGTGCTGGATGAAGCCGCGTCGACCATGCTGGCCCAGGCGCTGGTCCTGAACGGGCTGGAGGCGCGGACTGCCACGTATGGTATGGTGTCACGCGAGCAGGTTGCTGCGCTCGACGTCGCCAATGTCGTCATGGTCAGCATTACTTGCCTTGAGTTGACCGGCAACCCATCGAACCTGCGCTATCTGATCCGGCGGATCCGTCAACGCTTGCCAGACGCCGTGATCCAGGTCGGGCTATGGCCAACCGAGGACGACGTTCCGCACGACGAACGCCTGCCCAACGCCCTTGGCGCGGACCACAATGCGGTCTCCCTGCAAAGTGCCGTCGCGGATTGCCTAGGTACTATTGCGGCAATAAAAGTGAGTGACAAATACCTTCAGGTATAGCTAGTGTCCAGTGCGGACAGACCACGACCGGACCAGCAGATGCGGAATTTCGTCATCGCCCTCCTGGCTTGGCCCGCGTATCTTCCAGGGTCAAATCCGCACTGACCTGAGCGTACAGGAATCCCTTGACACGACGGCGTCCAAGCCACGGCCATCGCTTGGCGAGATCCAGCCTGCGGGTTCAACCACCTGAGCCAAGCCGACAAGAACGCGTTGAACCTCGCGCTCTGGTGAAGGTTCGGGCGCTGACGGCGCGGTCCGTGGGCCTAGAAGCAAAGGATTTCGAACCGCACCACACCCGATACTTCCGACCTGCCATCACGGAAGGCCATCAGGCATAATCAACTATGACCCGATCAAGCGCCAACGTCCTCGTCGACGACGGTCGCACCGATGATCTTTCCGACGAAGAATCCGTCCGCGGCATCCATTGGTGAGGCGACCATTGGCTTAGGATCGGCGACTTTGGTGACTGTTTGCGGCACGGTGGCGGCTGTAGGGACCGGGATTTGTGCGTCCACGCCCCCAGGAAGGAGCGCAACGCTTAAAACGGCAAGTATAACCGGATTACGCATTACCTGGTTCCTTGGATTGGGCGTCTTTGGTCATTGACTCGCGGAGGTCCGTGGCCCTGCGGCACCAATTGAGGTATCGACGCGGATCGGGTGGCACCGGCCGGGTTACGATCAAGCCCATCCTGACCGGGACGGGCACAGAAATTGGCGGCGGGCGACACCCGGACCAGCCTACGATCACGGCGTACAGGACGATACTCGCACCTATAACTACAATCTGTCGGCAGTATATAATTACGTTGATGCCCGTAGAGTGGCAGTTTCCCGGTCACGCTCCCGCTTGCGGCCGTCTGACCTAGTGCCAGAACAGGGCAAGGAGGATGACAATCGGGATGGGCACTCCGAGCAACAAAAGCAGAATACTGCGACCCATGACATCCTCCATCAGTTTGCAAGTTTCACTCTAACGGCCGACGTTCAAGAAGGTTGCAAGCCTCGTTTTGAGATCAGGCGCGCGGACTGCGGACGAAATACCAAGGTGGAGTCCGCCACGCGATGCATCGCCTCCTCGCGGCCCCGGGAACCAATCTCGCCCTCGGGAGTTACCTGATATGCGCATTTGCAAATCGCCACCGGCGACATGATCGCAGCAGGGGATCCCTTATTGGCATGAACAAAACCTTGTCGAAGTTTTTTACCAGAGCCGCCCAGTGGACCGCGCTGCAAAGCGGGCAACCCGCGACATTTGCGTTCGCGCTTTTTATGGTCGTAGTGTGGGGTGCGGTTGGACCGGTGTTCGGCTTTTCTGATACTTGGCAGCTTGTGATCAACACTTCCACGACCATCATAACGTTCTTGATGGTGTTTCTCATCCAAACGAGTCAGAATCGTGACAGTGCCGCCGTGCAACTGAAACTTGATGAGCTGATCCGGGTGAACGTTGCGGCTCGCAATCGCCTGCTTGTCCTGGAGGACCTCCCGGAAGAAGAGCTGCAGCGGTTGAAAAGGGAATTCGGCGTCGCTGCCGGGCGTGTACAGCCTGAGAGCAGTTGTCGATGAGAGCTGACGCAGCTGTCGCAGGGCATGCGGCTCCGGACGCCGAAGGTATCGTGTCGGAGGCGGACCATCGGACGGCCGCCCCAATTGAGGCGCGTGGTGATGCCCGCCGGTTCCGGTGGCGACCGCGCGTGGGGCGCCTGCTGAGCCTCGGGTGGCGGGCCGGCATTAGTTTCGTGAATCACGAAGGGTTGGAACTGTCGGGATATGCGGCGTTCGCAGCCCTGCTTTCACTGTTTCCGTTTCTTCTGTTTCTGACCGCACTGTCTGGGTTCCTGGCGGATGTCGAGACCGCCAACCGGATACTGGCCAATGCCTTCGACTTCTTGCCGAACGCCGTCGTGGAAGTGCTGCGGCCGGTGATCCTGGAGGTTCTGACCGGACGAGAGGGCGGCCTGCTGTCGATCGGCATCGCGGTCGCATTATGGAGCGCCTCCAGCGGGCTGGAAGCGCTCCGGACGATCATCAACCGGAGTTACGGCCTGACCGAGACACGCCCGTTCTGGGTTCTGCGTCTGCAAAGCATCCTACTGGTGGTCTTCGCATCGCTATCGGCCCTGATTGCCTCGGGGGCCATCATCTTCGGGCCGCTGCTCGGCGACGTGGTGCGATGGCTTCTTGTGGCTCAATGGCTGAGTGACCTTACCTGGTGGTTGCTTCGTTACGCCCTGGCGAGTAGCATATTAACGGCTGTGTTGATCATATTGCACGTCACGCTGCCTAACGCATCTCTCCCTCTACGCGCTGTATTGCCGGGTGCAGGCCTGACCGTCGCGCTGTGGTTGCTCGCTGCCGGAGCGTTTTCGATATATGTCGACAATCTCGCGAGCTTCAGCGTGACATATGGCAGCCTCGGCGGGATCATCCTCACTTTACTGTTCTTCAACCTCAGCGCCATCCTGTTCGGATACGGGGCAGAGGTGAATGCGATACTGCAAGCCAAACAAGGGCCACCCGAGCCGCGGAAAGCGCGCGGCGCCAAAGGGTCCGCACGATGCGCCATGCGTGCGGAGTGAGGCCTTCTCGCCCGCCCGCAAGGTTTTCGCCTCAGGCGGCCTGCGCGCATCCTGATTGAATGGGCAGCGTGGCAACTGTGAACACCAGCCAGCGCAACAGGCGGAGCAGGATCATGGGCTATGGCTGCTTCGCCGCGGCGCGCCGGATTGATGCCGGTCGGGGGGCGATCGGGTTTGCGGAGGCAACGGTCATATTCGTGGGGTAGCAACCGACCGGACAGGATTCCGCCCAGTGCAGTTGCAGGATGCGTTTCACCTCCGCCACGGCCAGTGGATTGGCCTGCACCGAATGGGTGGAGCGGACGACCAGCTCGGATTTCGCCTCATCGATATGGGCGCTCTCGTATTTCACCACACCATCATCGCCGGTTTCGACCGGTCCGTCGCCAGCCACCGCGATGATCGAATGGGCCGCGACGGACGGCGCCACCGGTATCGTCGACGTGGTCGTGGCGAACGGGCTGCCTGGTGTCATGGCGTAGACGCTGGTTCGTCGAATGGAGTGCGGTTCAAGCTGGACTGCGTCGGCATTACCATCCAAGGTTTCGGCGAACAGCCGCGTCACGCTCAGCGGCAGCGTGATGAACCGCCCCATCAAGCTGGCGATTGAAATGCTGGCGCGGAAGCTGCCGCGGTGCGGGGTGGCAATGAAGATTACCCGCGAAACATCCGGCATCGGCGTTAAGTATAGCGCCCTTCGCAGCATGGTGCGGGTCTCGTCAGACAACTTCAGCTCATCAAGTGGTTTCGTGCTGAACCTATCGAACAGCTTCGACCCCACATCCACCACCAGCAGCTTGGCCAACAACCCGCCCTGGCTGTGCCCCACCAGGACCATCTTGTGCAACGCCGGGTCACGCTTGTCAGGGTCGAGGCGCGCGACCGTCGCTTCCAGCGCCTCACGTAAGCGTAAGGCTGACAAGGGGACCGGGTTCCCGGTGTTGTAGACGAACAGCCAGAACTGGAATTTGTCGCGGATGTCGGGATCGTTCCGCAGGTCGTTGATCATGTCGGCCCATCGTCCGGCGCTGGACGCCGTGCCATGGACCATTACGACAGGGATCCGACCCGGTCGATACGGTTCCAGCCCGAACAGCTGGGTCGGCATCGTGTCGAACAGGTCACCCTGGAAGAAGCCGGAGAGTTCGGACTTCCATGCGGTGGAATTGCTCAGGGCATAGGCGAGGGACGCGGTCGGTTCGATTTCCAGCGGGACCTTCTGGCCGCCGATCTCGATCGTCCGTTCCTCGTTGCCGGGGTACAGTTGCAGCCGGCCATGGTAGCGGCCGGTCGTGATGGCGTCGGTCGTGATATCCAGTCGCAGCAGGGCCGTGACCGGCAACTTGAGGGCGGGTGTGATATACAGGCCGTCGGCGCTGGGTGCTGGGGCGATGTCCGCGGCCAAAGGGGCGCCGAGGCCGGTTTCGCGATAGCGGTTCTGCAGGCCCTCGATATGCAGTTCTGCGGCGGGGATGAAATTGCCGAGTTCCCGGCCCGCCCAACGAGCAGCGGCGGGATCGTAGTCGATCGTAAGTGTGGCGCCGAACGGCAATGCGTAGTCGCCGGGCCGCAGATCGACATGGATTTCGTCGGCGGACGCAAGGCCACGGGTCAGAGCGCGGTTGTAAAGATCGGCGGCGGTACGTAGGCGTGGGTCGAACGCGCTCGGGCGGTTTTCCGCGTTTGTCGGAAACAGGTAGGCATAACTGCTAACGACGGCTGCCAGGAAATAGGCCCGATCCTTTGATCGTTCCCCTTCCAGGAAGGCCATCTCGGCCATGGCAAACATCAGGTCGGGGTTGCCATTCGCCTTGATCATCGCCTGGGCGGTCGCGCGGATCGCCGCCGGCGCATCTGTTTCGAACAACGCCAGCAGGTTCATCCGGCGAAGCGCGATCTGCGATGCTCCGCTGAGCCGCCCGGTGGTCAGCGCGTTGCTGGTCAGTTCGGTCTGTACGGTGCGGGCATCCAGCCGCTCTACTGTGACCGGGTTGCCGCAGGCCGCCAGCGCCACGCCGAGCGCCAGAAGGAGGAGGAGATGGGCGCAGGCCCAGCGTCCGCGCCGATATGTCACGCCAGCCACTGCATCATCCGAGAATCCCCAACGTGTTTTGCGCCATTCTACTCGGGCTTTCGGTGACAGGACCAGACAGGGATGGGACCAGACGGGCAGTGGGGCCAGACAGGGGCGGGGCCAGACGGGCGGTGGGATCAGACAGGGGCGGGACCAGGATCGCTCCACAGGATATGGTCAGGCCCGGAAAACCCCGGGCGATCGTCATGTCAGGGCATCAGGCAGCGACCAGACGGCATGGTCGCGGGCCGATCTGATGGCCGGCGTTACGGCGCTGGCGACGCAGGCTATGCTGGTTTCACCGCGATGCAGCACATTGTCCGGCCGGGTCGATGCGGGCCAGCACGTCGAACCGGTCCGCCGCGATCCTGTCCAGGGTCAACGGTGCGCCCTGCATGGCGTCGTTGCCCCTGCTCGGGACAGGTCTCCCCACCGGTGTCTATTGTCCGGGTGTCGCTGTCGTCTCGGCGAGAACGGCCTCGATCGTGACGGTGTGTGAAATGCCGCCAACGATGTCCGCGAAGCCCTCTCGCCGCATGAGATCGCGGACCGCGCCATGCGGGCCGGCGATCGCCAGCCGAATGTCCCGTGCTGCCAGGACCGCTTGTAGTTTCCTCAGCATCTGCACGCCCGCGAGGTCCATGTGCGGCGAAGCCGAGAGGTCGCACACAACCAGGTGGATCTCACCTTGTGTCTGTGCGGCGATCTGCTCCAACACCGCTTCCTGCACCCTCTCCGCATTCACGTAGAGGAGTGAACCCTCGGGACGAAATGCGACGACACCCGGGATCGCGGTGTTCTCGGGATGCCGGAGCATGTCTCCAAGAATTGTCGTGCCGGGCACACGCCCGAGGAATGCGACATGCGGGCGGCTCGCGAGGGTGAGCAGCATCACAACCGAGGCAAGCGCGGCGAGCAGGATGCCCTGCAGGATCCCCAACAGCAGCACACCGACCAATGCGACGGCTGCCGCGCCGAAGTCGGTGCGGTTCACCCGCCAAAGGCGCACCAACGCCTGCACGTCGATCAGCCCGGCCACGGCCGTCAGGACCACGGCGGCCAAGATCGCCTTGGGCAGGCTCGCGAGGAGGCCGGTCAGGAAGACCAGCGACAGCGCGAGGGTCGCCGACGCGAAGACGAGCGTGAGCGGCGACCTGGCGCCCGCTTTCTCGCTCACCGCGGATTGCGACAGCCCGCCTGCCACCGGGTAGCCGTGCCCCAGGCCGGCCAGGAGGTTCGCCGCGCCAATCCCCAGGAATTCCTGCCGTGGGTCGAGCGCGTAGCCATGCTTTTCGGCGAAACTCCGCGCCGCCGAGACGCCTTCGATGTAGGCCAGCAACAAGCAGCCGGCGGCGAGGGGGAAGATGCCCTCCACGTCGACCAATCGAAGGGAGGGCAGACCAAGCTCGGGCAGGCCGGCCGGGATCAGGCCCGTGACCTTCACGCCCATGGCCGCCAGGCCCAGCGCCTGGGCGGCCAGGATGGACAGCGCAACGACCGCGAGCGCGACCGGCCTGCCTGGCAGCAAGCGTCCCCCGAAGACCAGCAAGAGAAGTGCCGCGATGCCGACAGCCAACGTCGGGAGGTTGAGCCCGGGCAACTGTCCAGCCAAGGTGACCAGGCGCTCGATAACATTCTGCCCGCCGCCGGCCACGCCGAAGAGCGCCGGAAGCTGCGTCACGGCGATCGTGATACCGGCGCCGGCCTTGAACCCGACGAGGATGCTGTCGCTGATGAGTGTCACCAGGACACTGAGCCGTAACGCCCAGCCAACAAGACACAGAACGGCGACAGCGAAGGCGGTGAGCGTCGCGATCTCCAGGTATCGGGCGGGGTCGCCGCCAGCAATCGTCCCCACGCCCGCGGCGACCATGAGCGAGATGGCCGAGGTCGGCCCGACGGCGAGATGACGCGAGGAGCCCAGCAGAGCATAACCCAGCCCACCCAGCATGTAGCCATAGACACCAACCTGAGGCGGCATCCCGGCAAGCGTCGCGTAGGCCAGCGCCACGGGAACGGCATAGGCCGCGAGGGTGATCCCGGCGATGAGGTCGGGACGGATCCAGGCGGCTTGATAGCTGCCCAGCCATTCAAGGCAGGGCAGCAGGCTTCGCCATGTGTTTCGACTGCTCGGGGTCATTGGTTGCCAGATGTCATGATGTGCTGTTCGGCCACTCCGACCGATGGGTGGTTCCAGACGCGTTCTCGGCGGGCGACGAGGACGCCGCGAGGCTGATCAGCCTGCTTATCATCCACGTGTGCCTGTCGCCAGGACACATCGTCCTATTGCGTCACGACGCCAGCTTGTCGGACGTTCCGACGCCAATCGGATCGGCGAAGTGAACTGCTTGAGGCACGTCCAGCGCCGGCGAATCGCGTGGAACGATCACGTCGCCATAAGTGTACGTCCGAAAACATAATGCTCCTTCTCAGAGGGATACCGTGGCCATCTGGTGCGTTGCAGCCCGTCATCGATGGCCCCGCATCGGTTTCGGGGCCGTGCCTGCCAGCCATCTCACGGTATCCTCCTGAAAAAGCACACTATGTTCCCAGATGGACACCTAAGGCTGGCGAGGACATCGGCGTCCGGCCCGGCATCTTTGCGTCGCAGGCGACGTCATACTTCGGTATCTGCGCGCCCACGAACCTGCCGGCTTCAGCCGGTCGTTATTCGGTCATGTTCTATTCCGGAAGTTTATGCCATTTCTCATTCGGATCAAATGCCTTGATCGCGTCGGCCTCGCGCGCGGTGTTCGGCCCAAGGTCTGATTCCCAAACGATTCCATCATGATTGACGATAAACGTTTTGTAGCCGCTGTTGGCGTATTGCGCGGGCCAGGCGATCACGGCGAAGCCGCCAATGAGGCGGCCATTCACAACATAATCCATGGCGCCTCCAGGGGCTGAAGCGCCCTGTTTGTCCAACATCCGGAACAGATACCCGTGGAAGGGCCTTGGCTTGCCGCTGCTGGCATGGCCATAGCCACCCTTGCTCGCATCAGCCACTAGCGGGCCAAGGGGGCTTTCCGGTTCGCCTGGCGCGGTTTCCCAGAACAGACCGTCACGAGACCCTGGCTGCGAGATGAATCGGCGAGCATAGGCACGGAACGCGCCCTGACGTCCGACCGTGGCCGCGTATTCGGCCTGGGCGTCAGCGATCGCTCGCAGCGTTTCGATCGTGTTAAGTTCGTTGCGACCAATGCGGCGATCCACCAATTCCTGCGCGCCGGCACTCGCGTCAAATCGCCACAGGCCGCCACGCGCCACCATGGGCAGTGGCAGCGGCCAGTCATCCGCGCCGATCTCCAGTTCGGCACGATCGGCCGTCGGCCGGACGATGGTGTGTTTCTCGGCGTAGGCGGCATTGAAGCGGTCGCGCGCTTCCCGATCCATGACGGGATCGCCGGATCGGATCAGCTTGCGTCCGGCCTCGCCAAGCACCCGCAGAATACGCCGCTCGTCATGAGCGGCCAGGGACTGGGCCAACGCGGCGAACCCCTCCTTTGGTGTCTTGAATGCCTGCGGTTGTACCGGCGCCGGAGGGGGCGCGGGAGCGGGTTCCGGCGACGCTGTTTGTGCAGAGTCCGGCTGTGCAGATCCTGGTTGAGCGGATCCCGGTTGGGCAAATCCTGGTGCTGCTGATAGGAGCAGCAGGGCGCAACCGGCGTGAAGCAGGGCTCCTATGTTGGTGCTCATCGTCCCCGACCTCCCCCTCCGCCGCCGCGACCGCCACCACCACCCCCGCGTCCTCCTCCTCCGGCTGCCGCGCGTCCGCCTCCGCCTCCGCGGGCGCTCACGGATTGCTGCCGACTGGCCGAACCACGAGAGGCCGCCGCTCGCGTATCGCCGCCACGGCCCATGCCTTGGAATGCCGCCGGGCCGCTCGCCTGGCGCTGGGACTGGAACCCACCACCACCCGCTGGGCGGTTCGCGGCGAGGCCGCCCGCGCCGCCGGCGGGCCGGCTGGCAACGTTCCCACCGCCACCACCGGGGCGATTCGCAAGATTGCTGCCTCCAGGGCGGCTCCCGGCAGCGCCGTCACGCACGCCGCCGGCGCCGCCGGCCCGATCGCCGACGTTAGGCCGATTGCCGGTCCCCACCGCAAGATTGCCCCGTCCGGCCCCATCCAGGCCGCCGCCACGCTGCACCTGTTCCGCGCGGCCCCGGAACTGTTCACGGCTCTGCGCCCGATCGCCACCCGCGCCTGCTCCGGCACTGCCGCGCATCCGATTGGCGACGTCCTGGTCACGATAGGCTACGCCCTGCCGATGGCTCGTGTCGTGCCGCCAGGTGTTGTCGCTGATCTGCCCGCGATTCGCATTGATGTTGTTGTATCGGTTGGCGTTCACGTTGACGGTACCGCCACCCCAGTTGGGAGAGGCCCAGCCCGCCAATGATCCGATCGCGGCAACCCCGACGCCGAAAGCCAGGCCGGTCATCAACGCGCCGCCCAGGCCCCATCCGACTGGCGGCGGATAATAGTACGGCGGTTGCGCCGGATAGGGCCAGGTCCCGTACGCGACCGCAGGATCGTAGGCAGGAACGTAGACCACATCGGGCTGAGCCGGGGCGATGGTGATGACCTGCGGCGGTGGCGCGACCACAACCGTGCTCCCAACAGTGGTCGGCGTGGTCACGCTATCGCTGACCGCGACCACCATCTGAGGACTGGTTTCCAGCTTGCCGGCGGCCTTGGCGCGACCGCGCAGCACCTGCACCGCATTGAAAACATCGGCCTGCTGCGCCAGCACCGCGTCACCCAGGTTCTGCGTCCAGTCCAGTTGGTCATTCATCAGGGTCAATACGTCCGGGAAGGGAACCAAGGACTTCACCGCCGGATCCCAGCTCTCTTTCTCCAACGCCTTGGTCAGGGCATCCCCTTTCAGCTTGGCGTTGTCCGCCTTGGCGAGCCACCGTTTGGCCTGGACAACCTCAAGCGGATAGGTGGAAGCCATCAGCACCTGCATGAGCAGATCGTCAGGATAGAGCGCAATCGGCGCCAGCATCTGCTCAAGCTGCGGCTGTGTCAGCCTCGTGTTTTGTGGCGCGGTCGCGGCAGGCGCTTGCGCCCATGCAGGAGCAACCGGTCCACGCGGCGCGGTCGCCCACCCAAGCGTCGCAGCCATGAATACCAGCGCAGCTCGCCGAACGGTGGTATGCGCCGTCATCGAACGATCCCCCCGAGAGGCGCCATCATGTTCGCGTCGTTGCATGGCCCGGACATGACGGTGCCTTGATGCGTGTGGGCGGCATCCCAACTCTGCACGACGGGTTTCACCGCCTGCAACGCGTTGTCAGTTGAAAACCCCATGCTCGCCACTTCCAAAAGGTTCCAGAATGACGCTGGATCAAATTCCCCAGGGATGCAAGCGTACATCCGATGGGATATCGGGGCGGACAACTGATTGGAACTGGTGAACGATCCGGCCATCGGCGATCTCGGCAACGCCTGCTCCGACCTCGCGACCGGCGAGGACCTGGCCACCTTTGGGTCACTGTCGGTCAATCCCGACGCGATCTGCACCGTCGCCGTCATGAGCGACACGTGACGCCAAGCACGCCATCAACTCCACTCTTGAACAGCACGCGTCGGCGGTGGAACGACCCTGTAAGGTCGCGTCGGTTGGCCATTTGCGACAGCGAGCCGACCATCCCCTTCGCCTGCGTCGGAGCGGCGCCCAACCCGGATCCTGATGGCACCAGCCATCTCCGGCCCGGGCTGTTTATCGTGGAGATTTCGGACGATGGCGCGAGAGCCCGCTACCCCCGCCCCACCACCATCCGCGTATGCCGGGCGATCATCCGCTCCTCGTCGGTCGGAATCACCCAAACCCCGACGCGCGAGGCATCGAGACTGACGCGGCCCTTGCCAGCAAGGTTGCGGGTCTCGTCGGGTAAGACGCCAAGCCAGGCGCAGCCGTGCATGACCTCAAGGCGCGTTGCGACGTCATTCTCGCCGATGCCGCCGGTGAACACGATACCGTCGATGCCGCCCATCGCCGCGGCCAGCGAGCCGGTTTCGCGGATGATCCGATGCACGAACAGCGCGATCGCCTCCTTCGCCTCGGGAGCGTCCGAACCCCGCAACGTGCGCATATCGGACGAAATCCCGCCAGAAACGCCCAGCAGGCCGGATTTGCGGTAGATCAGATCCTCAATCCCGCGGGCGTCCAAGCCCTCGGTATCCATCAGATAGAGCAGCACGCCGGGATCGATGGCGCCGCAACGCGTGCCCATCATCAGCCCGTCTACCGCGGTGAAGCCCATGGTGCTGGCGACGCTGCGCCCATCCTGCACGGCACAAAGGCTGGCGCCGTTACCGAGGTGGCAGACCACCACCCGGCCGGAGGCGATGTCCGGTGCCACTTCCGGCAGGCGGCTGGCGATATACTCGTAGGACAAGCCGTGGAAGCCATAACGCCGCACGCCCTGGTCGTAGAACCGCCGAGGCAGGCCGAATGCCTGAACCACCGGCGCCTGGGTGCGGTGGAACGCGGTGTCGAAGCAGGCCACCTGCGGCAGGTGCGGCGCTTGCGCCGCAATCGCGCGAATCGGCGCCAAATTGTGCGGCTGGTGCAAAGGCGCGAGTGGGATCAGCGTGTCGAGTTCGGCCAGCACCGCGTCGTCCACGCGAACCGGCCTGGCGAAGTGGATCCCGCCATGCACCACCCGGTGTCCGACCGCGGCGACGCTCTGTCCACCCAGCAGGCCAATGACAGTCCGCACCAGTTCCCGTGTCGCCGTATCGTGGTCGAAACCATCCGCCGCCCACGTATGATCCGCCACGACATTGCCGGCCGCGTCGCGCACCTTCAGGGCCGGTGCGACGCCGATCGCCTCGATCTGGCCTTGATACGCCGCCGAACCGTCGTCCAACCCGTGGATGGCGAACTTGATGCTGGAGGAGCCGGCATTGAGGGTAACGATGCAATCGGTCATGGCGGTATCACGCGACGATATTCGCGCCCCCGTCAACATAAACCGTCCCGCCCGTGATCCGATGCGCGAACGGCGTCGCCAGGTAGGCGCAGGTGAAGCCGACATCCATGATGTCGACCAGTTCGCCGAGGGGTGCCTTTGCCGCCGCCTCATTCAGCAGCAGCTCGAAATCTTTCAGACCCGACGCGGCGCGCGTCTTCAGCGGCCCCGGCGAGATCGCGTGCACACGGATGCGCTGCGGCCCAAGCTCATAGGCCAGATAACGGCAGGAGGCTTCCAGCGCCGCCTTCACCGGTCCCATCACGTTGTAGTTTGGCACCACCCGGTTCGCGCCATAGTAGCTCATCGCGAACATCGTGCCGCCATCCGTCATCAGCGGCGCCGCCAGCTTCGCCATCCGGACGAAGGAGTGGCAGGAGATGTCCATCGCCTTGCCGAACCCGTCGGCGGAGCAGTTCAGCAGGCCGCCCTGCAGGTCGTCCTTGGGCGCGAAGGCAATCGAGTGCACGAGAATGTCGAGCCGCCCCCACTGCGCCTTGATCGTGTCGAACACCGCCTCCAGCTCGCCCGGCACCGAGACGTCCAGCGGCGCGGTGATCGAGGCGCCGAGTTCCCGCGCCAGTGGCTCCACATGCGGGCGAGCGCGCTCGTTCAGCCAGGTGACGGCGAGGTCGGCGCCGACGGTGGCGAAGGCCTTGGCGCAGCCATAGGCGATCGACTGGTCGTTCGCGATGCCGACAACCAGCGCCTTCTGGCCGGCAAGCACGGGCCGGATCGTTCCGCTCATATCAATCTCCCGCGATCGGTGCGGCGCGCCGAGCGTCGGCCACCAGTGCCGCCACCGCGCACGACGCCAGACGCGTCAGTAACGTATCCGCTCGGCTGGTCAGCATGATCGGCACGCGCGCCCCAAGGACGATGCCGGCGGCATCGGCGCCGGCGAGGAAGGACAGGCTCTTAGCCAGCATGTTGCCGGCTTCCAAGTCCGGCACCACCAGCACATTGGCGCGCCCCGCCACCTTCGAAACAATGCCTTTGATCGCCGCCGCGTCGACGCTGATCGCGTTGTCAAGCGCCAGCGGTCCGTCAAGCAAGCCGCCCGTGATTTGCCCGCGGTCCGCCATCTTGCAAAGCGCCGCGGCCTCAACGGTGGACGGTACCTTGGACGTCACCGTCTCCATCGCGCTGAGGATGGCGACGCGCACCTCGGCAAACCGCATGGCGTGCGCCAGATCGATCGCGTTCTGGATGATGTCCACCTTGTCGTCGAGCGTCGGCGCAATGTTCACCGCGGCGTCGGTGATGATCAGCGGGTCGGGGTAGTTCGGCACATCCATGATGAAGCAGTGGCTGATCCGCCGAGCCGTACGGATTCCGGCGGTCTTGGAGACCACGGCGGCCATCAGTTCATCCGTGTGCAGGCTGCCCTTCATCAGTGCCTCGGCGGCGCCGCAGCGGACCTGTTCGACCGCCTTGGCCGCTGAGTCTTCGCTGTGCTCGGAGGCAACGATGGGCATCGCGCTGATATCAAGACCCCAACGAGCCGCGACTTCCTTGATGCGCGCCGGGGGCCCGACCAGGATCGGCGCGATCAGTCCAAGCTTCGCGGCCTCAACGGCGCTTTCGAGGGAAACCTGATCGCAGGGATGGGCGACCGCGGTCTTCGTCGGTGGCAGCTTCTGCGCCGCTTCAATGAGGCGTTGGTATTTCAAGTGCTGCTGGTCGCTGGGCGGCACGATCTGTTCTTCAGACATGGGTCGGCACCTTCTTGCCTGCCAGTTCCCTGGTTCTGGCGGTCTTGGCCGAGGCCGATTCATCGGTCGCTTCCGCCTTGGGTGGTTCGGCCGCGGCTTCAGTCACCGGCGGGGTCAGTGTCGCCGGCGGCAGACCGGCGTCAAATATCGCCTCGATCTCGGCGAGGCGGTGGGCGCTTTCCGCGGACATGGCGCCCGACGCGGCCAACACCCGCCTTATGTCCGCCAGCGCTTGCTGCCGGATCGCCGGGTCGGCGGGAAGCAGTCCCGGCAGCGCCCGCACCGCGCGTTCCTGGTCCATCGTCAGCAGCAGGAACTGGTCGCGGAACAACGCCTTCAACCGCGGCTGGCTGACCCTCAGACCAGCCGGTCGCGCGTCGCGCAGCGCCTTCGCCACCGTGAACCCACGTTCATCAATGCTGCGCTCCGGCAGCCGGATGTAGACCAGCGCGCGGACGACCGCCTCGGGCAGGCCACCGGCCTCGAACCGCGGCTCGAGATCCGCACGCAGTCGCGCCTCATTCGCCTCTCGCAGGAGGTCATGATCGGCATGCTTCGGCGACTGCGCCGCGTCGGGTCCGAAGCCCATCAGCGCCTGCAGCCAGGGCGAGCCGTAGGTGGTCAGGAACATCTGCTCCCGCATCGCGTCGCGGGCGGCGCCAACCGCATCCAGATAACTGACGATCTGCTCCGACGCCCTCTGCTCCATCGCCAGCAACGGGTTGTCTGAGGGCACCGGCTTGCGATTGGCACGGATCGTCTCGGCCAATGTCTTCACCGGCCGCATCGCGGGGTTCTCGTCCGAAAACAGGCTGAACCGGAGGCGCACCGGATGCAGATTGCGCATCGTCTCGGCGGTCTGCTCGGTCGTCATTGCCCGCATGATGGGGGCGAGCGTGCTGCGGTAGAGCGCGAGATTGGCCTCGGAGACACGCGCCGCGGTTGCGAACCGAAGCTGGTCTTCCGCGTCATTGTTGCCAAGCGCACGGATATCCGACAACGATCGCCGTTCCAGGCGGAACAAATAGCGCCCCTCGATCAACTCTGGATTATCCGTGTCTTCTCCGACATCCGTGATGACAGCTTCATAAAGGCCAGGTGGCGCCAGGTCGATCATGTCCATCGCGCTGGCGAACTCCTGATGCTCGCGCGTTGCGACCTTGCCGGACACGAAGATGCCGAGGTGACCTATACTCTGGTGTAACGTATAGACGATCGTCTGTCCGTTGGCGACGATCTGGCTGTCATCGTCATACAGGTCGGTCACCCACCCCAGCGCCTGCTGCGGCGGAGTGATATCGTCTCCCCAGGAGCAGAACACGACAATGGGGGAGCGGATGTTGCGCAGGTCGATGCGTGTGCCGTCGCTGGTTTGCAGCGTCCCGGCGGTCAGCTTGTTGCCGACGAAAAGATTGTCGGCGATCCATTGCATCTCCTCGGCATTGAGCAGCACCGGGCTGCCCCACCACGTCTCGAAGTCCAGGAAGCGGGCGGCTTCCGTATCGACATTGGCATAGACGTTGTAGGGTTTCTTCCACAGCGTGTTGGCCGAGTTCATCGACTCGAAGTTCCGCACCAGGTCGGCCCCGTCGAAGATTCCGTGTCCGAGGTCGCCGGCCAGCGCCGTGAGCCAGGTGCCGCCCAGATTGCCGCCGAGGTAGCGCAGCGGGTTCTTGCCGCGCACGCCGGCCCAGTACGACAGCGGCGAGCCGGCCAGCATGATCGGCCCGCACAGGTCGGGGTTGACGGCGGCCATCATCATGAGTTGCCAGCCGGCCTGGCAGTTGCCGATCAGCACGGGCTTGCCCTCGGCGTCCGGGTGCCGGTCGGCCACCGTCTGAACGAACAGCGCCTCCGCTAGGCAGACGTCTTCGATCGTCTGACCGGGCATCGGGTCGGGCAGGAAGCCGATGAAGTAGCAGGGATGGCCGGCTTCGAGCGCCACACCGATCTCGCTGTCCTGTTTCATGCCGCCGATGCCGGGGCCGTGGCCGGCGCGCGGGTCCACCACGATGAACGGTCGCTTTTCCGCGCCGATTGTCGTGCCGGCCGGCGGCACAATGCGCACCAGCGCGTAGTTCACCGGACGGGCGAGCGTGCGGCCGTCCACCAGCAATTCGGCCTTGTAGTGCAGCACGTTGGGCGCCGCCTGGTCGTTGTGCTCCCGCGCGATGTTACCGCGCTGGCGCAACACGTCGAGGAACAGCACGGAGCGCTGGAATGCGTCGATCCAATAGTCCGTGACCGGACCGAGGCCGCTCCAGCGGAGCATGGCACTGGGATCGAAGGCTGGGTTTGGCATGTGAGTCGTCCTGTCCAGGATCGAAGGCGTGGGCTGATCATAAGAACTAGGGCCGACCCCATATGGTTGGCCGACCGGCTCCGCATTGATATGAATCACGCGATCAGGAACCGTTGACCACGGCTCCGGGTCACCGTTCGAGGCGGACGGATTGCATGCTTTCGCCGGTCAGTCAATCAAAATGCTGCAATGCAGCATGAACGCTTGATGACGGTGGCAGGACGTCGGGTGCTGGGCCTACGCGTCCTTGCCGTGCTTCGCTACGTGCTCTGCCAGCATGCGGTGGATGTCGGCCTCCCACGGGAAGGGTGGGTGCTTGGCGGGATCGAACGGAGGCAGGACCGGTTCGGGCTCGTTCAGCGCCTTTAGCACGGCGCGGCATTCTTCCAGCAGCCAGTGGTGTGTGTAGGGCGGGCCGTTCGCCCAGGCGTGTCGGAAACCTTTCAACGCGTGGTCCCTGGCCTGGTCCGGCTGGTTCAGCGCCATATATAGCGTCGCCAGCGCGGCGTGCGGCGGGTCGCGCTCGGCTGAGGCGGCGGCGTCCTGGGCTTCTGGGACGCGGCCGAGCCGGCACAGGGAGAGGCCGCGGCCAGCTTCCGAGTCTGTGTCGAGCAGGTTGACTTCGTGGGCCATGGCGATGGCCTGGGAGAAAGCGTCGATGGCCTGGTGGTGTTGGTGGCGGGATAGGTGCCATTGCCCGGCGTGTCCGTGGAGGCTTCGTACGCCGGCGCGCTGGCCGAGCACCAGGGTGCGCGTGATTGCGGCATGGAGCGCTTCGGCGGTCAGCGCTCCCTCCCGGAAAAGCAGCCAGCCTTCAATGTGGCTTGCCTGGGCCTCCAATTGCCTATCGCGGCGCACCGCGTCCGGCAAACCTGGGGCGAGGGCGGTGTGGAGAACGCGTGCCTCGGTCAGGCGGGCCTGGTTCGTCAAATCGAGGACTCGGTACAGGTCGCACCTGAGCGCCTGAGGGTCGCCCTTGGCCGCCAGCGCGACAGAGCGGGCCAGGGCAAGCAGTCGCTCCCGCCCGGGCAGGTCGTTGGTCTGGCGGCGTGTGATGCAGTGGTTCCGCAGCTGAATGCTCAGATTGGCGCTTGGACCGGCCTCGGCGATGGCCTGGATAGCGAACACCTCCTGCGCGATGGCGTCCCGTCGAAACCCAATCAGGCTAAGGGAAAGCCCGGCTTCGGCTGCAACGAAACCCGGATCATCGACCCCGGCGGGCGGCGCGGACCAGCCATCAGGGAACAGCGGCTGCATCAATGCAAGACGTTCGTGGTGCAATTCCAGCCGGGTCATTGCCTGGCGCAGATCGCCGCGCAGAACGTCCCAGGCTGCCTGTGTCTTCCCCGCCAGGTTCAGCGCCCGCACCACCTGGATCGGGTCGGCCAGGTCCTGCAAACCGGTCGCGTCCACATAGGCCGGTGCGGGCCGCGCGGCGAAGTAATCGGCGACGTGCTGTCCGGAGCGGGCGCGCGCATCACCGTCGAGCATGCCGACGGCGTAGCCGCGCACCACCGGGTGCAGGTCGAAGGTGCCGGCCGGTCTATCCCATTGCAGCAGGCCGCGCGCGACGAGGTCCTTCAGCGTCGCCTCCAGCCAGCGCGTCGCATCCTGCACTGCGGCGGATTGTTGCCATGCCGTCCGGTCGGTCTGATAGGCCGCGTAAGCTTGAACGGCGGCTTCGTGTTCCTTCGTCAGTTCGGCCTGGCGGTCGCGAATTTGGCGTTCCAGGACGGCGCGGGTACGCTTCGTCTTGGCTTCGGCAAGCAGTCGGCGCAGGTAGCCGACATGCCGGTCCCCCTCCAGGTCAGACACCCCCGGGTCCTCGACCTTCTGCGGTGGCAGCGGCCGAGTTGGGTTGATTGCTTGTAGCAAGTCCAGGGTCACGGCGTTGGCGATCATCGCGATACGGGCCATCAACTCGCGCGCCTGCGGGTCCAGCCCCTCGAAGGCGAATTTCAGGATATGCGTCCGCCGCTGCATGATCCCGGGATCGGCCAGGTTGACCGCCGCGCCGCCCTGGGGCGAGTCCACCCAGCGGTCGAAATCCCCCGACGCGGTCAGGAAATTCGCCACCAGCCCGCCGACGATGCCAACGATCAGCGGGTGGCAGCCGAAGCGTTGGTCCAGGTAGCGGCGCATCCGCTCCCCATCGCCCGTCACACCGGCGGACAGCAACAGCGCCTCGGCGTCCGGGGGATCGAGGCCGGACAGGTTTTCATGCCGCACCCCTGGGATCGGCTGCCCCCCGGCATTGACCAGCGCGCTCGGCAGCAGGCGGGAGGTGATCAGAATTTTCGACGGACCCGCCCCGCATAACTGGCGCAGCAGGTCGGCATCGTCGGGCCGGATGCAGTCGCGCGGCTGCCGGCCAGAGGCGCCCGGATCCTGCTCCACATCCTGGTCCTGCACCTGCGCGGCGTCGGAGCGGTGATACGCGACCAGCACCCTCTCCAACCCATCCAGCACCAGCAGGAACGGTCGCGCCCGCAGCAGCGGCACCAGATCGTGGGTCAGGTTCCAGGTCGGACGGTTGCGAAACGACTCGGGCGGCTGGTTGGTGATGTAGGCCAGCGCGGTGACGCAGAAATCCCGCATGTCGGCGCCGCGTTCGTAGAAGCTATACCACAGCCGCCCGGCCCAGTCGGATCGGTCCGAGACCGCGTGTTTGGTCACCCATTCCCAGGTGACCATGCTCTTGCCCATGCCGCCAATGGCCTCGAACACCAGCACCGGATCGGGGGATGTGGCCCAGGACCGCAACGTCCCGAGTTCACGGGCGCGGCCCTGGAAGGCATAGCCAGGGATGTAGGGGGGCTGTGCGTGGAAGGCGGGCGGGGTGGGAATGCCGGTTGCGGGAGGAGGCGGGGGCGCCAAGACCGTGGCGGGCGGCTTTGGTGCCCGGTCTTCCAGGAGTCGCCGAAGCTCGGCCAGGGACTGGATAGCCCCCGCGCGCAAGTCCGCGACCGTACTGAAGTCGGCAGCGATCCATCGTTTCGGATCACGAACCCGTTTCCGAAATGCCTTGAGTTTGCGCTTTGAGGCCGCCGTCTCTGCCGCGACCTTGCTGGCCGGGTAGCGAGCCTTTTCGTCCATCATGAAGACGATCATCGGCAAGTCACGCTCGATTGCCCGTTCGAATTCCAACTCGGTGACCGACAGCTTCCTGGGGTTGCGTTTCGGATCGACAAGGGTCTGACCATACCGATAGGCGCTAACCAGCAGGATATAGGCGTCCGCCCGGTCAACCTTGAAAAGTGAGTTGTCGATGATCCCACGTGCTGCGACGGCAGAGTCGGTCTCCATGGCCAATTGCAGCATATCCTGGCCATGCATCGCGTCGATCACGGCCTTGCGATGCCCCTTCAGGTCCTCGAAGGTGCTGGACAACATCACGCGGTACGGACGCTCGCTCATGCCTCGCCTTGGTTCTTGCCCGATACGGGCAGCGTACGGGAGGTGCGGTCGCTCGTCCACCCGGGCGAGGCGCCGGCGGCTGGGGTTGCTCTGCTCGGCCTGGCTGGGGAGGTGAGGAGCGAGCAAAGGGATTTTAACCGCAGATGAACGCAGATGAACGCAGATAAGAAAAGGCAAGAATGGGCCGGACGGCGCGCCGCTCTGACACGACGACGACTTCCGGAAATGACTCCCTTTTTCCTTGTCCTGCGCTTTCGGCTTGCCGTGCGGTTCGCCCGCCGGCGAACCGCTCAACCAGCCGGTCAGCTTAACAGCCGAGCCCCTTCCGGTGCTAGAAGTCGGACCCAACCGCGGCGCAGGCCCCCGAACAGCAGCACGACGGTGTGGGCGGGCAGGCGTATGACGGCCGCGCCGCTGGGCCGTTGTCGCCCAGGCTCAGGCAGTGGGAGGGGAATCGCCCACGGCCTTTTGATGCTCCCGCTCCGGATTGTCGTGCACCCAGCGCATGAAGATCTGGTAGCCCAGCGCGAGCCCGGTTGCGCCGATGAACATGCCGAGGATGCCGCTGGTCGCCATGCCGCCCAGCGCACCGATCAGGATCACCGGCATCGGGGCATCGACGCCGCGGCCGAGCATGAGCGGCTTCAGCACGTTGTCGGCCATGCCGCTGACGAACAGCAGTGCCGTGTAGGCAACTGCCGGGCCGGTGCCGTATTCGCCGCCCGCCCAGATCCAGCCGATCACCGGCAAGGTGACGAGCGCCGCCGGCAACTGTGCAACCCCAAACACGAGAACGACCACGGCCAAAATGCCGGCGAACGGGATGCCGGCGATCAACAGCACGACGCCGACGAGCAGTGCCTGGATGCAGGCGATGCCGATGACACCGGAGGCGACGGCCCGGACGGTCGCGGTGGACAGCTTGGTAAACTCCTCGCCACGGGCGATGCCGACGATGCGTTCGGAGATCTCCTTCATCGCCCGCCCACCTGATTCGCCGTAGGCCATCATGATGCCGGCGACCACGAACGCGAACAGGAACATCAGCAAGCTGCCGCCGAGGCCGGCGACGATGCCCAGGGCCTTGGTCGCCAACTCGCCGAGCTTGGGCTGCATGCTCCTGACCAGTGCCGGCAGATCGTTGTGCGCCTGCGACCAAACGCCATGCACCCGCTCGCCGATGAACGGCCAGGCGGCTATCTTTTCAGACGGCGCTGGAACCTGAAGCGTGTTGTCGCGCACGCTCTGGACCAGGTTCTGGACCGAATCGCCGAACTGGCTGGCCAGCAAGACGGTTGGCGTGACGATCACGCCGAAGGCGAGCAGGACGATCAGGGCCGAGGTTAGCCCCTGCCTGCCACCGGTCAGGGCGGCCACCTTCCGATGGAGAGGGTAGATCGTGATCGCCAGGATCAGCGCCCACAGCATCATCGTCATGAACGGCGAGAAAATGTGGTAGCATAACAACACGAGCGCCAGCACCAGTCCCGCTCGGATGAAAACATCCAGCAGCCGGCGCGACAGGCGATCTTCCAGTTCGTAATTGGGGTCGTATGGTGCGCTCATGAGTGCCCCCTTTCCGAAAAAGCATCAGAAAGTCTATGACATGCCAGGGGGCGCAATGAAACCTCCTGTTGAAACAAACAGGTCATCAAGTTGATGTTGTGGTTGGCATGGATCCGGGATGGAGCGGACCGGGTTTGTTACGTATCCGACGCGTGCCCCGTGACCACATCTGGGTGACATCGTCATGTGGTGTGGCGCGTTTTGCCGCCATCGCATCCGGGGTAATGATCGACGCCAGACCTGTGAGTAATGGACAGCCTCGCCGGTTGCTGACCCTCTTCAAACCACCGAAACGATATTGCCGCCGCCCGCGGGTGGCAGGCGGCGGCATGGTGGCGGCATCGTGGAAAGTCTCGGATAGGCAGCCTGGCGAATCACGCGTTGGTGTTCGCCCGGAAACATAATGCAGCTTTTCAGGGGGATACCGTGGCCGTCTGGTGCGTGGCGGCCCTTCATCGATGGGCCCGCATCGCTTTCGGGGCCGCGCCTGCCAGCCGCCTCACGTTATCTCCCTGAAAAGGCACACTATGTTCCCGGACGGACATTTATGCCTTCAGGGCTTCCTGCAGCTTGGCTTCCTGCTCGGTCGTCAGGTTCGTGCGCAGGACCTTGCCACCGAAGACTGCCATGGCGGGCAGCACCTTGTCGGCTGTGACCTTGCGCACCAGCACGCAGAGCGCCGCCTGGCCGGGCGTCAGTGCCCCCGCGGCTTCCTTCATGAAGTTGTCATCAATGCCGATATCCGTGAACCGGCCGCTCAGCGCGCCGGCTCCCGCGCCGATTGCCGCACCGAGCAGCGGATTGAGGAACAGGAGGCCGATCAGGCTGCCCCAAATGCCGCCGGAGGCAGCCCCGGCAGCCGTCGTGTTGATCAGTTGGTTCAATTTCACCTGCCCATCGGGCTGGCGCACCGCCACGACCGCATCGCCAAGCTCGATGAGGTACTCCTTCTGCAACTCAAAAAGCTTCTTCCGCGCGGCTTCCGCGGTCGCTTCGGTGTCGTAGGCGATGATGATGAGGTCGGCCATGAGGAGTTCCTGCCCGGAGGTTTACGGTGCACACATAGTGCACGGGGACCTCAACGCAACCGGCGGCACGGTCCGCCGAACTGGTCAGCACGGCTGACTGGGGTTGTGCACCGCCCGATGATGCGGGAGTGGTGCTCCTGGGCGGGGCGACATAGGGGCGGAAAGCGCGGTTGTACGCCGGCAGCGATCGCAGAGGGGAGGGGGCAGCAGCGATGCATTCGCTGATCGTCCCGGCCAGGCTCAGCGCCGTCGATCACTCTGCCGCCAAAGCGGTTTCATCCTGACCGGCGATCCGCCGGATGGTGGCGCGCGGCGGTTCGGCGCATCCACGCCGATGAGCCCGTCCTTGCCAATCAAATCACCACCGCCTTGGCACTTTGTTAACGTGGCAGTGCCAGGCTGGCGCGATGAAACGCCTGGAATGCCTGGACGGGCTGCGGGGGCTGCTCGCGGTCTATGTCATGTTGAGCCACATGGCGCCGTTCGCCGTGTTGCCGGCCGGGATCGCCCATTCGCTGTCGCATGGCGGCGCCGCGGTCGACGTGTTCTTTATTCTGAGCGGGCTGGTCATCGTCGGGTCCCTCGACAAGTATCGCCACCAGGCCCGACCCTTTCTGGTCGCCCGCGCCGCCCGTATCTTTCCCGTGTTTCTGATCGTCTTCGCGTTCGCGCTCGCCGTCCAACCTTTGCCGCGTGGGTTTGACTCCATGACCTGGCTCGCGCCCGACAGCCTGGCGCGCGGATTGTGGGCCGAGGGCTGGCCCCGCCATTGGCCGGTGGATGTGATCGCGCATCTGACAATGACGCACGGCCTGTTCCCGAATTTCGTCCTGCCTCATGTCTGGGTCAGCCTGCTGGGGGCCGCCTGGAGCCTCTCGACCGAGTGGCAGTTCTACCTTCTGGCGCCATGGCTGGGCCGGCGCTGGGGCACTCGGTCGGGTGGGTTGCGGGGGATGGCCTGGGCGTTGGTTGGTCTGGCGGCGTTGAGCTGGCTTTGGCACACGCTGACACCGGAGGACTGGGGCTTCAGCCGTGCGTTTCTGGGGAACAAGGGGCACTATTTTGCGCTGGGGGTCGTCAGCGCGTTGGTCGTTCGAGCCGGAGTCGCGGCGTGGCGAGACTATCTTCCGGTTCTGGCGGCGACACTGCTGCTGTGCGGGCTGCAGGGAGGGGCGGTCAAGCTGTTGCCGCCGCTGATGTGGACGCTCTGTCTCACGGTGCAGCTTTGGCCGCATCTGCCCGGGTTGAGTCTGCCCGCCAGGGTGCTGCGATCGGCGCCGATGCAGTGGTTGGGGGCGCTATCCTACTGCATCTACCTGACCAATGAGCCGATCCAAAAGCTGTTCGGTATCGGACTCGCGTGGTTGGCCCAGGGGGACTCTCTGATATTCACCGTCGTTTGGCTGCCGGGGGCGTTTCTGTTGCCGCTGCTGGCCTCCGCCTGGCTGCATCGACGGGTTGAACTGCCCGCCCTGGGGTGGGGCCGTTCCTGGGCCGACAGACAGTCATTGCCCGCTCCGAGGCAGGTGACGGATGGGGTTGGCCAATCGAAGATGGTCGGATGACCTGACGACAGTGGATCGACGGCCGATGGGCGCGATGCGGGTGGTCCGAACGCGTGAGTTCAGTGCGAAGTGACTGGACATCCGGGATCAAGACGATCGCACCTGGCGTCCGGGGACTGGTCAGGCCCCGTGCGGTCACGCCCCTCGCAGTCACCAAACACGGTCGTGTGGTCGCGGCGCTGCTGCGGTCGAACGGCCTCGGCCCGGGCAAATGCTGTGCAATCCGTAGCAATCCGGCTATACCCGGCGGAAATGAAACCACCACATGGCAATCGGCCCGGCGGCTCCAGCCGCCCACCGTCCGACCGCGGCTCATTTCGAGGCGCCAGCGGATCTTCACAACGACCCCAGGGCCAAGGCTCGTCGGCTTCCAGACAGGACGGGCACCGCGGTTCCGGCCAGGGAGGTGAGCCGCGACATGCCGGCGATGGTTCGGGACGGCATGCCGACCACGGCTCGCCCGCTGGTGGATCGCGTTCCGACACCCCGCGTTCGGCTGGTCTTCGTTCCGGTGGCCCTGGCCAGGGTGGTTCGGGGCAACGGGGTTCCGGACCGGGCGGGTTCCGCCATGCTGGTTCCAGGCACAGTGGTTCAGGACACAATAATCCGGGGCACGGTGGACCCGAGCATGGTGGTTCGGGTCGCGGCGGATCGGAGCATGGCGGTTCACGTCGCGGTGGCTCCGAGCACGGCGGCTCAGGTCACGGCGGATCGGAGCATGGCGGCTCAGGTCGAGGTGGATCAGAGCATGGTGGCTCTGGTCGCGGTGGCTCCGAGCACGGCGGCTCCAGTCATGGCGGCTCCGGTCACGGGGGTGGCGGCACCCGGGTAGAGAGCAGCGGACGCACGCTAACCGCCCCGGCGGCGGCTGGTCAGGGGTTTCGTGACCGCGACAGTCAAACGCCTCGTTCCGGGGGAGGCACCAAGTTTCAGCGCCCGGACCGGGAACGGCAGAGCCAGCGATCCGCTGGACCCCGGCCGCAATACCACGACCTTGACCGGCATGGCCCCGACGCACCGAAAGGCGCACTGTGGCTGTATGGTCATCATGCCATCGTGGCGGCTTTGGCCAATCCCTCTCGCCGGCTCCGTCGCCTGCTGCTGACCGAGGAAGCCGAAGCCGCCCTGATCAAGCTGCTACCGCAACCCTGGCCCCTTGCCGCCGAACGTGTCGACCGCCCCCGTCTCGATCAACTTCTCGGCCGCGACATCGTGCATCAGGGTTCGGCTCTGCTGGCCGATCCGCTCGCCCCACCGAGCCTGCAATCGGTTCTGGAGCGGCCTGGGCCGATCATCGTGCTGGACCAGGTCAGCGATCCCCGCAATGTCGGCGCCATCATGCGCTCCGCCGCCGCATTCGGCGCGGCAGCGGTGATTGCCCAGGACCGCAACGCGCCCGAGGAGAACGGGGCGCTCGCGAAGGCCGCATCGGGCGCGCTGGAGACCATGCCGCTGCTGCGCGCGGTCAACATCGCGCGCACGTTGATCGCGCTGAAGGCGGCCAATATCTGGTGTGTCGGGCTTGACGCTGGCGGAACGGCGCTGTCCGCCGCCGCGATCGGAGATCGGCGGATCGCCCTGGTGCTTGGCGCCGAAGGCGACGGGCTGCGTCGGCTGACCCGGGAAACCTGCGATGAGGTTGCCGGGCTGACCATCAAGGGGGGCGTGGACAGCCTGAATGTCTCGGCCGCCGCCGCAGTGGCTTTGTATGAGATCACGAGGAAGCCATGAGCCGCTTCAACCCCGCACCCGCCGCCGCCGCGTTGCGTGCCATCCGCCAGGCGCGCGGAATCGTCATGCCGTTGGACCGCGCGATTGCCCCGAGTACCGAGGCGGAGGGGGCGGCGGTGCAGTTCGCCCTGGCTGGTCTGGTCGGCGCGGCGTTTCCTGTCGGGTTCAAGATCGGCGCGACCGGCAAGCGGATGCAGGACTATCTCGGGATCGACGGCCCGGCCGCGGGTTTCATGGAAACCTCGAACGTCCATCGTAGCCACGCCAACCTGGGCTTCTCCGACTTCATCAAGCCTGGTGTCGAATGTGAGGTCGCGGTGCGGCTGGCGCGGGACCTGCCGCCGGGTCCGTGCTCCATGCAGGAGGCCGCCGACGCAGTGGGTGAATTCGTCGCCGCGATGGAGATCGTCGAGAACCGTTATGACGACCTGGCGGCACTGGGCACACCGACCCTCATCGGTGACCAGATGTATCACGCGGCCGCGGTGGTGGGGGAGTTGGGCGGGATCGACTGGCGCTCGTTGAACACCGGGGCGCTACGCGGACGTATGTCGGTGGATGGTACGGTCCGCGATGAAGGTGTCACCTCCGATCTGATGGGGCATCCGTTCAATTGCCTCGCCTGGCTGGCGGCGTCGCCGGTCGCGGCGGCCTTTGGCGGCCTGAAGGCCGGACAGGTGGTGATGCTGGGCAGTGTGGTGCCGCCGATCTGGCTGACCGGACCGGGGACGATCACGGTCGAATTCCCGCCGCTACCGAAAGTGACCTTGCGGTTGGAGTAGGACGGGGCTTCCGTTCCGATTGTCCCGGGGGGTGTATCCCGGGGGATTAACCCCAGGGCGTTCACACATTTTGGACGGCGGAGAAAAATCTCTCCCTCCCCCCGGCCCCCTCCCGCAAGGGGAGGGGGAGAATTTTCTCCGCGGCCCCGTTGTGTGAAAGCTTTACCGGTTTACCCCGCTACCCCTTGCCCTTGGGCGTCGCCAAGGACAGCGGCACATACTGCACCCCATCCTGCCGCTGGATCAGCATCAGCACGAACTTCCGGTCCTGCTTGCGAGCCGCCTCCACCCGCTTCACCACGTCGGCCGGGGATGCAACCTCGTTCTGCTGGACTTCCAGAATCACGTCGCCTGGCTTCAGGTTTTTCTCTGCCGCGGATCCGCCGGCCGTGACGTCCGTGATCACCACGCCCTTCTGATCGACGCCGAGCTGGAACTTATCGCGCGTGTCGGCGGCCAGCGGCGCGACCTTCATCCCCAGCCCGGCAAGTTCCACTGTCTTGCTCGTGTCTCCGCCCTTCGCGCCCGGTTCCGCCGCGGCCAGTACCGCGTCGGTCGGCCGTTCGCCCAAGGTTGCGGTGACGGTCACTTCCTTGCCATCCCGCCAGACGATGACCGGTACCTGCTTGCCGACCTCGGTATCCGCCACGATCCGCGGCAGGGTGTTCATCGCCTTCACGTCCTGCCCGTTGAACTTCAGAACGATGTCGCCGGCGCGGATCTTGGCCTTGTCCGCCGGCCCGCCCTCGTTCACCCCCGCGATCATGGCGCCCGACGCGTCCTTCAGCCCCAGGCTTTCGGCGATTTCCGGTGTCACCTGCTGGATGCGCACGCCCAGCCAACCCCGGCGAGCCTGGCCGAAGTCTCGCAACTGGGCGATGACATTGGCGGCGATCTTGGACGGGATGGAGAAGCCGATGCCGATCGACCCGCCCGACGGCGAGTAGATCGCGGTGTTGATGCCGATCACCTTGCCATCCATGTTGAACAGCGGTCCGCCTGAGTTCCCCCGGTTGATCGCCGCGTCGGTCTGGATGAAATCGTCATACGGCCCCGATTTGATGTCGCGCCCACGCGCCGAAACGATGCCCGCGGTCACCGAACCACCCAATCCGAACGGATTGCCGATCGCCACCACCCAATCGCCGACACGCGATTTGTCAGAGTCGCCGAATTCAACGGCTATCAATGGCTTCTCCGACTTCACCCGCAACAGCGCCAGATCCGTGCTCTCGTCACGTCCCACCAGCTCGGCTTTCAGGGTCGTGTTGTCCTGCAACGTGATGGAGATCTCGTCGGCGCCGTCGATCACGTGGTTGTTGGTCACGATCAGGCCGGTGGAATCGACCACGAAGCCCGAACCCATGCTTTGGGCGCGCCGCTCCGGTCGGTCTGGCTGGCGTGGCTGCGCTTCGCCGCGGCCGCCGGGCGGGCGATTGCGGTTGAAGAAGTCCTTGAAAAACTGCTCGAACGGCGAACCCGGCGGAAACAGCGGCATTTCCGGGCCGGGGTTCTGGTTGCCCTGGCGTGACTGTGACGACTGGGTCGAGGAGACATTGACCACCGCGGGCAACAGTTTCTCCGCCAGATCGGCGAAGCTTTCCGGCGCGGGCGCCGCCACGACCGGACCGGATGGCATGGTCACGGCGAGCGGGGCAGCCAAAATCAACGACAGCCCGAGGAGGGCCGAACGGGCAGGGGCGGAATGGAGGAGGCGCATGATCACGAATTCCTAGTGACTGGGCCGCATATGGTCCGTCGGGCCAGCGCCCGCAACGGATGTCGGGTTAGGCGGATTGTTTCGAGAGAGCGGAACCGATGGCGGTGAGTATCATGGGTCATGTCGTAGCGGCAGTTCCTCTCCCACCGTCGTGGCCTGATCGTGGGAGGGGCGGAACCGCTTATGGCCTGGCCACTCGATCACGTCCGGCCGTGGTGGGGGAAGGGAAAACTGCGCTCAAGGCTGTTGAACACAAACCCTTCCCAACAACCATGCCAGCGACAGCCCGCTATGGCGTCACCGCCGCCGCAGGTGGCGATTGCAGATACCGCAGATAGTCGTTGTCCGGGGTCAGAACCAGACGCGCGTTGCCGCCGCTGAACACCTCCCGGTAGCCTTCCAGGGTGCGCCAAAGACTGAAGAACGTCGGATCCTTGCCAAACGAGCGTGCGTAAAGATTGGCCGCCTCGGCTTCGCCCTCACCACGGACCTTGTCCGCCGTCGCCTGCGCGTCCGCCAACAGTACCGTCCGCTCCCGGTCGGCTTCAGCTCGGATCTTCGCCGATGCCTCGGCGCCTTCCGCGCGCGCCTGGGAGGCAACGCGTTGGCGTTCGGACTGCATCCGCGACAGGATGGCCTGGGTGTTTTCCTCGGGTAGGTCGGCGCGACGGATGCGGACATCCTCGATAGAGACGCCGAACTGCTGCATTTCGGTGTTCACCTGGGTGCGGATCGTCGCCATGATCCGCTCCCGGTCGGCGGACAGCACGTCCAGCAGCGTGTTGTTGCCCATGACGCGGCGCAGGCTGCCGGTGACGATGGAGTTCAACCGGCCGCGAATACCGTCGGGCACCGGGCCGATCGCCTGGTAGAAGCGCAGCGGATCGGTGATCCGGAACACGGTGAAACTGTCGACGATCAGCCGGCGCTGGTCGCCCAGGATGACTTCCTCGCCCGGCAGTTCGACGTTCAGCAGGCGGCGGTCGAACGCGATCACGTTCTGGATCAGCGGCACCTTGGCATGCAGGCCGGGTTCGTTGATGGACCGAACCACCTGGCCGAACTGCGCGATCAAGACCTGCTCGGTCTGCTCGACGGTGAACAGGCTGGCATTGGCCAGGATGCCGATCACAACCGCCAGGGCGATGCCGGCCATGGAGATCTTGCTCATCGCGCGGCTCCCGAGGGCTGGGCCGGTGTTCCGGGTTGGTTCATTCCAGGCCGAGGCGTGGCCGAGGGCGGGATGTTCAGTGGCAGGAACGGCACCAGCCCGCGCATGCGGTCGTCCACCACCAGGGTTTGTGTGCGGGTCAGGATTTCCTGCATCGTATCCAGGTACATCCGACGCGTGGTGACGTCCTTGGCCTGTTCATAGGCTTTCAGGATGCTCTCGAAGCGCTGCGTCTGGCCGGTCGCCTGCGACACGGATGCGAGTTTCGCGCCCTCGGCTTCCGCCATGATCCGCGCCGATTCGCCGCGTGCCCGAGGCACCACGTCGTTCCGGTACGAATCCGCCTCGTTCCGCATACGTTCAGCATCGGTGTTGGCACGCTGCACGTCGCGGAAGCTTTCGATGACCGCCGCCGGAGGATCGACCTTCTGCAACTGCACCTGGGTGATCTCCACGCCCGCCTTGTAGCGGTCCAGGATCTGTTGGGTCTGGCGGAACACGTCGGCTTCGATTTGGGCGCGCAACTGGGTCAGCGCCGGCTGAATGGGCGTGCGGCCGATCACTTCACGCATTGAGCTTTCCGCCACGCCACGCACCAGAGCGTCAGGGCTGCGGGCGTTGAACAGGTAGTTGGCCGCGCTGTTGATGCGCCAGAACACCGCGACATCAATGTCGATGATGTTCTCGTCCCCGGTCAGCATCAGGCTTTCGGCCAGCACGTCGCGGTTGCCGCCATCCCGAGCGGCGTCAATGCGGCCAGGCACGGGGGAACGGAAGCCGATCTCGGTCTTGTTGATGAAGGTCACGGCCGGGGTCACCACCCGCTCGATCGGCCAGGGTAGGTGCCAATGCAGGCCTGGTGGGGTCCAGTAGGAATAGGCGCCGAACCGCAGCACCACACCCTGCTGGTCGGGCTGCACGCGATAGAATCCAAGGCCGATCCACAGCGCGACGATGCCCAGTGCCAGGATGATCAGCGCCCGCCCGCTGCCGAACCAGCTCGGCGTGCCTCCGCCCATCCCGCCGCCGAACAACCCGCGCAGAAAAGCCTGGGCCTGCGCGATCAGCCGGTCGAGATCGGGGATAGGTCCGCCGCCGCCGCCACCGCCGAAGGGGCCACCGGGGCCTTGGGGGCGCCGCCCGCCGGGGCGATCGTCATTGCCGCCGCCGCCCCAGGGTCCACCCGGGGGCGGCTGATTGCCACCGCCAGAGCCGCCAGAGCCGCCGGGATTGCCCCACGGACTCGGGCCACCGTTATTCCATGGCATGGGGACTATGATGCTCCTGTCGGGTCGTGTTGCACACGGGCCGTTGGCGGAGGCGCGATCATGCGCCATATCCGACGTAAGGCACGCGTGACGCCACATGTTCTGCCGTAACTCACTCCGGGCTTATCGACTGGCCGCGAAAGGTTTGCAAGCATATGACGAATCCTTCACCTGAAGCACTCCGCGACGCGCTCCGCACGATCAAGGACCCGAAAAGCGGGCGTGACATCGTCTCCGCCGGGCTGGTCGATGGTATCGAGGTACGCGGCGGCCTGGTGCAGGTGTCGCTGCTGACCGATCGTGCCCAGGCGGTGTCGATGGAGCCAGTACGGCGCATGGCCGAGGGCATTTTGAACCGCCACACAGGCGTGACCAATGCGACCGTCGTGTTGACCGCGCACAAGGCGCCTTCCGCCGCTCCGCCCGCCGCGCCTCGCGGTGGGAACGGCCATTCGCACGCGGGGCATGCGCATGGGCCAGGAGGACATGGGCCAGGCGGGCAGGGTTCAGCGCCCGGTGCGGCCGGCGCGCAGAAGGCGTTGCTGTTGCCCGACGTCAAGGCGATCGTCGCCGTGGCCTCCGGCAAGGGGGGCGTCGGTAAGTCCACTGTGGCGGTGAACCTGGCGGTGTCGCTGGCTCGTCAGGGCCATCGCACCGGGCTTTTGGATGCCGATATCTACGGGCCGAGCCTGCCGAGGATGCTGGGGGTGAGTCGGAAACCGGAGGTACGGAAGGAGAAGATGATCCCGCTGCAGGCCTGGGGCCTGTCCTGCATGTCGATCGGCTTCCTGGTGGATGAGGAAACCCCGATGATCTGGCGAGGCCCCATGGTGATGGGCGCACTGGAGCAGATGATGGGGCAGGTCGAATGGGGTCCGCTGGACATTCTGGTGGTCGACATGCCGCCCGGCACCGGCGACGCTCAGTTGACCATGGCGCAACGCGTGGCGCTGACCGGAGCGGTGATCGTGTCCACGCCCCAGGACATCGCCCTGATCGATGCCCGACGCGGGGTGCGGATGTTCGAGAAGACCCGGGTCCCCGTGCTGGGCCTGGTGGAGAACATGAGCTTCTTCTGCTGTCCCAATTGCGGCCACCGGTCCGATATCTTCGGCCATGGCGGCGCGCGGGCGGAGGCGGAACGCCTGGGCACAGAATTCCTGGGGGAGATCCCGTTGCTGCTGGATATCCGCGTGGCCGCCGATGCCGGCACGCCGATCGCGGCGTCCGCGCCGGAAAGCGAGGGTGCGCGCGCCTATGACGCGTTGGCGCGCCGGGTGTGGGACAAGGTGACGGGCGCGGGGGTGGCCCGTGGGGCGGGACCTCGGATCGTTATCGACTGAGCTGAATTCGCGGGGGGCGGGGCTGACGGGCGCGCCGTGTTGTGTTCCCGATGGCGTAGCGTCCTGGCTCGGTGGGCTCCGACGGGCGCCTCATGGCACACTGCGATGAGGTCACCGGGTGCTTGGATTTGGAATGAGATTTTTCGTCCGACCGCGGCATACGCAAATGCGCGGCCGGTCTTGCCCACACGTCGATGCGGCCGGTTCTGATCCGCAGCGGCGGTGTGCGCCAGTATTCCGAATCCATACGCATTATACCAGGCGCCCGAACCCTTGACTCGTCGATAGCTGGCCGAGCGCCTGGTATCTCTTTGATTTCGCGCGCAGCCGCCACACCAACCCTGCGCGCATACCGGTCGACGGTAGGGGCGACCGGTATTACCCCCGCGCCCGGCGACGAAGATGCGGGGCGACGGTTCCGGCGGGGACCGAGAACCGCCGCCAGGACCGCAGGTTTCGGCGCCATTCAGGGGGCTGGATCGTCCCGGTGCGGATGAGGGATAGGGCGATGCAACAAATCGTTGACCGCACGCTCCACCGCCGCCACCGAGATGTCTTCCATCCGTCCGCTCGGCCCCACCAACGGGGCGGCATGGTGGCCGGCGGGAGCATATTGACTGGCATCGGTCGGGCCGAACAGGCCCAGGGTGGGGGCGCCGGTCGAGGCGGACAGGTGCATCAGGCCCGAATCGTTGCCGATGAACACCGTCGCCCGAGCCAGGCAGGCGGCGGTCTCCGGCAGGGACAGGCGGCCTACCAGGTCGATCGCGTCCGGCAACGCCTCCAGCAACGGCGCGGCCATCGCCCGTTCCGCGTCCCCGGGGCCGGCAATCACCATTGGGATCGCATGCCGGATCGTTGAATCCCGCAGGGCCCGGAACAAAGTCGCGAACCGGTCCGCCGGCCAGGCCTTCGGCGCCCAATTGGCGGTTGGCGCCAGGGCGATCACCGGCCGGTCCGAGGGCAGCAGGGCGGAGGCTCGGTCCCGGTCCTGTTGCGATGTCCAGGCGACAGGCAGCGGCGGTTGTGCAATCCCCAGCATCGCCGCAAGCTGCACCGTCTTGTGCCCGACGCTCGGTCGTTTGACGGCACGCCGACAGGTTGGCACCAGCCACGATAGCGCGGAACCGCGGATATCCACCACCAGGTCCCAGCGCGTCGTCACCGTCTCCGCCCATAACGGCAGCCAATGGCGGCCGAAGGGACGCTTTTCCAGCACGATGGTGCGCTCGAGGTTGGGCATGCGGCTGAACACGCCCATTGCCACCGGGCCGCAGACCACGGTGATGCGGGCGTCCGGATGGGTCCGGATCAGGTGGTCCAGCAATCCGGTGGACAGGATCGCATCACCCAGCCGGTTGGCGGTGACGAACAGGATTCGCATGAGGGGGAGGGGATTAGAGCAGATTGCCTGGAAACGAAATCGCCTGGTTGCCGGCGGTGGATGCCCAGGGGATTCCCAGGGGATGCACAGGCAGCCGGGGCTCGCGGCGGTTTGACGTTCCGGGCGCTGTTCGGCAGCCTGCCTGCGGTCTAACACGAAGGGTGCGAGCCATGTCTGACGAAACCCTGGTCGCGATTGGCGAGGACTACCCGGAACTGCGCGAATCGGTCCGTAAGATCTGCGCCCGCTATCCCGGCACCTACTGGGCCGGCCTGGAAGACGAGCAGGCCTACCCCACCGAATTCGTCAACGAACTGACCCAGGCCGGATTTCTGGGGGCTCTGATCCCCGAGGAATATGGCGGATCGGGCCTGCCGGTGCGGGCCGCGGCGGTGATCCTGGAGGAGATCAACGCGTCCGGCTGCGTTGCCAGCCAGGGGCATGCGCAGATGTATATTATGGGTACTCTGCTGCGGCATGGCAGCGAGGCGCAGAAGCGGCAATACTTGCCGGAGATTGCCGCCGGCCGCATCCGCTTGCAGGCGTTCGGCGTGACCGAGCCCTCGACCGGGTCCGACACCACCCAGTTGAAGACGCGGGCGGTGCGGGATGGTGATTCTTACATTGTCAACGGTCAGAAAGTATGGACCTCGCGCGCCATGCACAGCGACATGATGCTGTTGCTGGCCCGCACCACGTCAGTCGATCAGGTGAAGAAACGCAGCGACGGGCTGTCGGTGTTCCTGATCGACATGCGCGAGATGAACACCGGCAAGGGTCTGGAGGTCCGCCCGATCAAAGCGATGATCAACCACAACACGACGGAGATCTTCTTCGACAATTTCCGTATTCCGGCATCCAGCCTGATCGGGGAGGAAGGGCGCGGGTTTCGTTACATCCTGGATGGTATGAACGCGGAACGGATCCTGGTTGCCAGTGAGGCGGTTGGCGATGGGCGCTGGTTTGTCCGCAAGGCCACGAAATACGCGAACGAGCGCGTGGTGTTTGGTGCTCCCATCGGGAAGAACCAGGCGGTGCAGTTCCCGATCGCTCGGGCGTGGGCGGAGTTGGAGGCCGCGGATATGATCTGCCGTCGGGCCGCGGCTTTGTTCGACAATGGCAAGGAATGCGGGGCGGATGCGAATATCGCGAAGTTGTTGGCGTCGGAGGCGGCTTGGAAGGCGGCGGATACGTGCATGCAGACGTTTGGCGGGTTTGCTTATGCTCGGGAGTATGAGATCGAGCGGAAATGGCGGGAGGTTCGACTGTATCAGATTGCTCCGATCTCCACGAATTTGATTTTGGGGTATGTGGGGCAGCATGTGTTGGGGATGCCTCGGTCTTATTGACTGGGGGCGGGGGCTATGGTAGCGCACGGGTGGTGGGGTCGACGTCACGGATGATAATGGACGTTATCATGGGTGATAATCTTTGGGACGCCGGCGAGTGTGTCTTCGTATCCTTTCCTGACAACCGGGATTGGTGGTGCCATTTGATGGCAGTGCCGTCTTGATGAGGGGTAAACCGCTAACAATGTTGCGTCTTTCCGAAAATTTGTGGGACCCAAAGTCATCGGGAGTGAAGGCGACGAGGCCACCTGCCCCGCCGAGAAAATGGAACTCTATGTCTCGTCTTGCCCCACGCCACTGATATCAAAGCAATGAGCCAGGCACACGCTATTCTGCCGAGAGTATTCGTCACAGGTGATCTGAACGTTGACTTCGTGATCACTGGTGCCACTGTCGGGAAGGTCTCGAGGGTGGACGTACCCGCTCCGCGTGTAGGCGGGTCCGCTTATAATGCTGCCGTGGCCTTCAAGCGGGCCGGCTTTGACTCGCTTCTCTTCGGCAATGTGGGTGATGACCACTACGGCCGTCTCATCTTCGAGGCAGTGACGCGCAACGGCATCGAGGTCCTCGTAGGCCACGATCCAACGAAACCTACCGGCACCTGTCATCTTCTCTACTTCGAGGGTGGCGACCATCTGCGAACGATTTACTACTTCGGCGGCAATGCCAACGACTACGACCCAATCCGTCTGGAACGCGCTCTGACCAAGGCCCGGCTTACCCCTACCGATCTCGTTTTCTCCTCGCTTCACATGTACGATCAGACTGATCGCGATTTTGATCGATGCCAGGCGTTTTTCGGTATGCTGCGTTCCAGTGGGGCGAAGCTGGTCTTGGACGTGGTGCCACATACGTTGTATGAGGTTCTGACGCTAACGGATTTCCATCGTATGATCGGCGGCACTGTCGACATTTTGATCGGCGAATACCAGACGCTGGCGCGGCTGGCCAATCCCGGCATTACTCCGGCCAACACGCCGAACCGCGACGACTTTGCCCACCTCGCGAGACACTTCGACACGCACCATTTTTTGTGCCGCTACGGCATCGGGAACATCGGACACGAAGTGGTGTTCACCCCGAACCAAGACACGGTGCGCCTCATGGACAGGGCGACGGAGACCGGCTACGACGCCCTTCCAGTCGAGTTGAAGCGAGGATTTGGAGACGATCTGACTGCAATGACGCTCAGGCAATTGCTGACTGCTGAACTTCCGTTAACATGAGCGGGAATGTGCTATGAAGGGAGATTTTCTTAGGTCGATCGCGCAGGGAACGATCGACACCGCATTTGGGCCATTCGAGGCCGAGGTATTCGCCGTCGGGGGAGCCGAGGTGCTGGTCCTCCATACGGCCAATATTCCGGGTGTCGGCGAGGGCGTCCTTTGCAGGATCCAATCTGAGTGCGTTGCTCACGTCTTTCACGACAAATCCTGCGACTGCGACGAACAGATATCCGCGGCGCTCGGTGATATACGCAGAGCGGAAGCTGGCCTGCTGATCTATCTGCGTCAGGAAGGGATGGGCCTCGGGATCTCAGGAAAACTCAGCGGCACGCCAAACGACTGGCGCAGCTACCATGCCGCGGTCGAAATCTTGCGATACTACGGCGTTCGCTCGTTGAAACTCCTATCGCTCAATATAAAAAAGATTGAAGCTATCAGACTCGCGAATATTACAATCCAACAATCCGACCAACTTGATGGCAGCCCAATCGTGCTCGGCAGACGCATTGCTCGCCTAGTCGAGCAGGTGCGTCAGGGTTCCTCGATCCGTCCTATCAAGCCCGGCGCGCCATTCTCACGAGTCCTCGTACTCGGCGATCTCAACCTTGATCTGCACCGAAACCAGACCGGCGAGGAGGCAGTCGTGGGGGGAACTGGATTCAACGCCGCTTGCGCTTTGAAAAAGTATGATTTTACGCCGATTATATTCGGCAAGATTGGGCAGGACGAGGCTGGATCGAGGATCCGTGCGAAAATTAATGAGGCCCATATTGATTGCCTGCTCGGGGTTCATCAGAAACATCCGACCGGCCGAGTAAATATCTTCCGGACGGAGGAACCCACAGTTCCCTTCCAGTACGAATGGGACAAAAGAAACAACGCGAACGACTATGACGCCTATAATCTCGCCCAAGCCATTGAGCTCATGGGTCTAGGTCCTGAGGACTACGTATTCGTGAGCTCCTACCTTCTGGTACAGAAGTTTTTCGACTTGCCTGGGATCAGAGAGATCCTGACTCTCCTCAGGAGCACCGGTGCGCGCTTGGTGCTAGACCTCGTACGTAAATCGCTGGCACCCGACGTGCTCAAAGACTGTGGGGTACAGGGCTTCAATGCCGACGCTTTGAAGTCGTGTCTGCAGGGCACCCACCTGCACGCTATCGTGGGTGAACTTGTGACATTCGAGCGGCTCGGACTTGCGCACCGAGACATGACCATCAGCTCGGACCTCCTCAGCAGTCTGCAGGCGTTCTTCGAGTGTGACTGGGTAATATGCCGTTACGTCGACGCTGGCCATGATCACATATGTCAACTAGCTGCTGAACACTCCACCGACAAAATGCGGATTCTGTTCAAGGAGTGTTCGGAGGCAACAGATATGCCTATTGGCCACGGAGATATATGGTTTGCGAAGACCCTCAGAGCCATACGGGAATACACCAAGACAAACCACCCCACCCCACGTAACCACTTACCATGAACTTCAATGCGTTCCAACTGTCCGTCTCCAAGAACGCGGAGCAACCCGCAGAGCGGTGGGTATATCGCGGTCATGGAAATCCGTTCTGGTCGCTTAGGACTCATTACAGTCGGTTCTTCGAGGAACTCGGATTGGACAGTGGAGTCTTCAACCTAGAGCGCTTCAGGCGGATGCTTAGGCGCCTCGCTCGGAGTGCGTCCGAGTCTACAGGCACGAACTATGATGCGCACTCGCTAGTGCAGCAGATGGCGATCGCCCAGCACCACGGCATTCCGACCCCCCTGCTAGACTGGTCCCATTCGCCGTACGTCGCAGCGTACTTCGCCGCTGCACTCCCCCCCGGCGGACTTGATCGCATCGAGATTTGTATCCATGGGCTGGACGTGAGCCAGCTTCCGGAAGGCGAGTTGTCGAGAAATGAGCAAGAGGTCATGCTGTCGGAGGACGGTTGTTTTAGGTTCATTGATACAAACAACTTCTTTTCCCGAAGAATCCTACGCCAGATGGGGTGCTTTACTTTCCAAAATTTCCCAGGCTGCCTTTACGACTGGTCCAAGTCTCATCTCCATATTCCACTCAAACTCAGGCGATATGAGATCACAGGTAACCGATCACAGATTCTGCGGGAGTTGGCGCTGATGGGGATCACGGGGGGAACGCTGTTCGACGACCTCGAGCATCTCGCAAAAGACATTGTAGATGCCGAGCGCGCCCTGGCGGCACAGCACCTAGGAAAGATCTGACATGCCTTCTGTCAACACCTGCTATGTTTGTCGAAGCGAGGTTGAAACATGTCATCCACACTACGACGAACTCTGCCTGCGCTGCGGCAACCTCAATTTTCTCAAGCGTAATGCCACGGCCAACCTAGCTGGGTACGTTGCACTCGTCACGGGTGGACGCGTCAAGATCGGATTCGAGACCGCGCTAAAACTGCTGCGAGCGGGCGCTATCGTCGCGGTAACGAGCCGTTTTGTGGACGATGCCCGCAGCAGGTTCAAACTGCAAGACGATTACAACGCTTGGAAGGACCGCCTGCATATCTACGCCGCAGACTTTCGTTCGATCGCACTAGTCGAACAGATGCTACACTCACTCAAGGCAGAGACGCCCCGTATCGACATTCTGATCAACAACGCGGCTCAAACCATTCGACACCCACCGGCGTTCTATCGGCACATGTTGCACGATGCGGCGCTTCCAGGACCCATGTTGTCCGAGCCTGCCGGAACGGGTCTCATGTCTCTGAGCTCAAACGTGCCTCTAGTCCTCGACGGGCTGGATCGTGAGCGCACCGTGGCGATGCTGTCGCAGGTCGCTCTTCTGCCTAGCGATGAGGACTCCGATCCCAGCCTGTTCCCCGCGGGCGTGGTTGACAAGGACGGCCAACAGGAGGATCGGCGGCCGTTCAACAGCTGGATGATGGAGGCCGACCAGGTACCACTGGTCGAGCTCCTCGAGGTGCTGCACATCAATGTAGTCGCGCCGTTCCTGCTGTGCAGCCGGCTGAAAGCGCACATGCGAAAAGAGCAGGACGAGAAACCATCATTCATCATTAACGTCTCGGCGATGGAAGGCAATTTTTCAGACCCAGAGAAAAACCCGCGTCATCCACACACGAATATGGCAAAGGCGGCCGTCAATATGCTAACCAGAACTAGTGCAATGGAGTTCCGCCAGAGCGGGATATGGATGAACGCCGTTGATCCAGGCTGGATCACGAACGAGCGGCCGTACCCCATGCAGTTCTCACTTGGAGTACGAAAGATAAAGATGGCGATTGATGAAATCGACGGCGCAGCGCGAGTGTGTGATCCCATCTTCCGCGCAATTAATGGCGGTGAGCTCGTCGCAGGCCAGCTATTCAAGAACTATGAGGTCTACCCATGGTAAAACGCGGATCCGGCACCGACTATATCGGGGTGGGGGTAGGCGCGGTTATCTTGAATGATCGGCATGAGCTGTTGCTCCTCAGAAGGAAATGTGAGTTCGATACTGGATTGTGGACAATTCCAGGCGGCGGGGTGGAGTGGTTCGAAACGTGCGTCGATGCCATCAAACGAGAATGCCGCGAGGAAGTTGGCGTCGAAATTGAGGTCGACCGATTGCTCACCGTGGTCGATCATATTGTGCGCGAATCTGGGGTGCACTGGGTGTCACTCGAGTACCTCGTGCACATCACAAGCGGAAAGGCGCACAATGCGGATAAGAAGGAAAATCACGAGCTGCGTTGGTTTCCGCTGGACGCCTTGCCTGAGAGATTAACACAACCGTCGCGTGAAGCGGTCCAGTGCATTCTCCCGGCACCGCTGCCTGCTAGGTCACTTAGGAGTTGAATCCGCCTGAACCGCCCCACACGCATGACTGTTTGTCCTATGTCAAATTAGGAGCCCCATCACCCCACCGCCCCAGTCCCCAACACCTCCGCCCAGCGCGGAAACCCGTTGTCCCGCGCCCGCGTCGCCGCTGCGTCCCAATCATAGGCGATGGCAAACAATTCCACCTCCCAACGCCCGTTCCGCCGCGTCAAAACGGCATATCGCGCATGGGGTGACCGAGGCCTCCATCTGCGACGCATAGGGCACATCCGCGAAGACCGGGCAACCGACGGTGCCAGGATTGACGATCAGGCACCCCTCCGGAAACTGCGTAACGCTTTGGCGGTGACTGTGTCCGCACAGCACGACGGCGCGTCCCACTTCGTCTCCCAGCCGTTCGGCCAGCAGCTTGCGCCCCACCGGGATCATCCGGTGATCGTGGATTTCCTCGGTGAGATACGTGCTGTCGTCGGTTGGTGTGCCGTGCACCGCCAGCACATCGTCGTCCAGTTCCAAGGTGGGGGGCAGGGCATGCAGGGCCGCCCGGTCCTCTGGCCGCATGGCCTCAAACGCGAACCGTCCGGCCGGAGGTAAACGGTCGGGCGCGCGATCCACGATCCAGCGGTCATGGTTGCCGCGCACGGTCGGAAGTGACAGCGATGCCAGCAGATCAAACGTTTCTTGCGGCCAGAGTGGGCCCGCCACGCAATCGCCCAGATTGACCGTCGCGTCGGCACTCCGGACCTTTATGTCCGCCAGAACGGCTTCGAGGGCTCGCAGATTACCGTGGATGTCGGAAATGACGGCAAGGCGCATCAGATGTCTCCGTCCAAGAGTCGCGAAAGACCGCTCATCACGACCCAACCGGATCGGGTCAGGATGGTGGCACCGCCGTCAATCCCGCAACCCCACACACCCCTCCCGCCCAAACAGCGCCGCCATCCCGCACACCGACCCAAACACCGCGGCAGCGTCGTGCCCAATCCCCACCAAAGGCAGCACCCGGTTATGCACCAGGTTCGGGCGCCGCACCTCCAGTGCCAGCATAAACTGCATCCCCCGCGCAAACCGGTTCTCGCCCTGCGCCATCGCGGCACAGGACCGATCCAGGAACTGATGGTTCGGATCCCGATCCGCCTCCCCCAGCAGATAGACCACGTCTTTCGCGACATACCGCCGCTCCAACCCCCGGGTCTCACCGACATAGGGCGGGGCGTTTCGGAATCCGTATTTCCACTGATCGACCTCGGGGCAGGCCGCACGATCCACCGGCCGAGGCCGCTCCTCCCCAAACCACAGATACGACGACGGATTGGCAACAACATAGCGCACCGTGACCCGACGCGCCGCCAGTCCGGCCTCGCCACGACCGACGACGGCATAGCGTTGCACCACCTGAGCCCCGGCGGAATGTCCGGCCACCACCACATGGCGCAAGGCCGGGAACAGAACCGGGTCGGCCAGCCTCGCCAGCAGAGCGTCAAAAGCATCGAAGGACGACAGACCGACCGGCCCGCTCGCCGGGTTTCCCGCCTTCCAGCCGTCCGTGTCCCAGCGGAGAAAATCCCCGGGCAGATGATGCGCCTGGGCATCCTGATCGGCCAGGAACTGCGGCGCGACCAGCAGGGTCGTCTCCACCGCCGTTTGCGCGGCGGCGCGAGCCTGTTCGGCGAGCCGCAGATAGGCGTCGGCGTTGCGAAGGGTGCCATGCACCATGATCACGACCCGGGTGACGGACGGCAAAGGCCGGCTCCAATCCGCCGAAAGCGCCACCGGCAGCGTGCCCTGGCCGGCGGCGGTCGATACGGTCAGGCGCCCTTCCGCGACCGCTCGCACCAGCTGCTGGTCCGCCGACTGCGCCCGCCCTGTCCCGATTCCGGTCAGGCCTGCCGCCAACAAGACCAACACCAGACGGGCCACCATCATGGCCCCGAAACGAACCCCACGCATGACCGCCCTTTCAGGGGGAAGTCACCCCCGCAATGAAGGCATCACCTTGTCTCGGAACAAGGTCAGGCTGCTCGCCGTGTCGTCGTACGACATCGGGCCGAGCCGGAATTGCATGATGAGGCCGCCGACACCGGTATGGCCGACGGCGGCGAGTTTCTCCGCCACGGTGGCCGGCGATCCATACACCAGGGAATGCTCCACCACCGTCCGCGCCGCGGGGGCCGATCCCGGGGCAGGCATCGGCACGATGGAAACGCCCTGTTCGGCGTGGACCTTGTTGCGCATGGCAACCCGCAGTTCCTGCATCGCATGGAAGGCGGGCACCGCGATGCGTTCGGCCTCGGCATCGGTTTCCGCGACGAAGACGTTGCGCCAGACCCAGCATTCCTCGACGTTGCGCGCGATCGCGGCTTCGTCCATGCCGATCTCGCGCAGGGTGCGGCGATACAGGTCCATCCGCTGGGCCGTGACCTCATTGGTCTGGATGTTCATCATGAACGGCCTGCCCTGGCGCGCGACATCCAGCATGCCGTGCTCGGTTGCGGCGGCGCGCAACACATAGGGGTGTGGCTTGGTGTAGGGCACCGGGCGCAGTTCGGGGACTTTCAGATTCCAGAACTTGCCGTGATGCTCGAACGGGCCGCCCTGCCAGGCGCGCAGCATGATGGCCTCGGCTTCTTCCAGCCGAGCCTGAGCCTCCGTGTGGTCGATGCCGAAGCCCTGGTAGTCGTAGATGTTATAGGCTGTGCCGCGACCCAGGCCGACGATCAGGCGGCCTTGGCTCAGGTGATCGATGACGGACATCTGTTCGGCGAAGCGGATCGGGTGGTGCAGCGAGGTCTGCGCCACGGCAAAGCCGATCCGGGCCCGCGTCGTCGCGGTGGCCAGCGCGGCGGCGAAGCTGACGGGATCGGCATAGGCGCAGATGCCGTCGAAATGGTGCTCTGCCAGCCATATCACGTCATAGCCGAGCCGGTCGGTGAGGATGGCTTCCTGGAGGGTTTCGGCGATGATCCGCCCGTCATCGTCGGGGGAACGGCTTTCGGGAAACAGGAAGTTGGAGAATTTCACGACTGGCGCTCCCTGATGGCCGGATTTCGATTTCGATCGCGGGCAGGATTGCCCGGTTTGGTCGTGCCCGCAATGGGCCGGGATCGTGGCCTGCCGGCGTTCCGGGAGGCACATCGACCGACTCCAAACTTCCCGTCTAAACTGAGGCCAACCGGACAGCACGGAGGCTCCCCATGGCCAAGAATCTCGCCGCTCAACGACATGCGAAGGAGTTGCGCCGCAAGGCCGCGCTGGCGGAACGGCGCAAGACCGAGGCCGCGACGAACAGCCCGTCCGCGCGCGTGGCACGAGCGTCGCTGTTGCCCATTCAATACTCGATGATCAGCGCGAATCTGTTCCAGATCGGACTCGGGTCTCTCCACCTGGCACGCGGTCCAACGAAGGGGAACGTCACATGGTCGATGTTCCTCCTTGATGTGCACTGTATGGGGGTCAAGGACGTGTTCGTGCGGGAACTGGTGGGTCCGGAGGTAGATAAGCATTTGATGTACCTCGAAGTTGCGAACCCCGTCGCCGATATCAGACCCCAGGACGCACGGAAACTCCTGCACGAGCTGGCAAAATGGTCGGGCGCGTTAGGCTTCCGGCCGCATAAGGATTATGCGCTGGCGGAAGCTCTGTATGGCGACGTTGACGCCGCGGCATCTGCGGTCGGGTTTCAGTTTGGGATGGACGGTAAGCCAAACTACGTGCCTGGCCCAGATGTAAAGGACGCAATGATCCGCCGCGACATGGCGACCCTGACCTCGGCCGTTGGCGCGGACGGTTTCACCTACATCCTGCCGGTCCGCGGCAGCGACTTGCTCAGCGAGGACGATTGGGACACGGATCTGGATGAGGACGGACTGGACAACGACCCACCGACCATCGATGGCGTGCTGGAACCCGAACAACCTGTCATCGCCGAGGAGCGCCGGTCATGAGCTACGAGCCGAAGCGGTTCGATTTCTCCGTCCCGGTCCGGATCAATCTCTACTCCGACACGCAGACCCGGCCGTCGCGCGCCATGAAGGAAGCGATGCTGGAGGCCGAGATGGGCGACGAGCAGGGCGGCTCCGACCCCTCGGTCTGGGCGCTGTGCGATCGTGCCGCTGCCATGCTGGGCAAGGAGGCGGCGATGTTCCTGCCGTCCGGCACCATGTGCAACCAGGTCGCCATCGCCACACATTGCCGCCCGGGCGACGAGATTCTGGCGCATGAGGACGCGCATATCCAATCCAGCGAGGCCGGCGGTCCCGGCGCCATCAGCGGCGTGCTGATCCGCGGCCTGCCCGGTGAGCGCGGTATTTTCAACGCGGAGACGCTGGAGGAGGCGATCCGGCCGATCTCCCGCTATTCCCCACCGCAAACCCTGGTGGAGGTCGAGCAGACCGCGAACAAGGGGGGAGGGGCCTGCTGGACCGTCGATGGGCTGAACGCGGTCTCCGCTGTCGCCCACCGGCACGGCATGCAGGTGCACATGGATGGGGCTCGCCTGATGAACGCCGCCGTCGCGTTGGGCGTGCCGGCGCCAGACCTGACTGCCGGCTGTGACACGGTTTGGCTGGATTTCACCAAGGGCCTGGGCGCGCCGTTGGGTGCGGTGCTAGCCGGATCGAAGGACTTCATCGGCGAGGCGTGGCGTTGGAAGCAGCGCTTGGGCGGCTCGATGCGCCAGGGTGGCATGAACGCGGCCGCCTGCCTGTATGCGCTGGAGCACAATATCGACCGTCTTGCCGAAGATCATGCCAACGCCGCGGCTTTGGCTCGTGGCATGGCGCAGATCGAGGGCATCACGGTGGAGACGCCGGAGACCAACCTGGTGTTTTTCGACACGCGCGGCACCGGCATGACGGTGGCGGAGTTCGCCGCGAAGCTGCGGCCGCTCGGCGTGCTGCTGTCTGGCCCGGACACCTATCGTGGGCGGGCCTGCCTGCACCTGGACGTGTCGGCGGCACAGGTGGCGGAAGCGGTGGCACTGATGCGGCAGGTGGTGAACCGGTAGGAGCCGCCCCAGGACCATGGCGGATCCTTACGCAGACATCGGCTCCATGGAACAGGCATAGGACTGTCCGTCCGTGGAAACCACGAGGATTCGCCACTCCGATACCGCGCGACATGCCGCGTTCTTCCAGTTTGTGCAGTCGATCTTTCCCGGCTCAGGGGGGCAAAGCTGGATGGATTGGCGCGATCGTGGCGGCTGGACGGACCAATACGAGGTCTTCGTGGCTGTCGAGGGCGACCGGATCGTCAGCACGATCGGACGGAGCCGGATGCGGCTGGTCATCAATGGGCAGGATCGGGTCGGATATCAGTTGGGCGCGGTGGCAACGCTTCCGTCCTATCGGCGACAGGGACTGGCACGTCGGCTGATGAACTGGGTGATCGATGAACTGGACGCCCCCGATCAGCCGATCATCCTCTTCGCCAACAACACCGTTCTGGATTTCTACCCGCGCCTGGGCTTCCGGCGTATCCCGCAACAACGCGCGACGGCCTCTGCCTTGATCGAGCCGTCCGGCGTCCCGCCTGCTGCCTTCGATCCCGCGAGCGCCTCGGACCGATTACGACTGGCGGCGCTGAGTGCGCGGGCGCAACCGATCCGAGGGCCTCTGGTTGCGCGCGATTACGGTTGGATCGCGTTATGGAATCTGACTGGCGGCCCGGAGGCTGCTGTCTGGCTGCCTGAGGTCGATGCCTTGATCGCCACAACGGTCGAGAACGAATGTCTCTTCGTCCATGACGTGATTGCGGCGCAAGACTTCGATCTTGGCGCGGTGCTGCCGACACTCATCACGCAACCGATCCGGAAACTGGAGTTCCTGTTCGATCCCGGGGATTGGTGGGTAGGGGCAGACTATTCTGAACGAGACGACTCCGACTCAAGGCTATTTGTCCGCGGCGGCCTGGCCTCCGTGACCGGCCCGGTCCAGTTTCCGGCACTGGCGCACACGTAAGAGAACGGCGCCGATCCGCGCGATCCGCCAAGCTCCGGGCTGCGGTTCGATCCGGATCCCGCGTGCGGACGAACCTGCCAGCATCTGGACGCGTCGGCGCGCCAGAAGGAGGATGCGATGGCGCCAATATGACCGAAGATTAGCCAGGTGGTGCCCACGCTGAACGCTCGGCCATAGAGCGTTTTCCGATCAGGGCGAACCATGCTCCTGATGGGTGAGATAGTTCTGGCATTAGCGGTTTCCGAAAGCCCTGCCCGAGGTGGCGACTCAAGCAGATCGGAAAATGCTCTATGTCACCCAGGCGGATGACGATTACGGAACCAACGAAGTGACCATCGGGCAAGCTGAAACCCTTCCATGCCCAGGCTCACAAGATTCTGACGCCGAACCTCGAGTCAGGGTGATCCCCGGAGCTTGCGGCGATAGAGCAGCCAATAGGCACCGGCCACGAGCACGGCCCCGCCGGCGACGTTGCCGATCGTGACAGCGAGGAGGTTCCGTGCCGCACCGACCAGGTCCAGCCGAACGAACGCGGCGGGATCCAGTCGCACGGTCTGCCAGAAGCCATCCGCGGCACCCGCCATAATCATCAGGCCAAAGGGAATGAAATACATGTTCGCCACCGCGTGCTCGAAGCCCGCGGCGACGAAGGCGGCGATCGGTAGCACGATGACGAACATGCGGTGCGCTGGCAGGCGGCTTGAGAGCGAGAGCCAGACAGCCATGCAGACAAGCGTGTTGCAGAGCATGCCAAGAACCAGCGCGCGGCCGAAGGGTAGCGCCGCCTTCGCCTCTGCCGTACGAAGCGCGGTCACGCCCACCTGCCCGCCGCCGAACAGGTGGTGGTCGGCCAGGAACACCAGTGCCGCCATGCCGACCGCGCCAGCCAGATTGCCTATCCAGACCAGCGCCCAGGCACGCAGCACGCGCGTGAGACCGAGCCGGCCGCTTGCCCAGGCCATCACCATCAGTACATCGCCGGTAAAAATCTGCGCACCGCCGAGCAGCACCAGGCTGATACCGAGGGCGAAGACCAGTCCCGCCACGACGCGTGCCAGGCCGAAGGGGATCGCCGCTTCTGCCCCCGTCAGGGCGATATTGGCAAAAATGGCCCCGAAGGCGATGAACGCCCCGCCGAGGACACCGAGCGTCAGCAGGGTGATCGCGTCCTGCCCCGCCTTGGCGACACCGTCGGCTTCCGCCTTGGCGGCGATCTCGGGCGGCAGGCGCCCCTCGATCCCCGCTAGCAGCGTTGGCCGCGTCTCCATCGTGCGCGATCAGCCGCCGATCGCGATCAGCCCGATGATCTGCACTGCAATGACCTTCACGATCGTGGCTGAAGGGAAAATCATCGCGTAGCCGATATCGGGCCGCTCCGTTGGTGCCATGCGCGAGGCATAGACCAGGATCGCCGGGTTGCCCGTGGCGCCCGACGCAACGCCGAGGAGGTCGTCGAAAGGCAAACGCAGCACATACAGGCCGACAAGCAGGACGATGGCGACCGTGGTCAGCAGCACCGCCGCGCCAATCAGGAGCATCAGCGGCCCGGTCTGCGCGACAGTGGTGACGAACGCCTGCCCCGAATTGATGCCCACCGCGGCCAGGAACAAGGTCAGTCCGAAATTCCGCAGCACGATGTTCGCCGGCAGTGGCATGACCCAACTGATCGGCCCCGTCCGTCGCAACCGCCCGAGGATCAGTGCGACGATCAGCGGCCCACCGCCGATCCCGAGCGTAACGGTGCCAACCCCTGGCACCGGGATCGGCACCAGGCCAAGAAGCACGCCCAGGACCATGCCGAAGCCGACGGAAACGTAACTGAACTCGGCAGCCGATTTCACCGTGTCGCCGAAATGGGCACGCGCGGCGGCAATTCCACTGATTGGCACGATGACCCCGATGCGGTCGCCGATCTCCAGCATAAGGTCAGGCGAGGGCACCAGGTCCACGTCATAACGCCGCACGTGCAAGATTTGGATCGGCACGCTGGCGGGCATCGGCAAGTCGCCAAGCCGCTTGCCGGTCAGGTTGGCCTTGGAAACGAAAAAGCGCTGATAGGAGAGATCTGCGCGATCCTTTGCGATGCGCCCGGGTTCGAGCCGGCCGAGGATCCCGGCAGTCTCGCCGATCGCCGCCGCGCGATCGGCGGCGATCAGCACCGCGTCGCCAATATTGAGTTGGATCTCAGGGTCAGGAAGCCGATTGCGGCTGTCCTGACGCACGCTGGCGACCTGGACGCCCTCGGGCAGGATTGCCATCACGTCGGCGAGCGTGCTGCCGCCGGCGGGCAGCCGCTCGATGGTAACCTCGCCGGTATGGAACCGCACCGGCTTCTCGGGAAAGCTGGGCTTCACGTGGCGCGTCAGGAAGTAGAAGCAGAGGATCGGGCCGATAACACCGAAGGGGTAGGCGACCGAGTAGCCGATCGACGGCTCCTTGTTGTGCATCGCGTCCAGTGCCGCCTGCAGTGTCGCCGTGCTCGTCATCGATCCGGCGAAGATGCCCAGGGTGTGGCCAAGTTGCAGGTGGAAGATCGAGCCCAGGCCAAGCGCCACCAGCAATCCGGCCACGACGGCGGCGAGAGCGAGCAGGTTGTAGGTGCGCCCCGGCCCGGTCAGCCCCTCGAAGAACTGGCGTCCATAGAGGATCCCGATTCCGTAGAGGAACATGATCAGCCCGATCAGCCCGATTGGCCCCGCGATCTGCGCCTTGGGTGCAATGGCGCCGAGGAACAATCCGACGAACAGCACCGCACCGATGCCAAGCGAAAACCCGAGGATGTTGATCTGCCCGACCGCGTAGCCAAGACCGATCGCCAGAAAGATCGCGAGGATCGGCTGCGTGCCGATAAGCTCGCTGATGAACGCCATCATGCTTTTTGTTTCCCCCTCGATGACAGCTCAGCGGGCTCGGCAGCCGGCGGAGCGGAAGATGTCCAGCGCTGCGGCGACCTGTTCCTGCGTCGGGGTCGGCGTTTCGGCCAGGCGGTACTCCAGCCCGAGCGTCTTCCACTTGAAGGCACCCATCTGATGGAATGGCAGCACCTCCACCCATTCAACGTTCGTCATCGGTGCAACGCACTTTGCGACCTTCGCTATGTTCGCCGGATCATCGGTCAGCCCCGGCACGAGTACGAAGCGCACCCAGACCGACTTCCCCATCGCGTTCAGCCGTTCGGCGAAACGCAGCGTGGGTGCAAGCTCGACCCCCGTCACGGTCCGGTAGGTGTCGGGGTCTCCACTCTTGATGTCGAGCAACACCAGATCGACACTTTTCAGATATTCGTCGTCAGCCCGGTGCCCCAGAAAGCCTGAGGTATCGAGGGCCGTATGCAGACCCATCGCCTTCGCCGCGGCGAACATGCCGTGGGTAAAGCCGATCTGCACCAGGGGCTCGCCACCGGATATCGTCAGGCCGCCGCCCATGGCACGCAGTGCCGGTGCAAAGTCGTGCAGGCGCCTGACCGCGTGGCTGAGGTCGATCTTCGTCCCGTCCTTCAGTTTCCACGTGTCGGGATTGTGGCAGAACTGGCAGCGCAGAAAGCACCCGGACATGAACAGCATGACGCGCACGCCCGGGCCGTCCACCGTCGATCCGGTCTCGTAGGAATGAACCCAGCCATGGGTTTCCTCTTTCCCCTCGAAACCCTCGGTTTCCGGGGCATCGGGCGACTTCCCAGCCCTGAGGTCGAACCGGCTGCCGACCTCACCCATTTCATCTCTGGACATCGCACCCTCCTCAGTAGCTGGCGTGGAAGGTGCGATGGATCACGTCCAACTGCTGCTCCCGTGTCAGCCGGACGAAGTTCACCGCATAGCCGGAAACCCGGATCGTGAGTTGCGGGTATTTCTCCGGGTGCTCCATTGCGTCCTCCAGCGTGTCTTTCGAGAGGACGTTGAGGTTCATGTGGAACCCGCCCTGCCCGAAATACATGTCGAAGGCTTTCACGGCATTCTCAAGCCCGGCTGCCGCGTCGCGCCGTGCCATGCTTGGCGCAACCGAAACGGTGAAGCTGATGCCGTCCTGCGAATCGGCATAGGGCAGCCGCGCGACCGAAATGCAGGATGCGAGCCATCCGTGGTCATCCCGCCCATGCATCGGGTTGGCGCCTGGCGCAAAAGGCTCCCCCTTGCGCCGCCCATCCGGTGTGTTCCCCGTCGCCTTGCCGTAGACGACATTGGACGTGATCGTCAGCACGGACTGTGTATGCACTGCGTTGCGGTAGGTTGGGTGCTTGCGGAGCTTCGCCATGAACCGGGACACGAGGTCCACCGCGATGTCGTCGACCCGCGAATCCGCGTTGCCGTATTTCGGAAAATCCCCATCGATGCGGTAGTCCACGGCGAGTCCCGTCTCGTCACGAATGACATGGACCTTGGCGTACTTGATGGCGGAGAGGCTGTCGGCGACGACCGACAGGCCGGCGATGCCGAAGGCCATGGTGCGCAGGATATCGCGGTCATGCAGCGCCATCTCCAGGCGCTCATAGAAATACTTGTCATGCATGTAGTGGATACAGTTCATCGCATGCACATAGGTGCGCGCAAGCCACTCCATGGTTGCGTCGAACTTCGCGAAGACCTCATCATAGTTGAGTATCTCGCTGGTTATCGGAGCCGATGCCGGCGCGATCTGGTCCCCGCTCACCTCGTCTCGTCCGCCGTTGATCGCGTAGAGCATTGCCTTGGCGAGATTCACGCGTGCACCGAAGAACTGCATCTGCTTGCCGAGACGCATGGCCGAGACACAACAGGCAATCGCGTAGTCGTCACCCCAATAGGGGCGCATCAGGTCGTCGTTCTCGTATTGCAGCGACGATGTGTCGCGGCTGATCCTGATGCAGTAAAGCTTGAAGGGCGGCGGCAGATTCTTCGACCACAGCACGGTGATATTGGGCTCTGGCGCCGGGCCGAGATTGGTCAATGTGTGCAGCATGCGGTAGCTGGTGCGCGTCACCAAGGTCCGTCCGTCCATATCCATGCCGCCGACGCATTCGGTCGCCCAATACGGGTCGCCGCTGAACAGCGCGTCGTAATCCGGCGTGCGCAGGAAGCGGACAATGCGCAGCTTCTGCACCAACTGGTCGATCAGCTCCTGCGCACCGGTCTCGTCGAGTGTGCCCTCGCGCAGGTCGCGCTCGATATAGATGTCGAGGAAGGTGGTAATGCGACCGATCGACATGGCCGCGCCGTTCGCCTCCTTGATCGCGCCAAGATAGGCGAGGTAGGTCCACTGCACCGCTTCCCGTGCCGTCTCGGCAGGGCGAGAGATATCGCACCCATAGCGATTGCCCATCTCGGCAAGGTCCTTGAGCGCGCGCATCTGCTCCGCGAGTTCCTCCCGCGTGCGGATGATTTCATCGGTCGGCCACATCTCGTCGACCTGTGCGCGTTCCTCGCGCTTGATGGCGAGAAGGCGATCGATGCCGTAAAGCGCGACACGGCGGTAATCGCCGATGATTCGGCCGCGGCCATAGGAATCCGGTAGACCGGTGATGATGCCGGATCTCCGGCAGTTCATGATCTCCGGGGTATAGGCGTCGAAAACCCCATCATTGTGGGTCTTGCGATAGTGGGTGAACGCTTCGTGGACGGCTGGATCGGCCGGAAAACCCGCTGCTTTGAGGCCGGATTCCACCATCCTGAGGCCGCCGGCGGGGAAAATCGCGCGTTTGAATGGCTGGTCGGTCTGCAGGCCGACGATCACCTCGTTGTCCCGGTCGATATAGCCGGGGCCGTGCGCCAGAACGGTGGAGGGGGTCGTGGCATCAACGTCCAGCACGCCCTTCTTGCGTTCCTCCGCGAAGAACGGCTGCAGCTTCTCCCAGACGGCCTGGGTCCGCGCGGATGGGCCAACCAGGAAGGATTCATCGCCCGTGTAGGATACCACGTTCCGTACGATGAAATCGCGCACGTCAATCACCGCACTCCAGCGGCCAGGCTCGAACCCGCGCCAGCCATGCCCGCCACTGAATCCGGTGGTATTCAGGTTAAGACCTTCCATTGTCGTATCCTCCGGCGATTGATCGCGTCTCTTATGTTCGAAACCCGACGAATGGTACCATCGGATCGGAACCTTGGCTCATTAATTTTTGGGGTTCGGATCGACGCGGCGGGTAGACAACATCTGTCGCAATCTGAACACGACAGACCGCTTTGGCAATGGACAGACGCCGGCCGCCAGGGCGGTTGGTCCTGTTCGGATTGGAGACGCGCCGTCATATGTCCTGGTGATCGGGCCAGAGAGGACTATCGGGTGACCATGTTCATGCCCCGTGTCCCTCCAATTTCGTTCCGACACCAGTTTCCGGGTCGGTTCGGTAACCATGAGCCCTTCGTCCGTGCGCCGAACCAGCCTTCACTGGCTCTCCATCCAGAGGGGTCTCGGGAAGGTTGGCCGGGTTGCGGTCAGGTTCGACGGCGCGTCGCGTTCGGCGAGGGATCTTTGGCGGCGATGCGGCGGGTAATGTATTCGCAGCGCAAGCCACGTAAACCCACGGCGCGAGGTCACTCAAGCCGTGGGTCGGGAACCCGTGCCGCCAGCAATACGTCCACTGAAACGACGCCGGCCTCCAGCAATGCCCGCGCACACGCATTCGCCGTCGCGCCTGACGTCATGACATCATCGATCAACAGCACCCGGTGCCCAGCCAACCGTCCCACCCGGTTCGGCCGCGCGGCGAACGCCCCGGCAACTGAGGTTGCTCGTTCCTCCGCTGTCATGTCCCCCAGTGACACCGTCGCACGCGTCCGGATCAGTCCGTCCAGGACGACAGGCCGCGATGCCATCGCGCCGATCGCGCTGGCCAGCAGAGCAGCCTGGTTGTAGCGGCGGCTGAACAGCCGGCGACGATGCAGCGGCACCGGGACGAGGATGTCCGCCCGTTCCAGCAACGGCGCGCCGGCGCGGACCATATGGCGAACCAGGACCCCGGCGAGCGCGGTTTGATCCCCATGCTTGAATGGCAGGATCAGCCGGCGGGCTTCGCCGTCGTATCGAAACGCCGCAATGGCCTGCTGAAAGACCGGCGGGGACGCCTGGCAGGTGGGACAGGTCCGATCGACGCCGGCCAGCCCATCCGACACGAACGGCACGCCGCAGCACACACAACGCGGCTCGGAGATGAAGCCGATCCGCGCAAAGCAGGCCGAGCAGAATTCGTCCTTCTGACGCACGGGCGCTTCGCACAGCGCGCAAAGTGGTGGCAGCAGCAGGTCCAGGCCCGCCACACCCGCTCGGCGAACCACCCGCGCCACTTGGGCCGGACGGAACCCGGACACCAACCGGTTGAGCCGGCCCGCCTCAGTGGGAGGCGGATGCTCCGCCAACGCCGAATACGACTGTCCCGTCACGTCTGATCTCGTTCACCAGGTCGATCTCCCACGACAGATAGGCGTTCATCGCCTCTTCCACACCTGAATTCCGGTCATAGGGGCGCAAATAGAAATCGATGCAGGCGTCGTCGGATGGGGTGGTCCGGTCCTTCACCAGCGGCCGGCCGAGCGCCTGCCAGCCCTGGGTGCCTCCGTTCAGGACCCGGACATCGGCTTTGGTCAGGGCGGTGGCTTCCTGGACGGCCAATCGGGCGAGCTGGCCGTCCGGCGAGGTCAGCACGACGTGCCGCGCGGCGGCGAGCGTGGCCGCCAGGGCCGCAAGCCGCGTGCGAACAGCCCAGTGGGCGCCCGGGATGTGACCGTCCCGGTAATCGACACTGCGGGACAGATCGACGACCACCGTACCCTCGCCGCGATCCAAGAGCGCCGCCAGTTCGGCCGCGTCGATCGTCGGCACGGTGGCCGAGAGTTCCGGTACGCCGGCGGCGGAACCCTTGCCGGCGCCGAGGGCGGCCAGACCGCCCTGGACGACGAAGACGTCGTGATGGCCCATTTGCCGCAGCCAGGCGGCCGACATCAGGGCGCGCACGCCGGTGTCATCCAGCAGCACGATCCGCGCATTGCGTACGCCGATCCAGGTATCGGTCGCCTGCACCAACTGTCCGCCGGGCGCGCTGATGCTGCCGGCGCGATGGCCGGCCTTGAATTCCGATGGGTCGCGGACGTCCAGGACGTACAGGGTTCGGGTGGTGTCGGCCTCGAACGCGGCCAGTTCGGCGGGCGTGATGGTACGCACGCCGGATTCGTCGGCGAACGTCTTGGCGCGTTGCGTTGCCAGCGTGGCGGTCTTCGGGGTGCCGGGCTCGAACCGCTCGGTGCGGCCACGCTCGCAGTGCAGGCCGGCCAGTTCCCAGCCCATGGTGCCGTTGCGCAGAGCCACGACCTTGTTGGGAATACCGGCCCGCCGCAGGCTTTCCGCACCCATGATGCTGCGGGTGCGGCCGGCGCAGTTGACCACCACGAGCGTTTCCGGGTTTGGCGCGATATCGCCGATGCGGTAGGCCAGTTCGCCGCCCGGCACGCTGATCCCGGTCGGGATCGACATGCGATTGAATTCCTCCTGCGTGCGGCTGTCCAGCACCACCATGTCGCGCCCGGAGTCGATCCACGCCTTCAACTCCGGCGGATCGACGCTTTCCGTGCCGAAATGGTGTTCTACCCATTCGCCGAACGCCTTGGACGGCACGTTGACGCCGCTGAACAGCACGTAGCCCGCCGCTTCCCAGGCCTTCGTGCCCCCTTTCAGGACCGAGACATCGGTGCAGCCGATGCCTTCCAGCCAGGCTGCGAGCTGTTCGGCCAGGCCGCGTCCGTCATCGACGCAGCAGATCCGTGTGCCGAGGCGGGGCAGCAAGGCGCGGGCGCGGATTTCGCGGCGCGACAGGCCGCAGGGGATGGCCCAGAACAGGTGGGAGGCGCCGAATTCGCCGTCCTCCCTGGCGTCCAGCAGCGCCAGTTCCTGGCCGTCGCCGATCCAGCCGCGCAATGTCGAGGCATCGATGGTCTTCATGGTCGGGCGTTTCCTGGTTGTGGGGCCAAGGCCGAGCGTTGAGGGCGAAACCTAGGCCCAGCGTGAAGTGCTTGGCAACTTCGGGCGCCGGGTGCACATGCGGCGGATGGAGTCCATGCTCGTCTTTGACCGGAAAGCGGTCCGCCACCACCGCGATCGGGCGGCGGCGACCGTCGGGTCGGTCGCCGACGTGCTGCGCGATATGGCCGAGCGGTTGGTGGACCGAGTGGACGATACCAGTCGGCGGTTTGAGACGGCGCTGGATATCGGCGGGCGAGGGGTCGTGGCGCCGCTGCTGCGCGCGCGAGGGCTCGACGTCGTGAGTTGCGATCTGTCTCGGCGGATGGTTCGTCTGAATGACGGCCCGGTCGTGGTGGCGGATGAGGAGTTCCTGCCGTTCGGTCCGGGCAGCTTCGACCTGGTGGTTGCCAGCCTGTCGCTGCATTGGGTGAACGATCTACCGGGGGCTTTGCTGCAGATCCGCCAGACGCTGAAGCCGGGCGGCCTGTTCCTTGCCAGCGTTCCGGCCTTGGGGACCTTGGCGTCCTTGCGGACCTGTCTGACGGAGGCTGAGATTGCCCTGACCGGCGGTGCCGCGCCTCGGGTGTCTCCGTTTCCTGAGTTGCGTGACTGCGCGCATCTGCTGCAACGGGCGGGTTTCGCGCTGCCGGTCGCGGATCTGGAGGAGATCGCCGTTCTCTATGCCAACCCGTTGGCTTTGCTGCGGGATCTTCGGGCCGCGGGAGAGACGAACGCGGTTCGGCTGCGGGACATGCGGCCGCCCAATCGGGACCTGTTCCCGATGGCATTGGCCGAGATGCCGCGGGAGGGGGATCGTGTGAAGGCGGTGTTGCGGATGGCGGTGATGACGGGTTGGGCACCGGACTGAGGCCGGTCTTTGCGCCTGGAGACTGGCATTCGGCACAGAGGCTTTGACAGGTTGCCCGGGCGTTCTTCTTGGCCACCCGAAGCCACAACTGCCTGGCTTTGGACACGCCGATTGGCCTTCTTCGGATCGATCGATGGGCGGATTTCGGACGTGCAACCATGCGGTGGCTTCGGTCGAATCAGTGCCTAGTGCTGGGTGCCTCTGCTGCGCAAATCAAGACTTTTGGATTCACACAAGTTCCGCCGCGATAGGGCCGTACGACAGAACGGGTCGGAGGACCCAGCCGTCTGTCACGACTCTATCCTCCCTTGTAGGATCCAACCTTCTTTTTGCTGGTTAGCATATTGTGATAACAACCCCGCGGTCACATGGGGCCGCCGGGAAGTTTGTATCGATGCTATGGTTCCGCTGCGTGATGAGATTTGGCGTCATTAAGTGCTTCACAGGGTGATGGAATTTCGCGCGAGGCTTTGCTGGTGTTTGGTCGTGTGGGCGTATCATTGTGCTGTGGCTGCGCTTTGCATAGCGAACGCGCATGCCGCGCTGTCTCAGTCGGTTCCGATTTGGGCGACCTTCACTTCAGAAAACAGCGATCTGCCCAGCAATTTCGTGACGGGGTTGGAGTTCGGTTCGGACGGTGCGCTTTGGGTTGGAACCCTCGGCGGCGGCTTGACCAGGCTCGATCGGGATGGACGTTGGCGAGTGTACAACAAGTCCAGCAGCAAAGGGAGTTTGCCAGACGATCGTGTCACCGCGCTAATGCCCACCACAGATGGCGCGCTCTGGATTGGGACTGATGGCGGTGGCTTGGCCCGCCTCGATCGGGACGGTCGGTGGCGGACCTACGACAAGGCCAGCAGTAATGGCGGTTTGCCGAGCAACAACGTCAGGGTGTTGGCACATAGCTCGGACGGAGCGCTCTGGGTCGGAACTTACAGTGGATTGGCCCGGCTCGACCGGGGCGGCCAATGGCGGACCTATGGCGCGGCCAGCCTCAATGGCGGATTGCCGGTTGATAATTCTTACGTCACGGGCCTGGTGTCCGACCCTGACGACGCGCTGTGGGTTGGGTTCGACGGCGGTGGCGGTGCCTTGGCCCGGCTCGATCGGGACGGCCGGTGGCGGACCTACGACAAGGCCAGCAGTAATGGCGGTTTGCCGAGCAACAACGTCAGGGTGTTGGCACATAGCTCGGACGGAGCGCTTTGGGTCGGAACTGTCAGGGGATTGGCCCGGCTCGACCGGGGTGGCCAATGGCGGACCTACAACAAAGCTAGCAGCGATGTAGGTCTGCCAGACGACCATATCACGGCGTTGGCGGTAGGCCCGGACGGCGCGCTCTGGGTCGGAACTTACAGTGGCTTGGCCCGTCTCGACCGGCGCGGCGAGTGGCGGACCTACAACCGAGCCAGCAGCGATGGAGGTCTGCCAAACGACCGTGTCACGGCGTTGGCGGTAGGCCCGGACGGCGCGCTCTGGATCGGAACCTCGGGCGGCTTGGCCCGGCTCGACCAGGATGGCCAGTGGCAAGTTTACAGCAAAACCAGCGGCGATGGCGGGTTGCCGGATAATAGTGTCAGGGCATTGGCGGTCGGCCAGGACGGGATGCTCTGGGCTGGAACTGACGACGGCTTGGTCAGGCGTGACCGGGACGGCCGGTGGCGGACGTACATGAGAAGCAGCGGCCCTGGCGCTCTGACGGGCAATATCATCAACGCGTTGGCGACTGACCCAGACGGCGCACTTTGGGTGGGAACCCATGACTATGGGGTGGTCCGCCTGCGCCAGGACGACCGTTGGCAAGTCTACAGCGAAGCCAGCAGCAATGGCGGTTTGCCGTACGATCGCGTGACGGCTTTAGTGCGTGCCCCGGATGGCGTGCTCTGGATTGGAACCAACGATCATGGGTTGGCCCGGCTCGACCAGAACGGCCAATGGCGGACCTACAACAAAGCTAGCAGCAATGGCGGTCTCCCGGATAATGACGTACGGGCGTTGGCGACCGGCCCAGACGGCGCACTTTGGGTTGGAACCTCCCGCGGATTGGCCCGGTTGGGCCGGGACGGCCAGTGGCGGACCTACAACGAGGCGACCAGCAATGGCGGTCTCCCGAATGATCACGTATGGGCGTTGGCGACCGGCCCAGACGGCGCACTTTGGGTTGGAACCCTCGGCGGCTTGGCCCGGTTTGACCGGAACGGCCAGTGGCGAACTTATAAAAAGCTCAGTGGCTATGACGGCCTGCCGGGCAATGACGTCAGGGCATTGGCGCCTAGCTCAGACGGCGCACTCTGGGTTGGAACTTTGGACGGCGGCTTGGCCCGGCTGGACAGGGCCGGCCATTGGCAGGCTTATAATAAGGCCAACACCAGTGGTGGTCTCCTGGATGATCACATCAGGGCGCTTGCGATCGACCCGGACGGCGCACTATGGGTTGGAACCTCTGACGTCGGACTGAGTAAATTCAAACCACCTGCCGACGGACTCGTCCGCATCGTCGATGTCATCGGAAAGGTCAATCAGGTCATCCAGGCTGAGCAGACCATTGCGGTTGTGGCCTTCGATGAAAGCTATCTCACGCGGTCCTGGATGTTCCAATATGTTTGGGAACTGACTGAGCGGGGCCTGCTCGCTGATGGACCAAAATCAGAGATCAAAACGAGATCCACAATATACAACACAAATTTCGACCATGATGGTACGTATCGGCTTCGAGTTGTCGCCGTCGATCGCTACGGCAATCACAGTGAGCCGAAAGACGTTGAGTTCAAGGTGGTTCTGCGAAAGCCTCAGCTTCTCGTGGATACTTTGCTGTCGCACTGGCCAGTCATCATTTCTGGTGCAGCCGTCTTCTACGCTATCGCCTTTATCTCGTTACTATTCATCGCGCGGTATCGCGCGTGGGCATTCAGAATACTATCTGACGCAGTCTGGGCCAGTTGGCTGACATGGCCATTCTTTTTCTTGCGCCACTTACCAAGGGTCCAGCGATGGATCCTTGAACCCTGGTTCAAGGCCGTACGCGATAGCATTTCAGCCAACGTGCAGTTTCTCGATCCGCCGATATCGAAAGGTCATGGCGCGCAATCCGAAGGGACCGTGCTGCTGCGACGCCTGTGCAAGTGTCCCCGACTTTGGCTGCATGGCCGAAGCGGTATGGGCAAAAGCAGCGTCTTCGCAGCTTGGGAGCGCGGTTACTACGCCGTACAGGATATCCCCAATCTGAAGGCAGCGATACGTCGATACGGCTTCATCTTGATCACCATACCGTTGCGTAATTACGCGACATTGCCGATTCCAGACACCAATCACCCAGAGTCCTGGATATTGGAAATCGTGAGGCTCCGCTTGGAGCAATTCGACTTTTTTACGCATGACCTGGGTCTAATTAAAGCGATGCTGAAGGCTGGACACATCGCCTTGGCGCTTGATGGCACCAACGAAGTCGATAGAGATCCGTCCTTGGCTGCTTTTGCGAGCTTGTTCTCTCGCACTAAGTTGCTGGTCACGTCGCAGGCGCTCCCGCAGGGCATGGCGGGTGATACGAAGTGGTGTGTCTGGCAACTTCCGTGTAATATTGGCGAATTGCGTGCAGGATTACTTGAGCTATGGCTTGGTCACGAGAAGGCTACGGTGCTGACACACCGCATAGAGACCGAGGGCCTGTCGGCCACGACCCTCTCAGGTTATGATCTTCGGCTGTTAGCAGACCTCGCAGTTCTTGATTCCGGGTCGGGGAATTTGCCAGGCAACCGCAAAGCTCTGTACCGGATGATGCTAGCACGCGCCGAAGGACCAGACGGACGGGCCCTCCCGCTTGAAGGGCTAAAGCAACTTGCATGGACAATGGTTACACAGCGGCGGCGGCGGATCACCCAAAACGATGCGCATTTGCTGAGCGCGGCCTCTTTGCGTGCGCTGGCACGGGAGGGGTTACGGATTGTTTGGCCGATCGGTGCGGATTACGAGTTCAGGCATGATCAAATGCGCGCTTTTCTTGCGGCACTTTGGTTAGTCGAGGAGACGCCAACCATACCAGTTTTGGAAAGGACGGTGACAGAAGCCAAAGCGTTCGACCTTAATTCCCGTGATCAGGAGGAACTCTGGGGATTCGTAGCCCCATTGCTGAATTCGTCTTCCGATCTTGAGGCGATGTGGAATTTCTCAAACGGAAACCCGATGGAGCGGGCAATTCTCCTAGCCGCTTTGCAGTACGAAGCAGATGAACGTGACCTTACACTCGTCCGCGTCGCGCAGCACTGAGATGCGGAGATTGCGGCGTAACTTAAAAAATGCGCAGCAAGGCTCGGACCTTGATCGGATGGGATGATTTCAACGCAGAAGTCCGGTGCGCAACGGTCCCGGTGTCGCCGCCGCTTCCTCGCTGCCGCGTGTCGGAGAATCGCGGACGTAACCCAGGCGCCTTGCCTGTCCTGGACAGGGGCGAGTTACGCGCGATGGAGACAGCGGGATCGGGCAGGTGGACGACACGGATCGCCCCAATCCGGATTGGGGCGCCCTCGGCATGGTCGTCGCCTCGGCCGCACCGGATCGGCCGCGGCGGTGCCCGATATCCGCGTTGGCGAAGAAACGCGCAGGCTGATGATTTTCTGGGCAAGGGCAACTGGGTGGTTAACCGCGCCTATCCGGAACGAAACCCCGCGGTATCCGCGCCTGACCGGAACAAAAACCCCGGTTTCCGGCGCCAATCCGGAATGGATTACCAAATATCCATACTTAAAGTACTTTCTCAAAACGATCGAAAACCGGTCGCCCAAACAACCTCATGGAGGTCTTACCTGACGTGAAAGCTCAGCTTCCCGTGACCCCCACGCATCCGCTGAGCGGGGTGTATCAGAAATGCGACCGGGCCTGTTAACACCTGCACAAGGATTCATCAAACGCTACAAAATCAATAGGTTGAAAGACGACCAAGATCCGAAATCGGAGCCAATTTCGCGAATTTCTTGCCTTTCGAGGCGATTCAGCGTAGTGAACAAATGATGAATCTACACGTCAGCGCGCCGAAAACCACCGAATGATCCCTCGACAGCATAGCAAACCGCCGAACGAACCAGCAATCGGCGAGCGCCATCGCGGCCCGTGCGAGCGACGCCGCGGGATCGACCGGGCGGTTCAAGGGGGTAACAGGGCGCGCAACAGGAAGGGGCATCAACGGCTCGACCGCACCCGCCCCGTAACAGGATGGGAAACGGTCTTGTGGCGTTTGCTGGCGACACGGCCTTCCCACGGTCCGCGCGGCTACCCTCCGAGTGACGTCCTTCGGATGGTTCAGAGCGCACCGACCGGCCTGGTCCACAGATCATGCCAACAACCAACGCCACAAGCGCGGAAGAGAAAGCGCCCCCGGTTACCCGCCGGTCACGCTCATATGCCGCACCACCGCGGGCTTGTCCTGACGACGATCGATGATGAAGTCGTGACCCTTCGGCTTGCGAGCAATGGCCGAGTGAATCGCCTCATCCAACTGGTCGTCGGTAATCCCGGAACGCAGCAGCGACCGGAAATCCGCCGCGTCGTCCTGACCCAGGCACATATAAAGGGTCCCGGTGCAGGTCAGCCGCACCCGGTTGCAGCTTTCGCAGAAATTATGGGTCATCGGCGTGATGAACCCGATGCGCCGCCCGGTTTCGGCGACATTGAAATACCGCGCCGGCCCGCCGGTCCGATAATCGGTCTCCTGCAAGGTCCAGGTCTTGCGCAGCCGCCCGCGCACGATCGACAGCGGCAGATACTGGTCGGTCCGGTCGCCGGAGATTTCGCCCATCGGCATGGTCTCGATCAGGCACAGGTCGAACCCGTGCTCCCCGCACCAGGCGACCATCTGGTCGAAATCCTGCTCGTTCACGCCCTTCATGGCGACGGCGTTGATCTTGATCGCCAGCCCCGCGGCCTTGGCGGCGAAAATGCCATCCAGGATGGGTTCGATCTTGCCCCAGCGGGTGAGCTGCGCGAACCGGCCCGGATCGAGCGTGTCCAGCGACACGTTCACCCGCCGGACGCCGCAATCATACAAGGTCTGCGCGTGTTTCGAGAGCTGCGTGCCGTTGGTGGTGACCGTCAGCTCGTTCAGCCCCTGGCCGATCCGCGTGCCCAAAAGCTGAAACAGGCGCATGACGTCGCGCCGGACCAATGGCTCGCCGCCGGTGATGCGGATTTTGGTCGTGCCCAGCCGGATGAAGGCCGAGCAGAGGCGGTCGAGCTCTTCAAGGGTCAGGAGTTCCCGCTTGGGCAGGAAACTCATGTCCTCCGCCATGCAATACACGCAGCGAAGGTCGCAGCGGTCGGTAACGGAAACTCGCAGATAGGTGATGGCGCGGCCAAACGGGTCGATCATGGTGACACGAACTCTCCTGTTTCCCTGACTTGCGCCATCGTGCGTCGGCGTTCAAGGTCCGGCCCGGTTTGTGGCGGGCCTGTGATGCTCTTCATATCACATTAACCCTATCAATGGATGCTGGCTGCGAGGTCAAGCCCGCTCGACTCCTGCCAACGAAACCGTCAGGGTCGCCACACCGGTTTGGTAATATGGAGGCCGGATGGCTGACAACGCTGATTGTTTGCGTTTGGGGGAGTTGATCTGCGCGCGTCTCTGCCATGACCTGAGCGGGCTGGTCGGCACACTGAGCGGTGCCCTGGACCTGGTTGACGGCGTGTCAGAGGACGCAAACGAAGCGTTTGGCCTGGCACGCGTGGCGGCGACCCAGTTGGTACGCCGCCTGCGCCTTTACCGGGCGGCATGGGGCCCGGATGGTGGTCCGCTGCGCCCGGAGCATTTGCTTCGGCTGGCTGCGGGCATCCAGGGGGCGCATCGGATCTCCGTCAGCGCGGACGGGCTGACGCAGGAGGTGGAACTGCCCGCCTCGGTCGCCCGCGTCACCCTCAACATGATTCTGCTGGGCGCCGAGAGCCTGCCACGTGGCGGCGAGATCCATATTGCCGGCGACCCGGGCGATTTGTTCCTGCGAATCGCCGGCCCCGGCGCCGCGTGGCCCCCGGGTATGGCTGGGTGCCTGGCCAATCAGGCCGCCGCGACCTCGGCCCTGACGACATCGTCAGCCCTGCAGATGCCCTTGACCGCGCTTCTCGCCCACGGCCTGGGGCTTCGCCTGTCGTTCTTGATGGCCTTGTCGGGTGACGGTGGAACGCCGCCGTTGCGCCTGCAGGCCGGGTAAAAATTACCATTCGGCTTAACCCTTTTTTCGCATCCTTCGGAGCAGAGTCAGGTCCCGCCCGGCTGCCGGGCTTTCTTGGGGGCTGCAATGGACGACCTGCTCGCCGACTTCCTGACCGAGACCAACGAGAGTCTGGCTGAATTGGACGTCGCTCTGGTAACGCTGGAGCGCACACCGGACGACGCCGACACGCTGTCCCTGATCTTTCGCATGGTCCACACCATCAAGGGGACCTGCGGGTTCCTGGGACTGCCGCGATTGGAACGGGTTGCCCATGCGGCCGAGAATGTGCTGGGCAAGGTGCGGGACCGAGCCCTGATCGTGAATCCGGCCATCGTCAGCCAGGTCCTGGCGGCGCTGGACCGCATCAAGTGGATCGTCGCCGGCCTGGCGGCCACGGGCGCCGAACCGGCGGGAGACGACGCCGACCTGATCGCGCAACTGAACGCCGCTGCCGCGGGGCAGAAACCGGAACCGGCCGGTCCGGCGGTGGTGAAGGCCGCAGCGCCGGCCGAACCCGCTCCCGCGGTTGCCGCGACGCCGGAACCGCCGGTGCAGGCCCCCCCCGCAGCCGCGGCCGCCGCGCCCGCGGTTCAGGCATCCGAGGAGCCGGCGCGGCCCGCCCCCGCACCCGATTCCCATCCCGCCATGACGGAGGATGCTCCCGTCCAGGCGACTGCTCCCGCCGCCGGAAATGCGCCCGCCGCCGCGGCGCAGACCATCCGCGTCACCGTCGATGTGCTGGAAGACCTGATGACCCTGGTCAGTGAACTGGTGCTGACCCGCAATCAGTTGCTCCAGTTGGCCCGCAACCAGGAAGACGGTGGCTTCGCGGTGCCGCTGCAGAGACTGTCCCACATCACGTCGGACCTGCAGGAAGGGGTCATGAAGACCCGCATGCAGCCGATCGGCAACGCATGGAACAAGCTGCCCCGTCTGGTCCGCGACCTCTCTCAGGAACTCCACAAGAAAATCGAACTCACCATGCTCGGTGCCGAGACCGAGCTGGATCGCCAGGTGCTGGAACTGATCAAGGACCCGCTGACGCATATGGTGCGCAACAGCGGCGACCACGGGTTGGAGAACCCGGCGGAGCGGCGCGCGGCCGGCAAGCCGGAAACCGGGCACATCACGCTGAACGCGTTCCACGAAGGCGGCCACATCATCCTGGAGATCTCTGACGACGGCCGAGGACTGGCCGTCGATCGCATCAAGGCGAAGGTCGTTGCCAACGGTCTGGCGACCGAGGGTGAGCTGGCGTCCATGAGCGACCAGCAGATCCAGCGCTTCATCTTCCGCGCCGGCTTCTCGACCGCGGCCACGATCTCGGCGGTGTCCGGCCGGGGCGTCGGCATGGATGTGGTCAAGACCAATATCGAAAAGATCGGCGGCACGGTCGATCTGAAGAGCACGCCGGGCCAGGGCACCATCTTCACCATCAAGATACCGCTGACCCTGGCGATCGTGTCCGCGCTGATCGTCGAAGCGGGTGGGGAGCGGTTCGCGATCCCGCAACTCAGCGTCGTCGAACTGGTCCGCGCCCGCAAGGAAGGCGAGCAGGGAGCCGGCAGCGAAAGCGTCATCGAGCGGATCAACGACACGCCGGTCCTACGGCTGCGCGACCGGCTCCTGCCGCTGGTCAGCCTCACCAGCCTGCTGGAGTTGGGCGTCACGGCAAGCGATAGCAGCGGCGCCTATATCGTCGTCGCGCAGGTCGGCTCAAGTCTGTTGGGCATCATCGTCGACCGGGTGTTCGATACCGAGGAAATCGTGGTGAAGCCCGTCGCGCCCATCCTGCGTCACGTCACCATGTTCAGCGGCAACACCATCCTGGGCGACGGGTCTGTCATCATGATCCTGGACCCGAACGGAATCGCGCGGGCGACCGGAGTCGGTGCATCGGGCGACAGCAAGCACCAGAAGTCGAAGGTCGTCGAAACCCACCGCTCCGCCGAGAAGACCGCAATGCTCCTGTTCCGCGCCGGTGGCGAGCAGAAGATGGCCGTCCCGCTCGGCCTTGTCGCCCGCCTGGAGGATATCCCGCGCGAAAAGATCGAAATCTCCTGCGGTGCCCCGGTCACCCAGTATCGTGGCAAGCTGATGCCACTGATCTCCATCGGCGGCACGCTGGCGACGGATAAGGCAAGCCAGCCTTTGTTGGTGTTCGCGGATGGCGAGCGGACGATGGGACTTATGGTCGATGAAATCGTCGATGTGGTGGAGGACCGGCTGGAGATCGAGCTGTCCGGCGCTCGCCCGGGTCTGCTGGGATCCGCCGTCATTGCCGGCCATGCAACGGATGTCCTGGATACCGGCTACTGGCTGATGCAGGCTTGGCAGGATTGGTTCCACGGAGCGGGGCAGGGGCAGGCATCGCACGCGACCCGGGTGCTGGTGGTCGAGGACAACGATTTCTTCCGCCAACTGATCATCCCCAGCCTGAGTGCCGCCGGATTCAGGGTCTCCTCTGCGTCCAGCGGAGCCGAAGCCCTGCGCATGCGGGAGGCCGGTACGATGTTCGATGCGATCGTGTCCGATATCGAAATGCCGGAGATGGATGGGATCGCCTTTGCCCAGACCGTCCGTTCGGGCGGAATCTGGGCGCATCTGCCGCTGATCGCTCTGACCTCCCACACCGACCCGCGCCATGTCGATGCCGGTCGTGAGGCCGGATTCACCGACTATGTTCCCAAATCGCAGCGCGAGGCCCTGGTCGCGAGCTTGCGCGAATGTCTGGCCGAACCGGTCGCCGCCTGATCCGACCCGAAGGAAGCCACCCAAAGGAATGCAAAATGTCCACTGATGTCATGGAACGGCCTGACGCCGCGACCGACGAGGAACAGGTTTTTGTCACGCTGACGGTTGCGGACCAGCTCTGCGGCGTGCCGGTCCTGGCGGTGCGCGATATCCTGGGGGAGCAGGTGATCACCCGAATCCCTCTGGCACCGCCGGAAATCGCCGGCAGCCTGAATCTGCGGGGCCGTATCGTGACCGCCATCGACCTGCGCCGTCGACTCCGCCTCCCTCCGCCTCCCGCCGGCCAGAAGCGGATGTCGGTGGTGGCCGAACAGGGGGGCGAACTCTACGCCCTGCTGGTCGACGGGGTCTCGGAAGTCATGAGCCTGAAGGCCAGCGCGTTCGAGCGCAATCCGCCGACCCTAGCCAAAGGCTGGGCCGAGTTCAGCACCGGCATCTATCGCCTGGATGGCCGTTTGCTGGTGGTGCTGGATGTCGGGCGACTTCTCAATATGTCGGAAGCGGGGTGAGGCATGAACGCGGGCCGCACCTGCCTTATCGTCGACGACAGCCGGGTCGTGCGCAAGGTCGCTCGCCGGATCCTGGAATCCAATGGCTTCGCGGTCGCGGAGGCGGCCGACGGACAACAGGCATTGACTGCCTGTCGTGAATCCCTGCCCGATTGTGTCTTGCTGGACTGGAACATGCCAGTGATGGACGGGATCACCTTTCTCAAACAGCTGCGCGGTGAGTTCGGTCCCGACAATCCGCGGGTCGTGTTCTGCACGACCGAAAACGATATGACGCATATCGCACAGGCCATCGAGAGCGGTGCCCAGGAATACATTATGAAGCCGTTCGACGAGGAAATCCTGATCGGGAAGTTCTCCCAGGTCGGACTGCTGTGACGGTACTGACGCGGGCTCCCTTGTCGCAGGCGGACACTACGGTGGCGCGCGTCATGGTCTGCGACGACTCGATGGTGATCCGTGGCGCGATCGCCAGAATGCTGGAGTCCGATCCCGGCGTGCGGGTCGTGGCCAAGGTTGCCAATGGGCGCGCTGCGATCGAGGAACTACGGCGTACGAACGTAGACGTCGTCGTCCTCGATATCGAGATGCCGGTACTCGATGGCATGGCGGCTCTGCCGCTGCTGCTGCGAGCCGACCCGGGCCTGCGTATTATCATGGCATCGACGCTGACGACGCGGGGAGCGGACATCGCCTTGCGAGCATTGCGGCTGGGGGCGGCCGACTATGTGCCGAAACCGTCGTCCATCGGGACAGCCGGTGACGACATATTTCGCCGCGAAATTCTTGAGAAGGTGAAGGGGTTGGCCCGCCTCCGCCGCCGGTCGGAAAAGCCCGTGCCGGGTTCCTCTCCCCCCGCCACGCTGCGGCCGGCGTCAATCCTGCCGGCGCGCCTGTTGGCAATCGGCAGCTCCACCGGCGGTCCCCAAGCCCTGTTCACCCTGGTCCAGGGGCTCGGCCGAACGGTGAGTGTCCCGGTGGTGCTGACTCAGCACATGCCGGCAACGTTTACCCCGATCCTCGCGGACCACATCACCAAGCTCGGTGGTCTGCCCTGCGCCGAGGCGCGGGATGGAGAGCCGCTGATGAACGGACGCATCTATCTCGCCCCGGGCGACAGGCACCTCCTGGTCGAGGGAAGCAAGGGTACGATGCGCGCGCGACTGACATCCGATCCGCCGGAGAATTTCTGCCGGCCCTCTGTCGATCCCATGCTGCGAAGCGCAACAACCGTGTGCGAGGGGCGGGTGCTGGTCACGATGTTGACCGGTATGGGCCATGATGGTCTGGCCGGAACCCGCCAGGTCATAGAGGCCGGCGGAACCGCGATCGCGCAGGATGAAAGCACCAGCGTCGTATGGGGAATGCCCGGCGCGGTGGCACAGGCGGGCCTCTGTCACGCGGTGCTGCCGCTGCCTCGTATTGCTCCCAAGATCCTAGACATGTTGCGGATGGTACGACCATGAGCGCTCCCCTGACCGGCCATTCCTTCGATAGCCTTGCGGGCTTGTTGAAGGCCCGATCCGGCTTGGTCATTGGCCAGGACAAGATCTATCTGCTGGAAACGCGACTGTCCGGCATTCTGAAGCGCGAGAAGCTGCCGGATCTGAATGCCCTGGCCGACCGGTTGAAGAAACCAGGATCGGAACCCCTCATTCGTGACGTGGTGGATGCCATGACCACCAATGAGAGTTTCTTCTTTCGCGATGACAAGCCGTTCCAGCATTTCCGGACGCACGCACTGCCGCGATTGGCTGCCGCGCGTCCTCCAGGGACCGGTCTGCGCGTCTGGTCCGCGGCGGCGTCCTCGGGGCAGGAAGCCTATTCCCTGTGCATGATCCTGGCTGAAAGCCCAGCGCTTGTCGGCAATCGCAAGGTGGAGATCATTGGCACCGACATTTCGCGGGAGCAACTGACCCGGGCGCGGGAGGGGCTGTATACGCAATTTGAGGTCCAGCGCGGGCTCCCGGTGCAGATGTTGATGAAATACTTCACGAAGGAGGACACCTACTGGCGCGTGGCGGACTCCCTTCGGTCCATGGTGCAGTTCAAGGAGTGGAACCTGCTAACCGAACTGCGCGCCTTAGGTAAGTTTGACGTGGTGTTCTGCCGCAACGTGCTGATTTACTTTGATCAGCCCACCAAGTCGCGGGTCCTGGAAGCGATTGCCGCACTGATGCCCCCGGACGGGCTGCTTTACCTTGGCGGAGCGGAAACGGTCTTGGGGATCACCAACCGGTTCGCGCCGCTGCCGGGGGAACGGGGCGTCTATGGCTTGGCTGGCGCCCCCGTGGCGGCGGCGGGGCGGGTAGCGATGGCGGTCGGATAGGCCGCGGCCGCATCGCATATATGTCTCCTGTATCGGGTCTGATAGGCTTGTCTCCCGTGTTCGGAGGAAGCAAAGAATGGCGGAGTATTTCCTGGCTTCGGATGGGATCCGCCTTGCCTGCCATATCGACGACTACACGGATCCGTGGAAGCCGACCGTACCGCTGCTGATGCTGCACGCGGCGATGGGATCGGCGAAGCGCTGGTTCGCCGCAGTGCCCCCATTGTCGCGGCATTATCGTGTGATCCGCCTGGATCTGCGCGGTCATGGCGAATCCCAGGTGCCGCCGCCGGACTCGCCGCTTACCCTGGATCGGCTGGTGCAGGATGTCCGGGAATTGCTGGGTCATTTGGGCATCGACAAACCGATCCATATCGTCGGCAACTCGGCTGGCGGGTATCTCGCGCAGACACTCGCGATGCGCTCCCCGGAGCGTGTGCGGTCGTTGATCCTGTTCGGTTCTACCCCCGGATTGCGGAACTCCCAGGCGCATACCTGGCTGCCGCGTGTGGCCCAGGAGGGGCTGCGGAATTTCCTGGCCGCCACCATCGCCGACCGGTTTCCGTCCGGCCACGATCCAGGCAATGTCGCATGGTTCCTGGATGAGGCGGGGAAGAATGACGATGCCTATATCGTCCGCTTTGTCGGATTGATGGCGTCGCAGTGGTGGATGGAGGAATTGTCTCGCATTTCATGCCCCACCTTGCTGGTTGCGCCGGGTGCCGAGACCGTCGGGCATGGCGGTGACTATCAGGAAATGCAGAAGCGCATTCCGGATTGCGACCTGATCACCTATGCGGGACTGCCGCACAATATCTGCGACATTGTGCCGGATCGCTGCGCGGCTGATATCATCGCCTGGCACAAGAACCGCTTCCCGAACGGATAATCCAGATGAAACTGTCCGAAATCGCGCAGGTCATCCGCAGCAAGAACGCCGGCCCAAGGCGGCTCACGCTCGACGTGATGTTCGCCTCCGATGCCGACTACCAACGCGTAGCGCAATCGCCCGCGTTGACCGCGGAGACCATCGGCCGCCTCTACCGCGTGTCGCCGGAGGAAGTCACCATCATCCCCTATCCGGTCGGCCGCGCCATCAAGGTCGTGCTTGCCCGGAAAATCATGGCCGGCGATCCCGGCGATTTCGACGTCTACGGCGCGCAGCAGCACGCGCCCTTGCTGGGGATCGAGATATGAGCGCCTCGGGCCGTATTCTGGCGGAAATCCGCCGCAACCGCCGTCCGATGCGATTCCTCGGCGCCTCGGGCCAGTTGGGCTACGGCATTCCGACACCGGCTTTCAACGCCGGCCTTGCCCGCAAGCCGGATTTGATCGGATGCGACATGGGCTCCATCGATATCGGGCCCACCTATCTCGGTAAGGGGGAGATGGCGACCTCGCCCGAAGCCACGCGCCGAGACCTGCGCAAGGTGCTGCATGGCGCGCGCTCGCTGGACGTCCCGTTGGTCATCGGTTCGGCCGGTTCGGCTGGTGCGGCGGCGCATCTGGATGCAACAGTCGCGATGATGCGCGATATTGCCCGTGCCGACGGGCTGTCCTTCCGCATGGCGGTAATCCGCGCCGACATGCCCCGCCCGATGTTGCTGGAGGCATCCAAAGCCGGCCGCATCATCGGCCTGGACGACATGCCGCCTCTGACGGACGATGACATCGTCAATGCCGCCAATATCGTCGGCCAGATGGGCATGAGCAGTTTCCGGCGCGCCTTGGCGGAAGATGTGGATGTCATCATCGCCGGGCGGGCCTGCGACACGGCGATCTTTGCGTCACTGCCGACAATGCTGGGGTTTCCCGCGGGCCTCAGCGTGCACATGGCCAAGATCATCGAATGCGCCTCGTTGTGCTGCGTTCCCGGCGGGCGCGACGCGATCCTGGCCGAACTGGACGACGAAGGTTTTGTTCTCGAAAGCATGAACCCGGACCGGCGCGCGACCCCGACCTCAGTCGCCGCGCACAGCATGTATGAGCAATCCGACCCGTTCACCGTGCATGAACCGGAAGGTGCGCTGGATCTGTCGAACGCCCAGTACGAAGCGGTGGACGACCGGCGCGCCCGGGTCAGCGGCGCGGTGTGGCACGACACGACCGAGCCCACGATCAAGATGGAAGGTGCCATCAAGATCGGGGAACGAGCGGTCTTGCTCGCCGGTGCCGCCGACCCGCGTTTCATCGCGCAATCGAAAGACATCGTCTCCAAGTTATCCGACCTGGTTCGTGATCTGGTCTGTGAGGATCAGCCCGAGGACTATACCCTGCGGTTCCGCGTCTACGGGGTCGACGGCGTGCGCATGGTGGTGCCGGAGAACGAAGCGCCTCCGGGCGAGGTCTTCATCATGGGCGAGTGCATCGCGCCAACGCGGGAGCGCGCGTCGGAAGTCGTGCGCACCTGCAAGCAATATTTGCTGCATTACGGCTACCAAGGCAGGCTTTCGACCGCCGGCAATCTGGCGTTTCCTTTCACGCCCCCGGAAGTGTCCCTGGGTCCGGCCTATCGGTTCAACGTCTACCATCTGCTGAAGCTGGACGATCCGGATGCGCCGTTTCCGATGGAGATCGAGACCCTATAGGTCCGGCTGGCGCAGCCCCAGCCTCTCCAGCCGAGGCAGAATCTCCTGTACGAAATAGGGGATTTCCTTCAGATAATCGACAAAAGCTACGGTGCAGCCGGCGAGGCCCGTCGCGCTCATGCGGGCCATCTCGTCAGCGATGTCGTCGGGAGAGCCGACGAATGGGTACGATCCCGGATAGGCACCGTCGAATCGCCGGGTGCTGCCGCGGGTGAAGCGGTTCTCGAACGGCCGCGCGATCGTCGCCGCCCCGTCCGGGACCGTGGCGCCCCGATTGCGCCGGTAATAGGCCTGCCCGTCGACATCAGCCATTTCCTCGGCGAAATAGTGGAAATAATCCTCCGCCTCTCGCCGAGTCGGGCGGCATACTACGTGCCCCATCGTGAATACCGAAATCGTTCGGTCATGCCGCCCCATGTGCTCGGCCACGTTCGCCAAAAGTGGCGGCACCTGATCCAATTCGGTTACGTTCAGGAACAGCACATCCGCGGCGCGGGCAGCGAAGTCGCGGCCGCGCGGAGAAAATCCCGCCGACATCACAGGCGGCCAGGGGCGTTGGATCGACACGGG
>Ga0209514_10000407_pt1 | contig 90507 bp, 95 predicted proteins | sample Subgrocontami58m_FD_187452 | JGI IMG/M metagenome (GOLD analysis project Ga0209514, IMG submission 187452) | Subsurface groundwater microbial communities from S. Glens Falls, New York, USA - GMW37 contaminated, 5.8 m (SPAdes) (version 3) | ecosystem: Environmental > Aquatic > Deep subsurface >... | reverse complement strand
AGCGGTCGGAGCGATGACCGCCTGGAAAAATGAAAACAATGTCTGGTCAGCCGACAGGAACATGTGGCGGAAATTCAAGATAATAGGAAATTACACCGAAGACGATCCGCGGATGATGGAAGAAGTCGTCACCCGCCGGCTCAATCATCCGGAATGGCCATATCCGGACCTCCTGATTATCGACGGCGGGATAACGCAGTTCGGCTCGGCGAAACGCGCGCTGGAAAAATTCAAAAATTCCGGCCGGAGCCTGCCGAAAGTGATTTCCTTCGCAAAGCCGGAACAGGAAGTGTACGGATTGAAGCCTCTGCCGGTCAAAATCACCGAACTTCCGGAAAATTTCCGGAGAATCATCCGGATGGCCATACAGAACACCCATAATTTCGTCCTCCGTTATCACCGGAGCGTCCGCCGCCGGCAATTCCTTCTGGAAGACAGCGGATAGATTCCGGACCTGGAAAGCGCTATAATACAGATATGAAATGGCTTGCGCATCTTGTATTCTCCTATTTCTCAAACCTTATCGCCCTCATCCTGTCCGGGCAGTTTATCGCCGGCTTCACCGTAGTCTCCTCGCCGTTCGATAATCTCCTGATGGCGGCCGCCACATTCACGCTCATCAACTGGTTCATCCGGCCGGTCCTCAAGATGATCCTTTCTCCGGTGATATTCCTGACCCTCGGTCTCTTCACCCTCGTGATAAACGCCGGAATGCTCTACTTATTGACTATCCTCAGCAAGAATGTTATTATCAGTGGAACTGAACCACTTATCTACGGAACTTTGCTCATAACCGGAGTGAATGTCTTACTTCACTTCGCCGCGAAGTCCCTGTTTAAAAAGGATTAGTCACATATCATGAACTGGCTTCCAATTTCCCAAATAATCGTAACCGTATTGCTGATTGTTTTTATTCTGCTTCAAGAGCGTTCATCCGGCCTCTCCGGCATCCTCGGAGGCGGCGAAGGCGGTTTCTATCAGACCCGCCGCGGAATGGAGAAATTCGTCTTCTGGGGAACAATCGTTTTGGCGACCGCATTTGCAGCTCTGGCCCTTGCCGGCCTGGTTCTGTAGACCGCCTCTATTCCCTATTTTTGAAATTCAATTATCAGAAAAGCCGCATAATTCCGGCCTTCGCAGAGAATGTTAACTATTCTTATTAATATATTCCGCACCTTCACCCGCAACGAGCGGCTGGTGTTTTCCGGACTGGCAGCCGTCCTTCTGGTATCCGGCGGACTTCTCGGCATGCTCATTTTCCGCGCATCAACCGTTGAAACTCCGGCTCCTTCGGATTTATATATAGAAGGAATCGTCGGACAGCCCGTCGCGATAAATCCTATCCTGGCCGGCGCAAATGACGCGGATCGGGATCTCATCCGCCTGCTTTTCACCGACATTATGAGTCTTGCCAAGGAGGCCAAATCTTCCAACGACAACCGAACCTGGAACGTCATCCTGAAAGACGGTCTCCGCTGGAGCGACGGCAAGCCGCTGACAGCCGATGACGTCATATTCACCCTGGATTCCATCCAGAGCTCGGAGAGCCGCTCACCGCTTTCAGTCAGCTGGCAGGGCGTAGTGGTGAACCGGATCAGCGAGCGCGAAGTTGAATTCACCCTCCGCACTCCGTATGCATTCTTCGCCGACAACCTCGGAGACCTGATAGTGATTCCGAAACATATCTGGGGCTCCATACCGACGGCTAATTTCCGCCTATCGCAATTCAATCTTGAACCGGTCGGAAGCGGTCCGTATAAATTCTCCTCTTTTGAAAAAAGAACGGACGGATTCATAACCGCCTATCATCTGGTGACCAATCCTTATTTTTCCGGCAAGCCGGCCTTTCTGGAAAATTTCACGGTGAAATTCCATCAAAATCCGTCCGAATTGTCGGATTCCTTCAACTCCCGGCAGATCGACGGATTCAGCGGACTCAATCCGAAGAATATTTCCGATCTCAAGCTCGGAAATACGATAATGGAAAAATCCATGCCGCGTTATTATGCGGTGTTCCTGAACAGGAACATCCCGGGACTTGATGACAAAAATGTGATCCTGGCGATGAATTCCGCAATAAACAAAAATGAAATAATCGAAAGCGCCTTTGCCGGAAAGGCCCTGGTGGTCAACCAGCCGGTTCTCCCTATATTGGAAGGCTATGATAAGGAAAAAGACATCGCCATTGAATTTTCTCAGGAAAAATCCCGGGAAATATTGGATAAATCCGGATGGAAACTGAATGAAGACGGAGTCAGGGAAAAGAAAACCGGCAAGCAGGTGAATTCCCTTGAATACTCGCTGGTGGTTCCGCAATCCCAGGCCCTGATTGAAACCGGAGACATCATCCGGAAAAATCTGGCGGATATAGGGATAAAACTGGACCTCATAACATTGAATCCGACCGATATCGCCAATGAGATAATCAAGACGAGAAATTATCAGATGATACTCTTCGGGAATATCCTGAAGCAGAATCCGGATCTTTTCTCCTTCTGGCATTCTTCCGAAAGATTCTACCCGGGGCTCAATCTGTCCCTGTATGAAAATAAAAAGGTCGACGGCCTGCTGGAACAGGTGCGGAAGGAATCCGATCCGGAGAAACGCGCTTCAGCGCTTTCCCAGATACAGCAGACGATTTCCGCGGATATGCCGGCGATATTCCTTTACTCGCCTAAATATCTGTATGCCGCTCCGAGCCATTTCGGAGGATTCGATGAACCGATCATTTCCATTCCATCGGACAGGTTCCGCAACGTGAACAAATGGTATCTGGAAACCACACGGGTATTCCAGTGATAATAAAGGACAACATAAAACAGAGCGCCTCGTATCCTGTCAGAAACAGATAAGGATAACGAGATTCTATACAAAGTGCCGGGATGAATCGGGTCCGGCGCAAAGACTGAAATGCCCCTGTGGCGAAACGGCAGACGCGCACGCTTCAGGTGCGTGTGACCGCAAGGTCGTGGAGGTTCAAATCCTCTCGGGGGCACAGAATGGGAAGATTCAGTCCGGCACTTTGTATGGAATACGGGGCGTATCCCGCATTGCGGGAAAATCGGAAAAAATAAAATTAAAATAACAAAAAAATAATAAACAATAAAAATATGATAAGAGTAACCGCGCCGAAGAGAACCTTCGCGCCACATAAAAGAGAGCATGGAGAAAATACGCAACATCAGCCGAGGGAGCATAAAACCCATGCGGAACAGCCGGAAAATTCCGGAGCCGTTCCGCTTCGCTTCGTTCCGGTAGGAGGAATGGAACAGATCGGACAGAACTGCTCGTTCTTCGAATATAAAGACGAAATCGTCGTCATCGACGTCGGCATCCAGTTTCCCGAAGAGGAAACCCCTGGAGTGGACTACATAATTCCGAACGTCACCTACCTTGAACCGAAAAAGAAGAACATAAAGGCCATCATCCTGACCCACGGCCACTACGACCACATCCACGCGCTTCCGTACCTCATAGAAAAACTCGGAAATCCGGTCATCTATACCGCCGCCCTCACCAAGGCGCTGGTGGAAAAAAGATTCCAGGAATTCCCGAATGTCCCGAAACCGAAAGTCATCGTCGTCAATGACGGGGACCGCGTAAGGATTTCAACCCACTTCACCGGAGATTTCTTCTCCATCGATCACACCATTCCGGATTCCATCGGAATGATTCTGGAGACCCCGGTCGGGAAAATGGCCACCTTCGGAGACTTCCGTCTTGAACGGGACGTCGACGGAAAGCCGGAAGGACTGGAAATATTCGAGAAGCTCGGCAAGGCCGGGATCCATACCCTTCTCCTGGACAGCACCAACGCCGATATCGAAGGCCAGTCTGTTCCGGAAAAGATCGTGGAAAAGAATCTTGAAATGCTTTTCAAGAACGCAAAGGGGCGCATCATCGTCGCCACTTTCGCCTCCCTGCTGACCCGCCTTGCGGAAATCATCAAGATAGCGGAAAAACTGGAAAAGAAAGTCGCCATCAACGGACGATCCATGAAGGACAACGTCGAGATCGCAAAAAACCTCGGCTACATGAAATTCAAAAAAGAGAATGTCATCGCCGTCGAGGAAGTCAACCGCCACAAGGACAATAAGATTCTTATCCTCTCAACCGGAGGACAGGGAGAGCCGAATGCCGGACTCACAAAAATCACCAACGGAGAACACAAAGTTCTCAGGCTGAAGAGGTCCGATACTGTCATCTTCTCATCTTCCGTCGTTCCGGGAAATGAACGCAGCGTCCAGGCTCTGCAGGACAACATCGCCCGCCAGGTGGACGAAGTTTATAATTCCAAACTTCTGGACATCCACTCCAGCGGACACTGCCTTAAAGACGATCTCCGCGTCGTCCTCAAGATGGTCAAACCGAAATTCGTGATTCCGATCCACGGCTACTACTTCAAGAGATCCGCAGCCGCGAAAGTCGCGCACGAAATCGGGATGCCGAAGGAAAACGCCATCCTTATGGATAACGGCCAGGTTGCGAACATCACAGCCGATTCGCTGACAGTCACCGAAGAAAGGATTCCGAGCAACTACGTCATGGTGGACGGACTCGGAGTCGGAGATGTCCAGGAAGTCGTTCTCCGCGACCGCCTGCTTCTCGCCGAAGAAGGCATGATCGTCATAATCGCCACCATCGACCGCCGGACCGGCCGGATGCTCAAAACTCCGGACATCATCTCCCGCGGATTCATCTATCTCAAGGAGAATAAACAGCTTCTTGACGATATCCGCATGAAATTAAAAAATGTATTGGGAAAAATCCCGCGCAATAACCAGCCGGAACCGGATTATGTGAAAGGCCTGATCCGCGACCAAATCGGACAACTCCTGTATAATAAGACTAAGAGAAGGCCGATGGTCCTTCCGGTGTTGATAGAATTGTAGTCGAAAGATACAAATACATGCCTAAACCGATTCTCATATCAGGAATCCAACCGACCGGCCGACTGCATCTCGGGAATTATTTGGGCGCCCTGAAAAACTTCGTGGAACTTCAGAATTCCGGAAAGTACCAATGCCTGTTTTTCATCGCGGATTACCACTCTTTGACGATTGATTTCGATCCAAAGAAAAAATCCGAAGAGGTCCTTGGCGTCGCCAAGGCCTATCTTGCCGCCGGAATTGACCCGAAAAAATCTTCCATATTCGTCCAATCGCATATTTCAGAATCCACTGAATTGGCTTGGATTCTGAATACCATAACTCCATTAGGGGATCTCCGAAGAATGACTCAGTTTAAAGATAAAATCATAAGTAATTTAAAAGATCACTTGAGTGATGCAATTAAAGGGTTTGAAGGAAAAGAAGAACGAAAAAAAGAAATAATTGAAGAACAGTCAAATGTTAAAAATTCAATAACCGAACTGCTTATTAGCGAAAAATATGGAAATGCAGGGTTATTAATTTATCCCATACTTATGTCTGCAGATATTCTTTTATATGACGCCGAATTCGTGCCTGTCGGAAATGACCAGCTCCAGCATTTGGAACTGGCCAGAACCATCGCCCGTAAATTCAATAATAGGTTCCCTGGCCGGGCAGGCGGTCAGACATTCATGGAGCCGAAAGAGTTGCTGACCAAAACTCCGCGGGTGATGAGTCTGAATGATCCGATGAGGAAGATGTCCAAATCGCAGCCCGAAGGATGCCTTTTCCTGGACGACTCTCCGCAGGATATAGAATCCAAAATAAAACGCGCAGTCACCGACTCCGGATCTGAAGTCAGATTCGACCTGCAAAACAAAACTGGAGTCTCCAATCTGCTTCTGATTTACGAAGCCCTGACAGGAGAATCCATAACCGATCTTGAAAAGAAATATGCCGGCAAAGGATACGGACAATTCAAAGCTGGTCTGGCGAAAGCCGCTGTTGAAGCGCTGGCGCCGTTTCGGGAATCAAAAATTTCTGATAAGAAATTGAAATCAATGCTGGCAGCCGGAGACAAGAAAGCGAAAAGGCTCGCCTCCGCCAAAATGAAAGAGGTCAGGAAAAAACTCGGATTGCTTTAAATAAAAAATCAGTCGCCATCGGTGACTGATTTTTTATTTACCGGCATCTTCGAAGAATCTGTCATTATCTTCTGCCGGACTCTCGGTGAACTCGACAACCACGCCAACATCGGCGAACTCCAATCCTTTCCCGACTGTCCTGTACCATTCATCCCTGGCCTTCGGAGTCCGAAAAGTCTCCAGAATCGTCGGATTCTCCGGGTTCGGATAACGGATCTGGGCCACATATTTAAGAGGGCGGATCATCTCGCCCATCCCCTCCCTTTTCATCAGTCTTTCAAATTCTTCCATTATTATGAATTACACATCCAATTCAGATGGTCCGAAATCCATCTTTATTTTTGCGCCCTCGGCCTCTTCAATGCCCTTTCCGACATTTTCGTACCATTCATCATATTCCTTTTTCGTATCGAATTCTTCTATGACAATAGGGTCGCCGTATGGATCGACAAACCTCGCGATATAGACTTCCCTTGCGCCCTCGATCAGCTTACCCAACCCTTCCCGCTTCATCAGTTTTTCAAATTTTTCCATAAATTATTTATCTTTTGGAAGATAATCCAATTTCAATTCTCCTCCCTCTTCAATTATCATCCGACCCAAGGAATAATACCGATCCCTGGCCTCATCAGCCGTATCGAAATCCTCAAGAACCTCGAAGTCCGGATCATCCTTATCCCGGCCGCTGATAGAAAAAACGTATCCCTCCTTGCCGAGCTGTCCGCCCATCAGGTTCTTATGCATCAGATCTTCAAATTTTCCACGAACAAGCTCCTTGGCCTTTTCCACCTCGCCAGCGGCCGCCATCTCCTTATATTTCTTCTCTATTGATTCCATAAAATCAGATTTTTCTGACCGCAACCCAGAGCGGCTGACCCTCCAGTTTAGTATCCAATTCCACATCGAATTTGGCCATTTTCTTAAGTTCAACCGCCTTGGCTCCCACATCCTTCTTCAGACGCGCCATATGCGTATTTAGGGCGTTTTCCAGCTCTTTTGGACCATCTATCATGAGCTCAATGGTGTCAGAAGGCACATAGCCGGCATCGTGACGAAGACCCTGCACCATGCGAACCACTTCGCGAAGAAAACCTTCCTCCTTCAATTCCGGAGTGATCACCAGATCAAAAGCCAATTCTTCCTGCAGGCCATGATTCCATCTGATTTCCTTAACATTCACTTCATCGCGGAGAATAGCCAATAATTCCTCATCGCGGACATCAAGAGTTTTTGATTTTATTTCCAGAGACCGCAAAGGCTGGCGGACTTTGACTCCTTTCTCGGCGCGGATAGCCAGAGCCAGACTGGACAATCTCCTTACCTCCTCCATTTTTTCCAAGAGTGAAAAATCAACCGCTTTCTTGTCCGCCTCCGGCCAGTCCTCAAGATGCACTGATTCCTTTTCCGCAGAAATGGAAAGATAAAGCGCATCGGCGAAAAACGGCGTGAATGGCGCCATCAACCGGCTCAACTCGGAAAGACAGAGACGGAGCGTAGAAGAAGCGGACGCATAATCGCCCATATCCTCCGGCCTCTGCAGGCGCGAGCGGGAACGGCGGATGTACCAACGGGAAAGATCATCGGCAAAAGATTCCAGTGATTTCCCCGCTGATCCGACATCGTATTTCTCCAGACCCTCGGTCGCCTGCTCCATCGTCTGATTCAGGCGCGCCAGAATCCAGCGGTCCAGAACATTCTTACTTTCAGTTTCCAGATCTGAATTCTTAACTTTTTGCCCGTAAGTCTCCAAAAATACATATGAGTTATAGATTATCATTATGAATTTCCGGAGCATTTTTCCGAGATCAAGCTCATCAAATTTCTTGGATTCGCTCGGCGGATTGATCGTATAGAAATACCAGCGGACTACATCAGATCCGTATTTCTGGATCATGTCCCACGGACTGACGACATTACCCTTGGATTTCGACATCTTCTGTCCGTTCTTATCAAGCACGAGTCCGAGAGTTATGACATTTTTATAGGGATTTCCCAAACCGAGCGCAGTCGCAACGGCAAGAAGCGTATAGAACCAGCCGCGGGTCTGATCGATTCCCTCGCTGATGTAATCAGCCGGAAAATCAATGGCCTTTTCCATGGATTTGATATCCAGCGGATCCTTAGGATCGGCCGAAAACGGATAGTGGAACTGCGCAAACGGCATGGCTCCGGAATCAAACCAGACATCAGCAACCTCCTTCACCCGGGTCATTTTCCCTTCGCACTTTGAACATTTTAGATGCAGATCATCAACATACGGACGGTGAAGATCCAGCTCGCAATTCATATTGTACGGCCAGTTATGCAGCTCAACCTTGCGCGGCTTGCCGTCGGTTTCTATATAATCGAGCTTCAGGATCTCCTCATTGGACATTCCTTTCATGGCACCCTCCAAAAGCCAGAGCGGATCTCCATGACTGACTATCAGGATATTTTTTCCGGAATATTCGGAATTGATTTCCAAAAGCGCGCTAAACATCCTTTTCTTCACGTCATCGAGATTTTCCCCGCCTGCCGGAGACTTAGTGAAACGCTCAAGCTGATTTCCAAAAAATCCGTGATATTCGGAAATGGTTTTCCAGTTGAAAATACCGGTATTCAATTCAACCAGGCGCTTATCAAAAATGAGCTTGGACTTGGTATGCTTGGCGACCGCTTTCGCCGTCTGCCTGGTGCGATGATAAGGCGAAGCGATGATCAGATCCAGCTTCTTTTTTCCGAACATCTTTTTGATGCTCTTCCCGGCCTCGTCAGCCTGTGCCATCCCTTTTTTGGTCAGTTTGGAAACATGGTTGCCGCGCTCCGGACCGGAAGCGACAAGGTTCCGGATATTATGTTCGGATTCCCCGTGGCGCAGAAAATAAAAATTATTTTCCGAAAAACGATTGTCATCCAAGTCCTTAAGGCTGCCGACGACCTTAGTCTTCTCGCAATCCTCGCATCGCCAGATCGGAAGCGGAGTCCCCCAATAACGGTCGCGGGAGATGGCCCAGTCTTTTATCTCGCGGAGCCATTCGCCGAACCTCCCCTCTTTTATATGATCCGGAACCCAATTTATCGCCTCATTATTTTTCAAAAGCCGGTCCCGAAGGCCGCTCATCTCTATGAACCAGGAAAATCGGGAGAAATAAAGGATCGGAGTTCCGCACCTCCAGCAGAAAGGATAATCGTGTTCGATTTCTCCGGACTTGAGAAGTATCTTCTTATCCGCCAGATGCGCGATGATGTCCTTATCCGCCTGCTTGGCGAATCTTCCGGCGCCCGGAAGGCCCTTCTGGACGATACCGCGGTTATCAATAGTGATCGGAATCTGTCCAACGAGTTCTTTCTGATATTTTTTTATGAGCTGCATATCATCCTCACCGAAAGCCGGGGCGATATGGACCATACCGGTTCCGTCTTCAGTGGAAACGAAATCCGCTCCGTATGTCCGGAAAAATTTCCTGTTCTTAAGCCACGGGCCTTTGACCTTGAACAGAGGCTCATATTCCCAGCCGATCATTTTCTGACCGGATATTTTTTCAACAACTTCCGCTCCGTCAACCGGAGGCGGATTGAATGACCAGACCAGGTCCTTTCCGATCCTATATTTCGTATAAGTAAGCGAGGGATTCACTGCGACGGCCACGTTAGAAGGCAATGTCCATGGAGTGGTGGTCCAGATTAGAAGATATTCCGGAGTTTTAAGTTTTTTATTCCTGATTCTGAATTTTACGAAAACCGAAGGGTCTTTAGTTTTTTTGTAAGCTCCCGGCTGGCCAAGCTCGGCCTGCGATAGCGGGGTCTGGCAACGAGAACAATATGGAACAATTTTAAAAGACTCCGACAAAAGGCCCCTATCAGATATCTGCCGCATCACCCACCATAGACTTTCTATATAATCCGGTTTATAGGTGACATAAGGATTCTTCATGTCCAGCCAGAATCCGATGCGATCAGTCAACTTTTCCCACTCTTCCTGATATTTCCAGACGGAAGACTTCGCCTTTTCATTGAATTCCGCGATTCCGAATTTTTCGATTTCCTGCTTATTTTTGAGTCCGAGCTCTTTTTCAACTTCGATTTCCACTGGCAACCCTTGCGTATCCCAACCAGCCTTGCGGTTGACCAGATAACCCTGCATCGTCTTGAAGCGAGGAATGACATCCTTGAAAGCCCGGCCGAGGACGTGATGAATTCCCGGGCGGCCGTTGGCTGTCGGCGGACCCTCAAAAAAACGGAACGGCTTCGCATTTGCGCGGAGTTTCAATGATTTGTCGAATATGCGGTTTTCCTTCCAAAATTGCAGGACTTTCTCCTCGATTTCCGGCAATTTGAATTCTTTGAGGCCCTTAAGCATATGAATGTATTTTAAGCCAAAAAACCGCCGGATTCAAATAAAAAAGCGACCAAATGGTCGCTACAATAATTCAACCGGAAGATCTTTCCGTCCGGATCCCCGAGCCTCAAGAACGGACGGCTCGCGCAATAATCTGTACAATCGGAACTTCTTCCTTTCGGCCAGGTGCTGGCGCTTGATTTCCGATATCGCATCCAGAAGATCATGAGTGGAATATTCCGAACCGGTCAGATCGATCGGTCGGACGCCCCGGAATCCGGGGTTCTCCTTCATCATCCAACTGCGGACGCGTCCTTCGGACCAGAACTTCAGAAGCTCGTTCAGAACCCCGACCAGACGCCCCTGTCTGTTGCGTCCCAGATCCCCCAGTTCCGGAATCTGCTGATTCTCCAATTTCATCGCAAGTCCTAGAGCGACGTCTCTCATCTTCACCTCGCATCCGATCTTTAATGAACCGCTAATGATTAAAACAGAAAAATATATCCAAGTCAACAAAAAACCGCCGAAGCGGTTAACTTAAAATATCTCTGATCTTTCCGAAAGTCTCACGGCACATCAGCAGAGTGTATAAAGCCAATATCGCGGAACTCAGATAGGCCAATAAATTTTTGGCTGGCAAAATAGAAAAGGCGCAAGCGCCCAAAATGAAAGCTGCCACCAACGGCCCGGCAGTCACCCTCCATACCAGTATGATTTTCCCCGGACTCTTTTCGACGACTATCTCTTTTGCCATGCCCTCATGATCTTCAAAACTAACGATGCTGCCTTCCACCAAAACCAACTTATGCATATTCTCCCTTCGATATCCCCGCAGGTTTCTTCCCAAAAGAACGTGATTTCCATTTCCGGCTTTTATGTACCCGAATTGCTCGGATGAATTTTCAGAAAGGTACACGACTTCTCCGGTCATCCGCATTAATCTACTCCTCAATTTCAATGAACTTATAAGAAAATACTAACTGGCCACACTTGAGAAGTCAATAAAATATCCGAAATAATCCTAATATAATAAAGATGACGATTCAGCGAGGCCGGGTCATCACATTTTCTTAGGTTTGCTGATACCGAGAATGTCGAAAAGATTTTCCAGTGTTATTTTGACCGCGGAAACCAAAGCCAGCCTGGATTGCTCGAGATTCCTGTCCACCCCGACAACCCGCTCTTTTTCATAGAAATTATGCAGCGCCCGGGCGACATCTCCGGCGTATTTGGTCAGATGATGGACCTGGTAATCTTCCGCAGTCTGCGCGATCAGATCCGGGAATTTCATCAGTTCTAACATCAGCCTCGTTTCCGAATCTGAAGTAAGGAGCCCAAGATTAACTTTAGAATTTAGACTTTTACCTGCCCGGCCAGGGACTTTGGACTTCAGTAAGATGTTCGAACATCTTACGAGCGCGTACTGCGCGTAAAAAACCGGATTTTTATTGGATTTCTCCTTGGCGAGATCCATATCAAAATCCATATGCGTATCCAAAGAATGCATGAGGAAGAAAAATCTGGCCGCATCGGCTCCGACTTCCTCCAGAAGATCGTCCATGGTTATGAACTCGCCTTTTCGTTTGGACATGCGCACTTCCTTTCCGCCGCTGACCAGTCGGACGAGCTGGGTGATAAGGATTTTCAATCTGTCTCCCGGCAGACCGAGCGCTTCAACGCCTTTTTTCATCCTCTGCGCATAGCCATGGTGATCCGCGCCCCAAATATCTATCGCGAGATCAAATTTCCTTTTTATCAATTTATCGTAATGATAAGCGAGATCCGCGAGAAAATAAGTCGGCATGCCATCTGACTTTACCAGCACGCCCTCACCGAGCCAGGTCGCATTATCTTTTTCCTCGACAGCTCCCTTCTTCTTCAAAAATTCCAGAACCTTCTTAAGCTCTCCTTTTTTATGGAGATTCGCATCTTCGGAAAACCACTTATCGTGCCTTATCCCGGCTTTCTTAAGCGATCCTTTAATATCTCTCAACAACTGGCGGGCGGCACGCTGACCGAGCTTCAGCGGGTCTTCTTCACGCAATCGTCCGGCACCCAAAAGATTAGCCAAAGTATCTACATAAGACCCCATATATAAAACCGCCTTATCCGCCATAGGGTGCTTCGCCAAAATTTCTTTTACCTTCTCCGGAGCAGTCTTGTTCAAAATGGAAAGTCCCAACAGCATAACCTGATTACCGGCATCATTCACATAATATTCCCGCGTCACCTTATAACCGGCCTTTTCCAGGACATTCGCCAGCGCATTCCCGTAAAATCCCCCGCGCCCGTTGGCCATCGTCAGCGGACCGGTCGGATTCGCGGAAACATATTCTAAATTGACTTTCGACTTTCGACTTTCGACTTTCGACTTCCCGTATCTGTTTTTCTTTTTAAGAATATCTTTTACCACGTCTTGCAACGCTTCCGGCGCAATCCAGAAATTGATGAATCCCGGCTGAACAGCTTCAACTCTCGAAAACTTCTGACTTTCATCTTTCAACTTTTGACTTAAGTCCTTCGCTATCTCAAACGGAGTTTTTTTCACTATCGGCGCAAGCTTAAAAGCCGCGTTCGTGGAATAATGCCCGAACTCCGGTTTATCCGAAGCGCTGACCTCCACTTCGATTTCCGCTGAAGCGGTCTGCTTTATCAGATTTTTAATCTCCTGAATCATTGATTAAATGATATCATTTATTGACAAAAATTATAATCAGAAATACATTGTTATCGGAACCAAAAAGGAGAAGAAGATGAGGATGCCGGCGCTGATGATGTCCGGAATTCTTACCCTGTCCGCATCGGGATGCTTCTATTCTTACAACCGCCAGACACTCACATATAATTCCAAAGTGAAGGATGTAAAAATTTCAGGAGATTCCTGCACTCTTACTGTCGATCCGCCGGCCCTAGGAAGAGGGGTTGTCACCGGAATAAAAGCCGGGCAGTGCGAAAAACTCTCCAAAGGAGACGATGTCACAATCAGGGAGACAACGCTGAACGGGCGCCAATCGGCCATCGCGCTTAAAGGAATACATCTAAATCTGCCTTAACAGGCGGATTTTTTATAATTGAAAATATTCATAACATGATTTAAGCTGACAGCAGAATCGGAAATAAGGTTAAAAATGAGAAAAGGCTTCCTGGCCTTCTTTCTATTGATCCCCTCCTACGGCTGCCGGACTCTGCCAAATCTGGATCCCGATAAAGTCTATACCGACACCGCCACCATAATGCGACGGATGGGAGATGCCAGCTGCTGGATGATGATCGATACCGACCACTACGGAATCATGAACACAGAAATGATGGATTTCGATGAATGTCGAAAATGGCGACCGCAACAAAGGGTGATAATCGAAGTCCATGACGCCAATTGGGCCCGTATAATCAGACACGCCGCTCCTTGAGCGGCTTTTTATTGGAAAATAAAAAAGGGGTTATCCCCCTTCATGAAAAAGATCTTTCTGATATACCCTGCTCCACTCTTCATCAACCCGCTTTTTAAGAATTTCATATCTTTCGCGGGTCGGCTTATAGGCAAGAAGGCTTTCACGGGTGATAGGAACCTCTTCCCGCGTCTGACCATCCGACTTGGTCGGTTTTCCATCGGGAACTGAATCCCTGTCATTCCCTTTGAATTGGCCGGCGGTCAGATCAACCTCTGCGCCGTTCGGAAGCCGGTTCCAATAATGACTCTGCATCTGCTCATATCCTTTTACCTCAAAAAGTGAGGCGCGCAGAAATTCACCTTTGAAATTTTCCTGAACCAGGATCGCCACGACAGCGCAGTGGCCGTAAAGCGGATTTTCCGGACTCCAGTTCTTCGGATCGGCACTCGTTTCCGCAGAGCAGACAGCGACGATGCAGCCGAGATATTCCTTCAGAGCTATCTCCTGCTCCGCGACATCCGGATCGCTCAGATCTCCCTTATGCCAGATTTCCATATACCCTCCTCGCATGAGCTACGGATAATATATTGATAAAATCCATCATCGTCAATATGGCGCTTATGAATTATAATCAGAGCATGGCGACATTATCTGAAAACAGGAAAGCGCGGTTCGATTATGAGATCCTGGAAACTTTCGAGGCCGGAATCTCCTTGACCGGACCGGAAGTGAAGTCCGTCCGCAAGGGCGGCGCCCAGCTGACCGGATCTTTCGTAATCATGAAACCAAAAGGCGCGGAACTCCTGAATTCTCATATCCCGCCTTATCAGCCGAACAATACGCCCCCCGGCTACAAACCTGACCGCTCCCGACAACTGCTCTTGAACAAAAAGGAAATAAGCTACCTCCTGGGAAAAGCCAAGGAAGGAGGATTGACCATGGTGCCTTTATCGATATATGATAAGGGCCGCAGGCTGAAGCTCGCCATCGGACTCGCCCGCCATAAGAAAGCGCGGGACAAGCGCGAAACCATAAAGCGCCGGGAGACCGATAGGGAGATAAGGAGAGTCAAAAGTGAAAAGTTCTAAGTCGAAAGTCGTAAATTGAAAATCAAATACAAGGGGATGCCGGGCTTTGACGGGAATTTTTCCTGATTCAATGCGCGCCGAGATTCCACACCTCGCTAAACTGGGAAAATGAATAAGTGCAAACTTATCCAACAGAATGCCGGCTTTTGCTCTCGCAGCATAACCGGTTTGTTCCGCCGCTATATGCGCGGAACCATCGAACAGCCCGCGCCTGACGGGCTGAAACTCGGTGTTATAACTCGGGCTCTGTCATGAAAGCAGCCTACTACTCATGACGAAATCACTGGCAATGGGAATGATGCGTTTTGCTTGATCCATAGCTCATTCCCACCAATAAAGACCAAGCTACGCGCGTAGATTTGGTTCAGGTAAATTTTCGGATGTGGGTTCGACTCCCACCATCTCCACAACTATACTGATATTGGAACACTCCATTTGCAGAGGCTTTGTTTTTGCATATGTACACAAAGGGGTGCTTTAAATACGCTGAAATAATCTTTTTGTCTTTAATAATGACTTTTTCAAAAAATGTTTGTGCCAGTAATGTCTGGTTTTCATAAGAAGACTCTTTATATGTTTTATAGCAATCTCGTACTAACCCAATGGCAGTCTCAATCTGACCCACGGTCTTACTGATTTTTCCTTCAACTCTGGCTAGTTCAGCTTTCAACTGGGATTCCTTGAGTCCTAGTTCATCTTTGAATTTCTTGTAAGCGTCGCTATCGATATTCTCATCTACATATTTTTCTAAAAGGGACTTTTTCCGGTTTTCGATGTTTTCAATCTGGGAAAGAATGGATTTTTTCAATTCTTCATTAGAATTCGAATCCTTTGAAATCACTAGTCGTATCTTTTCCTTCAATCGATTTGCGACTGATTCCGATATTTGGATTATCTTAATTAAATCCTTTAGCTGGTTCTCTCCATCAGAAACGGATAATACCGATTGTCCGCACGCGACTCTTTTCGTATGTTGCATCTTCTGGCAACCATAGTGCCCGTATTTTTTCCCAAACCTATTCGTATGATACGCACCAGTTATCCTGCTGTTACACTCACCGCACCATGAAATGCCCCTTAAAAGGAACAGGTGCTTTCTTTTCTTATTCGCCCCGTAGTTCCTGACTTTCAAAATAGTCTGGATTTTGTAGAAAGTTTCCTCGTCAACTAATTTCTCGTGCTGACCATTTGGGTTTTCAACCCCTCCCCAATCAACATGCCCTATATAGATTGGATTCTTCAATATTCGCTCCAGACTACTTACCTGAAACGGTCTCCTGTTCCTCGCCGGGATTCCTCGCTCGTTCAACTCATGAGCTAGACCACCAAGAGAATACCTTCCGGTGGAATATTTGCTGAATATTTCTTTGACCCAAGTTGATTCTATCGGATTAGTTTCCATCCAGCGCCTATCTTTTGCCCCCGTCATATACTCTCGCTTATTGCAATATCCGAATGGCGCAAGTCCGGGATAAAGTCCACGTTCTGCCTTATGACGCATACCGTTTTTTATTTTCACACCATCTTGCCTCGAACGGAATTCGGCGAATCCCGCAAGCATCCATTCCTGTATAAAGTCTGCCGGAGTTTCTCCGCTTCCAAACGGCTCCGTAACAGATATCACAGTCTTTCCATGCTTTTTCAGCTCATCTTTATAAATAAAGTACTCTTTTCCGTTCCTGAAAATCCTGGAAATATCATATACCAATACAGCTTTTACGCTCGGGTCGGATTTTAACCTTTCCGTCATGACCTTGAATGCGTTCCTTTTGCCGGTTCGGCCGCTTTCCCCCGCATCGACATAAAAATCCGAATTCTCATCAAGAGTATATTCGCTATGTTCAGCGAACTTTAAACACGCCTCGCGTTGGGCTGGAATTGAATTTTCATTCCGCGCCTGCTGGTCAGTTGAAACCCTTAAATATACGAGGACATGCATAATTTTATTCTTTGCCAGAAATCCCATCGGGTTTTTCCGGATTCATATCTTGGGCAATCAAAACAAACACCCTGGCGATTTCTTCGAGTATGGCATCCTCTGTTTTCGAGTTCGTTTCGGATAATTTTTCCCACATATGCCTTCGGTCGTACTGTTTTGAAAAATCCACAGATAATCGGGGGCAACAGACCAGGGCAATATGTTTTAAAATAGACCATGTTTGAATAAATTGTTTTTATGGTCTTACTAATCCATATTCTCCGTTCTCTGTAAATGTGATGCCCCCGACTAATCACTTCCTAAAATACTAATAGCGTATAGACTAGGAAGTGATTGGAGTTTCTGAGCCGACCTTTTCCCCGTCCTTATCGACAATAGACATATAAGAATATGCATTCCCTTGCCCAACAACTTTTTCCCGCCTTAACTCATAATTTTCAATCAGCTCCTTCAATGCCTCATCGATGTTCGACTTGCCGATGCCGGAGTTTTTTAATTTTTCCTTAATTTCTGTGGCAGAAAGACCAGTCTCATGCCTCAGAAGCGATTGAATTAAGTTTTTTGCTTCGTCTTTTTTAAGCTTTTTGGGATCGCATTCGCCTTCATACCTGATTATGGTCTTGCCGCCTTCGTCCAACCTTTTTATTTGAAAAGGTTTTAATTTTTCAGCATTACGATTTTTCGTCTGGGATATGACGAGAAATTCCCCATCTTCTTCTACGGCAAGGGCCGATTCAATGTCCGCAACAATTCCGGAAGACCCCCGAATTCCTTCAAGAAGATTTTTCCTGCCTAAAAATGATTGCTTCCGATGGTGATGGGCGAATAAAATGGAAATATTCTTTATTTTGAATTCTTTAAACTGGTCAAAGAATTTCCGCATTGCCTTTGCGTCATTTTCATCAAAACTATGGGTACCAATAAGCGGGTCAATAATTAGAAGCCCTATATTGTTACTCTCGATGACTTTTTGGATACATTGTATGTCATCTTTGGAATCAAGGCGCAAATTGGTAAGCGACAAAAAGAAAATCTTAGAATGAAGGTCTTCCACATTGGGCAACTGCTTCCATCTGCGTTGCAATTCTTGGAAACCCATGTCTTCATCGAGAATTAACACATTGGTCTGGGCAACGGGGAATTTACCCAAAAATGGGACTCCCAATGCTACACATCTTGCCAATTCCGCAAGAATCCAACTTTTTCCCACCCCAGCAACACCAGAAAAAATACCCTTGCCTGCTATCGGCAACATAGACTCTATCCGCCACATTATTTTGGGAAATTCTATTCCCATTAATTCCCCAAGAGATTTCAAATCCGCTTCTCTCCTATCGACAACTTCATGCCTTTTGTCCCGCTCTCGGTAAGCAATAGAATCAAAAACAGCTCTCAATTCTGGAATCGCCAATGGAGGCATATTCCTTTTTTCATTCCACAGCTTTAAGAATTCCCAGCCGAAAATTTCCCAGTCGTCTAGCGGAAGATATGAAAGAAGTTTGCCGATTAAAGAAGTTGCCGATTCATTTCTTTGCCCCTCTTCAACACCGCCAACAATCTCTTTCCAATTTTTCTCAACATGATTATTTGATTTTATTTCTTCATTAAGCCAATTGGGAATGTCTGCAATTTTGTCCCTATCCAAAGAACAGCCATCTGACCATCCATATCGATTCCCGGAAAGATGTGTGGAAGGCGGTACCAAAATATAGCCACCCTCAGCCCGCATATCAATTTTTTCTCTAATTTTCTTTACAGAATTTTTTATAATTAAATCTTTTGGACACTTAAAATAATAGTGCAAACCGCCACCGCCACTTTTAACTGTTACGGTTACGGGTAATTCTAGCCCAGACAAATCAGCACCTTTTTCTGTATCCAAAACAATGATTCCAGATATTGAACCAGTAATAATGGCGATTCCGGTTACGCCCGGCATAGAAAACCATTTCTTAACCTCTTCCATAGAGGGTAATTTACGCTGATACTCCGCCCACTCAACAACTGATTTTTTACCCGCGACTGGTATAACCGAAAATCCGAGAGATAAATAATTAAGTGCCGCCTCTAATAAATTGTTTTGTTCATTCATAGTTTTATATAATTGTTAATAATCTTAGGGTTGACTGTTTTTTTAATCATCGACCCGCTGGCCAAACAAAAAAGCCAAAGCGTTATGCTCTGACTTTATATCTTAGTACTCTTAAGATTCCGTAAGATTATCTTAAGGAGATTTAATATATTTTGGGTTAATTTTTACTGACTGCGTTGTGGTTATAAAAAAATCTTTTATACCAGTAGCCAAGGCGACATTTTTATCTATTTGGTAAACGATATTATAAAGATTTTTCCAATTATAAGATTTTGATTCGCGATCAATTTCTTCTTCTATTTCAGAAAATTGCCAATCTTTCTCCCTATCTTTAAAAATAATCCTTAAAACTTCATATTGCCTAGTGTGTTTTGTAATCTTTATTTTTTGGTCGCCAATATAAAGAATACTGATACCAAAATCAAATTTTGTTTCTTTAAAACTTGATGGGGTTCTTTCTATTGTGCCAGCCAAACTCAGCTTATTTTCTAATTCTTTCTTGGCAATCTTAAGAAAGTTTTTATATTCGTTCTCAAATTGTTCTGCTAATTGATTTAATTCGGCACGCCTTTTAGTCCATAAATCTTTCTTTTGTTTATCATTGCTATGTTCAAATTCTGGATACAGATGAAAGTATTGGCTATCATTGTCCTTCCTAAAAAAATGTTGCGATAAAAAACCTAAAAGTGTTAGAAAGCGTTTATTAAAAAGTTTCCAAACATCATTAAGTTCGCTATTCGAAAATTCGGACAATATTTCCCGTGAATAATTTTTATATTCATCAAATTTATAAAGCCAATCACTTGGGTAATAACCTTCGTATAAAAAGATATTAACTAATTTATCCACCATTTCTTCTGGGAATAATTTAAGAAATCTTTTAAATCTTTCTTGATCATTCTGGAGCCATTTATTTTCTGATGCCATAGTAATTTAATATCACTGTAAATCTTACATTTTTATCAAATATTTTTCAACTTATCAGTTGGACAAAAAGATTTTCGGGCGTCATTATAAAGATACAACTTAATATTTAACAGCCTAAACCGTAGCTATTAGCTATGGCATGGCACCAAAACAGTTCAACCCAGAAAGCTCCTAGTCAGAGCTCAGGTTGAACTGTCATATCTCGAAAGGGATATGGGTGTCGCAAGACATCGCTGGCTGGGAGCTTTTTGTTCCCCGTCAGCACTTTTAAAATTTTATATGCAAATGGAAAAAGTAATTAATCGTGGGGGCAGAATTTATGCGGGAGTAGCCGGCGAATATTATGTAACCGCCGAACTATCTCGGCGCGGAGCGATTGCAACCATTACTTCAAAAAACACCCCGGACTTCGACGTAATAGGCTCAAATAAAGATGGTTCAAAAATAGTTACACTACAAGTAAAGGCGGGCAGAGCAGATACGGGCGGTTTCATAGTGGGAAGCAGCGAAATGCCAGAATACCCATCAAATTCTTTTTATGTATTTGTGCTCATGAAAGAATCTAATCCACCGGAATATTGGGTTATTCCCCAAAATATTGTTGCTAACATAGCAGAAACTAATTACCAGAATTGGATTAAGGGTAGGCCAGAAAAAAGCAAAAAGGCTCCGAGAAAATTTGAATGGCGGTACTTAAAGTCGGATAAATTTAAAGAAAAATATTTTAATAACTGGAATCAGCTTGGAATATTTTAAATCGAAAAGACACTTGAACTAACCCAGAAATGAAGGATTACTGCGCCAAATTAACCTTTTTACTGGAAATGGATAAAATACCCATACCAAGCGACTAAAGTTCATCTATCAGCATCTAGAGCTGAAGAATAATGGGTCTAGTTATCAATTAAATGCTTATTTGCGGTATTTTCTCCAGCTTGTGCTTCTTTATCGCCATTATTAAAATGCCTCAAATTAGCCAAAAGTGGAATTGGCCTCCCTTTTGAAGTTACGTCAATACTCTTTTCAGGCCTTCCAATTAGATGTTCCAATGCCTTAAATGCCGCATTAACGTCCCCGCTTTTTATCGAAGATTCTATTGTTTCTAAAAGTAACGGCAATCTTTCACCAAGATATTCTGTTGCTTTGGATTTTAATTCTTCGCGCATCAGAGTCTTTTTGGCTTTGCCGTGTTTGCCGATATTGGGCGATTGCCATGCTTTCTCTAGTGCTTTTATTGGTTCAGGGTTAGGCATAATGAAAACAAATGAAAACTTAATTCCTTGATTTCAATATACCATCGGAAATTTTAATAGTATACGGATTAACAAATAGAGCATTGGCCACTAATTCACTAACTTGCTTATGAAGTAAAAAATCCGTATCATCTATTAAAAGACTTAAATATGAAAATCATAAATACATATTCATTTAAAGGTGGGGAGGAATTTCTAAAAAGAAAACATCCTGAAGAATTACTGGAGGTCATAAGAGCTATTAAAAACCTTGAAGCGACTGCCTGCCTCACTAAAGAGAGTGCCGAAAAAACAATGAAAGGTGCTTTGCTTTTCTCGCCTCGTGATATGAACCATCATTTGAAAACTACCCTGCATAAGAAAAATTGGACTGCAAAAGTAAATGATAAGAAAAAAGAATATGCTGAACCGCGCCATGCTTTTGGTGGTGGTCGTTTTCGTGAGATGGATGGAATAAAAAATAAAGTTGGACTTGAAATCCAATTTGGGAAATACGCATTCATGGGTTATGACATATTTTCTAAAATGATCATTTTCAAAAATCTCGGATATATTGAGTGTGGTATTGAGGTTGTCCCGTCGGAAGAGTTAGTAAAACAAATGTCCACCGGCGTTTCTTCTTTCGATCAACTCCTTGTTGATTTCAACAATAGAGGCGAGAGCAACATTGATATTCCTGTTTTTGTAATCGGAATCGGGCTAACGGATCAAGAAAAAGAAAAAGCTCAAAAGCTCAAAAACCTTTTTAGGAACAATAAAAAGAAGGCGCTCACTTCAATCAAGTTGCGGAAATATTACGGATCAAAACCCGGACCTAAGTAGACCTTCCCTTGCTTTCTTAAATTCTTCTGGTAATTCTGCGAGTTTTACCTTCGTTGTCGGATGATAAACAGGTGTGCCCATCATTCTACGCTTTAACGTACCAACTGTAGCGGATTTAATGCGCTCTTCAGCAATATCCAAATACTCCCTCATAATATCTGATCCGTATCCTTTGCGATTATGGATTACTGCGGCGCAAATCGCACTCCCTACGCCAAGATAAGGATCGAGTACGATATCGCCTTGATTTGTCATCGATAAAACAAGGCGCTCAATAAGTTCGATTGGAAATTGACACGGATGATCTGTTTTTTCAGGATGATTATTTTTAACATTCGGAATATCCCAAACATCCTCTGGGTTCTTGCCCAATGGATTTCCAGATAACATCCCGTAATTTTCATTCTTCTTAAAATTCTTTTTACCGGGATATTTTTGAGGCACGCGAACTGGATCAAGGTTAAATGTATAATTATCGCTCTTAGTAAACCAAACTATGGTTTCATGTCGTCCCGAAAATCTCTTTGTACAATGGAGACCATGACCAAAGCGCCAAATAATGCGATTCCTGAGCTTAAGGCCAAATTTTTTACCAATTTGGTAAATCAAAGCATCTAGTGGAAAAACTTCTCCATCTTTTGCGATATGGTTCCCGACCTGCCAACAAATACTTCCGTCATCAGCTAATATACGCACTGCTTCTTTAAATGTTTTCTCTTGTTCGGCAAGATAGATATCTAAGCTCGTACGTTTCTCATATTCTTTCCCAATATTATAAGGGGGCGATGTAACAACCAATTTTACAGAAGCATCCGGTAGCGAACGCATTAGGTCCAAGCGATCGCCTTCAAATAGGACGACGTCTGCATTTGGTTGATATTTCTTAGTAATTTTAATCATACATAAAATATACCATAAAGCAGGGTGGGAATCAGGTGGGACTCCAAGTTAGTAGGGAGTTGCACTACTGCCGATCGTTTGCTATACTACCTAAAAGGTCAATTTAAAAAATATTTTTTAAAATATGAAAAAAATAGGCGAAAAATTAGAAGAATTTAGACGGCGAGCATTTAAAGACATGGGACTCAGAAGAGTTGCGAATGAAATAGGAGTCGATTATTCCTATCTCTTCAATGTAGAGAAGGGCGAGCATAAACCATCCGATGAGTTCCTGGCTAAGTTATCGGATGCTTACAAGCTCTCACCCGAAGAAAAAGCTGATCTGTTTTTTCAATCACATATGACGCCTCAGTACCGCGAGGTTATAGAAAATAAAAAGGTTGATATGGAAAAGATTTTAGCTTTTTATCGTAAAAATAAAAAATGATGGATACAAATTTTTACTTATCAGACGCTGACATTGAAAAGCAGGCTAATACTGACCTGCTAAATTATGAATTAAAAATTAAAAGGGAGGCTACCCTGCCGATATACCCCGAGGAAATTGCTGAAAATCTCTGGCAAGTGAAAATCGAGTACAAAGATCACGTCTTCGATAAAGATGGTAACGAAGTATTAGGATTATTCGACCCCAAAAAGAAAACTTTGGTAATAAGCAATTCGCAAAATGAAATTACAGGGAGATTGTCATTTACCGCAGCCCACGAACTCGGCCATGTTTCATTGCATAGATTCTTACATGAAGAAAAAGAGGTTGAGTTAATTTATGATATAAAAAATCTCAACTTCTTGGAAATACAAGCGGATAAATATGCGGGATGCATCCTAATGCCAAAAAGACTCGTTGAGAATAAGCTCTCTACGATGGGCCTGAAAAAATCAGAAAAGGTCAATTTAAAAGTTCACGGCAAAAAACTTGCTAATCTCTTCGGAGTGTCCATTCAAGCATTAGAAATACGATTAGCCAATTTAGGATTTAGCATGACCGGGAGATTATACGATAAAAAGTCGAATAAAATTACAGAGAGAATACTGGACGAAATGGACGGTGCCCGGGAAATCCGTTTATCAAGAAACCGATGAGCATAAAAAACAGCGCCCCAGTTATAACTGAGACGTTGTTCGAATGCTTATATGATCTTTTAAATAAAAATGCTTAGTTGAAGTCAGATTAGGGGGTGGTACGTCAGATGGAACTGACAGCGATCTTTAAAATCGCCTCTTTGCGGATATGGGGTTCGATTCCCCGCCACTCCATAATCTGCCTTTAACTAAGTACTTTTTATAATGAGCAATTGAAAGGTAGAGTATGGGGCCGTAGTGTTTAACAGTAGCACGCCTCGCTTTTGAACCAGGAAGTGCCGGTGCAAAACCGGTCGGCTCCACACTCTGCCTTGCAGTTGCTCACTAAATTTAAAAAGAGCAAAAAATATCCCAAATGGGATTACTTCTGAATTTTATGACGACCTTTCATAAATTGAATATATATTATAACTTAATAACTCAAAAGTCAATATCAACATTGATCCCTCTTTTTCTGTAATTTAATTATACCACAAATGAGAATATTAAAATTGATATGATCGATCACTCTTTCATTCTGTACCACCTCATCCAATACAGACCCTTTATTAACTCTGAAGTACTTATTAAAATCTTAATCTATATATAGATTAAAAAGTTAGAAAGTACTATTAAGGAATATCTATGGGAAATCTTTAACCAAAATATTTATAAAGATTGAACAGAGAATACCTTAATATATTCATCTAGTTCCATCTTTATCCATGGATTTCCACCAAAATAAAAACACCCCTAAAGGGTGTTTTTATTAAACTTCTCTGGCTTTAAGTCCAAAAAACTCATAGGCCTCTTCTCCCGCCAAAACAGGGATGAATCCCTCCGGATGCATCTGAAAATTCACATACTCGCCCGGCACAGTGATTTTATCGTATACTTCATAAACCTTAGCCGGAAATTCTTCATCGGATTTCATATTTTCCACTACGCGCAAGGTCGTTTCCCGGCTTTCTGCGGTGCCATGCCTTCCGGATTCGACTGAAATTCCTTTCCGATAATTTATAAGCGCATGACCTTCTTTGATATTGTGGGACATAAGCACTATCAGTCCAAGGCCGGTCTTTTTCGCCAACGGAATCATTTCCTGATCGACGACTATCGCAAAAGGAGCAGTATCCGAAGACGTCGTATGAAAATCCACCACCGTAACGCTTTCATCTATTTCATCCAAAAGCTGGCGCGCCCTCCTCTCCTCGAGGCTTACGCCCATCAATCCGAAAGATGCGTTGAGATCCTTTTCCGTAAACCGCACATTTTTCCCGTACGCTTCCGGATTTCCTAAAATAAAATCCATCCCCGCGCCGGAAAGCGCTTCAGCCGGAGCCTTCTCATCTCCGTGCAAACCGGCCACATAAATTATTTTCATATCCTTCATCCATCGAATGATAGCACAATCCGGGCCTCCCTATTCAAATCGAACCGAATCTGATAAAATAACAGAGACAAAATGAATAAAATAAACAATCAAATAACAGCGCCCGAGCTCCGCATCATCGATGAAGCCGGAGAGAATGTCGGCGTCATGTCTCTGGCTGACGCACTGAAGCTGGCCAAGGAAAAAGGCCTGGACCTCATAGAATTCGCCGCAATGGCCAAACCGCCGGTGGCGAAAATAATGAGCTACGACAAATACCGCTATCAGGAGGAGAAAAAGCTCAAGAAACAGCGGGCCAGCGAAAAAACCCAGGAATTGAAACAGGTCCGCATCAGCGGCCGGGCCGCCGAACACGATCTCCAGATCAAGGCCAAGAAAGCCAATGAATTTCTTAAAGAAGGCAATATGGTGGAAATCATGCTGGCCATGCGCGGACGCGAAAAAGCCAATAAGGACTGGGGAAGGCAGAAACTTCTGGAATTCGTGAAAACAATGATCGACCCGGAACATAAGGTCATCGCCGAAGCCAAGTACGGAGGCCGCGGATTCAATATGAAGATCGTGAAGAAATAGGGGTTGCAAAATCCGTTTAAGCGGTGTAATATATTCCAATACGTTAAACCTATGCAAAAAAGTTTCAAAAAGAGATTCCGCGTGACCAGAACCGGAAAACTTATGCGCCGCCGCATGGCTCAGGATCACTTCCGCGCGAAAAGGACCGGCAAACAGACCCGCAATAAGCGTAAAGGACTGGCTTTGGGAGTCGCAGACACAAAAGTATTCAAGAAATATCTATAAAATATGTCCAGAGTCAAAAGAGGTAAAATAGCCACAAAAAAGCGCCGCGAACTCCTTAAGCACACCAAAGGATTCCGCTGGGGACGCAAATCCAAGGAGCGCGCAGCAAAGGAAGCTCTTCTTCACGCCTGGACCCACGCCTTCGCCGGACGCAAACAGAAAAAGCGCGACTACCGGACCCTCTGGAATGTCCGCATCAACGCAGCCGCCAGAGCCAACGGCATGACTTACAGCCAGTTCATCAATAAGCTCAAGAAAGCGAACGTGAAACTGGACAGGAAAATCCTCGCCGATCTCGCCCGAAACGAATCCGCAGTCTTCCTGAAAGTCCTGGAAAAAGTCAGATAGAAAATAAAAACAGTCGCCATCGGCGACTGTTTTTTTAAATTTAAGGGCTCGGAATCAGCTGCTGGATTCTCAATTCATACAGCGCCCCGGTGGAATGATCCTTGAAGATGACTTTTCCCGGATGCTTTGAGACCAGCATCGGATCAGGCCTGTCTCCGGACAGGAATCTCCAGGCCCAGACCACCGGATGCGGAGGAAGGATCTCGGCAAGAGCATGCCTGTTTCTCGGATCGAACAATATGCGTCCCGCAAAAGTGAAAAGTTCATTAAACTTCTGCTGAACAGATTCGGCCGTCAGGTCAGGCTCGCACATTACTGAATTAAGCTCTGCAGAGCGGGTAAGTCTCAAAAAATTCAGACGCACTTCCATCCTGGGGCTAATCGTCTTCGTCCAAAATCCCATTTATAATCCAAAAATGATGACCTAAAAATCAGTATATCCCTCCTTTTCCAATAAGGCAATTTTCCTCCTTTCTCCCCGATTATATCCACCCAGCTTCCCGTCACTACGGATTACCCGGTGACAGGGAATATTTTTAAAATCTCGGTTGGAGTTCAAAATATTCCCGACTGCGCGGAAAGCATTCGGAGAACCGGCCAATCTGGCGACTTCCTTATAAGTCAGGACTTGTCCCGACGGTATTTTGCGGACTACCCGCAGAACCTTTTCTTTGAAGGTGGGCATGAGCTTTTCGTAAAATTTCCTTACTGTTGTGATGTTTCAATAGTCTCTGCGCGTCCTTGTGCAGGAACCATCCGTACCCTTCGTGTTCCGGAGAAAGCTTCACTTCAGGTTTTTCCGCCTGTGCAAGGAAAAATATGACTATCTTGAAATACTTCTGACCCTCCCTCTGATAGACATACTTGTCCGTCATCTTGAAATTCTTTTCCAGGCGGATGGTCCGGGACTGGATTCCGGTCTCTTCCGCCACTTCGCGGAATGCGGCCTGATAACTCTGCTCGCCCTGCTCGAGTTTTCCCTTCGCGAAATTCCAATAACCCCTTCCGTGATAAAGGAGAAGATACTTTGTGTCTATTTTACCGTCGCGGTCTTTTTCCCGCTTATAAAGGATAATACCGGCGGATATTTCACGCTTTGCTGGTAAGGCCATGACAATAAGTTAAAAGGGTAGGTACCCAACTCTTTAATAATACATTAAGTATCCGATTTTTACAATAAAAAAGACGCCTTTGGCGTCTTATAAATAATGACCCTGCATCTCCCCCATCAGGTAGTCCCGGACAAGCTTTATCTTTCCGGAATCCCCGGAAAGAAGAAGTTCCAATGCAGGCTTTCCTTTGAAAATCTTGGCGCTGTTAGGCCTGTGAACCCAACCAGAATCGTTCCCCGGAACAAGGACGCGCAGGGCGCTATGAATCTGAATGATGCAGAGAATACGGAAATAAGCATCTTCTGAGATAGGAACAGTTCCGCAGCAGAAGGCGTGAAATCGGTTGATCGAATTCAGTCCCAAAATCCGGAGGCGTTCGTTGTCGCGCAATTTCCAGAGCTTGGTTATCCTCTCAAAATCGCGGCAAACCTCGGCCCTCATCTTCCTTTCATCCTTCATTTTCCCCTCCCGATGATCTGGAAATATCCTATCAAAAAACTAATCCCTCTGTCGAGGGTTATTTTATTTGAGCATGCCGAGCATCTTTTCCACCGGCCATACATTGATGATATATTTTTTCTCCGCCCAGCCGCGACGTGCCTGGGATATCCCGTATTTCAGAAATTCAAAATGGGAAGAATGATGCGCGTCCGAGTCTATGGACATTTTCACGCCGGCCTCGATGCATTTGCGGATATGCTCGGCTTTCAGATCCGCCCGATCCGGATAGGCGTCTATTTCCAGAACTGTTCCGGTTTTTTTCGCATGCGCGATGATCGCATCCATATCCACCTCATAAGCATCGCGCTTGTTCAGAACCCGCCCGGTCGGATGAAAAAGTATGTCCACATGAGGATTGCTCATCGCCCGCATGATTCTATCGGTCTGTTCTTTTTTCGGAAGATTGAAAAGGGAATGCACGGAAGCCCCGACGACATCGCATTTGGACAGTATTTCATCCGGCAGATCCATGGTCCCATCCTTCAAGATATCGCATTCGGTTCCTTTAAGGATCCTGAACTTCAATCCTTCAGATTTCAGCTTACGGTTTATCTCATCTATTTCCTTCCACTGCATGCGGATCCTCGTCTCATTCAACCCCCTGGTCATCGCGAGACGCTTCGTATGATCGGTGATGACGATATATTCCAGACCAAGATCGATTGCCGCCCTGGCCATCTCTTCGATGGACTGCGCGCCGTCAGTCCAACTTGTCTGAACCTGAAGATCGCCCTTAAGATCGCCGTATCCGATGAGGTCCGGAAGTTTTCCGGCTCGGCTCGCCTCCAATTCTCCGGACATTTCCCTTAATTCCGGTTCGATATAGGACAGTCCAAGTTTTTTGTATATCTCCTCTTCGTTTTTTCCGGCAATCCGTTTTTTGCCGTCAAACAACCCGTATTCATTCAGCTTCCAGCCTCTCTTTATCGCCAATTCCCGCAAGGCGACGTTATGATCTTTCGATCCGGTGAAATAATTCAGCGCCGCACCATAAGATTCTTCCGGAACGACCCGTAGATCCACATCCAGTCCGTTGCTAAGCTTTATGGCCGACTTGGTCTCCCCGTGCGCAAAAATACGGGCCACTCCCGGCATTGATACGAAATAATCCATCACTTCCTTCGGCTTATCGGAAATGACCAGGATATCAGCATCGCCGATGGCATCCTTCCTCCGGCGGATCGATCCGGCGACCACCGCCTCTCTGACGCCTTTGATTTTCCTGAGATTGCCGGTGATTTCCCCAACCTGCGCATCAATGAACCCGAGCACGAACCGGCCGCCGGATTTTTTTATGAATTCAAGTCCTTTGGATATATTTTCCTCGCTCCTTTCCCCGAAACCGGCCAACTTCCTTATTTTCCCCGCCTTGACCGCACTTTCAAGATCCTTAAGATTCCTTATTTTCAATTTCTGATAAAGGATTTTTATTTTTTTCGGGCCGATTCCCTCCACCATCCTCAATTCACCCAGATTCACCGGAATTTTTCTCTTAAGTAATTCGTAATCTTTTATTTTTCCGGTCTTGAGGAATTCCTCGATCTTCTCCGCTATGGAAATACCGACATTCGGAATATTTTCCAGCGCCGCCAATCCTCCGGAGCTGTATATTTCCGCCGCACTTCTATCCAACCCTAAAATCCCCTCGCTGGCTTTTTCATAGGCGCGCGGCCGGAAAGGGACATCGTCCATTTCCAGATAAATGGCGATTTCCTGCAATATTTTTGCGATAGCTTCGTTGGACATGAAGGTAATATCCATATTATACCCCGCGAAATCTGAATTGACACTTATTTGAAAAATCAGCTATCATACCCGCAGATAACTTGAAAGGTAAAACAGGAATGAAAAAGACGATGACGCTTCTTATTTTGACAGCCATTCTGTCCGGCTGCGGATCGATAGTCAGATCGACCCGGAAAGACGTAGTCAAGACAGGGCTCTTCAAGAACGATCCCCAAAAGCTCCTGGCCGCCTATCAGCAGGTGGCGGACGGACAGACCGTGGAAGAGGTCGTGAATCTCGGTTTTAAGCTGGATTCTCCGAACGTCAGGCAGGCCGTCGGAGTGGATGCGATCAAGATGATGCTGGGAGACAACGTCTTCCAAAGCGCGATGTCGAACATCATGCAGAATCCGGAAAGTCTCCGGAAAGCGCTCGCCGAACTTTCACCTTATAAGCTTTACATCATCCCTTATCAGAACATCATAACGGTCTCGGACCGGTTCTACATCAACCGCCAGGATACGAAACGGGACGGGAAAAGCTACCAGATCTTCATAGCCTTCAAGGACGACAAGGTTGTCTACCGCAGCAACAGCCTTCTGGAAATCCAGGAGTCGACCAGCGAAGATGCGTTCATGAAGGGCCTCTTCGATCTCCTGAAGGAAATAGCCGGAGTGAAAGGCAGCGTGACCGAACTGGAGCCGCTCATTCCCAAAAGAAAGAAATAAAAAAATCCCCCGATAACAGTCGGGGGATTATTTTAATCCGGCCTGCATGTGATCGAGCATCTGCGGTTTCATGACGGTTTTCCTCGGAAGGATCAGATCCGGGACGAAAAGCAGGACTGCCGCCCCGATCAGAGCCATAAGGCCCGTGAGCAGGAAGACGAAATTGAATCCGATAAACTCGGCGATGGAACTTCCGATGAATCCTGCCGCGCCGATGCCGAGACCGACGGAGCTGCTGCTGATCGCCCATTCAAAAGCCGTATGATCCTTATCCAGATGGCGGGAAAAAATGGAAGACCAGGCCGGAATATAAAGCGAGAATCCAACGGCCTTTATGAACTGAACGAAATAAACCTGGCCGATAGTCTGAGTGATCATGAAGCTGAATGAAGACAAAGAGATCACCATCAGTCCGAATACCAATGCGTAAAAATCATCCTTTTCTCCGTCATACCGGTCGAGAAATATGGAAATAGGAATCTGAAGGAAGGATTTCGTGATCCAGTATATCATCGCCAATATTCCGATGGAAATGATGGTGGCGCCTCCGATATTCTTCAGGACGAAAACCGAGAAAAGCGGGTCGATGAATCCCCAACCCGCCCACATGAATAGGTCGCAGATGATGAAGAATCTGATTATCCGGTTCACTTTCGGAAATTCCAGATCGGGAAATTTAATCAACATAAAAATTGAGGTTTTCATTTTCCAGCACAACCCGGGCGCTTCCTCCCCGAGCGATCTCCCCTTTGAGGATTTTTTCCGCAAGAACGCTTCTGATCCTGTCTGAAATCACGCCGCGCAGCGGTCTGGCTCCGAAAACCGGATCATATCCCCACTCGGAAATCCTCCTGACGGCCTCATCGGAAAATTCCAGATGGATTCCCTGATTCGCATTCACATCCGAAGCGAGATCCTTCAGCAGTATTCTGGCGATGGAGAAAGTGTCTTCTTTGGAAAGACTCCTGAAGACTATGATTCCGGAAAAACGGTTTATCAATTCAGGCCGGAAATATTCGGTGAGCTTCTTCTTGAGCGCATCGCTGACTTCCTCCATGGCCTTTCCGGCCTCGATGGATTCCTTGATGAATCCGGACTGGGCGTTGCTGGTCGCGATGATGATCGTATTTTGGAAATCGGCGACCCGGCCCATATTATCCGTCAGCCTGCCATCATCAAAAACCTGAAGAAACAGATTGAGAATATCCGGATGGGCTTTTTCAAATTCATCAAGGAGAACAAGACTGTACGGCTTCTGCAGGACCGCATCGGTAAGGGCGCCGCTCATATTGCCGTCCGGAGATCCGATGAAGCGGAAAATACTCTGTTTATCCTGATATTCGGACATATCGAACCTGATCATCGAGTCCTTGGATCCGAACTGCAGACTCGCGAGTATTTTGGAAAGTTCGGTCTTACCGACGCCGGTCGGCCCGACGAAAAGAAAAGTCGCTATCGGGCCACCCTTCCTGGAAAGTCCGCTCCGGTATTCACGCAAAGCCCTTGATACGGCCTTCACCGCCTCCTCCTGATCCACAAGACGCTCATGGATGAGATCCTCCATCTTCAGAAGTTTTTCCGCCTCCGCTTCCTTGGCCTGACGGAGCGGGATATTCACCCTGCGCTGGGCGATATCGATGACGTCATCGATATTCAATACCCTATCATCCTTATCCTTGGCATCGGATAAGGCTTCCTTAAGGAGATCTTCCGCGCTTGAGGGAAGGAGTTTCTCCCGGAAATATTTCGAAGAAAGAATCACCGCCTGCTTGATCGCGCCGAAGGTTATCTTTATCCCGAATTGCCGCTCCAGGATTATCGCATCATAAACCAGAAGCTTCATCGCATCTTCAACCGATATCTCCTGGATGTTTATGTTCTCGAAGACTTTCGCAAAATCGATCTGCTGTTCGATCGTCTGCTTATATTCCTTCTGATGCGTCGCGCCGATCACGGAAAATGCGCTGGACGCGAAAGCCGGCAAAAAGATATCCGCCGCGTTTATTCCGGTCTTTCCGGAAGTCTTTATAAGATTATGGATATCGGGAATATACAGGATTATGTTCCCGGCCTGGATGATTTCTTCGATTATCTTTGTGACTCTGGCCTGGACTTCCCCTCCCGCTCCGGCGCCGGCGATCAAGCCTCCCACGCGCAACAGGACAAGACGCTTATCGAAAAGCTCGGCCGGAACTTCGTCCTTGCTTATCTTATAGGCAAGATGATTTACCAAAGTTTCCTTTCCGGATCCCGGATCGCCTATGAGCATCACATTCGGCTTGGTCGGACGGGAAAGAATGTCCAGCATTCGATCATATTCCTGTTCGTGTCCGATGAGGAATCCGACCCGCTCCATACGCGCATAGTCGGTCAGATCCTCGCTGTACTGGTCCAGCATCGGCGTAGGCCTGGCGCTCCAGGCTCGATTCATTATCCGATGGCGGATCTTATAAGGTTTATAGACAAAACCGCCGAGAGTGGCCGGCAATCTCCGGAGCCATCCGAAAGTTTCCTTATAGTGGCTGAAGATAAGGGCATTCTGGAGATCCCACGGATCGATATTGAAAAGCTGGAGAATCCGAAGAACAGCGGTGCTTTCGCAGTAGCTCAAAGCCGTGAAAATATCCTTCGGCTCGATGAAGCGGCTGTCCGCGATAACGGCCTGCTTATAGGCAAGTCCCATTATTTTCTCGATTTCCAAAATCAGCCTCTGTTTCCTCTCCGGACCGTCTGCAAGGTATTTCTTGTCTTCAAGACTCTGGGCGAGCATCTCCTCAACCTTCGAAGAGACTTCTTTGATATCCAGATCCATGCGGGACAGGCCTTCATGCATATCCTTTCTTTCCAGGAGCTTCTTTAGGATGAAAAGATAGAAATTCCCTCCGACAAACAGGGAGCGCTCATAGGCATATTCCAGGATGGCGAAACTGGCCGGAGAAACATATCTTGAGATGTTCACATTCCCGGAAACTTTTTCCCTTATCGGCCGGTCAGCCTGACCGAAATGCTTTGCGCGGTCAAGCAGGACCAGAAGCAGAAGGATTCCTGACCAGAATACCGAAGGGATGTCGGAAATCAGGAAAGTCAGGCAGGCGGCGATCAGGATTCCATAGGTCGCATAAAAAACCACGCGGACGAACAAACGGCCGACATGCGTCATCTGCAGCCGGGAATCGTGAAAATAAAATGTCAGCGGTGATTTGTTCATCTGAGGTTGGATAATATCTGATAAATGACCAGGACCGGAAACGCCGCCCAGCAGATGAATAATGTCAGGGCGAACAGAATGAAAGCCAGATAGACCGATAAGCCGACGAAAATTCTGATGGTGCGAAAAATGAATCCCCAGACATATCCGATGACGGTGTAATCCTGATAAAGCGGCTGGAGCCAGTTCTTCGCGGTGATTCTTACGGCAAAACGCTTATCCAATCTTTCCAGGCCGCTGAGAGCCCAGTCGACGAACCGGAAGAATCCGTCCACATACCAATGACGGAAAAAATCCGAAATCCTGCGGGTCAGATGGGTGAATATGTATAGAAGCGAGATATCCAGAAATTGCATATTATTAAGCGAACAGCGTTCACATATATTATACCCCCTTCCAGCCGGTAAATAAAAAATACCCGTAGGGGTATTTTTATTTCCTCTCCTTGTCATCGAAAATCTTTATGGTCCCGAATTCCCCGTCATAGCCGGGAGAAATAGATAATTTTCCATCCCTGACCCTCCTGACGCCCTCGGCGATCAATCCGCTTGTCGCGGAAGCTATGTCTTCGATCGGGATATCCAAAAGCAGGTTGAATTCCGAACTGAAAGTCCTGATCAGTTTTTCATATTCTTTCATCACCGATTTCGTGGCCTTCCCCTTATCCAGAGCTTCACCGATTATTGAATCCAGGGTCACGAGATTCCGGAACGGAACTCGCTTCGGGTCCCTGTATCCTTGCGGCCTTTTCCTGTCCGCCAGATCCGCCACCCGATAAACCACGCCAATCGTCACTTTTTTACCGCAAACCGGACAAAGTCCGCCTTTTTTTCTGGTTTCTTCGGGAGTCATCATCACGCCGCAGGCCCGGTGCCCGTCGTAATGATATTTCCCTTCTTCCGGGTAGAATTCCACCGTCTCCAGAAACCTCCTGGGATTCCGGGATTTTATTGCATCCATTATTCCGTCATAAGAAAGTTCGCACTTGAATACGTTCACCTCACGGCCTATCCGCTGAAGACTGTGGGAATCGGAATTGGAAATGAAGGCGATCCTATCAAGCATCGGCACCCGCCAGTTCATTCCCGGATCGGAAGAAAGTCCGGTCTCAATCGCGAAAATCCTGTCCGCGTAATCTCCGAAACATTCTTCCAAAGAATCGAATCCGGACATCGATCCCAGAACTCCGAACCACGGCGTCCAAGCGTGCGCCGGAACAATCACAGCGCTTTCATTTATGCTGAAAATTATCTTCGCCAGCTCTTCCGAATCCAGGCCGAGAATCGGCCGGCCGTCGGAGGCCAGCTTCCCGACCAGGGAAAGCTGCTTGTTTATTTTTTCCGCTGAAATTATATCCGGAACCATAATCATATGATGAACCCGCCTGGTCTTCCCGCCTCGGGAATAGATGCAGGATATTTCCACGGAAAGCATGAACCGCGTATCGGCGAAAGTCCCTTTCAAAGTCGGGAGCTTATATTCTTTTTTCAACCGGAAAAGCCCCGGCTCGGCCGGTTCCAATTTTTCTTTTATCTCCTTCATCCAGGCCGGATGCGTGAAATCCCCAGTTCCCAGGACGTGTATGCCTTTGTCATCCGCCCAACGGTCCAGCTCTTCAAAGATCATCCTGCTGGATACGGCGCGGGAATATTTTGAATGTATATGCAGATCGGCGACTATCTTCATTCATTGATTATGCCTGATAAATTTCTCCCAGACAATAAAAAATCCCCCTGACTTTTATCAGAGGGATGAAACTTAATTCTTCATGAGTTCCCGGAGAGCTTTCTGGATTTTCAATCCGAAAGTCGGGCCGACAGAGATGCGGGAATGATATCTGTGTTTTCCGGAACCATGATCTTCCGGAAGCAGGATATATCCGAATTCCCCGCCGGTCAGTCCGAAAATCACGGTTTTCTTATCGTCTTTTTTGACATTCCACCAGATTTTCGGAAATAATTCTCCCGGAACAGTGAGAATCTTCAGACCACCGATATCGATGCGGCTGACTTCGGCCGATACGTTTCCCTGCGAATCGCGCAGATTGGTGACCAGCCTGAAATCAACCGCTTTTTTCAGATCGCTCCGGTTTTCAAAAGGAGCGACCACCATACCCTTTCTTATCCAGATTCCGGAGCTGTCCGGAACATCCGGATTTTTCATGATGGAAACAACGGCATCGGCGAGATTCTCACCCAGAGTCCGGACGAAATAGTGACCGGAAACCCGATCACCGCTCGGCTGAACTCCGCCGATGGCTCCAGGAACAAAAATAGTTTCCGATCCGAGCCGCATCCTGATCCTTTCACTCAAAAAATACGGGAAATCGGCGGAAATCTGCAATCCCTGGACGACATCCGGATGGCAGGCGAAATTCACCAATGTGACGATCTGTCCCTTTCGCAGAACCTGAATCACATTTACGGATGGATCTGCGGGATTTTCATCCCGGCCATGCGCATGACCGTCGAAATTCCCCCGCCCGAACCGGACGGATGATTTTTCAAGACTTGCGACAGATTCATCAATCGCTTCAGCAATCGATCTGCGGAGCTTCTCCATATACTTATGGTTCTTCCCTCCCCAAAGACCCATGGTATCGGGACCGGAGTGAGTATGGGTCGCAGTTATGGAAATCCTTTCCCTCTGGACATTCCTGACCAGCGAAAAGATCTTTTCCGATTCGTCCGGCAGAAGACCGATCAGATCGCAGGACACGAAAACGACGATCTCGCCGTTTTTGTCCCGCAGAGCCAGACTCTTCACCCAGAGACGGTCCTTGATCGCCAGACCCGGATGCGGAGGCATGAATCCGGCGACCCAGGAAAATCTTCCGGGAGTGATATCTTTCTTCGAATAACCGGATTCAATCTCCCTTCCGAATTCAACCGGATCATAAATCGGGATTTCCGCACGCATCTCCGTCGGCTGCGGAAAATTCCACAGGAACATGAGCACATGACCATGTTTGCACAGGAGATACGTGAATATGGAAACCGAAACCAGAAGCATCGGCAGAATCAGCTTTTTAAGAATCCTCATTTATTCCCTCGGTTCTCAAATAAAACTAACTATACGTTATCCGATGGATGGAGTTAAAGCAAGCGGGAAAATCCATTTCTTATTCTTTAATTAGTGCGAATTAAGAAATGATCCGCGAGCGAGCAGAATGGCCAAGCTCGGCAATATAAGCATCTGCAAAATCGGCAACAGGCCGATTCCGGATATCAGCGGCATGGATTCCGCATATCCCCACCTTCCATATATATGAACGGAATAATACTCGACTATCGCCTGCCAAGCCGGAAGAGAAACCAACAGAATAGCCCAACCGAAATTGAATCTCCCCGGCCATTCCCAGTTCCTCATGATCATCCCGATCATCAAATAAACCAATGCAACCATAAGAGCGTCCTTCAAAGACACCTGCCAGTGGATCAGGACGAAGTTCCGGTAATCAGAAATATCGCCCATACCGAGCGTGCTGTAAAAACCCATCTGGGAAATTTCCCAGACAAAATTCAATAGGAAGCTGAACAGAAATAATTTTGATATGAATCTTAACATGTATCCTCGACAGGAATTTCACCCTCACGCCTATCTGTGTCCCCATGTGGAATCGAACCACAATCTCAGCCTTCGGAGGGCTACGCTTTATCCATTAAGCTATGGGGACATAGGTGCGGGGGCGAGCCTGTACACCCAGATTATATTATTCCTACAAAAACTCAACAGTGAAATTTGCGACATCTCCCGGCTCCCGGAAATTAGGGTTGGAAATCTTCACTTTATTGAAGGCGTCTTTTATTTTCTTCGCCAGACGCTGGGCAAGCTGTTTTTTGGTGACAGTGACGGTCAACGACGATCCCTGCTGCACGATTCCGATCAACCGATCGAGAGGATCCTGGCTGAAAGCCCGGTCGCAATATCCCTTTATCAGGTTCAACAGGTCTTTTTTCTGCGCGGCCGGAATATTCTTTATCATCAGCTTTCCTTCATACTGTCTCCGCTTTATCATCGCGCAGGCCGGACAAAGCGCGAAACTCACCGGAACATCCTTATTTTCCCGCTTGGAAATGAACGAATCCGCATCGTGGTGCCAGGCCTTCCTGTAATTATAGATTTCGCAGCTTTCGCAGATCACAAGCCCCTTCTTGGCACCGCCGAATTCCTCCTTTTTCCTTCTCGGAGAAACGAGTCTTCCTCCTTTTGTATTTGGTTTTTTGGACATGATATGTGAATTGTTAATTATCTATATTATCGCATAAAAAAGGCTGATAAAAAACACGAGCAGGATGGCCGGAATGACACGGTGGGCCCAGCGGCCGACGAACATCGGAGGAGTCTGGGAATTCCTGTCAGCCTGAATCCAGATGACCACAAGGAGGATGCTTTCCAATGGCAGAAACAGAGCGCCGACAAAAGAGACGGCATCGAGAAAGCTCCGGAATCCCGAAAAATAAAGAAGGATCGGAATGAAAACTGCCGCCGATCCCCCGATGAAAGCCGGGAAGTTCAGATCATGCCGGATGATTTTCCGGACATTGGCTCCGACCACCATGTAAGAGCTGATAAGCGAAAGCGTACCGAGAATTCCGATGAGCCAAAGAAGCGGGTCGGAAATGTTTCCCGCCAGTCCGGAAACCGCATCCTCGGAAACATCTCCGGACAGTCCGATTATTCCGATAACAAATGCTCCATAGGCGATAACCGGAGTGACACCGCCGACAAGCAATGACTTCCTGAGAAAGGAAAGCGGGATTTTTGCCTCGCGGAAATACGAAATAATTTCCGGAATCGCCAGGCTTCCGGAAAGCGCGAACAGTATCGGGCCGACAGAAAGGAACCTCGAGAGATCGATTCGTCCGAATGCGACCGGAAGACTCAGGAATGCCGGAAAACCGACAAAGAATATGACTGTCATTATTGACGCTATTCCGACGACTATCAGAAATTCGAAAAAACCAAGTTTTTTACTTTCCAGGAAAATCAACATCGATCCGGCCAACCAGAAGATAAGGAGATGTGAAAGGAAATCGCCTCCGAGAAAAAGCCTGGAAAAACTCGGTGCCAGCATCAGATAAATGGTCATCACGAAAAATAGCTGAATCAGACCGATGGCCAGTGCGGAAATAAATCCGAATCGGCCGAGATATATTTCCGCATATCCTACAAAGCGGTGTTCCCCTGGAGTCCGGACTATGACATCGGCATAAATGAAATAAAGCAGTATGTAGATTATTCCGAAAAATATAAGATAAAAAAAGCTGGTCGCCAGTCCGGCGGACAGGAAAACAAAGGGGAGGGAGAAAACTCCCGCCCCGATGATTATTCCGGCAAGAATGCTGGCCGGCTGAAGAACCGATTTCAGGACATTAATCATTGTCGTCCTCGCGGATTGAAAACTGCTTCACAAATCTCCTTTCAATGGGCCAGAGCACTACGAAGACAAGAATGGTCAGTAAAGTGGAAAAAACCGCCAGCGAGTTTAGATCGAATCCCACTGCCATGCCGATCGCCGCCGCAGTCCAGACTCCCGCCGCCGTAGTCAGGCCCTTCACCCGGGACTGATCGAAAACGATCATCCCCGCCCCGAGAAATCCGATGCCTGTGACGATCTGCGCGGCGATGCGGGTCGGATCGATGGTCGGACCGGTCAAGGAACCGGAAACTATCGTAAAAAGCGCAGAACCGAGCGCTACGAGCGCATGCGTCCTCATGCCGGCTGATTTATGGGCTACCTCGCGCTCGACTCCGATGGCGGCGCCGAGAAAAAGCGCCAAAAGAAGCTGCTTAAAAAGTTCGATGTTTTCCGGCCTTAAGAATTCAGAAAGCATATTATTTATTGAGATAGACGGAATCCCCTTCGCGGACTTTTTTTCTGACTTTGATTCCGATTTCTTTTCCCTTCGGAGCTTTCATCACAGGCTTATGATCCAACTGCATGGAATCAAGACTCTGCTCGAAATCGGTCGTCGCACCCTGAAAAGCAAGGCTGGCTCCGGCGGACATATCCTGATTGAATTTTACGATTGCCACGCCGAGATGACCGTAATAATGAGTCACTTCACCGACCGGCTTGTCAGTGCGAGGTGTTTTTTTTGAAAGACCCAGAGACTGAAGAATTTTCTTGAGCATGAATTTTATATTTATTAATTTTATCAACCCTGATCCGATTTCCAAAATCGGCCGGGCGATCATCCGCCGACGCGGATGATTTAGCCGCGGACGTAGCGGTTATTGTTGTTATTTTTTTTATCTTTCTCTATTTCCGCAACGACCTTATCCATCAATTCCTTTATGTCCTTGGAATAGACGACCCGGCCCGGACCGCGATGCATCTTGGATACGATTCCCTTAAGCTCATCCGCAGTTCCGCCGGTACCCTCAAGCACACCGATCGGCTTTCCATCCTCGAAAGCGATGGTGAATTCATTTAAAGTCCCCATGCGTCCGCAGATATTGATGATAGCGTCAGCTGAACGGGTGAGAAGCAGGTTTCTTCCGGAATATTCAAAACCGGTGTAAACGATGACATCGTGATAATCCGTCGGAAGTTTGTAAGTCTTGACATGCGAAGCTTCGGAAGCGGCCGGTGAAAGCCCGATGACCATCCCACCCTCCTCCTTTGCGCCTTTTGCGGCCCAATAAGGGATTCCGATGGTCGCACCGGTCACCAGGACCATGCCCCGACGGGCGATTTCCCTGCCAAGCTCCTCGGCTTTTTCCGGGGCATCCACCGCGCAATGGCCGGTGTCTGCTGCGCCGGAAATGCAGATTTTATACTTCAATTGATCGCGCTTGCTTAATTTCATCGCCATATTCAGATTATAACACAATTTAAATGATTAATTTCTTAAGCTTTTTCGCATTCCCATGCCCCAATAAACCCAGATAAGAACTTATGGTTTCTTCAGTGGGATGCTCTTGAATTCTTTTGAGCATTCTCCGCTTAGTCACAGTCCGTAAAACCCGATGATCCGGGAAATGCACCCAGCCGAGAAAATCAACCCCTGAGGCCAGAGTCTTTATGGAAACTTTATTCGGGTGCAGTTCCAGCGCCAACACATCAGAGAGGAACGCTCTTATATTTAAGAGTAAGCGCTCAAGCCGCTCCTTATCCTCCGATAGAATCACAAAGTCATCGGCATAGCGAATATAATATCCGGCTTTAAGTTTATGCTTCATGGATCGGTCAAATTCATTCATATAGATATTGACCAAGAGTTGCGAAGTGAGATTGCCAAGCGGAAGCCCGACACTCTGTCTTGTCTCAAAACTATCAATCACTTGCCCGAGAAGCCAGATAATGTCTTTATCCGGGATATATGAAGCGAGAATCTTTTTTAAAATCGTATGATCGATATTGGCAAAGAACTTCCTGATATCGCATTTGAGTATCCAGCAGGTTCTGGTGTCATTTCGGCTGACTTTATAAGCAAATGAACGAAGTCTGTCTATGGCCTTATGCGTCCCCTTGTCTATCCGGCATGAATAGGAATCAGTGATGAATGATCTGTCAAAAAATGTATAAAGAATCCGATAAATGGCGTGGTGCAATAATCTGTCTCTTACCTGGGCTTTATGGATATTTCTCGGCTTCGGGTCGCAGATATTGAAAGCCTGATAGCCGCCATGAATATAGGTATGATTGCGGAGATCGTCATGAAGCGATAAGATATTATCCATGAGATGGAATGAAAATTCCTGGACATCCGCCTTCTTCCGTTTTCCTACGGCAAATTCCTTCCATGCTTCCAATAAATTCTCTATACTGATGATATCTTCAAATGTATGAACCAATTGTTTTTTCATCCAGTTAGAAATTTAAATGAATTATTTTATAACTGTAAACTGATATAACATTATGCACGATTATCTAAATAATAACGCCCGCAAAATTTCTAACGGGACGAATAATGATAATTCTAACAGAAATAACCAAGTAAACCCCCCCCCCCCCGACGGAATTTGAATCTGCCGGTTTTGCAAAAAGCGAAAGAATCATATTCACTATGGTATGGATATTACCAAACTCTACCTAAAACTCACAGATATTCCCTGGGACAGAGAATCGATCACTCCATAATTGAAATCATTGAAACCGTCGTCACGGCCGGCTTTCTTTCAAGGGAGAAAAAACAACCGTATGTCCAGCTGGCTATAAGAAAAACAGATACTCTTAAAATATTACTGATGGTTCTTTGGGAAACAAAATCTCTGAACAATAAGCAATATGTCGCATTATCGGTAAAAATCGATGAGGTGGGAAAAATGCTCGGCGGTTGGAATGGGCAATTGCAAAAACAAAACTCTCCGGCAAAATCCGGAGAGAAATGAAGAGGTTTGCGAGACAGCGAACGCGAACCCATTGTCGCGATTCCACCTGTTGTCAGCGTTGTCGTAGTATGCGTTCAACCAGCGACCGTCATCATTGCGGTTCGCGCTCAGCAAGTTCGGATCGCCGTCAGATTACGCGAAACATCTTCCATATCACCACCCGTCGAATACTCTCGGGATTGAATCGAATCTAGCATAGAAATGCCTTAATGTCTCGCGCCAAGTATCTTCTTTTTTTAATTTACCCGACCCATTTGGGCTTAGGGTGAAGTTTCAACATACATCACTCTATCCGAAACCGTAATCGCGGATACTCCGAATGTATGGATACTGGATTCGGCCGCAGGAAGCCATGACCGCCCGCAGATTCGCCTACTACCGATAATAATTATACATTATTTCCATTTTTATAAAAAAATGAGCCCCTCCGTCATCCGCCAGTTGGCGGAGACAGAGGGGCTAAAGGACTAAGTTACTAAGGACATCCAGTCCAGAGCGTCTTAGTTTTGAGGACTAAGACACTTGCGAGACAGCGAACGCGAACCCATTGCCGCGATGCCACCTGAAGTCAGCGTAGTCGTAGAACGCGTCCAACCAGCGACCGTCATCACCGCGGAACGCGCTCAGCAAGTCCGGATCGCCGTCAGAGTCGTTGATGGGTTCGTGCATGACGACAATCCAATAGAGACCCATGGCTTCCAAGTCCTTGTCCGTGAACTTTCTGCGGATAAGACAGGCGAGCTCGGCTTCGGGCAGGATCATCTTGCTTTGCACCGCCTTGAGCCGGATCTTGTCCGTGGTCCGGTCCTTATCGGTGAAGAGCTCGCCTTTGAGCACGCCGACTTCGGTGGTCACGCCGGAGGTCGGCTTGAAGTCTCGGGAACAGAGCACCTGCCTGGCGTATTCGCTCACGCGGATGCCGTTGTTCTCGAACCAGGTGATCCAGTCCTTGCCGGTCGTACCGTCGGAGGTGACGGAGAAGTAGATCACTCCGTTCTCCTCACGCCATTGGCGGGCCGGTGCGGAAACCGTCAGTTCGCCGCGGAGTAAGCGGTCAACGCCTTCCTCTCCGCCGAGCTTGTTCCACACAGCCTCGATGCGTCCGAGCGTCTTCGGGTATTTCCCCATTGTATTCTCCTTCGGCTATTAGCCGAACGACTTCTCGCTTCCCGCGAGTTAAGGGTCAAGGTACAACTCACCTGGACTTCGCAGCCCTCGATGATTTATTATATTATAGCATATAATAATAGCTATGTCAAATCATACACCGAACCGATAGCCGGAGCCTCGGCCTTGACCGCAAGATCGTTGATTATCCTTTTAGCCAGCTCGCCACTTCCCTCTTCCTCGCCTTGGACGGTGAAAACTTTCCGGAGCGAAAAACGAAGCGGCTCAAGCCAGGCCAGAAGCTGGCCCTGATCGGCATGAGCGGAATAGCCCTCTATCGTGACCTTCCGGCACCGCACCGGAACGGTTTCATGGTGGATCCGGACGCTTTCCGCGCCCTCAAGAATCTGGCGTCCCAGCGTGCCTTTGGACTGATAGCCGATGAAAAGGATCGTGCTCTTCGGATCCGGCAGGTATCTTTTTTCATGATGAAGTATCCTTCCGCCCTGGGACATTCCGGAACCGGCGATGATGACTTTCGGAGCCGGCGCCTCATTTATGGATTTTGATTCATCAGCCGTCAGAGTCCGGCGAAGGCCCGGGAAATCGAAAAGCATATTGTCGCCCCTGAGCAGGTTCCTTGTATCCGCATCGAAATACTCCGGATATTTCTTGTATATTTCCGTCACTTTTATCGCCAGCGGACTGTCCAGATAGATCGGGACACGGGGAACCCGGCCGTTTTCAATCAGTTCATTTATTTCAAAAAGCAGCTTCTGAGTGCGCTCCATGGCGAAAGCGGGAATCATCAGGACTCCGCCGGCCTTGACCGCTCCCTCGATCACATCCTCAATCGCGCCTTCCGGTATCGGATCATGGAATCTGCTTCCGTACGCGGATTCGATTACGCAATAATCTATATCGTCCTCTTCCTTGAACATCTCATAAGGCCCGATTATCGGAGCCGGACTGTTGCCGAGGTCTCCGGAAAAAACAATCTTCTTACCCTCGCATTCCACCAGATAGCTGGTCGATCCGAGAATGTGGCCGGAGTTATAAAGAGTCACTTTGAACGGTCCGACCTGGACCGATTCATGGTATTTCAATCCTTTCCAATGAGCCATCAACTCCTCTATTTCCCTTACGCCGTAAAGATTCGGCAACTTGAAACGCTCCGCGGCCTCGATGAGCATATGTTCGGAATCCAGAAGCAGGACATTCGCGAAATCCCTGGTCGGCGGGGTGGAATAGACTGTTCCGTGGAATCCCTCCTTCATGAGCTTAGGCAGACGGCCGGAATGGTCGATATGGGCGTGAGTGAGAAACGCCGCGCTGACCGTCTTCGGATCGTATGGGAACGGCTCCCAATTATGTTTTTCGCAGAAATTAAGCCCCTGATGGAGTCCGCAATCAATCATTATCTTCGTATCTCCGCTTTCCAAAATATAGTTGGCTCCGGTCACCTCTCCCGCGCCTCCATAGAATATAATCTTCATATGCCCATTATAACAAAATCTGCCGACATATTGTCGGCAGATTTTGTATTACTCAAAACGATTTTCCTTTGAATGACGGTTGATTTCGGCCGTCAGGGCATCGGACATTCCGTTCAGCTTATCTTTCATATCCGCCCACATCGCCTCGCAATGCTGGCAGCCTTTGGCATTTTTTTGGTAATCTTCCATCCTCCATAAACTCGAAGAGACTTCCGAGAGTTGCTTCACTAAATCGTGATTATGATCCTTAAGCATGGTATTTTGATTAATTCATTGCGACCTTTAGGCCTCGATTCTTTCCCCGTTCAGGATCTTGGTGACGATCTCTTTTTCATTCCAGGGAATCTGCTTGCCCTTGGCTATGCGCATATAGGACTCCGATCCTTTTCCGGTGATGATGACCGAATCCCCTTTCTTGGCTGAACGCACCGCCGTCCGGATCGCCTCGCGACGATCGATTATCTTTTTCACCTTCTTCTTTCCATGGTTTAAAATACCGGCTTCGATTTCATCTATTATTTCCTGCGGATCCTCATCAAACGGATCCTCGTTTGTAAGGATTATTGAATCGCAGTATTTGGCCGCGATTTCACCCATCACCGGACGCTTCCACATATCCCTTCCGCCGCCCGCCGCCCCGAGCACGCAGATCAGTTTTTTGTCCTGTTCTTTCTTATTCTTTCCCTTCATGGTCTGATAGACTTTTTCCAAGGAATCCGGAGTGTGCGCGTAATCAATGACCACGGAAAACGGGGTCTTCTGCACAAACTCCAACCTCCCCGGAACGCCGTCGAAAGCTTCGACGGCCTGGCGGATAGTGTCCCAATCGATATTCCTGGAACGGGCGAATGCGACCGCGGCCGCGATGTTTTCCAGATTGAATTCCCCGATGAGCTTCGTCTTTATCTTCACCTTGATCATGTCCTTCTTATTGAAAAGGACTATCTTTCCGAAATCCGCGGCCGCTCCGGAAAAGAATTCGTAATCCCGCGCGTCGGAGTTGATGAAGAAATATTTCGGATTTTTTACGGAATGCACGGCCATATCCCTGAAAAACCTGACCTTGGAATCGCGGTAATTCTCAAATGAGCCGTGAGCTTCTATGTGTTCCGGCTCAAGATTTGTGATGACCGCGGCGTCGAAGTCGACGAAACGGTGACGATACTGGAGAATCCCCTGCGAGGTCACTTCGATGACCGCATAATCACATCCCTTTGCTACGGCCTCGGAAAGGAAACGCTGAAGGAAAAATCTTCCCGGCATGCTCATTCCGGTGGAATTCGGCCGGCTTTCTCCGTCGATCTTGAACCGGACGGAGGAACTCACCGCCGTGCTTTTTCCGGCTGTTTCAAGAATCGCATTTATCAGCTCGGTGACCGTGGATTTGCCTTTCGTGCCGGTGACGCCGATGATGAAGATATTTTTCGACGGCCGGTTGAATCGGATGTTTCCGAACCAGGCCAGACCGAAATGATAGATTGATTTCGCCCGTTCGATGAATTTAAGCATTTTTCAACAGTTTCAACGCGCCCTTAATTCTATCTTCCATCCTGACGATGGCCGGATCGATTTTCGCCAGCGCATCCCGCGCCTGGGACTTGGAATAACCCAGATTGGAAAGCGCTTCTATGATGTCATGGTCGGACTCCATCACGCCGACGATTTTTTCCGATCCGGATTGGACAAGCTTGTTCCTCAGCTCGAGAATTATGCGCTCGGCCGTCTTTTTGCCTATTCCGGAAGCCTTGGTCAGAAGTTCGGCCCTGCCTTCGCTGATGGCGGCTTTCAATTTTTCCACATTTTCAATCCCGAGGATCCCCAAAGCGGATTTCGGACCGATTCCGGATATGCCGATAAGAAGCTGGAATAAATCCAGCTCATCCCTGTTCAGAAAACCATACAGCTCAAGCGCATCCTCGCGCACATGGAGATAAGTGAAAACATTGACGGGTTCGCCGATACGTGGTAATTTATTCACAACATTGATCGAAGATTTTACCGCAAATGAAATCCCCCCTATCTCAATCACAAAAAGATTCCCTTCTTTTTCTTTCAATATTCCGCTAAGCGAATGGATCATAATGAATTGAATAAAGTATCCCTCAGGGACAGAAACTGGTAGCCAACGGCTGGATTTTTTTATTTACGACTCCAGTCCCGGCTACTATATATTAAGTATAACCGCGTTCAACCCCATATCCAAACCAAAAATATGTTCAAATTGAATTCAAATTTCAAACCGACCGGAGACCAGCCGCTGGCGATTGAAAAATTGCTCGGCGGGATTCATTCCGGCCAGAAGGACCAGGTCCTTCTCGGCGTCACCGGCTCCGGAAAAACCTTCACCATGGCTTCGCTGATCGCCAAAGCGAATTTGCCGACTTTGATAATCTCGCCGAACAAGATCCTGGCGGCCCAGCTCTATCAGGAATTCAAGGGGTTTTTCCCGGAAAATGCAGTCCACTATTTCGTCTCTTACTACGATTATTACCAGCCGGAGGCCTATCTCCCGAATACCAATCTCTATATCCAGAAAGACGCGCGCATAAACAAGGAAATCGACAAGCTCCGGCATTCCGCAATCCAGAGCGTACTCAGCAGGAAAGACACGATAGTAATCGCTTCGGTTTCCTGCATCTATGGAATCGGCGACCCTTCGGAATATATGAAAACAAGGCTGGAATTGAAAGCCGGCCAGACAATCAGTCCGGCCGATGTCGCCCGCCATCTCAATTTCCTGCAATACGAAAGGACGACTAAGGATCCGGATGTCGGACAATACAAGATAACCAATGGCAGACTTGTCGTGAATCTGGTGACCGGAGAACAGGTCATACTCGAATTCGCCGGCAGGAAAATAGCCCAGATTCTCGGACTCGGCGGCCTGCCGCAGCCGGAAATAGAAATTTATCCTTCCAAATTCTGGGTCACGCCGCAGCAGAAGCTCAAGCTCGCCCTGCAGAACATAAAAACCGAAATGGAAGAGCGCGTGGAAGATTTCCAGTCGGCGAACAAGTTTGAGGAGGCCGATCGCATAGAAAAACGGACATTGTTCGATCTGGAGATGCTGAAAAAGAACGGATACGTCAACGGAATAGAAAATTATTCCCGCCATCTCGCCTTCCGCGAACCCGGAGAACCGCCTGCGACCCTGCTCGATTATTTTCCGAAACCGAGCATGCTTTTTATCGACGAATCCCATATCGCCATCCCTCAGCTCAATGCCATGTATGAAGGCGACAGACAGAGAAAATCCAATCTTATAAATTACGGATTCCGCCTCCCGTCCGCGCTGGATAACCGGCCGCTGAAATTTAATGAATTCGAATCCAGGACCGCTCAGACTATCTACGTCTCCGCCACTCCCGGACCGTATGAGCTGGAAAAATCCGGCGAAAACATCGCGGAACAGCTTGTCCGTCCGACGGGAATATTGGATCCGAACATAGAAATCCGCCCGGTCAGCACCCAGGTTGAAGATCTTCTCAAAGAAATAAAGATCCGCGTGGAAAAGGACGAGCGTGTCCTGGCGCTGACTCTGACTAAAAGATCATCGGAAGACCTTACGGAATTTCTGCTGGCGAAAGGAATCAAAGCGCATTACCTGCACTCGGAGATAAAGACGCTCAAGCGTCCGGAAATCCTCAACGATCTGCGGAAAGGTATCGTGGATGTAATCGTCGGAATCAATCTTCTCCGCGAAGGACTGGATCTTCCGGAAGTCAGCCTGGTGGCGATATTGGACGCGGACCGCGAAGGTTTCCTGCGTAATTTCCGCGGCCTGATGCAGATGGCCGGCCGGGCCGCCAGATCCATCGACGGGAAAGTAATATTTTATGCCGACAAAGTCACCGACTCCATACAAAAAGTGATAGATGAAACCGCCCGACGTCAAAAAATCCAGAAAGCCTTCAATAAACGGGCGGGTAAAATTCCGATGGCCATCACAAAAGCGATAACAGAAAACGAATTGACGCGCTTAAGCAGGGGAAAATAAAAAAAGCCCCCGGCGGATGTTACTCCGCCAGGGACTGATCTCACTTCTTGACACGCTTCTTGGCCGCGGGCTTCCCCTTCCGCACCTTCAGCCGGCTCGGGTTGAGCGACGCATCCATCACGAGCGCTTCGGCGTGGAGAGACGCCTGGAAATCCGGACTGGCGAGGAAAGCCTTGCCGCTCGCCTGCTGATTGCGGATCATCCGGCGCCGGAGGGCGCGACCGCAGCGAAGGCGGGTCGGAACCCGATCGGGCTCATCGGCATGCTCCATCTTCCGGCGAAGCAAGCTCGACCCGTACATACCGCTCAGGCGATCCCAAAGGCCGTACTTCTTCGCATACCGATAGGCCTCGGCATACCCGCTGGACTGAAGGATCCGGGAAAGAACGCGCTCCGGATTCCTTTCGCGAGCCGGGTAAGCCCTGTGATTCGGCTTCCGAGTCTTGAACGTCTTCTTTTTCTCCTGTTCGGCCATATGGCCTCCTCATGAGAGATAAACTTATACTGTATAATATTACATCATATAATTATAATAAAGTCAATATTGACCGAATCCGAAAAATAATATACCCTGAATATCAACACTTATGATTACTAAATCAGCCAAAAAAGCCCATCGTCAGAACCAGAAGCGCCGCGTCCAGAACGAAGGACGCAAGGAGGCTCTGAAAAAGTCCCTGAAGACATTCAAGAAGCTGGTGTCCGCCAAAAAGATGGACGAAGCCAAAGCCATGCTCTCCGGCGTCTACCAGATGCTCGACAAGACCGCCAAAGTCCACACCATCAAGAAAAACACCGCCTCCCGCCTGAAATCCCGCCTGACGAAAATGCTGAACAAGACTAAATAAAAATCCCCCTTTCAGGGGGGTTTTTATTTGACTAAAATATATTTATTTTATAATCTGCGTACAGCGACCATGGAGGTGTGATGTCCAATAAAATCGTTTTCAATAGGCAAACATCCGGATTCATTCTCGAATCTCTCGGGTACTCTGTCGATCCGGAAGGATTCATAATAAACTCCAAAACAAAGGATCGGATACTTGCGACCGACGGAAGAACCATCAAATCCGAAGAATTCGGAGGAGTAACCAAAGACGGAATATTCCGGAACGACCTTCTATCCTTGATTGAAATCAGCGACCGCCTTAAATAGGCGGTTTTTTATTTCAATATCATATCCAAAAGGACTTCCTCGTATTCCAATTTCCCCGATTTCACAGCCGCATCATAATCAGCCATCGCCTCCTTCCAGCCCTTTCCTTCATAAGGGGAAATAGCGGCCATATTGAAGAGCATCGCGGGGTCATAGTTCCGCACCGACAGTTCCTCGAACACCCTCAGCCTCTCTCCGCGGCTTCCTGAAGATTTCATCAGATTCAGCGCCGGAAAAATTTCCAATTCCCCAAGGACATCCAGATGGCTCCTAATCATTTCCGGATCTATGTTTTTTCCATCAAGAAGGGAAAGCTTTTCGAGCTCGGTCACCAGCCCCCAGTTGTCTCCGGCGAAAGCCCGGGCCAGAAGATCGATTCCGACGCTGTCGATTTTCAATCCGCGCTTTGCGGCTTCTTTCTGCGCAAAGCCTGAGAATTTCGCACCTTCGGGATTTTCGAATTCCTGAAAAACAGCGGGGAGCCTCAGAAGAAATGAATAATCTTTAACGGGTTTTTTCCCGAAAAGGACGATGAGAACGGACTCCTTTATTTCCAGATTTTCTTTGAGTAATTTCCGGAAGTCCTTATCATCGGAACCGTCCAATTCCTCCCCGCCGGAAACTATTCCGAGCTTGAACGGATCGAAGAGGGAATTTGATTTCAGAAAATCCCGAAAATCGGCGAATGACGATCCATCCGACACATCGAAACGCTGGATGGAAAGACCGGAATGCTTTTTCCGGTAATCCGAAACTATCTCCCGGAGTTTTTCCAGGCGCCGGTAGGAATCAGGGCCGTAAAGGAATATGATCATTACCCTTTTAAGGTACCTCATTGAAATGACCGGCAGCAACGGATAAGCTGTTGAAAACAAAAAACGTCCCTTAGGACGTTTCGGCTTTTTCTTCGTATTTCTTCCGTAGATTTTTGATTTTTTGTAGCAAGGTCTGCCTGTCGCAATCATTCCCGCAGGAAACGCAGGGCTGGCCGCATTTCCTGGAAACCAGGTTCGCCGCTTCCCAGAAAGCCCTCTCCATATCTTCCGGAGAGATCAGTTTTTCCTTCGGACAGTTTTCACTGTCAGCTTCCTCATGTGTCAGTAATTTTCCGGATGCCTTGGCGTTGAACCAGGCGATTTCCGAAACAAGCCGGTTGAATTCCGACTCCAATTCATATGCCGCAGACACCGCCTCGGATGACGCATACGCATCTTTTTCTTCGTTTTTTTTATTTTCTTTTTCATATTTCTGCAGGCGATTTATGATCAGATTGCACACTAGTAAAAATACCGATGCGATTGCCAAAGTCGCCAGCAATCCCCTCAAAGACCTCGAGGGGTTGAAATATGCCAAAGAAATCACAGCTCCGGAAAAGGTGGCCGCGATAACGATGGTGATCCAGAAGCCAAGCATTCCCCGCTTCTCTTTCATTTATTTTCCGAAATCAAATAACCAGAATAAGTTTATAGCTTGCGAAAAATGCTGTCAATATTTTATTTGAGCTTCTGGCAGGCGGGGCAATAATGCGCCGACCGACCCCCTACGGAAAGTCTTTTTATCTTCGTCCCGCAACGCGAACAAGGCTCATCCTCACGCTGATAGACCAGCCGATGACCGGAATAATGACCCTCTTTTCCGGCTGTATCCCGGAAATCACTGAAAGATGTGCCGCGGAGCTTCACGGCCTTTGAAAGTATGGATCGGACGGCTTTATACATCGCCAGCAGATCCCTGTCGGAAATCTTGTCGGCCGGCCTGAGCGGATGAACCTTGGCCTGCCAGAGAATGTCATCCGAATAGATGTTCCCGATTCCGGAAATGACCGTCGGATCGGTAAGGACCTGTTTTATTTTCCGATGTTCCGCAGAAATAACTTTTTTGAATCCGGCGAAGCTGAATTTCGGATCAAGAGGTTCCGGCCCGAGATTTCTGAGCTCTTCAAGATTCTCTATCTGATCAGTTTCGCCGAGCAGGATTTTACCGAATTTACGAAGGTCGGAGAATCCAAGCATCCTTCCGTCATCCAGATTGAAAATGACATGGATATATCTGTTGTAAGGATCCTCAACTATTTCCCTCGGCTCGATAGGAATCACTTTTTTCCCCTCGACTTTCCACTTTCCGACAAGAAGATGTCCGGTCATTTTCAGATGGATGAGCATCATCAGATCCCCGCTCAGATAAACAAGGATGTTTTTCGCCCGTCGGCGCACGTCCAAGATCTTTTTTCCGACTATGGATTTTTGGAAAACTTTCACATGCCTGTGGGCGACGGCGTTTTTCTGCTGATCCAACGGATCTTTCAGCATCTTCGGCCAATCAAACCAAAGACCGGTTATTTTCCGACCGGTTATTTTTTTCCTGAGATCGTCTACGACCGTCTGGACTTCCGGAAGTTCAGGCATATCTAATCGTTGACAGCCATTTCGCGCTGAGGGATCAGACTCGCGTCAGTCGGAATGGTGAAATAAAAACTCGTACCGCGGTTCAAAACCGACTCAACCCGGATCTCCCCCCCATGGCGGCGGATTATGTTCTTCACCATATAAAGTCCGAGACCTGAACCGTTCGCCTCCTTGGTGAGGGCGTTTTCTCCGCGATAGAACTTAGTGAACAGCTTATTTAAAGTTTCCTGACTCATACCCATTCCGGTATCCGAAACCCTGACTTCGAAATAGGGAGCATCCGGCTTACGGGACAGACCAAGTACGACTTGTCCGTTCGAAACATTGTATTTTATGGCGTTCTCGAGAAGATTGGCCAGGACCAGGCTCATGCGCTCGACATCTATGTCCGCTTCCATGACCTGCTCCTGCGGCGGTTCCATATAGACTTTGACACTGTATTCCTTGGCGACCGGAGAAGCCTGCTCGATGAGAGACTGGAGAAAAGCCACCAGGTCGGTTTTCTGGAAATTATATCCGAACTTCCCCTCTTCGATCTTCGCCACGTTCAGAAGGTCTTCCACAATCTTGAGAAGATTTCCCGAAGCGGCCAATCCGGTGCTTACCAGATCCAACGCGCCGGCTTCAAGCTTCTCCCCTTTCAATCCCTGCAAAGCCCAGTTGACCGCGGACAAAGGAGTCCGGAGCTGATGGGCGGCTACGGTGATGAAATCGCTTTTCGCCCGTACAAGATCCACTTCACGGGTCCGATCGCGGATTATCTTGAGGAATCCGGTTATATTCCCTCTTTCATCCGTCATCCTGTCGGTGCTCACGCGCAATTCCAGATGCGGATCTTCGAAGGAGATATCCACGATCTGCGGATATTCGCTGTCATTCGAACGGTGGATTATCTGAGGCGCCAGGGACTGAAAAATGACTTTCGCCAGCACTTCCAGGCGAGGATTCTTCACGCTTTCCGGGGAAATTTTCTGCCCGATGATCTCAGCGGGCGTGATTCCGAAAATCCCTTCGGCGGCCCGGTTGAAAAGCTTAACCGAAAATTCCTGATCATAGACCACGACTCCGTCGCTCATGCTGGAGATGATGTTGTCCACGCGCCGCTTCTCGTTCACCAGCTGGACTTTCGTGCCCGCGGCCCGGATATTGGCGGCAAACATGATGGCGCCGACGGAAATAAGAATCGCCGCGCTGACCGCGGTCCAGAAAGGATTGAGATATGCGACATCAACCGCCAGAATCAGCATCGCCAGAAACAAAAAAAGCCAGAAAATCTTCATTTCCGGAAGCTTCACATATCCTCTGAAATTTTTCATGAAATCGCCCATTTGAATATAGTATAACCCAAAACATAATCCAGATGAATACTTCCCCGGAAATAAAAATCCGGCATTAAATGCCGGTTTATTGAAATATCCGACTAAGCTTTTCCGACCTTATCAGCATCCGCCAGATGTCTCTTGAGTTTCCGGAGCGTATCGCGAAGACCGGACTCCCGGACCATCCATTCCGGCCAACTCTCGATCTCATTCACTGACCTGCGGATCTCTTCATTGAGCCAATCTGATTTCTTCACCAGACCCTCATCGGATATCATATGGATTGCTTCCTGCAATATATCACATCCGGAAAAAGATTCCTACTCCAAATCTCCCCAGCTTTTTCCGGATTTAGCCGTGACTCTTATCGGAACCTCGAGTTCGTAAGCGCTTTCCATTATTTTCACAATGACCGGACCGGCATCTTCAAGAATGTCGTTTTTTATCTCAAACAAAAGCTCATCATGGATGGTCAGAAGCATCCGGACGTAATCTTCCCATTTCCGCATCCTTATTTCTTCTGAAATCCTGACCATCGCGATTTTCATGATATCAGCATCAAGGCTCTGGATCGGCATATTGATGGCCGCGCGCTCGGCCTCAGCCGCTTCGCCGCGGAACATGGAGACCGCCTCCAGAAGCCAGCGCCGCCTGCCGTTAAGATTCGAGACAAATCCGTCCGCCCTGGCCTGCGCTTTTATTTTTTCGTGCCAGATTTTTATGCTTTTGAAATCCTCGAAATATTCGTCGATGAATTTCTTCGCTTCGGCGAACTTCAATCCGCTGGTTTTGGCGAAGGCGTTGGCGCCCATTCCGAAAATAATCCCGAAATTCAGGGTTTTCGCGATACGCCGCATGTCCGGCGTGACCTTCTCGAGCGGAACATCAAAAACATTCGCGGCGGTAAGCTTATGAATATCCCAATCGTTATTGAAAGCCTCGATCATCTTCGGATCGCCGGAAAGGGAGGCGAGAATCCTGAGCTCTATCTGGGAATAATCGGAAGCCGCCAGGACATAGCCTTTTTCCGGAATAAAACAGGCGCGTATTTTTTTCGCCCACTCTCCCCCGGCGGGAATATTCTGGAGATTTGGATTCTGCGAGCTGAGGCGCCCGGTGGAAGTCCCGGTCTGGATATAAGTAGTATGGACTCTCTGTTTTTTATCCGCCAATTCCTGAAGCGGCTTCACGTAGGTGGACTGAAGCTTGAAAAGCTCGCGATATTCCAGAACATATCTTACAATCTCGTGCCTGTCCTGAATCATAAGAAGGGTATCGATATTCGTCGAAACTGCCCCTCCTTTTGTCTTCTTTACGCCGTCAAGACTGATTTTAAGTTTTTCAAAAAGTATTTTTCCCAGCTGTTTCGGAGAATTGATATTGAAATTTTCACCGGCCTCCTTATAAATATTTTTTACAAGCGCCGAAAGTTTTTTCCCGAGCTCCTCATCCAGATTCTCCAATCCCCTGATATCAACTTTAATTCCCCGCGTTTCCATATCCGCAAGAATAGCCACCAATGGCATTTCCATGTCGTAGAAAATCTTTTCCAGCCTATATTCTTTCAGTTTTTTCACCGCATACGAATGGAGCTCCTTATCTGATCCACCTTCTTTATGAAGATATTTTTTTGAAAGATATTCCGCTGAATATTTCTCCTCGTCAGGATTCAAAAGCCAGAAAGCCACACCAAGGTCGAAATATTCCCGCGGAATATCTTTTCCTGATTTTTTCAGCTCCTTGAATTTTTCCTTGAGATTGAAATCTATAAGCATGAGTCCGGTTAAAGCCTCTCTACCAGGCTGCGGAAACCCATTTCTTCAAAATATTTTTTAAGAGATTCTTTATCAAGGGCTGCCTGCTTCAAATCTTTCAAAACAACCGGGAGATCAGCGTCGCATTTTATGGTCGCAAGTTTTTTGGAAAGAAAAGCGCTGTCCCGGCCGGCTTCCAATTTTTTCCGCAAAACTTCCTTGGGGATCAATCCGACTTCCTCATAAATTTTTTCCACGGTTGTGTACTGCTTGATGAGATCGGTCGCGCCCTTCGGACCGATGCCGGTCACGCCCGGAATATTATCCGAAGTGTCGCCTATCAAAGCCTTGTAATCTATGAGCTGTTTCGGTGAAAATCCGTACTCCTGCAAAAACAGCGCCTCGTTATAAGTGATTGTCTTGCTGACTCCGGTTTTCAATAGTTCCACGACCACCTTATCGCCGTCGATAAGCTGAAGATTGTCCTTATCGCCGGAAAATATCACCACTTTCACATCCGGTTCTTTCTTCATCTTTTCCGCCAGCGTCCCGACGATGTCATCCGCCTCAAGTCCGGCCTGTTCGACGACTTTTATTCCGAATTTCCCGAAAGTATTGTGCGCCTCAATCAGCTGGGAGACGAGTTCATCGGCCGTCGGGGGGCGGTGAGCTTTGTATTCCGAATACATCGCATCCCGGAAAGTCGGCTCCTTCCGGTCAAAAGCCGCGGCCACATAATCCGGATTATGCTCGCGGACCAATTTAAGCAGGATCGAGGAAAGTCCGTAAACCGCATTGATCGGTTCGCCTTTCGGGGTCGTCAAAGGCGGCAGGGCGTGGAAAGAGCGGTGAATAAGGGAATTGGCGTCGATTAAAAGAAGCTTCTTCATAATCTGTTCAATTCATTATACACCCGAATATATAAAGCGGCGCTCCATAACTGCTCCGGATCACCGAATCCCTTTCCAGTCTCGGGATCGTACCACTCATAAAAACCATCAAGAGAATTCCATCTCTCCCAGTGCTCGATTGCAAAATCCTTATTTCCAATTTTCAAAATTGCTAAGATTGAAAAAGCATTTATATACGGCCAGACAACACCGAATTGATTCGTTTTGGAAATTATTTTTTTAACAGAATTTTCTTCTTCAGGCGTAGTGGGCTTAGGAAGAATATCATTTATTCTGAACCCGAACCGCATGCTGACGCTCTTAAATTTTTCAAATATGAAATCGTATCTTTCTTTAGGAACGATATCGAACAAGATAGCCAACGATTGACCATACGCATCGAAATCCAAAGTTTCCGGATGATCTTTGTAATAGGATCCCGACCAGAACAATTCATTTATCTTATTCTTTAAAAATTCCGCCTTATCAATCTTTCCCAGCCTACGGTACATCTCATATAAAACCGCATTATTCGAAAGGAGAGTTTTATCCTTTAGCTGTTCCTCAAGCATATCCCGCCAGTCCGCCCCCCGGGAAAGACCGCGCTCATCTAATAAATTATTTTCTATATATGAAACCGCCCTATCCAATTCTTCTTTATAGTCCAGTAAAAATATTTTGTCTTTTGAAAATTCCGAATAATATAAAGCTGCCAGCACGCATAATGCATCGACATCCCTTGTGCCGGGAGAAAGCCTTGAAAGTCCTGGCCAAATCATCCTTTCAAAAACAAAGGACATCCTTCCCTTCTTAATAGCATCTAATCCTTTCCGGATGAACAATCTCAGAAATCCGTCCGCAAAAAGCACGGGGACCTCTCCTGAACTATTTTGATTCCTGAATACATTTTCCAAATGCTTTTTTGCGATATCTGCATATCCAAGATCTAAAAGGGTCGGCAATGCAACCGCAAAATCCCGTGTCCAGTATTGGTATTTATACCGGTTGGCACCCGCCCAGACTCCGTTTTTCCCGATGCAGTCTTCGATGACTTTACGAGCTTCCGCAAACTTTTTTTTATTCATCGGAATTTAAAATTTAACTTTAATAATTCTTTCCTTCTGTTTTTTTCCATGCTCGAACCGGATCCAATGCGCGGATTTCGGCAATGATTTTCCAATCCGCTCCGGCCATTCCAACAGGACGATATTCTGCGGATCATTGAGGATTTTTTTGAAATTAAGCGATATCAGCTCCCCGACCGAATGTATTCTATATAAATCGAAATGGTATGCATTCAAAAACTTTCGACTTTCGACTTTAGACTTTAGACTTCCAAGTGGGTAGCGGCGAACAATCAGAAAAGTCGGGCTGGTCACATGATGCTTCACGCCAAGCGCTTTTATGAATCCCTGGGTGAAAGTGGTCTTGCCGGCACCGAGATCGCCGGAAAGCGCAAGAATACTAGCCTTCCTACCGGTACCTTTACGTAAAATTTTCTTCGCCAGCTTGGCGGCAAATTTCTGAGTCTGAGATTTTGATTTTGTAAGCATGATTTCAGTGCTCTAACAATAGCAAAAATAAAAAAGCCCTTAAAGGGCTTTATTGCAGATTTTTCTCTATCGCATCACATTGGCTTGAAATCTGTTCCCGGAAATACGACGGCCGCCAGAGTTCGTTATGGGACAACCGCCTCTTCAGCTCATCCACGATGCTAAAATATTTCTCGCGCGTTTCCCGGATCTGCTTCAATTGCTTTTCCGGCCGGCAATCTCCGAGCGTCCGCAGGTTATGCAGGCGATCGGCCAGCTTCACCAGAAGCGCCGGAGTCGGAGCGCGCAGAAGATTTTCCAGATAGTCCTTGCCGGGCTCTTTGGTGACGGCCCGGACATAACGGACGACGTCTCTTCCGAAGATGTCCTCGATATCCTCCCAGGTCATGATGAAAGAATCTTCCTGGATGTCATGGAGCAGCGCGGTTATGATCGTGTCCGGGTCGAGGATCTTCAACTCGCAGATCAAGATGACCGAGACAGCTTTCGGATGCTCGAAATATCTCTCTCCGCTTTCACGGCTTTGATTCTTATGGCCGTGTTTGGAAAGCTGATAGGCGCGCATCACTCTCCGGAACTCCGACGGAGTAATGGAGAACTTTATGAGATTTTCAAATTCCTCTCTTCCCACCTTTCTGGTTTCCACGGCCTGCCTCCTTTGCTGTTATTTACACCCTAAAACAAAAATCCGCCCCAGTAAAGGCGGATTTCAGAGCATGCCTCCTTCGGGTATCTTATAGCCGAGATGCTTGTATCCTTCCGCAGTCACCCGCCGTCCGGATGGCGTCCGGTTCAGAAGTCCGATACTCATCAAATAAGGCTCATAAACATCTTCGATTATGCCCCGGTCGTCATTGAGCGCAGCGGCCAAAGTCTGTATCCCGACCGGTCCGCCATGAAATTTATCGACTATGGTAGTCAAAAGCTGACGATCGGTAGGCTCAAGCCCGAGATGATCTATTTCCAGCATTTCCAGAGTATTTTTAGCGGCTTCTTCGGTTATCCGGTCCATATTGTTCACCTCGGAATAATCCCGAGCGCGCTTGAGCAGGCGGTTGGCGGTACGCGGAGTGAATCTGGAAGCTTTGGCGATCGCGGAAAGCGCCGCCGGCTCGGTCGTCACACCGAGAAGCTTCGCCGAACGCTCCAAAATATCCTCGATATCGGTAACAGTGTAATAATCCAGCTTGAAGGATGCGCCGAATCTTGAACGGAGCGGTCCGGAAAGAAGATTCGCGCGGGTCGTGGCCGCGATAAGAGTGAACGGCGGAAGATCGAGCGAGAAAGTCCTGGCTCCCGGACCTTTTCCGATGATGAGATGGAGCTTGCGGTTCTCCAAAGCCGGATAAAGCACCTCCTCTATCTGATGATTCAGGCGGTGAGCCTCATCGATGAAAAGAACATCTCCCTTTTCCAGATTACCCAGGATTGCGGCGAGATCCCCCATCTTTTCCAGAGTCGGGCCGGAAGTGATTTTCAAATTCGCATTCATTTCCTTCGCCACCAGATATGCGAGCGTCGTCTTTCCAAGACCGGCCTGTCCGTAAAGCAGTATGTGATCGCTGGACTCGGACCTTTTCCTGGCGGCATCCAAAATCACGCGGAGATTTTTCTTGATTTTCTCCTGCCCGATGTAATCCTGCCAGCTGGACGGCCTCAAAGCGAGGTCGATATGGCTCTCGTCGTCTTTTTTCGAAATATTTTTCTTTCCCTCCATACTTATACTTTAATCCCTGCAGCCTGCCGATTACAATAGAACATTTTCCGGAAGGAAATCAGGGGGCTTGACGTCCGGCAATTAATATATGAATATATTTAAGAACACATCGTCTGGATCTCGTCGGAAAAATACGGCTCAGATCAGGAACTTTCCCCGCAAGGGTATTTTTTTCGGAAAAATGCCGTAAACAACGCTCACTTTACCAGGTATTGACAAGTTCTTTTTTTTATGCTATATTATAGATAATTTAGTGATAGTGTTTTCCTTCGAAATAGAAAGTTTTGTTCTGTGGGCGGGAATTGTTTCTTGATGGATGGCTTGGCTCAGGCGAGGCCACTCCTCAGAATAATTCTAACCTTTTCTAAAATTTATTTTAGGAAAGTTCCACTTTTTTCCCTGACGGGATCTTTGCCCACAGAACAAAGCTTTCTATTTTTTATTTCAATCCGATCTCATAACTCGACCGGTCCTGTCACTTTCTCCACCTCATCGACCGTCGTGATTCCGGTAAGCACCTTCAACAGGCCATCCTGCTGCATCGTGACGATCCCCTGCTTGGCCGCAAATTCCTGTATTTCAATCTCCCCGCCCCCTTTATTCATGAGACTCTCGATCTCCTTCGTGATCCGGAGAAGTTCATAGATTCCGATGCGGCCCCGATAGCCTGTTCCTCCGCAATTATCGCAACCCTTCGGGCTGAAAAGATTTATGTCCTTATAGGCGGAAACATCCACGCGCTCCGGAAGTGATTTCAGGAGTTTTTTAATCATTTCTTCCATCGCCTTGTCCGGATCGGATTTCGCTTTGCACTTATCGCAAAGGCGCTTGACCAGACGCTGAGCGATGATCAGGTTCAGGGCCGGACCGATGCTGTTCACCTTAACGCCGAGATCCACAAGGCGCGGAATCGCGCCGGCCGCCTCATTCGCATGGACAGTTGAGAACACAAGATGTCCGGTCAGAGCGCCCTGGATGGCGATTTCCGCAGTCTCCTTATCGCGAATTTCACCGATCAGGATAACATCCGGATCCTGGCGCATCAGGGACTTCAATCCGTTAACGAATGTGTAATTCGCCTCGACATCCACCTGGGTCTGCTCTATGCCCGCCACGTGATATTCGATCGGATCTTCAATCGTGATGATTTTTATTTCCGAAGAGCTCTTGTGTTTCAAAAAAGCATACAGAGTCGTGGTCTTACCGGATCCGGTCGGACCGGTATTCAGGATCATTCCGTTCGGCCGGTTGAGTTCTTTTTCGACGATTGTCAGGTCATCATTCCGGAAGCCGAGATCGTTCATGCTCAAATTTATCGCATCCGGATCAAGCACGCGCATGACGATGACTTCTCCGAATTCAGACGGGGCGACGGCGACACGCATTTCGATTTCCTTTGCGCCGAGTCCGATGGTGAATCTGCCGTCCTGCGCCTCATCGCGGACATTCAGCTTCAGGCTGGAAAGCAGTTTGATGCGGGAAACGATATGCCCGTAAAGCGCGCTCTTGAGATCGGTGATGACATCGTGCAGATCGCCGTCGATTCTATATCGGAGCTTCACTTCCGTACGGCCGGGTTCGAAATGGACGTCCGAAGCCCGATTCTTCAGCGCGCCGGCGAGGACGATTTCCAATATCTGGGCGGTGGAAAATTTCTTGAAATCGAAATTTTTGATTTCATCCCTGACCAACTCGAGATTGACCAGCTTGGCCATCAATCCCTCGACTCTTTCCTTATCGACATCTATTCTTCCGGTTATCGCACCGGTTTTTTTGGATATATATTTATAAAAATCCCAGGCCCTATCCAGACTGGTCTGGGAAACTCCGAAAATCTTGAGCTTGTTCCCCTTGAGTTCCAACTCGCGGATCATTTCTTTCGTTTTAGGTGCAGCCGGATCAAAAGCCACAAAGACCACCCTGTCTCCTTTCTTTTCAATCGTCGCCACTTTCAATTCCTTGGCTTTTTCCTCGGGAATCATCTCCAGAGCTTCGGTCCCTACGGGTTGAACCCCCAGATTGATATATAAAGACCCGGCGGCGGCCGCGCGGCGCTCAGCATCCCGCTCTTCCGCTTCCTTGCGGGTTTTATCTAAAATACTCTTAAGTTTTGCTGTATCGTCTGTCATAATATTTTTCCTAAATTAAAATCTCTGATTTTGACTGAGTGCGAGGAGCGAGGAGGAAATCGTATCTGCAGATACCTTTCTGACGAGGGACGAAGCGGTCAGTCAAAATCAGGATTCCCGGAGGGTAAGGAAATTTTAACCGGATTTCTGCGTTATGCCTCCTCAGAATGGCATCAACCATTCTTCGTCGGCATGCCTTGAACCCGGCATAAAATTTCTCTTATTAATTAGGGAAGATATTATGACAGACGATACTTATCCTGAGCCATTACTTTTAAAATACCTCTAAAATTTCCCCCTCACAAGGAAAATTGTGCATAAGTTGGCTCGGACTTTATCCTGTTGCGGAACCGGCGTTCTCCGACCTGCTGGCGGATCCGCCTACGCCTCATCCTGTGATGAACAGGATTCCGGCAGTTTCCTTAATAGGATAAAATCCTCGCTTAGAGGGAAATTCGGGATTTTTTAATCTAATGCAAATTCATTGACTCCCAATCTCAAAACCGATACGATTATTAAGGTATATGAACTCTTGAAAACTTAAAAATGGAAAATCGGAAGCTGAATCCGTACCTGATAGTCACTCTAGTTTTTGCCGTCATCTTTGGACTTTCCTTAATCATCAATAGGCTATCGGATAACGGGAATTCAACCTCCTGTAATCCGGACATCAAAAGCAACGAATTCATAACCTGGGAAGAGCTGGCGCAGATGCCCGGCCCTGTCCAAGGTTGTGGACTGACTGTTTTCAAAGGAACGAAAGTCGAACCCTTCGAAGTCGAATTCGACGGCGTAGTCCCGCATCCCATCTTCAAGAATGAGAAGATGATCCTGGTGCGGATGGGCCGCCCGCTCATCGGCTCGCAGGTTCTGGCGGGCATGAGCGGATCCCCGGTTTATTTCAAAAAGGACGGAAAGTGGAAGCTCGCAGGCGCGACCGCCTTCGGTTTCAATATTCCGACCTCCGGCAGATCACTTGGCGGAATCACTCCGATCCAGGCGATGCTCGGCCAAAGACAGGTCGATTTCGGACGCCGTCCGAAATCCTCCCGCGAAACCGAAGAGCGGTATCTCAGCCTGAAATCCGGGAATCTCCAAGATCCGGCAGTACGGGAAAAACTCAACGAACTTCGGAACAGACTCATCCATGAAATGTCCAAGCCGGTTCTTATAAAGAACCGTGACGGATCGGAAGTCGAAGTGCTCCAGCCGACATTCTCGCTTTCCGCAAAACCGGCCGCCGCGCCTGAAGATTCGAATGTCATCAGGCGTCCCCGTCCCGGAGATGCGGTCACGATGATGCTGGCGGATGGAGATCTCAGTCTCGGCGGAACCTGCACTGTCACGTATGTGACGGAAACAAAGTTCTGGGCCTGCGGACACCCCATCCTGATGGATGGCCCGCTGGTCGCCCCCGCCCGCATGGCGAGCATCGCGACTTCTTACAAAGGCCCTTTCAACGCATTCAAGATGGTCGGAGATCAGCATGAATCCGCCGGCTACATATCCTATGACGGAATGTTCGCAATTGAAGGAGTCCTTAAAAAGCTCCCGAAAAATGCGATGCTTCCGATCAGGATAAATCTGAATCTCAATGGCCAGCGCATGTCGATCAACTACCGGGTCTTCCGACATAAACTTTATAGCGAGGCCATGATGGCCCAGATCGGAAGTCAGGCCCTTGAACCGCTATGGAACCCGAACAGGAAGGCGACCGTCGCCGCCCGTTCGAAAATCCGTTATGACGGCAAATCACTTCACCTCTACGAATCCTCATCTGCCGGTCCGCCGATAGCCTTCGGCCCGTTCCTGATATCCGCAAATCCCTGGTCAGCCGTCTCAAAAACCGCCCAGGTGACCGGAAATCTCATATCCAGCGAGTGGAATTTCAAGGTCGAGAATGTCGAAATGAATATCGACCTGAAAGAGGGCGAAGGCGCGCTCCAGCTTGATTCCCTGAAAGTCCTGAACAGCAAGGATCAGATAATCGATACCGTCTCCCCCGGAGATGAGATCCAGCTTCTGGTCGCGGTAAGGACGGCTCAAGGAACCAGGAACAGGATAACCTCCCTTCCGATCAGAATTCCGAACATAACCGACATCAAGAAATCCGGATCCGAAGATGAAGATTCCGAACCGTCGGTGACGATCTTCGTCCAATCCGGAAATCTCTACAACGAACAGGATGAGCGGAAAACCCGAACCGGAATTCCAGAAAATAAGTCCGACTTCATAAATAAGCTGATGATGAATGAACGCGATCCCAATAGGATATTCGTCCAGGTCGTCCTGCCGCCTACGAAGATCACCTCCGTGCTTCCGAAAGCGGTCAAAGAAACCTACAGGAATTCCTGGCATGAGGTTCCGACCCTGAAATTCCTCCGCTCAGTGAATTCCGTCGAAAGAAAGATCGTCCGGATGGAAATCGACTCTCCGTCCCGCAATTACATACTGAATGTGAACGGAGCGGTCAGTATCCGCCTGAATATTCCGAAAAAGCCGGAAAACAAATCCGCACCTAAACCGTAAAATTATAAGACGCCCCATGGGGCGTCTTTTTTTATGGAAAATGGGCCGGTATCGTGCTAAAATATTACTGAATAACATTAACCTCCGGCGCAATACATATGTCAGGACACAATAAATGGTCTCAGATAAAAAACCAAAAAGCCGCCACTGACAAGAAGCGAGGCCAGATTTTTTCAAAAATCCTCAAAGCAATCGCAATCGCCGCCAAAACCGAACCGAACCCGCAGTTCAATCCGAGACTGCGATCGGCCATTGAAACCGCTAAATCCGCGAATGTCCCGCAGGACAATATAAACCGGGCGATTTCCAAAGCATCTGAAGAAAAATCCATGGAAGACATCGTCGTCGAAGCCTACGGACCGGAAGGAGTCTCCCTGATAATCGAGGGCATAACTGACAATACAAACCGGAGCATCTCAGAAATAAAACATCTTTTGACGGAAAATGGGGCTAAAATCGCCACACCCGGAAGCGTACTCTGGGCATTCGAAAAAAATGCGGATGGCTGGCAACCTAAATTTCCCGCGGAAATCTCCGAAGAGGGAAAGAAAAAAGTTTCCGACCTCATCGAAGCGCTTGAGGAACATGACGATGTTCAAAATGTTACGCCGAGTTTCTAATATATAAAATTATGGTAATTCTTGGAATTGATCCGGGCAGCACCAGGATAGGATACGGAATAATCGATTCCGAAAGGGATCTTTCCGCCGTCGCCTACGGCGTCATTGAAATAAGCCGTAAGAATATATCTTCCGATCTCGGACAGCACGGCTCAAGGAATGAACTCGCCCAGCTTCTCCAGAAAGCCTCGGCCGGGCTCCGCAAACTCATCGACACCTATCAGCCGGAAAAAGTCGGAATTGAAAAGCTCTACTTCACCAAAAATGTCAAAACCGGGATAGAAGTGGCCCAGGCCAGGGGCGCCCTGATAAACGAACTGGCCAGATATCAGATTCCGATAGAAGAATTCACCCCGTCGGAGATTAAAAAGGCCGTGACCGGATACGGAAACGCGGACAAGAAGAGCGTTTCTAAGATGGTCTCCAAAATCCTGCATATCGGAGAAGTGAAAGGATATGATGACGCCAGCGACGCTCTGGCCGTGGCCATCACCGCCTCCCAAAAAAGGTCCTGGGAATGACTATTGACATTAGATATTTCTAATATATACTTTTCTGTAAGTTAAGACTGACTCATCAAATATCATTAAAAAGGTCGTATTTTCTTCATAAATTTGAACGGGTGCACGCACACTCCCACAATGCCTAAGAAAAAGAAAAAAGAACTGGGGATAGGCGCAGAACTCAACGACGGACTTGAGGTGATGGATGACGAATCCGAAGCCCTTCCGGCCAAAAAGATCCCTGCCGCCCCAGCTGACTCCGACGACGATCTCTTGGAAGATCTTTCCGAAGATGACGAAGCGGATCTTCTGATGGACGAAGGCGATGATGACGAAGAAGACGGATATTAAATAAATTCCGAAAATACAGCCCCGACATTCACCGGGGCTGTATTATTTAGCAGTGCTATAATTAATCTATGAAACGCAGAATATTCAAACTGATAAGAAAACAGGGTCCATCGACTGTTCTCATCTCTGTACTTGCGGCTCTGGCCGGAGGCCTGGTTTTGATCGCCCTAATCCTCAACGACCTTCCTAATCCGGAAGAGTTCGAAACCCGTCAGGTCGCCCAATCCACGAAAATTTTCGATCGGACCGGAAAAACCCTGCTTTATGAAATCCATGGCGAAGAAAAACGCACAGCCATTCAATATGAAGACATCCCGGAATACGTAAAAAAGGCCACAATCTCCATTGAAGACAAGGATTTTTACAGCCACGGCGGATTCAGCATCCCTTCCATCATCAACGGCGCGATAATCGAACCTCTGACGGGGAAAAGGGACCGGGCCCGCGGCGGATCGACCATAACCCAGCAATTGGCAAAAAACGCATTCCTCAGTTCGGAGCGGACTCTAATAAGAAAGTTCAAGGAATTGATCGTCGCTTACGAATTGGAAAAGAAATATTCAAAGGATGAAATCCTGAATCTCTATCTCAATCAGATACCTTACGGAAGCAATGCTTACGGAATCGAAGCCGCGGCCCAGACTTTCTTCGCCAAGAAGGCCTCGGAACTGAACCTGGCTGAATCCGCCCTGCTGGCCAGTCTTCCGAAAGCGACCAGTTATTACTCACCTTGGGGCCGGTATGTCCAGGATCTGATGGACAGAAAAGACCTGGTTTTGGAAAAGATGAATGAATACGGATACATAGATGAGAAAGAGATGGCAAGCGCCAAAAAATTCCAGTTTGAATTCGCTCCGCAGGCGACCAATCTTCTTGCGCCGCATTTCGTCCTGGAAGTCCAGGATTATCTGAATAAGAAATACGGGGAAGGATATGTCCAGACCGCCGGACTGAAAGTCATCACCACGCTCGACTGGGATCTCCAGCAGATCGCTGAAAAAGCGGTTTTGGAAGGCGCGACCCGCAATACCGAACTTTATGACGGACATAACGCCGCCTTAGTCGCCCAGGATGCCACCAATGGCCAGATTCTTGCGATGGTAGGCTCAAAAGATTATTTCGCAAGCCCTGAGCCGGAAAACTGCACGCCTGGCCTGGACTGCAAATTTGAAGGAAATTTCAATGTCGCAACCCAGGGCCTCCGCCAGCCTGGCTCTTCCATAAAACCTTTCACCTACATCACCGCTTTCAAAAAAGGCCTGACTCCGGACACGGTCATGTTCGATCTGGAAACTGAATTCGACGCCACCGGAATCCCGGAAAACAGCTATAAACCCGGAAACTTCGATGAAACTTTCCGCGGACCGGTGAATCTGAGGACGGCGCTTGCCCAATCGATAAACATCCCGGCTGTGAAGACATTATATATAGCCGGAATAGACAATATGCTCGCCCTGGTTAAGGATTTCGGAATCACAACCCTCACTGAGAGAAGCCGGTACGGACTTTCCCTGGTTCTCGGAGGAGGAGAAATAATACTCAAAGAACTGGTAGGAGCTTATTCGGTTTTCGCCCAGGAAGGAGTGCGTCATGACCAGGCGATGATTATTTCCGTCACTGATTCAAAAGGTGAACTGATTGAAGAATATAAGGATTCCGCGGAACAAGTCATCGATCCGCAATATCCGAGACTCATAAACGACATACTCACCGATCTCGATCAGAGATCCGGACTGTTCCAGTCAAGTCTGAGTCTGACCATCTTCCCGGGACATGAAGTAGCCCTGAAAACCGGTACGACAAACGACTACCGCGATGCCTGGACAATGGGATACACTCCGGATCTTGTCGTCGGGGTCTGGACAGGAAACAATGACAATACCGTTATGCAACGCCGCGGTTCCAGTATTCTCGCCGCGGTTCCGATCTGGAGCGCTTTCATGCGGGAAGCGATTAAGAACCGGCCGCTGGTATCCTTCAATAAGCCGGATCCGATCACAACCCAAAAACCGATGTTCAACAACGACCACATCGTCAATTACACCGTCGGAAGCCAGAACTATCCTCAGATCCACGATATCCTTTATTACATAGATAAAAGCGATCCGCTCGGACCTCAGCCGCTCCAGCCGGAGAATGATTCCCAATTCAAAAACTGGGAAGATCCGGTTCTTCTCTGGGCGCAGCAGAACATTCCGAATTTCTTCCAGGTTTACAATAAGCCGATACCGATCGGAGCCCAGAATCAGACTGCGCTGATTGTCGGAGCGATGACTGTCGACCTTTCCAATCCTAAAAACGGTGATTTCATCCAGAAGAACATTCAGGTCTCCGCATCGATAACTTCGGAAAATGAAATTTCCCAGATCCAGCTGATATTCAATAACGAACTTATGGATAACCGGGTCGGACTGCTTGGTAAAAACATAAACTACCAGTTCAACCTGGTTCCAAGGAACATCCTTCTCCAGAATTCCCTGAAGATCCGGGTAGTGGATAAGAATAAGACTGAAACTATTAAAGAAGTCATCCTGTATAAATAAAAATTTATTATTCTGTCATTCCGGAATTGATCCGGAATCCAGTATTTATGAATAATTCACTGGATCCCGGCTCGGAGGCCGGGATGACAACTGCTTTAATTAAAAAACACCCCGGGCGGGGTGTTTTTTAATTCGCGTTTATAGGCATCAGTATGTAGAAATAAGAGACATCGTTAGGATTCTTAAGCATCGCCGCCCGGCTGTTTCCGTTCACTCCGAAAAATATATCCTGACCGTTGAAATTCTTCAGTCCGTCCATAAGATATCTCCAATTAAAGGAAACTTCCGACGCATCGCCTTTCACTTTTATAGGAATGAGATATTTATTCTCTCCAAGAAGCTGGTTGACCGAATAGACTTCCAATATTTTCTTTCCGTCTTTTATCTTCATCCGGATATCATTAACTTTTCCGCTGAAAGTGCTGACTAATTTAACCGCATTCATCAGTTGTTCCCTTTCAATAGTCATTTCCGTTTCAAAAGATTTCGGAGTGATCGGATCGTAATCAGGATAATTTCCGTCTATCAGGCGGGAGATTATTTCCAGTTCATCATTCTTGAAAAGAATCTGATTTGGATCTATGAATATGGAAATCTCCCCTTTTGTCATCGTCCGGAGCGCTTCCTGCATGGTTTTCATCGGTATGATGACTTTGAATCCCCGCTGGAAAGTCGAAGTGTAATTACTTTCATTGATGGTCTTTTCCGACAACCGGAAACTGTCGGTTCCGACAAGTTTGAAATGCGTCACCTGGAAATCCAGAAGCATCCCGCTTATTTCCGGACGGATTTCGGATATCTGTATTGAATTTATGACTTTAAGGACGGATTCCCTGAAAAGTTCCGCGGAAAGAGTCAGGTGGTTTTTGACGTTCTCTATCTTAGGAATGATCGGAAATTCCTCTTCCGGAAGTCCCTGGATGGTCGCCTCATAGTTATCGGTCTTGAACATCAGGATATTCCGCTCCGTCTCAAGATTCAGCCTTTCACTGTCGGTATTATTGACGATAGTGGAAAGAGTGCTTAAAGGGACGGTGATACTTCCTTCCTCCACTATTTTACCTGAAATCTGCCTGGAAACCGCTATCTCAAGATTGGTGGCTGACAGTTGGATCCGATTATTGAAAGTCTTTATCAGGACGTTTTTAAGTATAGGAAGATTATTATTGTCGGATGAAGCTCTTTCGATTGAAGCCAGTCCTTCCCGAAGATTATTTTTGAGTATTACTAATTTCATATTGGATATATATAAATAGCAGTTGTAATAGGGCCTGTGGAAATGTGGATGGATCTTTTTAAACCAGTGTTCATCGGCTTATTCCGATTTTCTTTCCTGTGGATTGTTGTGTATGAAACAGCGGTTGATACTGGATAATTTTTTCATTTTTAAAAGTTATCCGGAGAATGCAGAGTTTATACACAAGTTTCTGCACAGTTTATTCTTTATAGATGACGTCTTTTATGGCGATTATTCTCTGGTTAAGATCCTGATTCTTGTTTATTTCCTCTGCGAGTTTGCTGTAGGCGTAGATTGCGGTCGTATGGTCCCGTTTTCCGAGCTTCTGGCCGATATCCGGGTAGGAAAGGCCGAGAATATCTCGGAGAAGATACATGGTTATCTGTCTCGGTTCCACGATACTCTTCTGTCGGCAGCGTCCGATCAGGTCATTCGGGGAAACTTCGAAGAAGTCGGCTACGGAATTGATGATATGGTTCGGATTTATGTTCTTAGTCGGCTGTTGGAGGAGTTCGCCCACGATCTCCTCAGCCATGCGCATAGTCACCTCTTTTTTGGCATATTGGTAGAAGAGGATGCGGTTCAGGACTCCTTCAAGCTCGCGGAGGTTCTTCTGGATCTTGTTGGCGATGAATTCCAGGATATTCTCCGGCAGAGCCACTCCCCGCTCCTGGAGCTTGGTTTTAAGGATGGCAAGGCGGAGTTCATAGTCCGGATAGGAGATGTCGGCCGTCATACCGCCCTGGAAACGCGATTGCAGGCGGTCCTGGAGAGTCGGGATGAATTTAGGAGGACGGTCGGAAGAGATTATTATCTGTTTATTGTTCTCATAAAGCGCATTGAAGGTATGGAAGAATTCCTCCTCGGTGGAGACCTTGCCGGCGATGAACTGGATGTCGTCGATTATGAGGACATCCACGGTCCGGTACTTTTCTTTCATATCTTCCATCCTCTTGTTGCGGATTCCATAGATGACATCGTTGGTGAATTTTTCCGAAGAGACATATTTCACCCGGACTTTGTCATTGTATCTGGCTTTTATTTCATTTCCGATTCCCTGGATGAGATGAGTCTTCCCGAGGCCGGTTCCTCCGTAGATGAAAAGCGGATTATATTTCCTGCCGATCTCATCAATGATGGCCGAAGCCGCGGCATAAGCGAGTTCATTTGTTTTTCCGACGACAAAGGAGCTCAGGCGGTAACGCGGATTGAGATTCGTCTCCGGATCGATCTTGAGTTCTTCAAAAGCGAGCTGTTTCTTGAAATCTTCTTCAGTCGCCTGCCGGCTTTTTTTCTGCGGAACGAGAGCGGCCGGAGCGACGTTGCTGTTATGGACGGTGAACTGGACTTTTTTCGTTCCCTGGTCGAGATTGCGGAGCGCGTTGAGGATTATCTTCTGATATTTGTTTTCTACCCATTCTTTGGCGAAGTTATTAGGGAGTCCGACCAGCACCACGCCGTCCTGTTTGTCGAGAAGACGGCTGTTTTTGAGCCAGGTCGCAAAATTAGGCTTAGAAATCTGTATTTCTATTTCGCCGAGGGCGGTTTGCCAAATTTGTTCAAACTCCATGTTATGTAAAAAGTGAATGTTTATTTTTTTCCGCCGGCCGCCTCACTTCGGACAGGGAAAAAATGAAAAATTTTAAAAAGTTACGCGAACCGAACGCAAACATATATTCATTTTAGTTTATTTGTCTCATGATTCAAACTCCGGAATCGAACAAACTGTGAATCAACTGTGGAAAACAAACTTTCTGATTTTTGGAAAACAACAAAAACTGATTTGCATCAATTATGCACCAGTCTCCCGAGATTTGTCCATAGCATTTGCCTTTTTCCATGAAAAAATTTGTAATACGGAACAATAATGACATAAATATCTGATTTCAGCATAAAAATTATCGTAAAACTTCAAAATTTTAAATTTTAAAATTCAAATTTTAAACTTTACAGACGCATTCTGATGCGTTATACTGTCCTCATGTCACAAACATATCAACCGAAAAAGAGGAAGCGCTCCAGAGCTCATGGATTTTTGCGCCGGAGCCGGACAACCGGAGGACGACGCGTTCTGAAATCAAGAAGGCAGAAGGGACGCCATCGCCTGACGGTATAACATAAGATAATTTCACCGATTCGCGGGCCAGTGCCCGCGAATTGCATTTATTAAAGACATGCCAGGTAGTAGATCTGCGGCAAGAATCTGATTTGTCCGCCCTACTGACCGGCATATGATATAGGCGATATAAATGACTGTTATAAATAATTAATTCAAAAATCAGATTCTGCGGATAAACATCGCAGACTCACTACCTGGTATGCTGGCAAAAAAATACAGGTTGCCGATACAGACGGCTGTTGGGAAAAAAGGAAAAGAATTCAGGTTTCCGGATTTTCTCATCAAGATTTTACCGGGTCCGGAAAATTTTTCCCGATTCGGAGTTGTCCTCAAGAAAGGATCTGTGAAAAACGCTTCCGAAAGGAACAGGATCCGGCGGGCGATATTGGAATCCATCCGGATGCGGAGGAAGGATCACGATATTCCGGAAAATGATTTCCTGATCATCACCGGGTCCGGTATTTCCGGAATGACCGGGGCGGATATAAAAAAAGAAATCAGCGACGCGTTTGATGTTATAATGAAACAAAGATAAACCGTTATGTTCCAGAAATTTTTCTACATCCCCCTTTTGAACGCCCTGGTCTGGCTTTACGAGTCGGCTTCATTCCAGGATCTCGGTCTGGCGATAATTTTTCTGACCCTCATCATCCGCTTTATTCTTCTGCCGCTTTTCTATAAAGGAGCGAAAGATCAGGCGCTGATGCAGAAGCTCCAGCCGGAAATAAAGAAAATCCAGCATAATCACAAGGATGACAAGGAGAAACAGGCGCAGGCGCTCATGGAGCTTTATCGGATGCATGATGTCAATCCATTTTCCGGATTTCTGATGATCCTTGTCCAGCTTCCGGTACTTATCGGTCTTTATCAGGTGTTTTATAAGGGAATTTCCCCGGAGACCCTGGTCAATCTCTATTCCTTCATCCCTTCTCCGGGAGAGGTGAACGCCACTCTCCTGCACTTGATAGATCTCCAAAAACCGAGTATTCTTATGGTTATCCTGGCGGCAGCCGCACAATATGTGCAAGGGAAGCTGACTCTGCCGAAGGTTGAAAAAGGACAGGATCTGTCTTCCGCCGAACAGGTCGGCCGGCAGATGGTCTATATGGGTCCGGTGCTGACAATCGTCATTCTGAGCAAGATGCCGGCGGCAGTCGGGCTTTACTGGCTTGTGACCTCGGTTTTCACCCTGGTCCAGCAGGTATACATAAACAGGACGCTGAATATCAAACAAGAAAAAAAGGAACATGGAATCTCTTAAGCAGACAATCGAACAGATTCTTGGCCACACGGGGCTTAATTTTTCCGTGGATGTGGATGTCGAGGGCAAGAGGGTGAATATCTTCATATATGACGAGGGAATCGTCGACCGCTTCCTTCCGAAGCTGATGTCCGATCTCGATCATCTTGTCCGCCTTATGGCCAAGAAGATGCAGTTGGATCGCGTGGTGGTGGATGTGAATAATTACAAGAAAGAGCGCGAGAGGATAATCACCGAGCTTGCGAAAGCCGCCGCCCGCAAAGCCCTTCTGGAAAAGCGCGAGATAACGCTTCCGGCGATGAACGCCTATGAGCGAAGGCTGGTGCACGTAGAGCTCGCCACCCGCCCGGACATCAAGACCGAAAGCATCGGCGAAGGCGAATCCCGGCAAGTCACCGTCAAACCGCTGGAATTATAAAAACCCCCGAGATCATCGGGAGTTTTTAATTATTGCCGGGTATTTTCCGGTAATGACAGGCTATATAATTTTTCATCAAGGCGATTCTTGAACAAGAGCTTATCATTGACCACTTTCAGATACTCGGCATCAATCGGAATTTGCAGGTCGGTTGGAATTTCCGAAAACGCGCCGGTGCTCAGATCCACCAGATATATGAGATCGTCAAAATAAACAGATCTCTTATAATAATCATTCGGTAATTTTATTCCTTCCGGGATATTTTTCGGAATCGCGCAGTATATTTTTTTATCTTGAAAAGTACATTTTTCCGGCATGGTTAGGAAGGAGAAATCAGTCAATGTCGCGCCACTATTATCAATTAGTCCGATTCTAGCCAAGTTGTTTACTATATGAAGGCGGATTCCTAATTCATTTTTTTCTGACCAGTTGATTATGAGATTATTACCCTCAAGAAACGGCACCAGGGTTTTTCTGCCTATATCCAAAAGCCAGATTTTTTCATCTACTCCAGTGACTGTCGATAGGAGTATTTTAGAGTCAGAGATCCAATGCAATCTTAAGTCCTTCTGGGTTAAGCGGATGACTTCGGTGGATTTTTTAGTCCGCACATCCATTATTTTAAGGGATCGGTCATCGACATAGGCGAGATCCTGTGAGTTCGGCGCCCAAGTCGCTCCGATGGTGGTTACTGGAAGCGGTTGCCAGACCTCTGAGACGGTATTGAATACGCTGAAGGTGGTAGATTGTGGATAGTTGAATTTCGCCAGCATGAATTCCCCGTTTGGGGATGCTTGAATTGAATTTACTCCTGATATCGGAATCGAACTTATTACGGATTGTTCTTCTCCGGATATTTTTTGTACGAGCCCGTCATTGTCGACGAAATAGATATTCCCCGTTCTGGATTCCAGCCAGTAATTGAATATTGTTCCGGAAGTGACAGGGCGGATTTTTTCCGTTATGACAGACAGCTCTTCATTTACCGGCCCATTGCCGAAAAATGTTCCGATTATATTAGATCCAGCCGGTGTCTGATAGAAGAAATAATAAATCCCCCAGCCGATTCCGGTCATTATCGCCAAGCTTATGATTATTTTTACTATGCGCATCCAGTTCATATATTATTAAAATCCTAATGATTTATCCTCTACACAAGTTCCATCTCTCCATATAAAACCAGTTTTGCTATTGCAGGCGCTTTCATTAACGCATTCGTTTCCTGATTTGGAGTAATTAGCATCACATGAGCACGCTCCCGACGAGTCTTTAGAAGCATTTGCTTTGCATTTTATGCAACCCGCCACTTCTTTTTTAGAGAAGGCATTGCCAATCGCGTCGCTGATGGCCGAGCCGACTTCACCTCTTCCAGGGGTGATATTTGCGTTTATACCAAAGCTTATTCCAGTATCTACCGCAATAAGGCATAAGGCATCATCACTGCCAGTTCCATCTCCGGACACCTGCCTTCCTACGGCGGTATCTCCCTCCGGCTCAAGTTCGCTGAGGTTTACTGGCGGAGCATTCGGATTTCTCAATTGAGTCAATTCCGGATTGATGGTATAGAGAATCAGATAAGCGCCGAGAAGAAGGACTAATCCAAGAAGCGCCTGAGTGATCTGTTCCCTCGCATCTGTCTGATCTGCCAGGCTTCCGGCGGACAATACATATTTCAGTCCGCCGAAGATGATTCCCGCGAATGCGAAAAGTCCGACTATTATGAGTCCGAATTGGTATAGGCGCGCAATATATCCGGCTATGGTATTTGAGCTCGGGCATCCGCCGCCAATTTTAGGATCGCAAGGTAGTTCATATTTGACGACGTAGGGCCTTAAATCTTGGGAAACCTTTCCGATATTAAGAGTTGAAGTTCCTGCTCTCGTTACACTTGCCGCGCCGGTTATACAAGTTTTGAATTCAGATCCGGATCCGGCGGCTCCCAAAGTCAATGTATTCAAAGCGCTTGGATGCGAGTAGTAAGCCTGGCTTCCTGATGGGCATACTGCCTGAGCGACACCATTTGCATCCCTTTTTATACTTGTTGCAGGAACGCTGCAGCCTGTCGGATTACCGGTAGGGTCTGAGAAGAATATTCCGCCGCCGCCGCCATAATATGGCTGGCTTCCGGTCGGGCAAGTTATACTTTGTACTTTATTCTCGGCATCAATCGCCCCTTGTTTTAATTTGGCTGATATTTGTTCTGCTTGCTGTTTTTGCGCATCTGTCTGTGTATCCGGCACAATATCTGTTGACATTGGTTTGTCCTGCGCCATTACCTCATTTAAACTTGGATTGGCAAAAAATAATCCGGAGATGATTAGTAAGCCGATAGGAAATATTTTATAAAATATTTTTTTAGACATATTATCTTACCGAGAAATTATATGTTTTACTTCCGAATTCAAATTGATCGTTTATATTTGCCGCTGATGCGGAAACTGCCAGGTCGGTCTCTTGTGCCGCCCCCTCGGGCGTTCCGAGATCGAGGCTGAGCAACCACGGATTTTCAGCTGCGCCCGATATCAATTTATTATCCACTCTCCATTTGAATATCAATTCATCCAATCCTTTGATGTTGAAGAAAAATGGTCTGATCCCGAACACGTGTTTCTTGGCAGCGAGTTGAATTTGATTAAAAGACAATAAAAGCGGATTTTTTGTATCAATTACTATTTCCGGTTCAGCTGGCTGAATCGAGAATATATGACTAATCTCGTCATCCGCGTAATCAGTTACGCTTATGCGGATGATCTGATTCAGCTCTCCGTTAAGATTGAGGCTTATATTTTTAAGTCCGATTCCGGATCTTATGAAATTATCATTTAAAAACCAGGTTATCGTCGCGCCGGAAAGATCGGCAATTTTATTCCTGTCTATCAGGTCGAATCCCACATCCAAGCGGCCTGATTTTGCCGGCAGTATTTTTCCCATATAGTCGCTCGGAACATAGTTCTTTGTGGACCAAGTGACCATAAATTCAGGTTCGGAGGCGGTTTGCGCGAATGAAAGCTGTGAAGAGAAAAATAAAACTATCCACAATATTGCCGTAATAATAGCTTTATTTTTAAATGGATTCATATTATTTTCCTCCTTTTACCTTTGATAATTGACTTGTAAGCTTTTTGGCCTCTTCAGGAAGATGGTCTTCAATTATAGTCGCTATGAAAGCTGCGGTTCTGAACGGTAGAGCATTGATCAATGGGATGAATTCAAGTCCGGATCCTCCGAGAAACCACTTGATACTTACTCCCTTCATTATAAGCCAGAAAATCACAAATGCCGAGATGATAAATCCGTAAATTCCGGCCATAAACGGGAGGGCGGGTCCGATGACAGGAATCACAACGCCGAAGGTGGCAAGTATTTCTATCAAATCGGTCATTAAGACAAGGATTCCAAATCCGACTATTTCCACCAGGCCGATCTTTGAATTCTTATCCATTTTATTAAATCCCCTTCTGCTCCAGAATCTGCTCGGGCTTCGTGGTCACTATCTTGTCTTCCAGGTAGGAGGCGATGATCTGGATGGCCACATGGTTGAGGCCGGCGAAGAAGAGTCCTTCTCCGACTTTGGCTTCAAGAAGCAGGCTCTTTTCTCCTTCTGTCAGGTTGAAGGTCTTGGCAATCAGGTCAAGCGAGGACGGCGCCTGTTTGAGAAGAAGCTGAAGGGAGGAGTTGGTGATGATAGGGCGGCCGTAAGGAGAGCGGAGGAAGTCTTCCACGTCCTGAGTGATGGTGGTGACGCCCATGAAATATTTTCGGCAGCGTTTTACCAATCCGAAAAGGAAAGTGGCTCCGTCCTCGTATTTCATGATTACCCAGGCTTCATCGATGACCAAAACGCGTTTTTTGAGTTCGGCGCGGATGAGACTCCAGATGAAGTTGAGGACGATATACATGGCGATCGGACGAAGCTCATCTTCAAGGTCGCGGATGGAAAAGACAATCAGGCGGTTCTTGATGTCGATGTTGGTCGGCTGGTTGGTGAATCCGGCATAACTGCCCTGGGTGTATTTATAAAGACGGTCGGAAATTCCTTTTCCGCCTTCCATATTCTCCAGGACTTTCTGAAGATCTTCCAGGAGCGGAGGCGCGGCATTGGAAAAGTCCTTGCCCGGTACGATATCGTGGGAAGCGTAGGTTTCGCTGAGCGCGCGGTCAAGGATGGCATCTTCTTCCGGAGTTATCTTTCCGACCATGATTTTCAGAAGACCGGCCAGGTTTACGATATGCGAACGCAAGACGTCGGACGGATCTTCATCTGCCGGAATCACCGGGATTTCGAACGGATTGATGTGGTGATCGGAAGCAAGAGATATGCGGAAATAACTTCCGCCTACGGCTGAAGCGAGATTTTCATATTCGTTTTCCGGGTCGATGACAAGCACATCAGTTCCCAACATGAGAAGACGGAGAATTTCCAGCTTTGTGGCATAGGACTTACCGGAACCGGACTTGGCGAAGATGACCATGTTCGCATTTTCAAGGGAGAACCGGTCGAAAATTATGAGGGTGTTGTTGTGGCGGTTGATTCCGTACATGATGCCGCTGTTGGAAGTGAGATCGGCGGAAGTGAACGGGAAAATTGAGGAAAGCGGTCCGGAATTCAGCGGATTGTAGACTCCTAATTTATCTTGTCCGAGCGGTAAAGTGGACTCAAAACCCTCCATCTGTTCGAATAAGGCCGGTTTGACGTAAACCAGGCGGCTTTCCAGCAGTGAGGTTATTTTACTCTCTATCTTTCGCAGGGATTCAAGCGTATCGGCATAAACCGTCATATATACTCCGACATTGAAAAGATTCTCCCTGGTCTGTTGGAGCGAATCTCTCAGAGATTCGATGTCCTGATAGGCGGTTTCCAGAAGCGGATCGCGGACCATGCCCTTCTGCTGTTTTTCGATCATCTGGGATTCAACCTGTGCGGCTTTTTTTCGGAGTTTTTTGAGCGCCAACGGAGTCTCTATCGGATGGATGAATATGGAAATATCCAGAAGCTCAGGCATATCGATGATTCCTGAGAACCAGCCGGTGGAAAGATATCGCGGGTAAGTGAAGACGAAAATAGTCTTGGCGTATTTGTCCCCGACCTTCAGGTAATTGGGATCTATTTTTATCGCCGGAGGGGCGATTATGTCTACGATATTTTTATCCATATTATTTTTCTGTTTTGATATCCATCCCCCGCTTTTCCGTGGTCGTCGGATTATACAGATTATAGAAAAGCTCCAGAAGCTCATCGGTATTCAGCGGAACAGCCCGGAGGCCGACCTGGTTCAGGCCGTTGACGACCTGGTCGACGCGCTGATTGAGTTGCTCCATCGCCTCATTGGCGCTTTCGGATTTATTCTCTTCTTCATCGGTATTTTTTGACTTGAACCAACCGAGCATTTTATCGGCGATGTCCAGCCCCGCTTTTGGAAGATTTAAAGGATCATAAGGGACTATCGCGAAGAAGCTTTTCTGCATGATGGCGTTCTGGGAGACGAATGATTTTATGAATTCGCGGTACTCGGTTATCTGATTTTTCAGAAGCTGATTTTCCTCCTGAGTCTCCCGCTCAGCCATTTTTTCCAGGTAATCTTCGATATTGAGCTTTCTGGAATGGACGAAGAACTGGATGGAAAAATTTATCGAGTTTAGGAATCCCTGGAATGAATATGTGATGATCCCCTGTTCTTCTTCGGATTTGAGGGCGAAATTCGTTCCGGCAACCAGAAGAATTCGTCGCATCGCTCCGCTTTTAAGCTTTATCACCCCATCTTCAATTGATTCAATGCCGATGAACTGCTGCGTAGGCAGCGATTCTTTTATATTTGCCATACAATATTATTATACACTGAATGCCCTTAGCGGTAATCAACCCGGCGAGCCATTTCTTTCTCCCCCGTGATTTTTCGCATCATTTCAAACCGTTCCTTGCTGCTCTTCACCCTGTCCAGAACGGAAGGGGCGATGACTTTTTCCCTCTGCGGGATCGGATTCTTGCTCGTATTCAACTGATTCATGAGGTTGTCCAGCATTGATTTGGCGCCGGCGCGGAAACTTGGTTGAGGAACATCCAATCGGGGAGTTGCGGCCCCTTCTTCTTTTCTTTGCCAGACATAAAATCTCGGTTTCCAGTAATATCCCATGGCTGCAAGTATCACCACAGGAAGCGGTCGGCCGTTGATTTGGATGAAGGCTAATACGGCGGAAATCGGCATTATGATAATAGTAAATAATATCCAATAGATCGGTTCAAGAAAAAAGAAAAGAGCGAAGCAAAGAGCTCCGCCGGATGCGATATATAAAAATTGTTTTATCGTCAACGGACCGATTATCTTATCTTCAGTTTCAATGAATTGTGGTACTTGGAATTGCATTTTTATTTGATATGAACTTACAAATTTATACGAATACTGCGAGCTTATAAAACTTTCCTCAAATCCAGGATATTGTCCTTTTCCACCACATTTTTAGCGGTGCCTAAAGAGGTGAGCGGGGTGCGGAGGTTGCTGTAATGGACGACCCGGGATTCCTGATTGGGTCCGGTTTGTGAAGGTGTTGCCGCGGGAATATCCGGCTTTGGAGCCGGCGGGGCATCCTGTCGGTTTATATTTATCGGCTGTTCAGGTTTCGGAGCGCTGAATCCGGATGGAGATGTCTCCACTTTTATTGAAACCGGTTTCGGAATCGGTCTTTCAGGCGCAGAAGAAGACTGGTAGAAGTTCTGGACTTTCATAGTCAGACTTGGCTTGATTGACGAAGCTTCCTGGGGCCTTGAAATCGCTTGAGCCGACGGTGGCGTGGTCGGACTTTCCTGATGAAGGATGAACGGAGTCGTCGGGATATCGTGAGTTTCCGATTTTTTGATAGGGGCAGTCGCTGTGGATTTTTCTTCTTTCATTGCCGGAGCGAAAGTCAAAGGAGAAAGCGGTTTTTCGGATTTTATACGGAAAGACTGGAGATCAACCACCTGACCTTCTTTTTCTTTGGCTATATTTTTTGCCTGAAATTCTGATGTTTTGACAACAGACTGTGAAACGCTGTCAGCGCTTCTCGGCTTGGGTTTTCCGAGATAGAACAATTTTATATCCACATCCAGATCTCCTCGGAGATCGAGTTCGATCGGATGGAGTACATTTTTCTCTATGTCTTCGGATACTGTTTTAGCATTTTCAAAACTTATCTTGAGATCATGACTCAGTTCGTTTATGAAATCAGACGGGTCGAGAGATTTTGTAACCAGTTTAAAAATTAGAGATGGAATTATTGTCTCGCGGTCGCTGTTTATCAGTCCGAGTTTTTTATTTATTTCCATTATCAGATAAGTCGCCTGCAGCGAAGAGACCCAATCTTTTATGCGCGGTGGGAGCTTATTGAATTCTATTAAGGGCTGATTTTGTTCCATTTTTTAATCCGATATTTATTAACTGTTTTTAGCCGGTGGCGGAGTCAAATTGATGCCAGAAACGACATTGGTGCCGGAAATTTGCGTCGCGCTTTCACCTGGAAGTTTTATTCCCGAAAGGAACGGCTGAAAGGCGGTATTATTTCTTACGAATTCGGCCCGCTCTTTGAATTTAGCCTCCATAAGCTCCCGATTTTTAACATCACTCATACCTCTTATAAATTCTTCAGCTTTTTGCAACGCCTGAATTATGGCCATTTTTTGACTATCTGCTCCGGATTTCGCTATGTCTTCAATATTCTGAATTCCCAACGTTAATGCCACCTCAGAATTCTTGAGGGCCTCCTCTGATATTTTCGTAGACGTATCCTTTGCTTTTATTTTTTGAGTGACGCTTCCGACGGTTTTTCCGATTGATCCAGCAAGGTCTGGTCGAGATTCAAGAATGTCCTTAGCAACACCTATTTCGCTAGCGGATTTGAATAGCGAAGTGAGTCTATCCGGAGAGACTTTTCCGGTAAGATCTTTTTTTGCAAGCAGGTTCACTATCGCCGCCTGTTCAACCTTATTTGTCGATGTATTGGCGAGTTTTAATAAGTCAGCTTCTTGGAGCCCCTCAATTTTCTTTCCATAAGCCTTTACATCATCCGGGCTTCCGCCTCGCGTGATAGCGCTGGTCGCTGCTCCATGAAGAGCCACTCCCGCATTAGTCAATCCTGCTCCAATCAACGCAGATCCCCATCTCTGGCCACGGCTTTGGCCTTTCTCATCCACTCCGCCAGCTAAGGCCCCTCTTAAAGCCCCCCTGCCCATCCAGGCACTGGTTCCTCCGACTGCGCCGAGAAAATTACCTTTGACTTTGCCGGCTAATGTTTGGGCGACGCTTGCTCCTATCACGCCCATTTGATTTGCGACATACATTCCACCCCAGAGAATTCCGAGTACTGAGATCATCTGTCCAAGGCCGGCGCCGAGATCTTTTATTAGCGTGGCGGAGGAATCAATATTGACTGGAATCGGATTCTTTTTGAATGCGGTGCCGATGAGGAGCGCAAGGTAGAGGAAGAATGAGACTGCCGGCGCGAAGAAAACCCAATGCAGAAATTGCCCCCACCATTTTTTGAAATGTGATTCAGTGTCCGGCCAGATCCAAAGAAGCCAGGCAATAGGCATGAGTATCAACAGCAGATTCAAAGCTATATATCGTATATAGAACATTACCGATAGCGTAAGAAGAGATATGGCGACGATTATTGTGAAAATAGCTACGAAAAAGAGCGAGGTGAAAAATACCACCATTTTATTCCAGTCATCCGCCAATCCGGCTATATTCTTTTTAATGGTATCCTCATCTTCTTTTTGGTCCAGTACACTATGAATTTTTGTAGCATTGACGAGTCCCTCACCGAGCTTCGGGAGTCTTCCGCTTGTCGCCTGTTCCAGGAAGAAATTAGTCATAACGCCGGAGAAATCTATGAAAAGTCCGGCAAATACAAGGCTGAAATTTACAAGGAGGGCGACTAACACAAGGCGGACAAGGAGTTTTTTGACCTGGTAGGTTTCAATTCTGAGTATCGTCACGAAGGCGATCATGATTATCGCAAGGACGAATCCCAGGTTCGCGATATCGCGGGATACGGTCCAGCCGACTTCAACAGCCTTGCTGTCAAGGATCTGAGAGTTAAGGTTTAGGGTCCAGTTCACAAGATTTCCGGCGATGATGGTGACTTGGCCGGCTAAAAATCCCATCATGTACATGACCGGAGAAAGTACTCCCATCAAGGCTCCTAAAGTTATGTTTCCTAGTGTGAACATTTTAATTTATTTATTGAACTGGGGCTGGTGCCGGACAGCTGAATAATTGTGCTTTGATATTCGGGGATTTTTCCGCAACTTTCGCTTTTATTTGATCAAGTTCAGTTTGAGCGTTTATTATTTCATTTGAGGCATCGAATGAATCAAGAATGAAGGTTGAGCTATTTTGGGCTAAGTTGCTAAGGCTGCTGAAGTCGTCAACCGTCACGCCGGTAGCAGGGTTAATACCACTGATTTGTTCATTCTGGTTGTTAGCTGAATCAATATATGTGAGATTTGTATCGAATTTATCCTTAAGATCATCGAGTAGGATTTGTTCATCTACCAATTCAGTAGTAAGATCTGTCGGATTTCCTTTGCAGACAGCTAGGGCATCAAGATCTGTTACGTATTCTTCTTGGATTGCTATGGATTGAGTCAAAATGTCGCTATAGGTCGTGCGAGCTTCGATTGAGCTGTTTGTTGTTGATTGCATCAATCCGTCTTGGGCGCTTGCGAAATCTCTCCTTTCTGCATTTACGGAATTCATACAAGCCTTGAAGGTATCTCCTGTGAGTCCGGCGCATGGGAATACCGGATTGATTTTGACATTTTGAGCGGCTTTACTAAGTAGGCCGACGATACCGTCCTTTCCTGCAATTACAAGTTTATTGATTGAGGCGTCGATAATTGCGGCGATATAAGCAGATAGATCTTCTGAATGTATTAACCGGTTATACGGTATGGAAATTAATGCGGCGGTTGCGCCCTCTGCAAGCGTGACTCCAGGAGTGACTATTCTGCATTGTCTAGCATACCGAGGTCCGGAATAATTTGGCGGAAGAACGCCCCCATTTTTATCATAAGAACCCATTGTGTCTAGGAAGAATCCACATTTTTCAACCGGCTTGAATCCGAAGCTGGAAGCGGCCTTTGATTTCGCTGTATCTTGGGATTTAGCGATATCACGATGGTAATTATCCAGGCCTACGATAACCGATCCGTAGAAATTGTTTCTCGGATACCAAGTCTCCTGGTAAGCAGCCCAGCTTCCATTTCGGAAATCTTCAAAAAAGTTATTTATATTCCCAACAATGTCATTCAGTGTACATGTTACATTTGAGAATTTTGTAACTGGAAGAAGGGTGAGTTGGGCCTGGAAATTGAATCCTGAGCAGAGAAAGCCCGCCCCAAGTTGCTGGACGAATTCTCCGGCAGCAATATTCGCCGCATCATCAAAGAATTGTCCCCAATCCTCTATAACACCACCTTTTCCATCATTATTTATCCATTGAATGAGAGCATCGACTAACCTGTCCATAATTACTTTTTTAAAAAGCGTATAGGCAATTTCATCTGCAAAATCCAGTAATTTTTGTATCCAGGTAAGTTTTTCCTTCGCAATTGCCCTTCCTTCTCTTGCGACTTCAATATCCGCCGCTAAACTTCTCTGAAGGCATTGTCCAAATGCTGCAAATGGATCAATGATCGCTCCAGTTCCCAAAACCGCTGAAATTCCTTGGCAGGATGCATTAGCAGCATGTATACCAGATACAAACCCGCCAATTAAAGTTGAAAGTGCGGCGTCTTTAGATGCTTGCGCTGCTTCAGTCACAAATCCACCAATTAAACCTTTAGGGCTTGCGGCGAAGACAGGAGAAAGCGATGGCGCAAGTATGCTTATCCCGATTATCAATATTAAAATATTCTTCAGATATTTCATTGCTGTGAAAATAGGAATTTATATTTTTCCGGAGTATATTCAAGTGCTGAAATCATTTGCTTCGTTAGTTCTTCGTGAAATTTATTTTCTATATCCAAAAAATTCCGACTGGCAAGAATTGCACTGACCGGATCCTGTTTCATATCCAGCATCCTTTTTAGGAGCACTAACTCCGCTGAAAGATAGGAGATTTTGGTTTTATGGATACCGGCCATGAGTTTCGGAACTGGTAGATTATAAAGCTCGGCAATAGCATTCTGATAGCCCATGATTATTTTAGGAAGTTCGGTGTCGAGGTCAGTCTGATTATTAGGGGCCGGAAGTGCAAAGATTTTTGTACTAATTGCATCAGATTTCCTTGCGTAATTATCCAAGTTATCCAGGCTTATATTTTCTATAATTTTCAAATCGCCGTCACTTACGATTGGTATGATATTCTCTTCGGAAAATTTTATCTGGGCTTTAGTCAGAAGCTCGGAAGCAACCAAGTCTGCATCTGGAATATTAAGTGAGCCATTTTCCTGTCTCATGCTGGAAATATCCGGATTTTCCATGACTATTTTTTCAATTATTCCGCCTATATATTGGTCCGTGCGATTGTTTTTAAGATCTGGGAAGTAAGGACTTCTTGAGCTAAGGGAATTTAAATTTTCCACGAAAGGCTTGGTAGATATATTTGAATTATTTTCTTCTTTTGAAGAAATTTTAGATGAGATATTTGTATTGTTTATAACAAAATAAGCTCCGGTGATCCCGAGTCCGAGAATTGCGGTTGCAATCGCTGTTTTAAGCATTGAAATGACACTTATTTACTATTAATCGAGGCCTTTTTCACCCCGTATTTGACAAATAAGTATCTGATACTATTATATATTGTTTTCTCTTTGTAAAACAATGCCTGAATGGTGAATAAGTGGCGCGTTAAGAAAGTTTTCCCGATAAGGCCAGGATTTGATCGATGGAAAGATTCTGCGGGCGCGATTTCAGGTCAATTTTAAGGTCTTCCAGGGTCTTTTTTATGGATTCAGGCGGAAATTCCAGGCCGTCCCGGAGGTTATTGTAGAGGGTTTTACGCGGTTGTTTGAAAATGACATGGATTATACTGTAGTATTTTTCCGATTCTTCCTTGTCCGGCCGGTTCTTTCTCGTATTGAGGCGGATCACCGCGGAGCGGACTTTCGGCTCGGGATCGAAATCTTCCGGTGAAAGGCTGAAAAGTATTTCCGGCTCAGACCAGATCTGCGTGGCGGCGGAAAGCAGATTCATCTCCCCATGTCCGGCGCAGGCCCGCTCTGCGACCTCTTTTTGGATCATGAGGACGGTCAATTCCGGCTTGTTTTCCAGTTCGCTGATGGTGCGGAGAAGTTTTCCGGTTATGTAATAAGGGATATTGCCGATAATTTTAAAATTCCGGAGATTCGCCGTAAGCGTAGGAAGGATTTTCAATGCGTCGCCGAGTTCGATTTTCAGATCTTTTTCTGATTTGAAAAGTTCCACTGCCAATTCCCGGTCTTTTTCTATTGCAATCAGCTTGGCGCCGATGCGGTTGCATTCGTGCAGTATCGGAAAAGTCAGCGCGCCTTTGCCCGGTCCGATTTCAATAACTGTTTCGCCGCCGCGCAAATTCAAGGCCGCGATTATCTTTTTGATCGCGGATTTATTCTTCAGAAAATGTTGACCGAGGAATGTGGACATGATTTCTTATTCCAAATAGATGGTTTCGTCATCCCAATCTTTGTACTCTTCTCCGTAACTGCTGACTTTCGTGAATTCTATCAGCTCCGGCGGCAATTCGCCAAGGAAGCGCGACGGCAGATCGTAAAAGCTGATGTGGAGATGTTTTCTGGCTCTGGTCATGGCCACATACATGAGACGGCGTTCTTCTTCGAGGTCGTCATTTTTCGCTAGTGATCTTCCGTGCGGAAGCAGACCCTCATTGGCCCCGACTATGAAAATCCGGTCGAATTCCAGGCCTTTGGCGAGGTGGATAGTCATGAGTTTGACCGCATTTTCCTGGAGTTTAGGTCTTCCATCCAGGGAGGAAAGCAGAGTCACCTGATCGAGGAAGTCCCGCGGATTGTTGAATCCGGAGGCGAAGTGCAAGAGCTCTTTTATGTTTTCCAGGCGCTCATCCGGATTTTTGAAATGCGCGGCCAGATATTCTATGTAATTTGTCTGTTCGAGGAAATAATTTATTAGTTCCACGAGCGTGAGCTCTCCGGCCAGTCGGGGAAGATTCGCCAGAAGTATTCCGCGCGGAGCTTTATTGAAAGTCTTTTCAATCCGGCCGCTGCCGGCGGCATCTTTCGGATTGTAAGCATAGCGGAGCGCGGCGACGATATCCTTGATTTCCTTGCGGGCGTAAAATTTCAACCCCCCGAAAATTTCATAAGGAACGCGGGCGCGGATGAGCGCCTGTTCCAGCGCGCGCGACTGCGCATTCGTCCGGTAAAGGATCGCGATTTCTTTCGCAGACTCTCCGGCGCTGAGAGCGGCTCGGATTTTTTCCGTGACGGAAAAAGCCTCCTGTTCCGCGTTCTGGAAAGCCGACAGATGGATGAGCTCCCCTTCCGGATTGCTTGTCCAGAGATTTTTCTGTTTTTGAAATTTATTTTTCCTGATCAGTTCGGAGGCGGCCTTGATGATGGTTTGGGTCGAGCGGTAATTTTCATCAAGGGTGATGACGGTCGCATCCGGCCAGTCCTTTTCAAAATTGAGGAAATTCCGGAAGTCGGATCCGCGGAATGCGTAGATGCTCTGCGCGTCATCTCCGATGACGAAAAGATTCTTGTGATTCATGGCGAGAAGCTTCACAAAAAGATACTGATTCGTGTTCACGTCCTGGAACTCGTCCACCAATATGTACTGCCAGCGCTTCCGGTATTTTTCGAGGACTTCCGGATGGCTCTGAAAAATCCGCACGACTTTTTCCAGAAGATCGTCGAAGTCGAACGCGTTGCTTTTCAGCAGAGTTTCCTCGTATTTCCTGAAAACCGATCCGATCACCTGTTCGTATTTGCCGCCTTCGAGATATTCTTCCAGATCGATGAGGTTGTTTTTTATCCTGGATATTTCCGCCATGACCGCGTAAGGACTGAACCGGTCTCCGGACAGATTCATCTCTTTCATGATGCTTTTTATCAGGCTGGAGGAATCTTCGTCGTCGAAGATGGTGAAAAATGGAGTCCGATCCGCCAATCCGGCTTCTTCCTTGAGAATCCTGACTCCCAGGGAATGGAAGGTGCCTATGAACGGCTGGTCGGCCGTAGGATTTTCTGAATTTTTTCCGTGGATTCGTGAGCGCATCTCCTTCGCCGCTTTATTGGTGAAAGTGATGGCGATTATGCTTTTCGGTTCCACCCCCATTTCCAGGAGATGAAGGACGCGACTGGTGAGAGTCTTGGTTTTTCCTGATCCCGCACCGGCGGCGATAAGGAGCGGCCCTCCTTTGTGATGGACGGCTTTGTGCTGTATCTCATTCAGGTTCGATTTTTTTTCGGATTCGCTCATGGATTTTATCTTTACGCCCGTCGTCTGACTATGTTATAGTATCAGTATTATTGATATCTTACGACAACAATTGAATAACGGAAAGATATTGCTGGATTTTTTGAAAGACTGGACAACCGCGATGACGGTTGTTTTTATTGCGGGCATGTCGCTCGTTAATTTTCTGATAATCCGGGCGGAAAGCCGCGCTCCGGAAAACTACCGGGAATTTTCCGACCGGCTGGATTCCCTGGCGCGGATGAATCCCTCGGATTTTGAGGCCAATCTTGATGCCGGAGCTTTTTACGCCGGCAGTCCGATCGACAGCGATGCTTCGGCCGGGGGTGAGGAGACGAGATTCATAATCGTCGACGGTGATACGCTACTGAGCGCGAACAATCCGCTCAGCAATATCGTGCCGACCCGCGACGGGCTGATGATCTACAAGGTCCAGCGCGGCGACACTCTTTCCCGCATCGCGGCGAATTTCGGAATTTCCCTGAATACGATCCTGTGGGCCAATGAAAATCTGAAGGCATCCGGACTCGCTCCGGGAAAAGAGATTGTGATCCTTCCGGTGACCGGAGTTCTGCATCAGGTCCAGGAAGGCGACACTCTGGACGGAATCGCCAGCCAGTACAATGTTTCTGTCGAGCGGATTCTGCGCGCCAATCCTTCCCTGCTTCCGTCCAAGCTTGATTCTTCATCTTCCATAATAATTCCGAGCGCCCAGCCGATTCAGGGTTCGCGCCTGGCTTCGCTGACCAAGCTTCCTAATCTTGCCGGATATTTTTCCATTCCGACGACCGGATGGAACTGGGGCCGGCTTCATAACAACAACGCCGTGGACATCGCCAATGCCTGCGGAACTCCGATCTATGCCGCGGCTGAAGGCCTGATATCCGAATCTTCGGATTACGGCTGGAACGGAGGATATGGCGGTTATGTTCTCATCGAGCATCCGAATGGAACGAAGACGAAGTATGCTCATAATCAGAAAAATCTCGTATCTGTCGGAGATTATGTCGCCAAAGGAGACCAGATCGCCGTCATCGGAAATACCGGACTGACCCACGGTCCGACCGGATGCCACCTGCATTTTGAAGTTTTTGGGGCAAGAAACCCTTTTATAAAATAATCCTCAAACGCGTTATGGGAGAAAAAAATGCCCCGGTGCGCTTGCGCGCAACGGGGCTTTAAGTTACAGCTGAATTTCCTTCATGTGCTTTCCGTGGAACACCGGAATGTCCAGGTTCAACGCCCTGACCCTTTGGGTGAAGCCGTCGACGCTTTCCTGATCGCCGTGATGCAGGATCAGCGCCTCCAGCGGACAGATCTCGTTCATGAGTCGGACGCGATCCGTCAGCTTGTCGGCGGTGTCGTGGGCGGAAAGGCCGAACCGGATGACTTCGCAGCTTACCGGCACAGGTCTTTCCATTTCGCACTTCTTTTCCGGATCCCAGGACTTAAGCTTCACGGTGTCGCCTTTCTTCACTTTGAGGATGGATTCCCCGACGCTTCCGGGAAACATGTATCCGGTGAAGATCACCCTGGCTTTCCTGTCCGGCAGAAGCCTCTCGCCATGCCTGACGCTCATACCCTTGTCCATCATCGCTGACGAGCTGATGATCGGAGAATTCTTCATCCCGCAGCAGCTTCCGGAAGCGGTATCTCTGCGATGCCGTTCTTCCGCCTGATGCTTTTCCTGCGGGCTGTTCCGATCAAGCTTCTCGTAGAGCACCAGTTTTTTTTCGGCGAGGAATTTCTGGACATCGAATCTGATGTCCTGGGAACACCAGCTGTAGTCGGATTTGGAATGGAGCAGGATGAAATCCCGCGCCATGCCGTCCACATGCGGATAGATTCCGCGCTTGATCATCTCAAGCGCGATATTCGGAGCGCGATCGGAAAAAGAGGGAAGCAGATCCTGCAGGCCCTCTTTGACGGTATTTACGATGCAGTCTCCGAATTGCTTCCAGAGCTCATCGAAAGATTCCGGCATCTCGCGATTTCCGTAGGTCGTCTCGGTGATCATGATGATCCGCTTCCCATCCAGGCGATTTCCGAAGAATTCGCGCGGAGGAAGCATCACGCCTTTCACTACCGGCTGGTCATGCGAACAGACGTCGCCAGTGATGAAGTAAGCCGGACCTTCCGGCGGAACGATGAACGTCATCATCGCGCCGCGCGTGTGTCCGGCGGAGTAGAATCCGAAGAACCAGCCGGGCCAGACTTCATACCAGCCCGGACCGGCGATCGGAGTCGTTCTCCTGAGCATCGAGTCGATGTCGCTTGCGGAATAGATGAACGGAGTAAGAGAGCCTCCTTGGCGGAGGATCTTTTTCTGTTCCGTTTCGTGGATTTTCAGAGAATCCCTCAGCATGATTTCCGCGCCCATTGCCGCCGGCCTGGTCATGATGACTCTGGCCTTCGGATTGTTGCGGATCAATGCCGGGAGATTTCCCGAATGGTCGAGATGATGATGGCTCAGCAGGATGAGATCCAGCCGGCCGTCATATTCCGTTTCCGACGGGAAGTAATTCCCGCCGAGTTTAATGTCGCGGATTCCCATTCCGGAATCTCTTGCGATATATTTCCCGCAGATCCGGAGGACATCCTGGGTCGCGCCCGGCGCGACCAGCTGTTCGCCGGCTTGCAGGTACAGATCACCTTTCTTTTGGTACATCTGACTGCCTCCTCTACGTCAACTTCTGCACAAATACAGCCCCGGTTTTCAGGGAGGTATCTGTACAGAAGTTGCCTTTGCAAGCTTTTTCAGCTTTAAATCAGTATTTGATTTACAAAGGACACATCTCATGACCTGACTCTTTTCCGGGTCATCAGATGTATCTTGTAAAAAAGTGGCCCAGCCGCTCCGATTTTTAGTCGGAGCGGCTGGGTTTCAGACGCGCTTACTTCGCCTTCTTGGCGCCGGGCCGGTCGTTCTTGAACGGCTTCTTGCCGTCCTTCGGCTTCGTCCCCGCCTCGGCCTTGACCGGAGTCGCGGTCTCGGCTTTCACGACCGCCGCCGGCGCGGGCTCCGCG
>Ga0209514_10000403_pt1 | contig 90914 bp, 35 predicted proteins | sample Subgrocontami58m_FD_187452 | JGI IMG/M metagenome (GOLD analysis project Ga0209514, IMG submission 187452) | Subsurface groundwater microbial communities from S. Glens Falls, New York, USA - GMW37 contaminated, 5.8 m (SPAdes) (version 3) | ecosystem: Environmental > Aquatic > Deep subsurface >... | reverse complement strand
GATTCCTAGCGCTGATAACCCTTGTTTGAGTCCATCTCCAATCCCCGCCACTCCATTCATCAATCCTCTGATCGTTGCGCTCCCGACCGTCAGCCATTCCTGGTTGACGCCTTGTTTCTGGGCAATGGTCGTCAGCCCTGCCACCGCCAGTTCCTTACCTAACGTCGGCGCCGCGTCTTTGAGTCCTGCCGCGACTCGCTCCCCTAAATCCGCAGGGCGCATTAGAACGTTCCCATTTTTATCTTTCATGACATTCCCCGCAGCGTCTTTCATCGGGATCCCGTTCTGCAATGCCGAACTGGTCACCGCACCCGCCCCCCACGATAATACTTCCGTCACTGCCGTCGGTAATCCCGCTTTGGCTCCTAATTCTCTCGTCCCTTGCACCGTCGCTGCGGTCGCCGCCCCTTTTAATCCCCCTCCAATCCCGCCGCTGATTAAGCTGGATAAAATTCGATTAGCGCCCCCTTCAACGCCCACGGCGTCTAATCCCTTTGACACTCCTAACTGCACCGCGAAATCTTTCACCCCGCCAAGAGCCGTTTGCACTAAGTTCCCTTGGCTCAGCGCGCTAAAGGGATTGGCGAGATTGCTCAGTAAATTCGTCCCGAAACTTGCCAGCGCGTTCCCCGCTGTCGTGATCGCTGTCCCTAAAAAGGAAATAGTTCCCCCAATCACATTGCCAATCACCGGGATCGGAATCATCGCCGAAATTCCGGCCCCGATCGCGCTGATCGCCCCCCCGATCGCCCCGGTCACCGCCCCCACAAACGCGCTCACCACTCCTGCCACCGCTATCACCGCCGCCGCAATCGCCGCCGCAATCATCGCCACCGCGCCCAAGATCATTCCCACCACGGCAAATATAAGTCCAAAAAACGCCCCTTTAATCGTCTTCGCTTCCGCGGCAGAAAGCACCCTGCCCGCTCCTTCTTTTGGCTTCTCCTGCGCTAACGCGTATCCGGTCCATTTCTTCGCAAAATCGCCGGTTGTCTCTTTAAAAACCGTTCCCTTCTCTCCCACCGTCGGGTCTTTGTACGTCACGACTCCGTCTTTAACTTCGGTCACTAATACATAATGATTCCCCGCTAAGTGCGCGATGAACGGCGTCGCGGCAACCGCCAGATTTTCCACCGTCATCTTCACCGCGAAGAGTTCTTTACCGTGACTCGCGGCTACCTGCCACAGGGCTTCCAGTGAAATTTGTAAGTCTCCTTTGGTGGCGCCGGTGATGTTGCCCAGCGCGATATCGGCCAGGATCGCTTCCACCGCTAAATCTTTCTGCGATAAATTCACTCCGACCGCCGCCAGCATCTCCCCCATCGGCACAAACGCGCTGGATCCAAAATGAAGCGATTGGTCGCGGAGGTATTGTTCGATGCCGGCAACCTCCGTCGGGGACAGTCCCCCAACTACGGGGACAGTCCCCGACCGCAGGGCTTCGCTCACGCGGTTCGTCACCGCTGCCATTAAGTCTTTCCGCTCCTTGTACTCCCCACTCTCAAACAGCATCTTCTTTAATTCTTCGATTGTTTTTGGATTCTTAGCAAGTTCTTCGAGTTCGGCGTCAGTCGCCTGCCGCCCCAGAATCTGCTGGGTGTAAAACCGCCCCAGCGCCCCCTGCTCTTGTTTCACAAAATCGGCAATCGCGGTTTGCTCTTGCTGGACCAGTTTCGCTTTCTCATCAGTCCAGACTCTCAACACTTGTTCTTTCTGCTGTTGGAGTCTCTTTTCTAACTCCTTGATCTCGGTCGCCTCTTGTTCCAGACGATGGACCTCCGCCTCTTTTGAGGAAACCAACGCCTCCACTTTGGCGAGATCTTTGCGCGCTCGCTCTAGGCGTACCTTTATTTCAGCGTTCGGTTCCGACTGGATCGCCTGCGCCAACGCCGAGTCACTCATCTCGCCCGTGTAACCGCTCTCGGCGCGGATACGGGCAATTTCCTGCGACCGGTAGTTCGCCAGGTTGGTCCTCACCTGAGCGACTTGACTGGTAACCTTTTCTTTCGCCCTCGCTAGCGATCGATCTAATACCGCTAATTCTCCATCCTTCCAGGCATCGAGCCGGGCTTGTATCCCGGCAGTCCCCTGCCGAATCCTCGCTTGAGCACCACCGGTATCTAATCCCGCCAAATCTCCTGATTCGTCATATTGATAACTCGTCAGCACGTTCCCATGGCCATCCACGATCTGGCTGATTCGCCCCTCTGCCATCACGACCCGGCTCCCATCGGCTCCTCTCACTTCCAATAATTTCCCATCCGCAGAATGCCGACGCGCTACCCCGCCTTCATACTCCATCAGTTCTCCATTGGGCAAGACTAACTCAGTGGTAAACTCGAGAATGGGGAACATCATCTGATTCACCAGATGGGCTTGCTCTGGCATTACCACTCCCTCGGAGAGTACTTGTTGATCTTTTAAGATCTGCTCTGCCGCGACAACCTGCGGGTCCACATACCCTTCTGGTTTAAACCGCACATCCACCCGGCTAAAGAGAACCTCTCCCGGCCCTCCGGAAATACCAATACTTCCCGCCGGCTGACCCGCCCCGGATTCAAGCTCTCCTCCGCCAACCACCTTCGCTTCGCCCCCGAACGGCACCTCAGTGATATCGTAGATAGCCACTTTCGCTCTATCTCCCTCTTGCTTGAATACCAACTGATACGTCCGCCCCACTTCTAACGGCTGTGTGCCACCTCTAACGTTCTCGGGATTGTGTCCGTTGAACTCAATCAGCCATGTCCCGACACCGCGATCGGCGGTGTTGATAAATCCATACCTGATACCAGGCTGAAAATCCCAGTAGAAATAGACATGACTAAATTGCCCCGGCCAGACATACTTAAATACAATTGAAACTTCTTGGACTCCGTGGAAATTCTCTCCTGTCAGTAGAATATCTCCACTGGCCTTGTGCTTATACAACAAATCCCCCCCTGCCTGAATCCACTGGCCATCGCCCCCGCCCCGCTTACGCCAACCGTCGGTGTTGCCATCATCAAAGGTGTCCCGAAACGTCAAGTCAATTCGCCTATCCCCTTCTAAGCGATACTCCCATTCCTGTCCGGTAGGCAGCGTATAGGTCAACTTGCCGGAGTTATACTTGATCTTCATCCCAGCATGTTCCCAGTCAAACTGATCTAAAATCGCTTTCTCCCCTTCATAGCGAACTACCACATTCGTTAACGTCTCTCCGTTGGGAAGAGCGATTCTATCCACCAGCCGATCCTTGTAGTAAACCATGATGCCGTTAGCTAACCGCTTCCAGACAATCTCGTTGTTGACATACCGCTGTTGAATCCCCGATTTCATCCTTGCGGTAAAAGCCTCTAACTCTCCTGCTGTGCCTAATACCACATCCACCAACTCGGCAATCTCTTGGTGGCCGATCAGTTTCACCCGCGTCAAGATCCCTGCCTCCCAAACCTGTTCCAGCTCTACTTCTTTACCCCACGCCGCGTCCCTCACTCGCCACGCCCCTTGATACGGTTTCCCTTCCCGGTATTCCTGAATGTTTCCATCCGTCATTTCCTTCTTGAAATTCCACGGCTTCCCATCTTTGAACTGGGGATTCGCAATCCGATATGCCCCCGGCTTCTCAATCAACTGGATGCTGCCATTAGCGTCATACACGCTCCTTGTCCCATCCTGCGCCTCAAACTCTACCAGCCGGCCCGCCAGCGTAAACTTCCGCTTCTCCTTCACCACGACTTTCGTCCCGCCCTCTTGGGTCACTTCAAGCCCCACTTCCGTAATCACAAATTGAATTTTCCCATCCGCCCCATTTTCAAAAGAGAATCTTGTCTCAATGCCGGTCTTGGGATCAATCGAGCGCGCTGGGCGAAGGTTTTTATCCAACTCCACTTTCATCCCATTAGCCGTCGTCAAAAACTGCCCCGCTTCGCCCAGTAATAAATTCGATCCTCCATTCTCCTGGCTCACGACTCCTCCCACATACTGGCCTTGTTCATTCACCTGGATCCCGCCAATAAAAAATCCTTTCCCTTTTGCGCCAATCAGATCTCCTTGCGCATCGTAGATTTCTTCCACGCCATTGCCGATGGCATGAATCTCTGTCACACTCCCATTCTCTTGAACATAATTCAGACTGATAGACTCATTGCCGCTGACTTCGATCGCCTGCCAGCGCCCCTCGCCATCAAAACTAATCTTTCCAAGAGGAGTCACTAACGACAGCGGTTTCCCCTCTTCACTAAATCGTTTCTCAAGAACCGCTCCCTCCTGACTCCATCGAAGAACAATTTCAATTTTCCCATTGGCCACCCGCTGTAGTTCTACTTCAATTTTCTTCCCCGCTTGAGTGGGGATCACTTTCTTCTCATTGACTTTGACAGAAACAATCGTCCCCGCTGGATCCCTTAATTGAAGGACTCCATCCTTGACGACTCCAATGGAAATGTCCCCACTTTGATTCATCGCCTGCACAAATTGTTCTAACGAAATTTTTCCATCCGCGAAAACTAATTCCGTCTGCGGACTCGGTTTCAGTTTCCCATCCTCAATCACAGGATTGAGCACCGTCAACGGCGCCTGCCCCCTAACAATGAAACCGATATACCGACCCTTGAGGTCGTAGAGATGAATTAAGGAATCTTTTTCCTTGTAAACTCCAATCCATCCACTAACTTCGTCCAGTTCAGAAATGATCCCTTCTTGACTGACAAATTTCACCACCTTCTGGTTCTTGATCGTGTAAGTCCCTTCGGTTTGAGTCACTTCCATTGAGGTCAGTTTTCCATCGGCGCTGAAATTGACTCTCACCGCTTGGCCGCTGACTAACTGCAGCAGCTTGTCACGATCCACCACCGCCGTCCCTATTCCCGGCAACGCCACACTAAACGACACCGTCTCGTCGTTATTTTTTTGGAGATTCTCCAGCGGCGCTCCCAGTTGGTTGGCTAAATCAGAAACTTGTTGCCCCGTTGAAAGATCAAAATTGACTTTCTTCCCACCGGAATCTGTAAAAATTAATTTCCCGTTTTCTTGGGTCACAGTGAGTGTCCCGTTCTTGGTCTTAATCTCCATCGCTCCATTGGCCATGCGTTGATAGCGATTCCCCGCTAGATCTGTCCATTCCTTCATCGGCTGAATCACAGGTGGGTCTTTTGGTGGTTGCTCTGGCTTAGGGGGTTGGTCTGTCTTGATACTGATAACATCCACTGGCAATGGATCACTACTTGTTTTCTGGCCTCCTTTGATCGCGGTAACTATCATCTCATATCGGCCAACCGAAGGATTTGCAATCCAAACCTTACCCATCACACTATTCCATGTCACTCCGGCTGTGACTAACACACCATCCTTTTTCACCTGGACCTCATGAGCCGCACCAGATTCTGTCGTGAAATGAACCTCTAAAGATTGCTTGGATTCTAATGTCCCATTAAATGTGGTTGGCTTTGAGAGAATCGGTTTTGCTGGTGATGGATTTTCAGGCTTTGGATCAAAGAATGGGCCATTGGTGACTATTAAAGAAAGTGTTGTCGCTGGATACCAACTCTTACCTCCATCGTCGCTCGCCTCAAATACGAATTTCAACTCTTTCCTCGGATCAGTGGCAGTAGCAATCCCAGGATTGACTGTCATTGTCCAATAATATCCCCCTGCCTTTGGCTCAAACATCTTCCCATCAAATAAAGAGCGATCCGCCCCTTGAATCTCTTTGAGTCGAAAGGTCAATTGATCCCCATCGGGATCCTCGCCAAACACCTTTAAACTCACAACCCCTCCTTCCAAAGCTCCCCCTTCCATTCCATGTAAATCCACCTCCGCTTTTTGAATCACTGGCAAACGATTTACATCGTTGATGGTAATGGTCACCTCTTTGGCAGAGTACCAGTTCTTACCTCCATCATCACTGACCTCAAATCGAAATGTTACTTTGTGACTCGGATCGGCACGACTGGCAATCTCCTTCGAAACAACCCAACTCAATATCCCATTGGTGGAATCAAATTGCGCTCCTTTCACCTTCTCGGCATCCCCAGAGCTGACCACACTGTAGCGGTACTGCAGTTTATCCTGATTGGCGTCAGTCCCTCTTAAGTTGATCTTGATCTCTTTGCCTTCGTCTTGAACGCTCGTCGCTGATAATACTTCTAGCGTCGGTGGAAGCAGCGGAGCTGTATCCACTACCGTGATGGAAAGAGTCGTCGCAACCTGCCAACTCTTTCCCCCGTCATCACTCACTTCAAAAATAAAGCGCACCTCTTGACGCGGGTGACTAGAATCGGCGATCTCTTGGCTCGCCGCCACCCACGTCCATACTGACCCAGAGGACTTTGGCTCCTTGAGCTTGGGATCCAACGGCACGGCCGCCGCACCCTCTACCTTCGCTAACCGAAACAATACTTCCTCCCCATCGGGATCAGTTCCGATCAGCTTAAACGTCACCCACTTCCCTTCCTCGATCACAGAAGGCCCATATTGCGCTTCCACAACCGGCAGGTGATTGACTTTTAATTCTGGAATTTCCCGGCGCACAATCTCGATCACTTGCTCTTTAACCGCATCACTCATCCCAGCCCATGTTTGCCCCCACTGCACCCACTCCGCATCTTGACTCGGAATCGACTCCTTACGTTCTTTCTTTAATATTACTCTCCCCAAAGCCGCCACCACTTGATACAGTGGAGTCATCGGCGTGGAATCACTGGCTTCGACGACGACATTCACCAACGGCTTGTGAGTCTTCTTTTCAATCCCCACCACAAACCTCACCGCCTGCTGATGACCCGTCAGATTCACCGTAAATACCACAGAATCTACCGAAGAATTACCAATGCCGGCCCTCTCAAAACTACCCACCATCCATTGCTGGAGAACCCCCTTTAACGCTCCAATCGCCAGCACTTCCCCCTTGGCTTTCGAATCCCAAACCCAGACCTGCGGCCCCCCTTCCACCTCTACCACCATCACTTCTTTCCCGAAAAACTGAGAACTGATCTTCACCAAATCCACAATGTCGACCACTCCATCTCCTGTTAAATCTCCTTTCAGTTTTCCACCCGCGAGTCCTTGCTGGCCAAATTGCTGCGCTAATTTCACTAGATCGCCTATGTCCACCACTCCATCATGATTCATATCCGGATTCCAGGGCGTCAATACATCCCTGAGAACAACATTGATTAGTTCGATGACTTTGCTGACATCAATGGGAACCACTGGAGAGAAAAGTTTATGTTCTACCACCACGGATTCATCTTCAGAACCGGCAGGAGAGGTTTCTTCTAAAGGATTGACGACCCCCGTATTGTCAGCGATGAGTTGTTGAGCGGCTGCGACTCCTTGAGCTACCGCCTCCCAACTAGGATTCGCTTGCCCTAAAATTACTTCATCCGGCTTTTGCTGCTCCCACCACTCTAACCGCTCCGCCCACGCCACCTGCTGCCAGAAAAAAATTCCCGCCATTGCTGCCGACACGACTCTCATCCACACTGGAGGATGCCGATAACAAAAAATCCCACCGGAAAACAAAAAACCCAAGCTTTTCGCTTGGGCTTTATTCGTTCTTTTAAAAACTTTATCTTGATTGCTACTCTTCTTTTTCTTTCCCCCGTCCCCCTTCTCAGTAATGGCTAGAACGCGCGTTGAGGTCCTTTGGGTCATTTTAATAAACCCTGCCTTGCCATCGACTACTGGTGGAACGGATTTCCGTAAGTTAAAAGAAGTATATCACAGGGGATTGAGCTTTGTCAAGGGGTATAAGAGAAAACTGTTGATTTATAGCTAAGACTAGCTTTTGTTTTCTGGCGTGGGGCGTTTGACCATGAGGCCGTACTTTAAGCCAGAGGCTTACAGGTGCTTTCCAAGGTTTACCACAGTCTGTCTACGCCTGCGCGGGGAATTTATTATTAAGAGCGTCTTCCGCGATTTTCTTGACTTCGGGGGAGAAATCACGGCTCATCATCCATTGCAGGTAGCCCCGGTTGTTTTGAGCCACTTCGCGAAGGGATCTTCCATAGACGTCCCCTTTGCCGAAGTTGAAATGGAGTTCTTCGTTCCACCACCGGAAGAGGCGCGTTTTGTCCACGAAAGTATTCTCCTCCTGGCGTGTAAAGAGATGGATTCCTTTTACTTCTCTGGGGAGGTCTGGATAACGCTCCAGCTGGGCTTTAAAAACATCGAGCGTCGCCCGCGTGTCGGCCATGGCCGAATGCGCGTTCTCTAACGGCTTTCCCAAATACAAACGGCAGGCCGATTCCAGATTGCGCCGTTCCTTTAGAACAAAAATTCTCTGCGCGTCCACTAAAAAACAGGGGCTGAAATCAAACTTGATTCCCGCCCGAGAAAATTCCTGCCCGAGCATCAAAATATCGAACCGTTCCAATGAAAAACCTCCCACATCGGCCCCCGTCAGCCACTCGACAACCTTTGGCGCGATCCGCGAAAAAACCGGCGCGTCTTTCACCGCGTCATCGGTGATCCCATGAATCGCGATCACCTCTTTTGGCATTTTCATCTCTGGATTAACACGGCTCTCAAAAACTTCTTCTTTACCGTCGGGGGTGAGCCGGATCATGGCAATCTCCACGATCCGGTCTTTCTCCGGCCAAACGCCGGTGGATTCAAGGTCAAGAAAAACTAATGGGCGAGTGAGTGGGATCATGCCTATTTTTTCCCCATTTTTTTACGTCGGGAATATTTTAAAATCACTTTTTTAGCTTTTCCCCAGTCAATGTAAGCAGTCGAGTCGTGAGAATTCCAGAACCGCCGCTCCTCGTCCTCGGATCGGAATTTAGGAATTTGCTTTCTCTTATTCATGCCCCCTATCCTACCTTAGTCCTGCCGGAACTTCAACCTTTGCAGTGAGATATTCAGTTTTAAAGGACGGCACCTTTTCATAAATACGGCCACGGGAATCAATGAAACAACTAAAACCGGTATTCGTCGCCCGCACGACTGGGACCCGGTTCTCCACCGCGCGGAAAACGGAGGCCTGCGCGTGCTGGAATGCCGCGCCGCTTTCACCGAACCAGGCGTCGTTGGAGACATTGATCAGAAGCTGCGCTCCTTTTTTGACGAATCGGCGGGCGAGACCTGGGAAGATATCTTCAAAACAAATTAAGACGGAGAAATTGACCTGGCTAGGAGCTTCCGCCAGAGGCGGATTTAGGGGCTGGGAGCTAGGAGCAGAGAAAACAGTATATTCTTTCCCGCCGATGAAATCACCAGTAACAATCCAATTTCGCTGGAACGGGAATTGTTTTTCAAACGGAATGAATTCACCATAGGGAACCAAATGGAGTTTATCATATTTTTGAACAAGGTTCCCCTTAGGATCAAATAAAACGGCGCTGTTGTAGTAGTACCCGTCTGTCTCTTCTTTCCACTTTCCACTTTCCGTTGTTTGACTCGACCATGGAGCGCCGACCAAAAGAAAACTGTTTGCCTCTCTGGCGATACCCGCAATTCGACCCTGAATCTCAGGGTTTCTGAAATCTTCCGCGATGGAAGTTTCCGGCCAGATGATTAACTGTGGATGATCCAACGCCGCCGTTTTTGTGAGAATTTCATAGCGCTCAAAAAGCATCGAGCGGTACTGCTCCTCCCATTTGATGTTCTGCGGGACGTTTCCTTGAATCACGGCAATGGAAATTGGTTGAGTTGGAATTTTCTCGTTGAGACGGTAGTAACCATAGGCGAAGACAAATCCTGTTAAAATACATGTCGCCCAGACGTAGGGGCAACCCCCCGTGGTTGCCCTTTGTAGGGGCGAATAATTATTCGCCCCTACCATGTTTTGTTCGGGCAGGCACAGGGGCCTGCCCCTACGGCACAAGAGAAACACCGTCCCATTCACCCACACCACCAAAAACGACACCCCAAACGCCCCGACGATATCCGCGATCTGAATCAGGAGCAGATTTGACGCCTGGGAGTAGGCCAGCAAATTCCACCCAAACCCGGTGAAGAGATAGGAACGAATCCATTCCAGGATTGTCCACGCGCCAGAAATGAGCAGAATGAATCGAAAATCTCTAATTCCTTTCTTCCACAACCGATAAAAAATCCAAGCAAAGATACCTGAATAAAGAGATAAATAAAGTATTAGCATCACAGCGCCGAAGATAGTGACGTAACCCACCCACCAAATAGTCCCCAGCCAAAACAAAAGACCAAACAGATAACCTTGAAAAAATGATTGTTTACTGTTCTTTGTTTTGGTGAGTGAAATGAATAACGGAATCAGTCCCAGCCACGCCAACCACCAGAAATTAAAGGGAGGATAACTAAGGACAAGCAGGAATGCCGACAACAAATTCATTCTCAAACAGCCCCGCAGCACTTCTTATACTTCTTCCCGCTCCCGCAGGGACAAGGGTCATTCCGTCCCACTTTGGGAGTCTGGCGGTGGACCGGCTGCGGACCGCCGAGCATTGAATTTAGGGGTGGCTGGGGTGCCGATTTCAACGGAACTCCCGACAAAGCAGAGGTCGTCTCATGAACCAGTTTCTGCGGAATCGTCTCCAATATGCCGCGCGAGGGTTTGGGCTCCCGGCGCATCAACTGGACTTTCATCAGCATCTCCACCGACTCCTGTTTGATCGTCTCCACCATATCGGTGAACATGATATACGCCTCATGCTGGTACTCTACTAACGGATCTCTCTGTCCATAAGCCCTGAGTCCGATTCCTTCGCGAAGATTGTCCATCGCGTAGAGATGGTCTTTCCATTTGGAATCAATGATCTGTAATAAAACGCTTCTTTCAAGCTGGCGCATCAGTTCCGCGGTCAACTGTCCCTCTTTTTCCTGATACGATTTTACAGCCCCCTCCAGTAATGACGCTTCGATTTGCTGCGCCTCTAACCCCGATTCTTTTGCCGCCCCCCACTGCAGTCCCAGCCCTCTTCTCGCCCATTCGGTTAACCCGGACAGATCCCACTGATCCGACGCCACCTGCGGGTTCACGTAACGGCCAAAAGTATTGCGGATCGTCTCTTCGATCATTTCAAGAACGTGCGAGCGCGGATCCTCTCCTTCGATCACTTCATTTCTTTCCTGGTAAATCACTTCTCTTTGTTTATTCATCACGTTATCGTATTCCAGCAAGTGTTTGCGGATTTCAAAATTTCTCGACTCCACCCGTTTTTGCGCGGTTTCGATGGAACGGCTGACTAAAGGATGCTGAATGTCCTGTCCCTCTTCCATTCCCAGTTTAGCCATCATCCCGGAAATCCGGTCGCCGCCAAAAATCCGCATCAGGTCGTCTTCCAGCGAAAGATAGAACCGGCTCGACCCCGGGTCTCCCTGGCGCCCCGCCCGCCCACGGAGCTGGTTATCAATCCGCCGCGCTTCATGACGCTCCGTCCCTAAAACATGAAGTCCTCCAAGGCCGGCGATTCCTTCCCCCAGAATGATGTCGGTTCCCCGGCCCGCCATGTTCGTGGAGATCGTGACGGAGAATTTCTGCCCGGCCCGCGCGATGATCTCGGCTTCTTTCTCGTGATATTTCGCGTTGAGCACGTGGTGCGGGATTCCTTTTCGAGTCAATAGAGCGCTTAGTTTTTCGGATCTATCAATTGAAATGGTTCCGACCAGCACCGGCCGCCCCTCTTTGTAGAGCTGTGCAATTTCACCGATGACGGCGTTGAATTTCTCCCGCTCGGTCCGGTAAATGACGTCCGGATGATTGGTCCGTTTCATCGGTTTATTCGCCGGGATCACGATGACGTCCAAACGATAGATCGCGTGAAATTCCTGCGCCTCTGTTGCCGCGGTCCCGGTCATTCCTGCCAATTTGTCGTACATGCGGAAATAGTTTTGGAAAGTAATGGATGCCAGCGTCTGGTTTTCCCGTTCAATGGTGACCCCTTCTTTCGCTTCAAGCGCCTGATGAAGGCCGTCGGAGTACCGCCTCCCCGGCATCAAACGGCCGGTAAACTCATCCACGATAAGGACTTCTCCATCCTTGACAACGTAGTCCACGTCTTTTTGAAAGAGTGCGTGGGCTTTTAACGCCTGATTCACATGGTGAACCAGATCCATATTCACGTCTTCATAAAGATTCTTGACTGCCAGCATCTCTTCCACTTGATGAATTCCTGTTTCGGTGAGATTGACCGTATTGGCTTTTTCATCAATCTGATAATCTTTTTCTTTCTCAAGCCGCGGGATGATCCGGTCAATCACGTAATATTTTTCAGTAGATTCCTCCGCCGGCCCTGAAATGATGAGCGGCGTTCTCGCTTCGTCAATCAGGATGCTGTCCACTTCATCCACGATGGCATAGTGCAGTCCCCTTTGCTGGACCCGGTCTTCTTTGCGAATGACCATGTTGTCGCGCAGATAATCAAAACCGTACTCGTTGTTCGTCCCGTAGGTGATATCGCAGGCGTACGCTTTTTTGCGTTCTTCGGGATCCATATCATGCTGGATCACGCCGATCGTCAGTCCCAGAAACTCATACAACGGCCCCATCCAGGCGCGGTCCCGCCGCGCCAGATAATCGTTGACGGTGATGACATGCACTCCTTTTCCAGTGAGGGCGTTCAGATAAACCGGCAGGGTCGCCACGAGCGTTTTTCCTTCGCCGGTAGCCATTTCCGCGATTTTCCCTTGGTGAAGAACCAGGCCGCCGATCAACTGGACATCAAAATGGCGCATTTTGAGCACGCGCCGCCCCGCTTCCCGCACCACCGCGAACGCTTCCGGAAGGAGTTCGTTCAAGGCACCCTGAATCGTTTCGCGCGCCGCCTGATATTCTTCATACTCCGGATTTCCTTTTTCCACCAACACCGGCGAGTGCTTCCGCCTGAGATAGAGTTTTTCCGGCCCCACCTTTTGGATCAGCCGCTCTTTGAATTCCACGGTCTTATTCCGGAGTTCCTCGTCGGATAACTTCTGAATCTCCGGTTCTAAAGCATTGTTTTTTTGCACCGCGGGGATCAACCGGCGCAATTCCCTTTCATTCTGGGTCCCGACAATTTTTTTGAGAATCCAACTCAGCATGAAAAACCCCTCATCTCAGGCGCCACTTCAAATACGCCTCCGTGAACAAATCAATCTCCCCGTCCAATACCGCGGAGGTATTAGAAGTCTCCGTGTCGGTTCGATGATCTTTCACCATATTATACGGATGCAAAACGTAGGAACGAATCTGGCTCCCCCACTCGATCTTTTTCTTACTGCCGTGGTGTTTGGCCATTTCGGCCTCCCGCTTCTCTTCTTCTACTTCATACAATTTACCCCGCAGCATCTTCATGGCTACTTCCTTATTTTGATGCTGGGAACGTTCGTTCTGGCACTGCACCACAATCCCGGTCGGAATGTGAGTGATGCGAACCGCCGAGTCGGTCATGTTGACGTGCTGTCCCCCTTTTCCCCCGGCGCGATAGGTGTCAATCCGAAGGTCATCTTCCTTAATATCAATTTTAATATCCTCTGAAACCTCGGGGATGACGTCCACGGAAGCGAAGGATGTGTGCCGTCTTTTATTGGCGTCAAAAGGAGAAATCCGGACAAGACGGTGAACGCCCCTCTCCGATCTTAAATAACCATAGGCGTAATCTCCGGTAATCATCGCGGAGACACTTTTAATCCCCGCTTCTTCACCGGCGAGAAAATCAATTTCACGGATCTTGAATCCCCTTCTATCCGCCCATCGGGAGTACATCCGATAGAGCATCGCCGCCCAATCGCAGCTCTCGGTCCCCCCGGCCCCCGCGTGAATCGAAATAATCGCGGGGCGGATATCCTGTTTCCCTCCGAGAAGGTAGGCAAACTCCAATTCCGCCACTGATTTTTCCAGCGCCATTAACTCGCGCTCCATCTCGCCGGCCCCGGCGATTTCTTCTAACTCCATTAATTCTCTCGCGTGAGTCTGGGCTTGAGTCAAACTGTCAATGGTCTTTTTGAGCGCTTTGAGCAACGAGATTTTCTCGGACGAGTCCTGCCGATTCCAAAAACCAGGAGTGCTCATGAGTATCTCTATATCGGCAACCTCCCTTTTTTTCTTGTCGAAATCCAGCAGTTTCGTCAATTCGTTAAGACGCTCGGTCAATTGGGAAAGTTTCCCACTTAGCAGCGGATCCATAGTCAAACCTTCAGTGAGAAGTTAGAGATTTTGTGATCGAAACGGTCCGGTTTTTGACGGAATAAAAAAACTCTCTATCCTTGAGAATCTCTTGGAGGGCGTCTTCTAAAGGCATTTCTTGTATGAAGAGCGTCTTTCGATCCTGATCCCGCTTTACTTCATCAGGAACCACAAAACTAGCACCGGTTATTTTTTGAAGATGTTCGAGCATTTCCGCTAAAGTTGCGTCATGAAAATAAACCGTGACCGATCTCATCATCTTTCTGGCTTCCGCTTGTTTCGCGGCTTGAACCAAACGTATTCCTCTCTGAGCTTGGTTTGATTCCGGCTTCAGCCTCAAAGCGGCCTCATAGGCGGCAATCGCCGCGTCGTACTGTTTCATTTTCAGAGCGGTCTCTCCACTCTGTATTAAGAATGAATTATCTGCCTTTTTCTCCTCTATCTTCTTTTCTCTTTCCGATCTTCTTGCTGTTTCTTTTTTTGTTTCGGTTCTTCTCTGTTCATCCCCTAACGTTTTTTCTCGCTCCTGATCCTTTTTTACATAGGTTGACTTTTCCTGCGATTTTTTCTTGGCGACCTTCCAGCTCAAGAATTCTTCTTCCAATCTCTTCTGCTCACGCGCTAATCTCTCTTGTTCAGACGCCGTTTCGTCCAAACTCTGTTCTTTCTCCGGGCCTACTGCCTCTTTGCTCCACGATTGTCTCGCTTCTCTTTCTCTCGCATTCAGGCCTTCTTCGGCCAAAGCCACTAATTTCTCTTCTTCCTCTTGTCTTTTTTCTTTCTCTATTCCGCGCTCCGCCGCCGCCCGCCGCTTTCCTTCCCGGCTTTCCTGAATCCTCTTTTCTCGCTCCGCTGACTGTCTTTCCTTCTCTGACTGTTTTTGCTTTCTCTCCTCCTCCTTCGCCCCCCTCTGTTTCTCTTTCTGGATCCGTTCTTCCTCTTGTCTTCTTTCTTTCTCTATTCCGCGCTCCGCCGCCACCCGCCGCTTTCCTTCCCGGCTTTCCTGAATCCTCTTTTCTCGCTCCGCTGACTGTCTTTCCTTCTCTGACTGTTTTTGCTCTTTCTCTTCCTCCCGCTGCTTCTTGTCACTCTTCCGTTTCGCCGCTACCCTTTGATAGATAGCCCTTGCCTCCTCTTTTTTTTTACGCTGGGCGATCTCCTTGTATCGTTTTGCTTCTTTTAGTTGGGGATCTATTTTAAGCGCCTGATCTAGCAGATCATGGGCTTGAGCATAATCGCCTGCCTCGATGAGGCTCTTCCCTTTTTCAAGCAACTCCTTTGCTTGATTTGTTCCTTGCTTCTCCTCTGACTTTTCTTTTTCTTTCTTCTGGACTCGTTTCTCTTCTCGATTTTCCTGAAGCTTCTTATCTTTTTCTGATTTCTGCTTTTCTTTTTTCTCCACTATCTTTTTCGGTTTGAGAAGAACCTGTTCTTCCGTTTTGACTTCCGGCTTGGTGGCTAACCCAGTCTGTCGTTGTCCTCTTTCTTCCTCTTTCCTCAAGACGTCCCTCTGAATACGCAAATCTACCTCCATCAAGAGAGCATCCACCCAATAACGATGGGGATCCAGCCGATCCACTTCTTCTAAATTTCTCTTCGCTTCCTTAAACTTTTTCTCCCGTATCAGCTGTTTGGCTTCTTCGTAGAGACGATTCGCCCTCTGTTTTGAGCTTTCAAAGAATTCCTGACCGTTCTTTCGCCGCTTGGCTTCTCTAAACAGTTCCTCTTTTCCCTCTCTTCGTCTCTCTTGCTCTGCTTGTTTCTCCTCCCGTCTCCTCTCTCTCTCCTGTTTAATTCTTTCGCGTTCTTCTTCAAGAATTCGCTTCTTCTCTACTTGATGAGACCTTTCCTCTTTCCGTCTCTCCTGATTCTTCTGTGTATCCGCTTTTTTTGCAACCTTTTTCTCTTTTGCTCTTTCCCCTCTTCCCTTTTTTCGTCTCTCTTGCTCTGCTCGTTTCTCCTCCCGCTTCCTTTCTTTCTCCTGTTTAACTCTTTCGGGTTCTTCCTTAAGAATTCGTTTCTTCTCTACTCGACGGACCCTCTCTTCTTTTCGTCTTTCCTGATACTGACCAAACCAGCTCTTTTTTTCTTTTGCTCTTCCCCCGGCAAACTCCCGCTCCAGCGCTTTCACTTGCGCTTCCAGTTGACGCAGGTCCTCAACGGTTAAGCTCTGGCTAGGAGGGGTCTTTGTGTCAATGGCCATGAGGGGCCGCTCACCCTGCGCCCCCATGAATAAACACCCTAGGATAAAAGTAACTAGAATTTTCTTCATTTGGATTTTATTTTTGAGACAGAGACTTCCCCCCCCTGAGATAACTTTGAATTTAATAATACCACCTCATCTGCTGTAATGTCAATGACTTCGTACTCTGCTTCCCCCCCCTTTAACACCAGATGATCCCCTTTCCCGACAAAGAAAGAGCGTCCCCCTTCTTCCTGCAGGATCACCACCTGTTTTCCTCCCAGTTGAACCGTCCCTTTGTAAAAGAAAACAACCGCGGGTTCTTCTTTCTTCTTTGGCTTCGCTGTTTCCCCTTCTTTCTTGTCAAACTTCGAAGGAGACGCAGTCTTCTGAGGAACCTGATACCGGCTAAATAAGTTCCTTGCCTTGAGTCCTTTATAGGAATCTTCCAAAACAGGAACCGTCAACGGATCCAATTGCACCGATACTTCCTTAGGAAGTCTCTCTTCTATCCTAGTGAGCAGCGCCTGAATATTTTTCTTGCCAGGATCTAACATCTTCTTAACTCTCCCCTCCGAAATAAAGAGGGGACTAAAGATAAAAACAGCTGTAAAAACAACTGCCAGCGTCCAGAAAATGATTTTGAGTTTATTCATTCTTGTTTACTCGCGATAAAAAACCCGCTGGCCACCCATTGGACTTGCAGGGTTTCTTCTTCCTTGGTTTTTATCTGAAGTTCGCGAACGACGACAGCTTGTGAGCTGTTTCTGAGACGAATCAAAGCGGCTAACAAGGTTTGGAAATCGCACTCCGCTCCAATCTGCACCGGAAGTTCTACCAAAGTCACCTGGCCCGTGTCCTGATTCTTATGTTCGACCGGATCGAGCGGTTTCACCAGGGATAACGCCCCCGCCCCCGATTCGATGAACGCGGTCACGGTCTCCTGTATCGTCAACAGCTGGCGGAGCAGGAGCGGCACTCTTTTAGCGTCGGGCAGTTCGTCAGAAAATCCCAGCGTCTCCGGAAGGACCGTCTCATGATCCAACGCCAGAAGGTGAAGGTCCTTGCCTGTTTTAAAAAGCTGTTCGCGAAAAAAAAGCCCATCAGTCACTATTCCTTCCGGAACCGCAAAATTCGTTTTTTGAACCATCTGCTCAAGTTGTTTTAAATCACTAGTCAGTTTTTCATTGATCTTCTGCAGCATCGCGTACGCTTCTGGCGTCGGTGCGGCCTTCTGCTCTCCTTGATAACGTTTCAACTCCCTTTCTTTACGGCTCAACTCTTTTTCTACCTCTTGTGGATTGTGTTCTCCCAAAAATCCGAACCATACTAGGGCGACGGCCGCCATCAGAAAAATCACAAACACCAAAAGCATTGGAAGAGAAACAACCTTCTTTTTTACTGCCATGCTATTTTCATCTCCACTTGGAATTCAACAATTTCGTCCCCTGTTTCTGACTTCTTAATATTAGAAGAGACCGGCTTGACCTGCGTGAATTGAACCGAGTTCTTAAGATTAGAAACAAACTCCGTCACTCCTTGATAAGAAAGAGATCTTCCCACAATCCTGACGACTCCTGCTGTCTCGTCTTGGGAACTGGAGGAGGTCAGATCTAAGGTTCCTTCATAACTGACCAGCCACACTTCCTTTGGCAGGAATTTCTCCAAACGCTGGAGAACATCCAGCCATGTCTGCCTCTGCCGCAGAACACCGTAGAGCGAACTCACCTGGTTTTTTAACAACTGGTTTTTTAATTCCAGCTCCTTAATTTTGGGTTCGTAACTCTGGTAGGTCTTTATCGTCTTTTTGATCTCTTCCAGATAGCTCGTCTTCTTTTGATATTCACTGCGAGTCGCTTGAACCATGATTCCCAGCATTCCCAATATCAGGAGAAGCGATCCTCCCCCGTACAACCGCAGGGCTTTTCTCTCGGTATGGCGATTTACCTCTTCCCGCAGAAGATTGAGTTCAATCGGGGAAGTCACTAGACCGCGCAGGGCCAGTCCCATCGCCGTGCCAAACTGTACCTGCGGCCCTTGAGAGGCGGCAGGGGGAACACGGCTTGAAAGATTCTGAAACCCGGACCATAATTCAACCGGCGTTCCCAGTTTTTCCTGAAAGAGAGGTAAAATCCCCTTTAACAGCGCTCCGCCCCCTCCCAGCACCATTTTCGCCGGCTTGGGATGGGACGCGCCTGCCGTCGTCACCTGAGTATGATAATATTCCAGCGACCGCTGGATTTCTTCCAACAAATCGGTAACGGCCGGTTTTATCGCCTCCACAACGGCGCTCTCTTCGGGATCCGGCGCCGGCCCTAATCCTACCCGTTGTTTCAAAACCTCCGCTTCGTTAAAACCGATCTTCATCTTCTCACTCACCGCCTGGGTAAACCGGTCAGCCCCAAGGGGAAAGCTCCGAACCCACACCTCTCCATTGCCGGCGATGATTAAGTTCGTCCCTTTCGCCCCCATGTCCAATAACACGACGGTCTGTTTTAAAAAATTGACGTCCATGAAACAGGACGCGCTGTGAAAAGCAATCGGGCCGACGTCAATGAGCCGGCATTTTCCTTTGATACGGCCAATAAATTCCCTCTGCCGGTCAACCAAATTTTTCTTAATGGCGGCCAAAATCACCCGCCACTGGCCCGATTCCTTTTCCTGTGGGCCAGGATGTTTCTTTCTCTCGGGATTGACTAAACAGTAATCCCATAAAACTTCGTTGAGGGCAAACGGGATCTGTTGCTCGGCTTCAAAACGGATATGCTGTCTTAATTTCTCATAGCTGACCGCGATGACTTGAATGGATCGGATAAAAACAGACTGGCCCGACACCGCTAAATTGAAGGAACTCGACGGTGAGATTCTTAATTCTGACAACAGCTGGCTGATCCCTTTCGTGACCGATTCTAACCGGTCGGCCTCCGTTTCCTTTTCCTTGTACGGAATGAGATGCGCCCCTGTCTTCAATAAGCGAATCCCTTTGGGCGACTTCTCCAACTGCACCAGTTTAATCGCCCGCCATCCGATGTCCAGACCAATGGAGGTTGACATAACGATTTATTCTTTATACCAGTACTTCACCGGCTTTTCCGGCGGCAAATTAATCGGCTCTGTTCCGCCGCTTTCACTGATCGTCCAGCTTCGCGTCGCGGGGGTCGGATCTTCTTCGTCGGCGTCAATCGTGCCATTGCCATCCACATCTTTACCGGCCTTGACGCCGAAATAATGATTTCCCTTTTTAAGATCGGTAAACGCCACCAAGGTTTCAGTCCCCCACTCCGACCAATCCCCCCCGTCAATTTGATACTTAAAAGAACTACCGGACTCAGAAGCCGAATAAGTGAACGCCGCCGTTGTCTGGTCGGTGATCCCCGAAGGGCCGCTGGTGATGGTTGTCTCCGGAGCGATGATCACCAGTTCGATGGCGTCGCTGTAGGCGCCGGATTCATTGCCCGCTTCATCTTTGAATTTAACATAGACAGCCCGTTCCCCGCTGACCGGAGAGAGTGTCCATGAATCTTTCAAACCAACGAAAGGCGCCCAGCCCGCCCCGCCGAAATCAGACTGATTGCTGATCATCATCTCTTTGACCGAAGTCGTCGCGTCTTCCGCCACGAGCGTCAATTTGACGGAGGTAGAAGTGGTGGACGCGTCGCCGTTATTGATGACGACGCTTCCGAAAGGGGTTTGGGTATCAATGGTGAAACTCCAGACCAGAGTCGCCGCGACATTATTTGTTTTATCCCGCGCGTCGAATGTGATCGAATTACTCCCCTCTTTCAGCGGAGAAGCAGGCGTGTAAGTAACGCCCCCCTGTTGGTCGTCAAAAAGGACTTCAACCGTGGCGCGATTCACTTTCAGAACAACGGAATCCGGGTCGATGCCGCTTGCTTCATCTTTTAAGTCGATTTGGATCTGGGGTATCGCCGTGTTCAGCAGGGCTTTGTTGCCTGGGCTGAAAGAGACCACCGACGGAGCCGTCGCGTCAATCCAGATTTCAAAAGCCCCTTCTCTCCCCCATTTGCCGGCGGTACTCTGGGCCATGACGCGGAAAAGGTGTTTCCCATCGAAGATATTCTTTCCAGTGTAAGAAAAACTGGAATCATTGGCATCCACTGTTTCATCGGGAATCGCGTTCAGAGCAAAGCTGTAACCGCTGACTCCTTCCGAAGGACCATACACCGTCCAGTAGAAATAAGGATCGTTATCTCTCTGCCAGCTGGCGGGGGCGATAACGCCCCCTAACGGAGAATCCTTCGCGACGATTTCCTTGATATCAAAAGGATAATCGGTAGGAGCCCCTTCCGCTGTGATGACCTGGAGAAGCCCCGGATTCACCGTAGTCACTGCGGAAGCCGCGCCCGATGAGGAAGTTCCAGAGGAGGTCGCAGTTGTGGTTGTTCCCGCGAAATCTCCAAAGTTAGATTGAGACTTTGTGGTAGCGCTCTCGCTGGCGCCGCCTCCGGAAACAAACCCTCCTGCCTCGAGACTAAACTTGGAACTCTTGCTCGCCTCGGCGTAAACAGGGAAAGTGGAAAGTAGAAAGTGGAAAGTAGAAAAAACAAAGACAAATTTCCACTTTCCACTTTCTGTCTCTATCATCGCTCCACCACCATTCTGATTTTTTTTTCAGCCAAGACAACCCCGTGACGCACCCACTGTCCTGTAGCAATCACCTCATACACATCCGAGCGAACCGTGACTAAATTGGCAATCTTTCCAAACTGCTCAAAACTCCCTGAATCTCCTGTCGCCAGCACTCCTTTCGTCACTAAATCGCCAACCCCTCTTTTCAGCCCCTGATCATCTCCAAAGGGGCGCGCCGCGATGATTTTTTCAGCCAGGGTCTGATCAACTCCCGGTAACGCCTGCAACACCTCTGAAGGAGCCGTGTTGAGATTAATCTTTCCATAGATCGCTGGAAATGGCTCCAGTGTGATGTAGTCGAAAGTAGCGGCTCCCGACGCTGAAGCGTTTTTCAGCATTAGGGAAAGAATTCTTTTTTTGGCAGCAGTCTCTTCGCCGGTGCCAATCCCGATCACGCCATAAACAACACTTCCATCGCTGGCCGGGGTCAGCGCTGGGGTAAATTCCGTCCATGTCTCATCCTTTAACTGGATGGAACACTGCACCCCTTGCCCCGGCTTGCCGAAGATTCGCAGAGTATAGTAGCCGTTCTTGAGTAAATCCTTCTTGTCCCACTTCCATTCTCCCACTTCTTCAAGACGCTGACTACGGAAAATGTTCGACGATGGATCGCTCTGTTGAACTTCCGCCCATTCTGAAACCTCCTGTTGATGAGCTTCGGCCTCCAGTCGCTGCGCGTGAGGAGTAATGTCGTCCACAAAGAAACCAAGATCTTTCAGATCCCAATGCGTCCATCCTGGCATCGGAAGTTCAGAGAGGACCCCCAGGTTAGGAAGAGGCCGATTCCTGATCCAGATTTCCTTGTTGATATCGTAGTAAACAGGATCGTTGAATTCGTTGTATTCCTTAATCAATCCCGCGTTCTTGTTTTCTTTACCGGGTGTTCCGCCGCTGGGGTCGGTCGTGGTATAGAACCCGTCGCAGACGCCGTTAGAGTTGGAATCCGCGTCATCGGTGGGATTGGCCCGCTCTAAACTCTTGTTCGCCTCCGGATAAGAGGTATATTCCGCTTCGTCCACCACCTGGCCGTCCGTATTTTTGAGCCGGATTGTTTCCGATCCTATTTGAAACCCGTCTTTCAGGAGATCCCCTGTCTCTGAGACAGAATTCTTGAACTGCAGCTGCGCCGCGTTTTCAACTTCGGCCCAGTTCTTACTCTTATGGAAAGCGATCCCATTCCCTGAGACGCCGGTTTGGCTGTCATTCAAATCAACCGCCAGAACCAAATACCCCCCCGAGGGAATCGGTTCTGTTTCAATCGGAATCGTCGCCGGCCATCCTTCGGGTCCCGGTCCCTCGACGGTCCAACCCGCCACCGAAATCGGATCCTGGGAAATGTTGATTAACTCGATGTATTCATCATCCGGCTGCTGGCTGAGCCGCACCTTGGAAAAAGTACAGTTTTCACTTTCTTCATTGTTTTGGATCTCGATTCTTAAGTATCCCCCGGAAATCGTTATCGTGTCTGAGAATCTCCCTCCCGATTTAAAATGGCTATTCTTCTTCCCCTTAATCTCCACATCCCCAACAGGATTGCCATCTTCTTTGCCATAAAGATTCAGATGGTAAGTTCCGTTAGGAACGCCATCCCACTCCCAGACCCCTTCTCCGATGGTCCCCCCCGCCGGTTTTCTGTTGATGTAACCATTCTCTTCGAAATTCCAGTCCCCTCCAGGGTCATGACCCTGGTTGACATTCAGTTCCACCAGCGGCCTCACCATCAGTTCGTTGATCCTGATCCCCTCCACTCCATAAACCGGCACCGCCTGAAAGCCGGCGGGAATTCCTTCCTGGGATTCTAACTCTATCTTTTGAAAACGGCACTCGCTTCCTCCTCCCTGCCGATTATTTTGGATCGTCACTGTCAGGCTCCCGTCGCTTCCGACAGCCACCGTGTTGGAAGAAGCCGTCACAAACGCGTCTCCGTGTTTCATCTCTTGAACCACTTCACCGGCGATCGTGACGTCTCCAACGACGTCGTTCGGCTTATCCGCCAGCAAGGTCACATAATACTTTCCTTCCGGGATACCGATCCACCGCCACCGTCCGGATTCACTCCCCGGAACTTTGTTGACATACCGGGCCCCTTCCCATTTCCACTCCCCAATGCTGCCAAGATCGGAAACCGGCAGATCCTTGACAAACCTGACGATACTGCTCCGCTCAGAGTCAGCATCCAGCCAATCCTTCAGCCGGACCGCCTTGAGGGCCGGCTGTCCCACTCCACGATCACGAAACATTTTGTACAACTGATCTACCGTGGCCAGATTCAGGCAGATTCTATTCCTGGAATAAGAATTTAATTCCTTATCCGCGGAGTGGGTCCCCGCAAAGTTCCGGATTTTTTGAAAAACGTCTTCCGTGACCCCTTCCACTCCCTTGATCTGTTCCGCCGTCAAGAAAACCCGGTCATCCGCGTACGGTTCCCAGGGATTGTACTCCATCGGCTCATTGATCCCGTCATTGGGCTCATCGCGGACTCCATCCGCGTTATTATCGGTCCCGTCATAAGCCAAGGCCCGCGCGTTTCCATTATCGTCGAAAGAATCGTCATCTTTTCCGGGATAACCTTTTTCATCCGTCAATCCGTCCAAATCATTATCCCTGCTATCCATTCCTCCTTTGAGTCCATTCTCTCCTCCGTAACGATAATCAAGGATGGATTCCATTAATTCTTTAGCGTTGCTCACGGTCAAAACATCCAATAATTTCTCAAGACTCACTTCAAAAGGGCTCCATCCCTCCGTGATTTTCAAAGGAGAAGTATTGTAAAAACCAGCGGCGTTCAGGTTAACCTTTCCCGCCTCGTCAACCACCAATACCGCGTAACGCCCTATCGTTTCCACTTCTTCCGTGAAGTCGAACCAGCGGGAATCGGCCGCGCCGTCCCCATTGTTGTCAACGTCTTCCCCCTGGAAATTGGCCGCCCACAGTTCCGAGTAGGCGTCGTAGGCGTTAACCCCTTTGTCTTCCTTTAACAATTGCACCGCGTGGCGGATTCCGGCTTCGGCAATATACCCCGCCTTGACGGAGAGCTGGTAGTTGGCCGCCGCTTTCAGCTCTAACCGCTGGCTGAAGGCAAAACTGACCGCCATCACGCCGGCGATCGCGAGGACACTGACGACGATGATGAGGGCAATGCCCGATTCGTGGTTTGTACCCCCTCCCTTACCCTCCCCCTTTAAGGGGGAGGGATGGGGTGGGGGTTTACTGTGTTGTTTCAATCCGCACAATCGTTGAGAACTCACCGCTCTCTTTTCCACGACGATCCCCAATGGTCATTTCTATCTTGACCGCCTTCGGGAGCCCCTGTTCGATCTGCGAATCCCAGGAGTTTCCCCACTTTTCTCCGTCATAATAAAAAAACGCCAGGCGCTGGATTTGGACTCCGAGTTCCTCGTTAGCGTCAGCCGTGGTGAAATCAAAATCCGGGTCGGTATCCGCGTGGCGCATCAGCGTCTGATCTTCATTCGACAACCAGTAACCAACCTCCCTTAAATCCGCTTTGTCCTGTTCAGAAACGGGACAAATAAAGAAGAGCCGGTCCTCGCTCCCCTGAAAATACCGATCCTTTCCCGGCACAGAGAGCGCCGAGCCGATCTCGCGTTCCGCCACACCAAAGATAATCCGGACCTGCTGATACAATTCCGATCGCACTTCCCCTTTTGAGAAAGCCCCCGAGGCGCTGCGAAAAAGCGTGTAGGTACTCGTTAAGATCACCACTAGAATCGTCATGGCGATGAGAAGCTCCAGTAGTGTAAATGCGCGCTTCACTTGGCCACCATCGTCACGAAACTATCCTTCTTCTCCTGCCCTCCCTGGTTCCATGTGACTGTCACGATTGCTTTGCGAAGCCCGGAGGGATCGGCGATTCCTTCAGGAGCAGTTTCTTCGAACGCGATCTGCCACTTGAAATTCTTATAGGTCCCCTCTTTGGGGTCAATTTTGTCATACCCCAAAGTCTTTATTTCTTCCAGGTGACTCTGCGCCAGCAAGGTTTCTTCGCTTAAGACACTCGCCTGACGGCTCGCGCGGAGCCCGACGGGAAACAACGCGATCACTCCGACGAGTCCAAGGATCAAAATCGCCAGAGCGAGGATTACCTCAATAAGAGAAAAACCCCCTTTCACTCCCCCCCCACCAGTCTCGTCAGACTGAACAGCGGCAAGAACATCGAGACGACGATGAACCCGACTAAAAGCCCCATCGTGACAATCAAAAATGGCTCCAGTAACGCCGTGAGCCCGTTAACGGCGACGTCCACTTCTTCCTCGTAGGAATCCGCGATCTGGACCAGCATTTTATCCAGCTGGCCTGTCTCTTCTCCGACAGCGACCATCTTGATGACCAGAGGAGGGAACACATTCGACTTCTCCAAAGGCCCGGCCACGCTTTCCCCTTCACGGATGGACTCACGCACCTCGCTAATCGCCCGCGCCACGACTTCATTGCCGACGACGTTGCGGACAGTGTCGAGTGCCCCCAGAATCGGGACGCCGCTGGAAAGAAGAGTCCCCAGCGTCCTGGAAAAACGGGCCACCGAGACCTGATTCATCAGGACGCCGACGACCGGCAGTTTCAGTTTAACTTTATCAACATAGTAGCGCCGGCCGGGAGAGGCCGTGAGCCACCGATAGAGAGTCCCCACGCCGAAAGGGAGAAATAAAAGAACATACCAAAAGTGCCGAATCAATTCACTCATCGTAATTAAAATCTGAGTCGGTAAGGGAAGGGCTCCTCCTAATTCTTCGAACATGGAGGTAAAAGTGGGGACGACAAAGATCATCAAGAGAACGAGAATCACCACGGCAATCCCCATGACAAAGGAAGGGTACATCATGCTGGCGCGGACTTTTTCAACCAGCCGCTGCTGTTTTTCCAAAAATTCCGCGAGCCGTTTTAGAATGGTATCCAGCATTCCTCCCTGTTCCCCGGCGCGCACCATGTTCACAAAGAGGTCAGGAAACGCCTTGGGATATCGGGAGAGGGCTGTCGAAAAATTGGTCCCTCCTTCGATTTCTTTGCATACCTCTCCGACCGCCTCTTTGAGATAACCTTTCTCAAGTTGGTCATATAAGGTACGAAGGGCTTTTAAGAGAGGGAGTCCCGCGGAAACAAGGGTGGCCAGTTGGCGGGTGAAGTGGACCAGATCTTTTGTCTTCACCCTTTTAGGAAGAAAACGGGATAGGTCCATCGAAGTGAGAATTATCGCTGGCTCAATAAAACTTGATCATCGGATTGTAAACGAGCCGTACGGGTTTCTTTAATATCCGCCGCCGCGATATGGGATCTCGTTTCAATGATTTCAACGGCGCCGACTTCCTCACCCCCGCGAAGAACTTTAAACTTCATGCCCGGCACCACGCCGTCTTTTTCTCCCAATCCAATGACCACAAATTGATGGTCTTCATTCACGGTTAAGATCTTCCCATTGGGAATCGTTGGATCTTCCGCGGCAACCGTCATTCCAGGACTAGGAGTGGCCGGGATGGGTAAAGACGGGGTTGCGTTCAGCAAAGGAGTCTGGGATCCCACCGCCGATGAACCGATCATAATCGGTGGAAGCTCCACCGCCCTGCCGGCCGATTCTATCCGCTGGCTCTGGTCCTCCAATTTTTGCTCCAGCGCGCCCCGTTCTCCTTTGATTCTTTCGAGCTCCTTCTGAAGGGATTCTACCGCCCTGCGCTCAGCAAACTGGCCGGAAGAAGAAGCCAGCGCTCTGCTTTGCAGGCGGGCAATCCGCATCCTTTGGTCCTTGATCTGCGCCTCAAAAATCTGCTTCTCCCCCTGGAGAGCGGCTATTCTTCCTTCAAGGTCTTTCTGGACTTGAACCGCCGTATTGAATTTAGCGACGGCTTCCAGTTTTTCCTGTTTTGCCTGAATGATTTCGTCGTTTAACTGATCGGCCTTGGCTTTGAGTTGATCCCGTTCGGTGGAAACTTCCGAGAGGGTGCGCTTAAGGAAGGAATTTTCTAAACCAAGTGTTCTTTCCAGCTCTTGATAACTCTGTTTCGCTTCTTCTTTTTCGATAAAAAACCACAATGAAGCTGTCGTACTGATCACCGCGACCGCGGATATGACAAAGAGAGCTTTTTTCGCCTCAGAACTCATCCCCCACCTCCCATGGAAATTTGCTTTACCCCCTATTTTCTATGATGTTCCATTTTTTTGCAAGAACTTTTTTTGCAGGAAGTTGCGTCCATCTTCCAAAATAAGATAAAGAGAGGGAACAAGAAAGAGGGTGAGCAGAGTGGAGCTGATCATCCCTCCAATGACCGTGATGGCCAAGGGGGACCAAAGGTTTGCCGCCTCGCTCCGATCCAGCGCCATCGGAATCAATCCCAAAATAGTCGTGCTGCTGGTCATCAGAATAGGCCGGAGCCGGTCCTTTGCCGCTTGGACCAGAAGGCCAAACTGAAAAAACGCCCCCGTTTCTTTTTCCTTACGCAAACCATTCACCCGGTCGACAAAAACAATCGCGTTGTTGACGACGATTCCGGCCAGCATGATTCCTCCCATCAATACTCCGATCCCGATCGGCTTCCGCGCGATGGCCAGAGCGACCGCGACCCCGATCGCCCCCATCGGGACCGTCGTCATGATAATGAACGGCTGAAGATACGATTCAAACAGGGAAGCGAGCACCAGATAAACCAGAATGAGCGTCACGATAAAAGCGAACGTCATTTCTTTCTGATTCTGAGTCAGTTTTTCGTAATTTCCTCCAAACTGGTAGAAATATTCTTTGGGAAACCCGACTCCCCGGATCGCCTGACTGATTTTTTCGACCGCGCGGCTTAACGGATACGCCCCGATATTAGCGCTCACCTGCACCATCCGGTTTTTATTCTTTCGCCAGATTTCGCTGGGACCGAGACGAAAATCAAACTTGGAAACCTGCTCCAGATAAATCTGGTTCCCTTCTCCCGTGTAGAGAGGAGAACTCAACACCAATTTCCTCAACTGGTCGAACGTGCGGCGGTCTTGTTCCTGCAAACGGGCGATGGTTTCGACCTCTTTTGCTTCAGTGTGATAACGGGTCGCGACCAATCCCCTCATTTCAGCGTGCAGTGTCTCCGCGATATCAGCGACGGTTAATCCGAAAAGAGCGGCCCGTTCCTTATCAATCAACAGGCCCAATTCCGGCCTCCCCTCCCGCATCCGGATCTTCACATCCGTCAGCCCGGGAACCTGCTCCATCTGGCGCGCGATTGAAATAGCAAGTTCGCGCAAAATATCGTAGTCATGGCCAAAGAGGTCCAAAATGACCTCCTTGGTTCCTAATTCTTCGGATTCCTCAAAATAAATAAACGCCGGCTGCAGTTTATCGGTCTTGGGCCGGATTTCCTCGATGATCTGCTTAGTTGTTTTGCTTTGTATGACCGTGGGGTTCAGTTCGACGTAGATTTTGGAAGACCATTTTTCCACTCTGGCGGAGGCCGTTTTAATTTCAGGAATCCCTTTCAAAATCTCCTCCACCCTGGCAACCATTTGATCCGATACTTCCAACTTCGCCCCGGTCGGGAGTTCGATAAAAATCGTGAATTTGTTCTGCTCGGTCGTCCCTATAAACTCTTTATCCCTCGCTTTGAGACTCCAGGCGCTGGCGGCAAAGACCAGAAGAACGATTCCCAATATCCAATAGCGTTGTTTGAGAACCCATTCCAATATCCTTTGGTAATACCTCTGCAATCCAGACAGTTCCACCCCGGCGGTAGAAAAAGAAATCCGGGCGGAAACAGCCGGAATGAGCGTGACGGCGACTAACAAAGAAAAAAATAAACTCAAGATCACCGACATCGAGAAGCCGGCATACAAAAGGCTGATCTCCGGATTAACGAATACCAGAGGGAGAAAAACAATCATCGTCGTCAATGTGGAGGCGGTGATCGCGATGAACACCTCGGTGGATCCCTCGATGGCGCTCTTGAATTTTTCCTTATTTTTTTCCCGATGAGCGAAGATGTTTTCCAGCACCACGATCCCGTTGTCCACGAGCATCCCCACCCCCAGCGCCAATCCGCTTAAGGTCATCACATTCAGCGTGAATTTCCCAAAATAGAGGGCGGCAAAAGTCGCGATCACGGAAATCGGAATCCCCAACGCGATCACAAAGGCCGGCCGGAGCGATTTTTGATACACGCCGATTCCCGCCATCAGGGCTAACACCGCGTAAGAGAAATAAAGAAGCCACTCCCTTCGGATAATTTCCCAATAGGAGAGAAAGAAACCGGCTGTCAGCAATATCACCAGGAAAGCGCAGAGTCTTCTCAGCAGTTTCTCCTTGATAAAGAAAAGCGCCAGAATCAGAATGGCGATCACCGCCCCCAAGACCATTGATTCCCTGACGGTGTCAATCGCTTTTTTGATAAACTCCGCCTGATTGGAAGTAGGGGTCATTCGAATATCCCGCTTGATCAGCGGCGGTATTTTTTCTATCTCCTCTAAAATCGCCCCCGCCACTTTAACGGTGTTCGCCGTTGATTCCTTCTGAATGTACAGAGAGACCACCGGCCGCTCGTTCAAGCGGGATAAACTGGAAGGTTCCAGATAGGAATCTTCCACTCTGGCAATATCTTTCAAACGAAGAATGGATCCCTGCGGCGTCAGAGCGACGCCGATTTCCTCCAGTTCGTGGATATTCCGGAATTCCCCCAGAACCCGGACCAGATATTTATTTTCCACCTTCTGAATATCGCCGGCGAGCAAACTCAAGTTGTTTAAGCTTAAAATGTTAATGACCTGTTCAATCGGCAAATGGTGGGCCATCAATTTTGCCTGATCAATCTCGACGAGGATCTTTCTTTCTCTCCCTCCGGAAACCTCGATGTTGGCGACCCCGTCAATCCTCTGCAGGCGGTCTTTGATCTCTTCATCCACGATCCGCCGCAATTCTTCCACCGAATACGGCCCCTTTTCCGGCAGGATCCCCCCGCCGGAGATCGGTTTCACCTCCCCGCCGGGAGTAAAGGCCGGCTGCCACTCCTGCAGGTTCGTCACCGCGACGATCAAGACCGGCACATCGGCATATTCATATTTGGCGATCACCGGTTTTTCCATCTGTTTGGGAAGGTCTTTCCGGATCCTGGCGAACTTTTCCCGGACCTCCATGGCGGCGATATCCATGTCGGACCCCGGCTCGAACTCCATGATGATCGTCGCCAATCCTTCCTTGGAAACCGAAATGATATCCTTAAGATTCCCGACCGAACTGACCGCTTCTTCGATCGGTTTGGTCACAAGCGTCTCGACTTCGGTTGGAGGGATGCCGCCGCGGATTTCAGCGATGATGCTGATCTGGCCGAAGCTGATGTTTGGCATGAGTTCGACCGGAAGCTGAAACAAAGAGACGACGCCGACCAGCATCGTCCCGAGCGTCAGCATGAGAATGGTGATCGGTCTTCGGACAGCGAAAGCGGGGAGGCCTCTCATTTCTTTTTGAATTTTTGAATTAATCCGTCGAAAGAGAGATAGATCGCGGGAACGACAAACAGAGTCAGGAAAGTAGCGGAGGTCATCCCTCCGATTACGGTCCACGCCATCGGAGATTGAAGCTCCGCCCCTTCGCCAAGGCCAAGCGCCAAAGGCATCAATCCTAAAACAGTCGATAAACTGGTCATTAAAATCGGCCTGAGGCGGATCAGAACGGCTTGGACCAGAATTTCCTTGAGCGGTTTATTCTCCGAGCGGAGTTCGGTGACGAATTCAAGGAGAACAATCCCGTTATTGACAACAATCCCCCCCAGAACGATCATCCCCAGAAAAACAACAACACTGACCGGAATATGCAGAATAAACAAACTCCACGCCACGCCGATCACCGCCAGAGGAACCGTGATCATAATCACCATCGGCTGCCAGAGCGACTCAAACTCCGACGCCATAATCATGTAGACCAAAATGATGGACAACACCAGCGCCCAGAAAAGAGTGATAAAAGATTCCCGGACCTGCTGGCTTTCTCCCGAGATTTTCATCAGCATTTTTGGCGGAACCCCCAAACGATCAATGGCCTGCTGGACTTCCTTTTCAACCTGGGTAAGCCCTTTGCCGGAGAGATTCGCTGAAACCAAAATCACCCTTTCTCCTTCCAGACGCCGGATTTCACTCGGCCCGTATCCTTCACTGATATAAGCCACCTCCGAGAGAGGGACTTCGATCCCCAGAGGAGAGTGGATAAAAAGATCGCGAAGTCCGGAGAGATCTTTTCTATCCTCCTCACTGAGCCGGACACGAATATCAATTTCCTTTCCTCCTTCTTTAAATTTAGTCGCGACCTTCCCTTTAACGGCAATTTGCGTCGTCTCAGCAATATCCCTGACCGACAGATTATAGAGAGCCGCGCGATCCCTCAAGATTTCCGCCTTGGTTTCAGGATGAGCCCGAGGCAGCGACGTTTTGACTCCAAAGACGCCGGAGATAGCGGTCATTTCCTTTTGAAGATCCTCAGAGATCGTTTTAAGGCCGGCAAGATCACTCCCTCGGACCTCGACCACAATCGGCTGGCCCCCTCCAAGACTGGAAGTCACGACCGATTCCCCAATGAGATACTCGATCTGGGCGTTTGCCAATTTGGATTCGTTTTCCAGTAATCTTTTAAGGCGCGCGACCACCTCGTCGGTGGAGGACCGGAGATTCACCAGGATCTGACTTTGATGAGATCCCAGCGTCTCCGCCACCTGTCCCAGCGCCGCGTCTTTGGAGGAACCGATCGTCACCGAGTAATCCTTCACTTCCGGGAAACTGGCTAAGTGGGCCTCGATCCGCCCAATCGCCTCGTCGGTAATCTCAAGGCGCATTCCAGTCGGCAGGTCCACCTTCATCGAAAATTGCCGCTGGTCTATTTTGGGAAGAAACTCTTTGTTTAGAGAATTCAATAACCCCATGCTCCCTAGCGAGAAAAGGACAATCGCCGGCACAACGATCCAGCGGTGATCTAAAGAAAACCGGACCCCCTCTCCCACTTTCCTGGCGGCAACCGCTCCCCACTGATTGAGCCGGTCGAAATATTTCCAGGAAATGATCGAGCTTTTCAATAAACTGGCAAGAACCGGCGTCAGCGTCAACGCCACCACCAGAGAAGAAAATACGGAGAAGCAGACAGTATAAGAGAGTTCTTTAAAGAGCTGGCCTGCGACTCCCGTGGCGAAGACAATCGGAAAAAAGACCGCGATTGTCGTCAAGGTGGATCCCCACAAAGCGCTGGCAACCTCTTCCGTTCCGCGCGCGGCCGCCTCTTTTCGATCAGCGTTCCCTTTGGTGTGACGATAGACGTTCTCGACAACGACAATCGCGTTATCCACCAGCATTCCTATCCCCAGCGCCAGCCCTCCCAGTGAAATGGTATTCAACGTCAGCCCGGCGAAATACATCAGCGCCACCGTCGCCATGATCGAAATCGGAATGGCGGTGGAAACGATCAACGCGTCGGCGAAACTTTGCAGGAAGAGAAACAGAACCACGAACGCCAGCATCCCTCCCTGGACGGCGGAATCACGGACGCCGTTCAAGGATTCCCGGATGAACTGGGATTGATCATAAACAACCGAGATTTGAATTCCTTCCGGCAGTTCCCCCTTAATCCGTTTGAGTGTTTCTCCCACCCGCCGGACAATCCGCACGACATTGGCCCCGGTCTGCCGCTGAATCGAAACGGAAATATTTTCTTCTCCGTTATAGCGCGAGATCGAGGTCTTTTCCTTGAAGGTATCCTTAACCTGCCCCAGATCTTGCAAAAGAATCAGCCGCTCGGGGATTTCTTCTTTGGAGGAAGAGGCCCGGCGGTATTCCGGAGGAAGATTGGAGGAAGGCGTCCTCTCCGGAGGAAGTTCTTCGGCGCTGACAACGACTTTGGGGATTTCATTTAAGACCTTAAACTCTCCGATCGTCCGAATCAAGTACTCGTAGAACGACTCTTTAATCGTTCCGGCCGGATAGTTGACATTCGAATTTTTTAAGGAATCCACCACTTCGGCCAGTGAAACCCTGGAGGCATTCAGCCGTTCTTTATCCACCTCGACGACGATTTCCCGTTCCAGCCCGCCGACGATCGAGGCGCTCGCCACCCCTTCTATTTTCTCCAGTTCATCTTTAATCTGTTTTCGGACAATCTCCCGCAGTTCCGCCGGATGGTAACCGGGGGCGGAAACGCTCAACCGCATCACCGGCAGATCAAACGGATTGTATTTGAGGACGATCGGGTCTTCCGCTTCACGAGGGAGGCGTTCCTTGACCAGATCAATTTTGTCCCGGATATCCAGAACCGCGGAATCCATCTTCGACCCCCAGATAAACTCCGCCTGAATGATGGAAATCCCTTCGCGCGACGTTGAACTCAACCGTTTGAGGCGGTTGACGGTTCCGATGACTTCTTCCAGCGGTTTTGTGACGAGAGTTTCTATTTCTTCGGGGGCGGCATTTTCATAAGAGGTCACAACGGTCAATTGCGGGTAGGTAATCGGGGGATACAATTCCTGCGGCAGGCGCGCCCATGACAGAAATCCTATCAGGATCACGCCGAGGAAAACCATGATGGTCGTGACCGGACGACGGACGCTTAGAGTAGGGAAACCCATTTATTTCGCGTATTCCTGCACGTCAAAAACTTCAACCGCGGCGCCATCGCTCAACTCCCCCTGAGTTTCAATCACCACATACTCCCCTTCCCGAACCCCCACATTCACCTGGCAGAGGTCGGTCGTGATATAACCGACCTGGACCGACCGGATTTCAACTTTCGCTTTCATCCCCGCTTTCAATTCCTCTTTCCGGATTTCGTCTTTGAGCACATAAACTGTATACCCCGTTGGCGCTTTATTCAGGGCAAGACTTGGAAAAACCAAAGAATCAGGCTTTGAGAAGATGGTGACCTTCGCCCGCCCAAACATTCCCGGAAGCAGCAACGCTCTGGGGTTCTCCACTTTAATCCGTGTCGTCAACGTCCGGCTTCTCCCTTCGATCACCGGATAAAGATTTTCTACCACGCCTGGGAATTCCACCCCCGGATAAGAATCCACCGTCACGGCGGCCGGCTGTCCGATCTGAATTTTTTCAATATCCTTCTCAATCACCCCCACCTCAACAAAAATCGAATCAATCACCAACAGCGAAGCGACTTTCTCATTCGGCGTCACAAATTCCCCGATTTCCACTTCCCGCGGCCCCATGACCCCGTCCCGCGGCGCCGTCAGCGTCGTTTTGCTCAACTCTTCCTCCGCGTATTCCACTTCTATTTTCGACGCCTCCGCTTCCAGTTGAACGCTCTCGGCGTCAAGCTGAACCTCTTCCAGTTTATCCCGGATAATGGCCCCCACGTCAAACAGCTTCTGATGAATCTCTTTCTTTTTCCCCATCGCCTTGGCCCGGCTCTCCCCGCTCTTCAATTTTGACTTCGCGTGGGTCAGCTTCAGCTTCAGATCCTTCTGATTCAATGTCGCGATGACGTCCCCTTTAGTGACAGCGTCCCCCGCCTGGGATTCAAATTTTTCCACCACTCCGTTAATTTCAAAACGCAGATCAATTTCCGAGAGTCCCTTAACCGTTCCGACGGTAGGGAGAGAATCGACAAAGTCGGTTTTGGCTACCTTGAAAACCTTCACGGGGATGACCGTTTTTTCCGCGTCCTTTGCCGGTTTTGTCTTTTCTTTCGTTTCCTTGAGCGGTTTGGAGGAGTCCTGCTGTTTGGAGAGATTCGTTTTCTCGGGATTCTTCTTGCCCAGCACCGTGACGCCAACCATCCAGATCATGGCCCAGACCCACAAGACGCCAAAAATAATCAGAACAATTTTCAGCCGTCCGGATTTAAAATTAAAAGGCATAAATTATAGCGCGTACCCTGTTGTTCGATTGAGATTCGCCAGCGAGAGATGATAATCCGCCAGGGCGCTCACCAACGCGATCCGCTCCTGGGCCAATTGAAGCTGCGCCTCAAGAACATTGGAAATAAGGGCCTCATTAATCTGCTGCTGTAATTGCACCACCGCCAATCCCTTTTCGCGGAATTCAATCCGGTCTTTCTGCGCGTTGTAGAGAACCGCCGCTTTCTCCCCGTTAAAATAAGCTTCACCCACTTCGCTCTCGACGGTTTTCTGCAGCTTATGCCATTCCCCCACCGCCTGCCGGTGAGAAACTTCCGCCTCTTTTTCTTCGGAAATACCGCTGTATTGATTGAATAAGCCCAGTTCTGTTGAAGCGGCGGTGGATTCGGTACGGTCCGACTGCCCCAATTTCGCGGCTGTTTTTTGATTGGTAATAGAGGACGTCACTGAATGGAGGCCAAACGGCCGGCTCAGTTGAACCCCAACAAACAAGTCATCTCCCAAACTCAAATTTTCTCCTTTAAAAGCCGACCCGGAGGAACCGTAGGAACTGGCAAGGTCCAGCTTCCAATGTTTTTTTGCCTCAACGATCTTCTGGCTGTAGCCGTGGAACTTGACTAAAAGATAGTTAATCATCGCCTCCGGCCGTCTCTTCTTCGCCAGCTCCTGGCACTCCTCCAAACTCCTGGTAAACTCGCGAAACTCCAACTGGTAATCAATCAGGATCCGTGCGTCGGCGGGGAAATTCATCGAATGCTGTAAATTCATCCGCGCCAGCGAGGCGTCTTTTCCCGTGGACTTATACTGATACAGAAACTGATTGAAAAGGGTTTGAACATTCAGATATTCAAGGCGCGTGATGACGTCCACTTCCAGCTCCCTCTTTGCCAACTCCAGCATCGGCGCCATCTGATCCAAAACTTCCTGCTGAATATCCAACTGCAACAAAAGCTTCGCCAGTTCGTAATAGTTCTTTTCGACTTCAAAGCGGAGATCCTGCATCACCTTGTCGTAATTAGCGCGGGCCACTTCCAGATTCACCTGCGCCTGCGCTAAAGTCGCCTTCAATCCCCCGCCGTCTAAAAGAGGCTGCTCCATGCGGAAGATAAACTCCTTCTCCTTAAATAGAGCCGTTCGTGTCTCTCCTTGGGTGAGGGAACTGCGAAAAGTCGCGTTCGGAAAGAGCGCCCGCTTGGCTTCGTCTAATTTCGCCAGAGCTAATTCAATTTGTTTTCGCGCGGTTTTGAGCCCTTCGTTATTTTTGATCGCGATTTCCAGACACTCTTGCAGAGAATAAATCTGGCGGGAATGAAGAGAGGAAACGGATTTCGGAAAAGAGTCATCGCCGGCCCGGCGCTTTTTAAAAGGAAACGTCCCCACCGTCTGTCCGATTTTGTCGCCGATCGGTTCCACAATCGGGACTCGTCCTCCAATCGGAAGAGGCCACATCTTTGGAACGGGACTCGATCGTTCTAATTCCATCGCGGCGATTTGTTCCCGATCCGTCACCTGCGGCCCCTGCGCGAAAGCTGTCCCTGACAGCAGAAGAAACAGCGCCATCAGAGGAAGATTTCCTCTTTTCACTGGAATCCAACCCATCCTTTCCCCCCTATGGACAGTTTGTTTTATTTTATTCCCTTTCATAGGGTTCGGTCAAGGAACTTATTGCGGCCACTCCGCTTTTTTGAGCGCCATTCCGGCTTTTCTGCTAATCCCATCCCGCCGCGTCAAAAATTCCACCGCTTGATTGGCAGCTTCTTTCAATTGGTAGTATTTTTGTTTCCAGGGTTCGGATGATTCTATCAATTGTTGAACTCCTTTTATCTTTTCTCCGACATACCCGCGCAATACAGCGATATCCTTCGCGTCGTCGTATTTTGGATGTTGAATCTGTTTTTCAAACTCCAGCAACCGAGGGAGCGCTTCTTCGACGTATCCCCGGAAGAGACCGTCGTCAACGTTCTGACTCCCCAGTGTGAAGTTAGCCCGTGGATTTGTCTGATGCGCTGCTGATTTTGAAACAGGGATGACCACCGAAGAGCGACTGACAGACGCGTATGCCGAAACGTTCTCAGCCTGCGCCTCTTTCGTCAACCCGAAGATCATGATAACCACGAATAATGCAACCATAATTTACTCAGACCTCCGAAACCAAACACTCTGCTTCGCCCTTCGCCGTCTAAGATAATGGTAGCGCTTCGCAGCAGCGCCTTCGCCTTCGGCGAAGGCGAAAAAAATCCGGAGGCCCTTTCGGGCCTCCGGCACAGATAGGGAGGGGGGGAGGCCTCCCTTCTCTGTTATGACTCCACTCCCTATTTTTATTGCCTCAACAAAGAAGCCTTGAAAGAATTGATGCCTGTCCTTGCCATGTCAGCCAGGTCATTCTGTCCTTCCGCCGATAATGCGTCCGCGTAACTTGAAACTGCGGCTTCCAGCGCCACCAGATCAACAGCAGAAACCCGCGAACGACCTTGAATTCTGTTATAGGTATTTTGGAGAACGCTAAACTGGCCATAGCTTGGGCGGTTCATCCATGTATCCAAGTTGCTTCCCGGTGTGACGGCATACCGGTCCCAATAGGTATTATACGGCGAGGACAAAGCGCTGTTGGAAAAAGTAATCCAGGCCTCCTGCCCGCCGGGAACTGTATAGCTAGGATTCAAACCGGGCGCCGCGAGTACATCCGTATCTCTGTTGGTTTGGTTAAGCGTTGCCGTGTCTGCCGCGGCAGCAGGAATCACCACACTATAAACCTGAGTCTTTATCACATTACCGTTATGGTCTTTTACCGCCAAGGTAACGGTTATTGTCGCTCCAGGTGAATAGTTGCCCGTCGGCACGGAGATAGTGACTCCATCACTGCCATAGCCCCATGCAACATCCGGTAAAGTTATAGGAGATGCCATACTATATTGGACAGTAACTCCGACGCTTCCACCAATTACATCAGGAGTAGGAGACGTGACCCCAAAGGTCACAGTTCCACCCGAGTTCGTTGTGGGACCTGTAGGCATAACAACATTATTAGCGGTTAGGGGAGCGAGTAGTTCTCCCTGATTCCCTAACGTGATGCTACCGACACTGATCTCCATTTGATTCCCATTGAGGGCATACCGAGTCACTCTCGTCGTTATGTTATAGATATACATCCCCTCGCTCGGCTGATGTCCAGGAGCAAGAGATCTGGAAATACTCATCGTTCTCCAAGGCAGCCCATTCCGATACTCAATTCCTTTATTAACCTCATTGCTCGACATTGCCTGTTCCAATGTCTCACCTGCTTCTAAGTGCCGAGCTAATGCCTCCAGATCCACCACTGCGTCATAGCTAACTTCACCTTCTCTTGCGTCACCTGCACCATAGGTCGTCTTGCGGCTATAGACAGCATCGCTTCTGCGTCCTGGTACTTTTTCGTCATAATAGGTGGTTACTATCGTTTGATTGGCATATTCGGGAATATCCTCACTACCGCGCACTTGCCCGACAATCGTTTCTATCTTGGCACGGTTGAACGAGTCAAACTGCGTCACGATCCGGGTGAAATCCTCTCTCAAGGCGCCGGCCCCATCCAGTCCCGCGTTAGTTTTAGTACGAACACTCACCAACCGTCCGGCAGAATCATAGGTATTGGTTACGGTGGTCTTCTCTTCTTTTGTCTGAGTAGGATCAATAGTGCCATTCCCTCTCAATTCTTGAGTTGTTCTCAAAATGGTATCTGTGCTGATTCGCCCTAAATTATCAAAGGTATAGGAATGGTTTTCTGTCACAATGTGTCCCTGATTGTCCGTCCGGGTTTCAATAAAACCGACCACAACAGCGCCGTCATAGATGAAATGACGATTGGTTGTCACTTCGAATTGATAATGCGCCCAACTGACTATGGGTGTCGGACTAAAATTACCTGCTACCGTTCCTTGAGAACCCTGAAGGGTATTCTGATTATTAACCTGATCAACAGCCTGGTTATTGCGCTGAGTGACGCCGATTAGAGTAAATTTGCCGGATTCCTCTTCCGGTGATTGTCCAGTTAGGCCTAGTGAACGAGGCCTCTGCGGAACCAATGACCATAACGCTTGCTGTCATTACTACAACAAAAATTGCTCCGATTTTTACTGTTTGATATTTCCTTGTTTTCAGAAAATTTTCCATTTTTTGCTCCTCCCGAGCGTTGCTTGATTTTTGGATTTTGACTCACGACTACATTATAAATATATTTTATAACTCCTTTTTAAGCGTGATAAGTGTAGCATGGAACTGTCGTTTTGTCAAGGGTTGCCAGAGAAAAATAAATTAACCATAACTTATTTATTCACAGTGTTTTGTATATTAGATATCCCATTCAAAAACCCTGGTTCTTGAGAGACTGCTCCGACTAGCAATCCTATGCGCCTCAGGTCATCCAGTAGATGATCAATCTCTTCCTGAGTCATCGAACTTTTACGGTCCAATGCTGAGTCTTCTCTTTTGTCTTCAACGACTTTTTCTTCCTTATCCTTATCCTTAGCCTTAGCTTTTTCGTTGGCATTTTTTACCAACGGCTGGAACTCACCCGTCATCTTGAACAGATTATTTGTTACTTCCGTTCTTATCACATTCAATGATTTCTCTAATTCCTGAAACATCTGCTCCAACATCGCATTCGGCGCCGCAGATGTCCCATCAGAAAGATCGAGCCGATGGTTTGTCTCCTCTACCAGATGCCCGTTTTTATAAATCCCGCTCCACTCCAGAACCGTGGATATATCTGGAAATTGCGTATTCCACGCAACAGACTGGTAATGGTTCAGTTCACCCCGGTTGGGAGCATAGCTGGCCCCTTTCACCAAACTTGTGGTGAATACGGCGCTGTCGGTGCTCCCTCGCACTTCTAACCATTCCAATGGTCTGCGGTCTCCGTCATGTTGAACCCCTGAAACAATACGAATTTCTTTCTTATATGAATTCTGCGAGCTCCATGAGATATCCTTGTATTTCTGTACCATTTGAAAATTATTGGTGAGCTTTGGATCATCACCGCCGTACCATTTGGATCCTGAAACATACTCCAGGATTTCCCGGTCTAGAACCTGGACCTCGCCAGTACTCCCTGATCTGCTGATCACTTTAAAGTGTTTTCTCATCCGGTGATAAGCCCCTCCCTTAAAATATTCGATATCAACTGTGTCTCGCGTCCCCCTCCCCACCACATTTCCATCTTCATCTGTTTCGTCCACCGGTTCGTTCAAGACCGCCCCCGTCAAGCCATCTTGATAGAGTTCCAGCATCCCATTTTCATGGCGGAAATACTCAAACCCCAGTTCGCTCTCGGCACGCGCCTGCTGGGTCCTGCCGGAGGCACGGAGTTTTTCTGTTTCCAAAAACTGTTGAGCTTTCTGGCGGAACTGCTGAATTTCTTTGCTAGTTTTATCTAACTCTTTACGGATTTTGGATAATTCCTTTTCAAGGGTGATTGCTTCTAATTTGCTCACTGCCTCTTGCCGCTGAAAGCGGGAGCCGGCCAACTGCTGCGCTCCTGTGGGACGCGTTTCCATTTCTTCAAGACCGGTGCGGGCCGGATTTTGATAAGTAAATTCGGCGTGGGCCGAAGAAACCAGCAAAGAAAACAATAATAACATCCAACCTACCAGCAACGTAGGGGCACATTGCAATGTGCCCCTACTTGTGACTTGTGACTTGTGACTTGTGACTTTTTTCTGATGCACCGGAGAAACAAAATGATAATGATTCCATCGGAGGGCGGCCGAGGGGGGGAGTCCTCGGCGTAAATGCCCTCCATCTGCCGGGGAGGAGGTATCCCCCGACATTATGTTCAACTGAGATAAATTGTGCTGAAGAATTGATTCCACATCGCTTAAGTTTCGGATCGGAGTAATTTCCATTGGGTTATTGCCCCTTTGTCTTCCCGTTTTCCTTCGGCACTGCCTTATATAAGAGTTCCTGATTCATGGAATCGGTGTTGTCTAACAACCGCTGGAACCGATCGAGCTGGTCCTGCTTGGAGCGGGCCAATTCAACCCGATAGACCCCGATTTCACGGGTAGGATCCCGCTTGATCTGACCGATCAACGGGTCAAACGCCCACGCAGAACTTACTGCGAATATTGTTGTTATAAAAAACAAAAGCCGGGTTGCCATAGATAGAATCCTTATGATTCCTTCGGCAGCCCGGTTTTCCTTTCGGCCCGTTGGCTTTGCGCTCCCTAAGAGGAGTCTACAACCCACCCCCTGGGATTGCCTTTTCGGGAATGCACCACACTTTATAAACTTTTTAAAAGAGCTTTATATCAGCAGATTAAATTGAGGAGGTTGATTCCCCTCCCCCTATAATCTGATCTTTCCTTTTCTAAAGCAGGGTAAGTGTAACATGGTATCGAACCCTTGTCAAGAAATGAGCCAATAATTTTTTTGTACTTTTTTGATCGGTTCCCTTGACAGGAATAGGGTGGGATGTTATACTTACTACGCTTTAAGCTTTAAAGAAAAGTACTGGCTCTTTACAAGGAAGGAAGAAGGGGGAGATTATTAAAGGATTTCCCCCTTCTTCCTTTTTTATTTAGATAGGCAGGGATAACCCTAAAATTAAAACTGGAGGTGGATCTCATGTCCACAAAACATCAAAAGACGATTGAAGCGTTCATTGCTATTCTTATGATAGGAAGTTTTATTGCTTCACCAGTTTTCTCTGTGCCACCAAGTCCGCCTCCGAGAAACGCCACAGTGCAAGCAAACGTGAATGAGCTTTTCACCGCTCGTTTTGCTTTCTACAGAGACACCAATCCCGATCCTAACGATCCTGATATTGGAACAGAGATTCAAGGTGAGGTCCCTACTCTTGATTTTAATATTGTCTGGGATGGGAGCTTGGATTGGGTGACGATTGGCGACTCCAATCGCAGGGTCCTAATGGCAAGAAATCTCGGAGCTACTGCGATCTTTCGCGCGCTCATCGGCGTTATTAATAATACAGGGCGCCCCTACACGATCAGCCATGAAGCAAGCGCTCTCACTTCAGGAGGCGCGACCCTTCCTGATGGCTCTTATACCGTGACCAGCTTTGTGGATCCAGGCCCTGAAGGTTTCCCGAACGCTCAAGTTGGCGCAGGCATTGATCCAACCAGAGCCCCTGGCAGCAGAGTTCTCTATACCAGTGACGGTACCGGAACTGGAACCGTTGCCCATATTGTTTACTCCATTTCCAACGGCTATGACGAAGGCGGAAACCTTCGCACGGGTGTGGATCCCAATAATCTCATCGGGGTTAATTTCAAAGCCGGTTCCTATGCCGGTGATCTAACGTTAACGGTTGATTTGGGGAGTTAAAGGGGCGGCCTGTCAATAAAAAAGTCCTTTCTTGAAAATTAAGAAAGGACTTTTTTATTGACAACTACTTTTGTTTCTACTAGGTTAGATAATTGGGGTTATGTCACTCATGATGATCATTGGCCGCCAAAGGGATTTTTTCTCTCTTTTTTCTTTATCCGCGCTAGCTCTGCTCTTTTGCCTAGGAGGTAATGCTTTTGCTTCTGGTGTCGCTAGCATTGACCGCCTCAAAGTCGAAGAACGACTGTTACCTGGTGAAACAAGGGAAGGCAAGATTCATGTTTCTAATACTCAGAAAGAAGTGATGCAATTAAAAGTTTATGTGCAGGATTGGGCTTACACACCTGCCGCTGATGGGAGTAAAAATTTCGCTCCTCCAGGTTTCCTCCCTTATTCCTGTTCGTCTTGGATTAGTTTGTATCCCGATCAGCTCACCCTATCACCGGGCCAGTCTCAGGATGTTCGCTACACGATATCTGCCCCCCCCAATGTGAGAGGAGGATATCATTCCGTGGTCTTTTTTGAAAACCTCTTAGGACAGAAAGAACAGGAAAAAGGGAAAACTGTCAACATCAGCGCGCGGCTGGCTTCTTTAGTGTATGTTGAAGTCGTTGGAACTACTCAAAAACAAGGCAAGGTCAATTCTCTAGCGATGACTCGCGAAGAAGGATCCAAGATTCTTCAGATGAAACTGGATTTTCAAAATACAGGCAACTGTCATCTCATTCTTGAACCGACTTTTGTTTTAATGAACCAACAGGGGGCGTTAGTAGCCCGTGGCGCGTTTCCTAAAATCTACACCCTTCCAGGGGATTCGGCCTCACCAGAGACTCACTGGCCAGGAAACCTGGCGGAAGGAATCTACGATCTTATCTTGACTATTGATCTGGGGGACAACCAAGTCCTGGTGAAAGAATGGAAAATCACGGTATCCCCTCAAGGATCTGTTCAAGAGCAACTCTCATGAGTAAAGCTTGGGGGAATTTTCTCCTCTTCTCCTTTTTTCCCATCATCGTCCTTATTGCCTCTCCACTGTCCCTAGAAGCTAAAGAAATTGGGACTTCTGTTCTCCAAATCGAACGTGAACAAGCAATGGAACAAACCCTGTCGCAGCTTTTGAAACTGGAAACTACTCCCGCCGCTTCTAGCGCCGTAAAAATGGAGTCGGGTCTCTCTACAGTAGAACCTCTGGTGATTCCAGTGGGTTCTTCCATGCCAATAGAGGGTAAAAACATTACCCGCTTTATCGCCATTACTCCTGAGGTGATTTCGGTTGAACAAACGACTCCTACTTCCATTACGATTACTGGAAAAAACTTAGGAACAACTTTATTTCATGTGTGGGACCAGGGAACGCGGCGTTCGTTTAAAATTCAAGTGATCCGCCCCCAAGCCAGAGAAATTGCTGAAGCAGCTTCAGTCATTAAACAAGGCCAAAAAGCCGCTCCTTTTAAAGTTCGCTATCAGCTCAATCATAACTCCTTTTATCGAGGCGACTCCTTGACTGAAACAAATCGAACGAATATCAACGTAACCCACCGCGTTGAAGGAGTCGGCGAAACCCCCTACGGAAACCTCTCTTACAAGACTTTCTTGAGAAAAAGAGGAGCTGACCTGGATGTTTCCAGTTACACTTTGGAACTTAAAGAGGGAAGGATTGGGAAGTTAAGCGATTTTAACCTCTCCCTATTCGACACCAGTTTCAGCGGCAGTCCTTATACTATCTCAGCCACACAAGTCCGTGGAATCCAATATTATCAAAAAGGAGAACTATTGAGTTACAACGCTTTCTGGGGACGAGAACGGTTTGGAACTTTTGGAAGTCTCTCCCCGGGTTTTGAAAAAGAATTAGACAGTTTCTTGAGCGGAATCCAACTCCGCCATCGCTATTCCAGCGGAATCATTAAAGGAATCTACGGGCATGGAGATGGAGGAGACCGAAACAGCAGACTCCCCGATGACGTTGTTGGAGTGGAGTTGGAGCATACCGTTTCTCCTTTTGTCTGGAAACTAGGATTAGGCACTGACGCGGATCATTATGGCTTAAAACTCTCTAATCGTTGGCATCCGAATCCATGGCGAATTCATACGGTTTATCGTGACGTCGAACCTGACTACTTCACCCTTGTTGGAACCGCCTCGGAACAGGGAGAACGGGGCGTTGGATTAACGATTGACTACGATCCACTCTCTACTCTGCACTTTGGAGGCATTCTTGACATCTACAAAAATCGGTTCTTCCCTAACATCGCTGAACCTGACGCTCTCAATCAGCTCTTTACCTTAGAAATGTCCACAATCTTCTGGGAAAATTATTCGTTCCGTGTCTCGTATTCTGAATCCAGACTCTTGGGTTCTCTTTCTCCTTCAGAGACGAATCGTTTTAGCGCCGGTTTGGGGCGCAGTTTTAGAATTTGGAATCGCCTGCTGAACACTTACTTGCGTTATCAACTACGTGACAGCGTTCACCGGTCAACTCCCTCTACCGACTTTGAAAGCAACCAATACATCCTCGGCGGGAACCTAAGATTAACAAACAACCTTTCAATGAACGCGTCTCAAGAATGGAATTTTGTGGATGAAACTACTTTAAAAGTCCAGTCTCGCCCGCGAGCTTCTTCGATCGGGTTCAACTACAGAATCCCAGTCCCCCGAAAGATCCCCCTCGCCGCAACGTATAGTTTGTCCATTCGGAACGAAGAAAATACTGAATCCTCGAGAAGTTTCCTTTCGGGAGAAGATACCCTGACGCATACGATCGATACCTCCTATCGGCTCACCCCTGATATTGAATTATTCTTAAAAGGTTCCTTAGAAAAAATCCGCTTTGAAACCAACGAGAGAAGCCAGATTGAAGGAGACATTTTCATGGGGATGCGTTCCTCTTTTGAAACTCCTCTGCGATGGAATCCACGGGCAGCTGTTGTCGGCATTGTTTATGAAGACACCAACCAAAACGGCTATCGGGATCCCGATGAAAATGGGTTTGAGGGAGTTTCGATTTTATGCGATGGAAAGAGCGCGATGACCGACTCAGAAGGCTATTATTTAGTGGAGCATGTCCAAGGCAAGACATCCATTGTCAGCTTGGATATTTCCTCTCTGCCTCATGGTTACGTCTCCACGGGTTCTACTGAAAAAGAGATTCAGATCATCCAAGGGGAACCTGTAATGGTGAACTTTGGAATCTTAAGCATTTCTCAGATCCGTGGTTTTGTCTTCAACGACCTCAATGCCAATCATGTCTTCGACCTCATGGATGCGGGGATTGTGGATGTGACTGTCTGGCTCGATGACCAACAGTCCATTAAAACAGACCGATATGGTTATTTTTCATTCGGGAAAGTCGAGACTGGCAAACACTTCATCCGAGTTGACATCAAGAGTTTACCCTACACCTATCTCACGGATGTGCCGCTCAAGCAAGAAATTGACTTGAGCGAAGCGGAAAGCTACGAACATTTCTTTCCGATGAGAACCTTAAAACTCATCGGAGGAAAGGTCTTTGCCGACTCCAATCAAAATGGACGGTTTGACGCCGGTGAAAAGGGAATCGAAGGAGTTAAAATCCAGGTGGGAAGCGCTGAATTGACCACGGATAAAGAGGGGAATTATCTGCTTGAAGAAGTTCCAGTCGGCGTCATTGAGATTCGAATCAAAGAAGAATCCATTCCACAGCCTTATCGCCTTTCAGGCCCCAATCAGAAGTTGATTGAAGTTCGCCCTGAAGGAACCCTGGCGCAGGATGTTCATTTCTCTGTTGATTAAAGCGGGGACAGGGAAAACGAGAGCTGCGTTTGGTAAGTGCCGCCTCGCGCTTCTTTCGGCACCGTCAGCCGATAGCGAAGTCTAACGATATCACCATCGCCTTTATGATTCGACGTGTACAAAAGAATGGTTCCCATCTTAACGGGTTGGAAATTTTCAAAAGCAAGCGTTCCTTTATTCCCCTCTTGAAGCAGCGCCTCAAAATTCCCATCTGGGATGAGTTCCCCAGTATCCGTGCCAAAAGGCTCCGCGATCGTCTGTTGCAGTTGGTACCGCTGGGCAGCGTTGCTGCGGACTTGGATGACAAGTTCTTTCTCAACGACATCGCCGGGATTGAGATCCTTAAATTGAAGGATCGTCCCACCCTCTGGAATCACGACAAAATCAAAGAGAGGTTCAACTTCTAACGTGACCGGGATAGGATAGCTTGTCGCTACAGCCGCTGGCAGAGCCGCCGCCGTCTCAATCGTGAAAAGAAACTCTCCTTGGTAACGGCCCGCGCTAAGCGCCCCCATTCCTGACAAATGATAGTTCCCAAGGAAACGATCAGGATTACCGGCAGAATCAGAACGATAAACCAACACAGATTCTGTCGAGACAGCGGCATTCGTAGAGAGCGTGCCAGAGGCCTCCCCTGAAAATGTAGCGGTCAGTTTTCCGTCGCCGATCACTTCTTGGGTTTCTACATTTACCAGTGGTTCTGTTAAGGATTGATAAATTCGGTACTCCTCGCCCAAATTTCCTAACGTCTCAATCAAAATTTCCGCTGACTTTTCCTCTTCGCCGGAACCAACCCTCCCGAAATCAACCCTCCCCTCTCCTCTCTCTGAAGAGAAAATCAACCCAAACTCAGACCGCATTTCAAAAGAGATATCCACCGTTACGCTTTGAAGAGGCGCGTTGGATGCCGCTGTAAGAGGTTCTAGGTTAAACGTGATCCTTCCCCCATACAATCCCGGCCTGACGACTTCAGGAATAAACAGAGTGTAAGCCAAGGTCATGGTATCCTGAATCCCAGAATTATCCGAGGTATAGATTTCCATCGTTCCCATTGGTACAGGGATTGGCGTTTCGATCAGCATCGTCCCCTTGCTTGCGTTGCGCAGGAAAAACTTGATTTGATCCAGACTAAACATGTCTTCCCTCTCATTACTCAACGGCTCCAACAGCGCGTGCGTTATTCGATAGCGTATTCCAGTATCACTGGTGACCTTAATCTCTACTTCCTGGGTGGAAACATCCCCCGCCTGCAGCTGGCCGAAATTAATGTTATTTCTTGTAACAGTCGGAGTGACGGAGAGCGAGAATTCCGCGTACGCTTGCGAGTTAAGGAAACAAAGGACCGCGCCAAGGGTTAAGTTCAGCAGTAACAGTGTTCGTTTCATAGGGATATTTATCATAGTGCTCCAGGCAGCTCTTTGTCAAATAGAAGAACGTTCATTCCTTCGTGGCGATAGTATAGATAATATTCATCTGGTAGTCCCCTCCCGCTTGAGTGGGTGGAATCTGAAGCAGGTAGTTCGCCGTAAAGGTATCCGTATCCCCATTGGCGTTGGATTCAAATAAGAGTTGTTCTCTGGCGACCACAGGTTCGGGATTTAAAATGCTGCCCGTCCCGTACACCGCTTCATCAGCTCGAATTAGAAAATTTTCTAGAGGCAGCGTTTCTCCTTTTTCATTGACCAACGGCCCTGCCACTGTTTGAGAAACCTGATAGGGAACGCCTAAGTTGCTGAAAACAGCGATGTCAACTTGGACAGGTTCCGCCTGGGCGCTTTTTTGATCTTCTTTTTTAACCGTTCCAAATTCGATGGTCTCCCCCCCCGCTCGGGGCGCCACTTGAACGACAAAAATCGGCTCGACATTCACATGGACCCTGAGAGTACGGCTCTCCGACTGGGGCTGGGCATGAACCAGGGAGCTCCAGGCAAAGAAGAAAAGTGCTAACGCTATCGTTTTGTTCATGACACACACCCCTTTCGGGATTCAACAAAAAAACGCCTATTCGGCAGTATTCGAATAGGCGTTTTTTGCTAGAGTTAACGGATCTTCCGGCAGCCCAACCATCCGCCCTAGGCGGACTTGCGGCTTTGCGCCCTATTCTCTCGAATAGTTTGCCCTTAGCACTACTTATCTTTTAAAGAGCGGTTCCACTTACAAATTTACCTGATGAATTGCGGAATTGCAAGTGTGGGGTTAAAATTTATATAACTATATTACAATAAATTGGTTATGTATTATACCGCTAATGCCTCATGCCAATTGTAATTTTGGATTCCACTCTTTAAGGGATAGCTGGAGGGAGTACACGAAATTAGCGCGGCGGTTTGGATCTGATTTCCTAATTCCTCTACGATCCGTTTAAGCGAGGCGGCGTGCTTGGAAGTAATGGTCATTGCGCTTTTGATTTCAAACAAATGAAGTTTTCCTCCCTGTTCAATCACTAGATCTACTTCTAAGCCGTCGCGAGACTGTAAATAGTACATTGTTGGCAGCTGCCCTTGATGGAGAAATCTTTTCAAAAAATCACAGACCACCATCGTCTCAAATAAATTACCCAGGTAAGGATGATTCATTAATGTCTGGCTCTCATGAAGCCCAAGCAGATAAGACGCCAATCCTGTGTCGGTGAAATAGAGTTTTGGACTCTTCACAAGTCGTTTACCGATGTTCCGGTAATAGGGGTATAAAAGATAGACCTGATAACTGGTTTGCAGCATGGAGAGCCATCTTTTTGCCGTCGGGACGCTGACACCGATATCACGCGCCATTTCAGAGAGATTGAGCAACTGTCCTGTCCGAGTGGCGCATAACCTTAAGAATCTTTCAAATTGATCCAGATCACCGATATTCGCCAAATTCCGGACATCCCGCTCCAAATAAGTCGAGATGTACGAACCGCACCAAAGCTGCCGATCTATCTTTCGATGGGAGGCGATTTCAGGATAACTCCCCCGCAAGAGCCATTCTGAAAGAGAAATATTCTTCCTTGACTCCTCTTTGTTGCCGAGTTGTTTGAGCCACTTCGTGACCTCTTTCGCTTGCCGCGCGTTATCAATTCTCTCTGAATAAGAAAAAGGAAGTAATGACATAACTGCCGCCCTGCCAGCCAAGGACTGGGTCACATTTTGCATAAGGGCAAAATTTTGAGAACCGGTCAATATCCACTGGCCTGGCTTTCGATTTTCGTCTATTTTCGTCTTAATATAGGACAACAATTCAGGGGCGTATTGGATTTCATCAATCATGACAGGAGGTTGATACTGACTTAAGAATGCCACCGGATCCTCTTTGGCTCTCATCCTGACATCAGTGTTCTCCAGGTTGATCCATTGATGGGTACCGGAAAAAAGCATCTTCAAAAGCGTCGTCTTTCCTGACTGTCTGGGTCCGGTCAGCACAACGGCTGGAAAAGTCTTAATGGCTTTCTGAATGGTTTTGGCAAGAACTCGTTGTTTGATCCTCATACCTAATAAGTATACCCTTAAAATTTAACATTTCAAGTTAAATATTAAGAGATAATGAATGCTCTATTTCACATTTACAGCGCTTGCAGCGCTGTCTCCGGCGTAGTTTGAAAAACCAAAGTATTACTGACAACAGGAATCTCTTTTACAAAAACTCTCCCTGGCGCCAAGTGTCCTCGTACTGTTATCCCATGGTAAGACCCGTTAAATTCTCTAACTTCCATCCCCAAGTTAATCACAATGACAAAATCTTTGCCTTCTCCTTTCCTTGTAAAAGCAATAATCCCATCGACGATTTTCTCTGCTTCTGTGACTTGTAGCGGCGCCCAATTTCCTCTCTCGCCAAAAAGCGGTTCCCGAGCGCGCAAATCGAGTAACGCTAATAACCGTCCCCTCGCTTCCATAGAAAGAATCTCTTTTTCCATTTCGAAAAGAGGGTAAATTCCTACAAGTTGCGGTTTCTGTCTAGCTAACTCCAAACTGCCAAACAAAACACCCATCGGATCCGGTATCCCAAGAATCTGTGCCGCTAATATTCCTTCAAATACTTGCGGATCTAAATTACCCTCCCATCCAACCCCCATTCGCCGGCTGTCGTGGGTGGCACGAATGCTGAATTCCATGATAAATGGATCTCCTCCATGAATCCTTGCCATCTCCCCCATCACATCCCATGCCATCAGCCACGAAGAGTTATAAACCGCATTCATCCCCCCTTGCCTCATTAATTCACCAATTGCTTCTGTCTCCCTTTCTGAAAGCTGTTCGGCCAAGAAATAAACGCCGGGAAACTCTTCTCGGAGTTCTTTGACAAAATCGAGCGGTAACCCATGCGCCCAGTCCAAACGGAATCCTTCAACGCCAATTCCGATCCAATACAGCAACGCTTCTTTAAAATAGTGTCGCACTTCTCTCTTTTTAAAATCAAACATCGCTAAATCTTTCCAGAGTGTCCCTCCAGTGCCTGGGATGACCGCGTCGCCGTTTCCATCGTGAATCAACCAGTCCGGATGCATAGCGCTGATCACACTCTCCCGCCCGACATGGGCAGGGATATCCAGCATGACTTTGCGGCCGCTCTTTTTTTGTTGTTGAATAAACCGGCGGAAGCGGGCTAAAGCTATCTCCTGTTCTAATCGAACCCGGGATTTCCATTGTTTCTCGGATAATTGCGGATCCCTTTGAAATCTTCGGTGAGCTTCATATTGAATATAGCCAGACAAATAGGGCTCCGGCGGACCCCTTTCTTCTTGCGTGGTCCGCGCGATTTGCCGTAATTCTTCGACGCTGACAGTTTCTACTGCCGCTAATCCCGGCTCGATCATGAAATAATCAAGTGGAGCAAAAGGGCTTTGTGGGTTTCCATCTGGGTCCCAGTCCACAGGGAATATCGGCAATAGCTGGACTGTATCAAAACGTTGGCCAATGGGATCAATCTTTTCCAGATACGCTGTCAAATAATCGAATGTGCCGCTTTTGTCAAAAGATTTCCCGAATTCCCGGACAAAAGCGACAAAAATCCGGTGAAACCCGTCGGAGTCCACGCGCACCCAATGGTTTTGAAACGACGGGTCCTCCCAAATTTCGCGGCCGTTGATAACGGCATAGGGTTTATACCAGTAAAAACCCGGGGGCCTTTGAAGGGACAATTCCCATTCGTTTGAAGAGACCTTTCTCATTCCTAAATTTTCTATTTTCTCCCCATGGCCTAAACGAACCCACACCTGGGTATCTTCGGTTTTAAAGCGCTGCGGGGCCCCTTTCAAATGGACACGAATCATCCAAGGATTGCCGGATTGTATTCTTAGATATATGGGTATCGCAGCGTCTGTAGAAAGAGTAACTGCTTCAGAATGAAAGGAAGTTTCTTCGCGCTCCGTGGAAGGCAACGGCGCCAGACCAAAGGAGAAAAACGGACAAAGGAATGAAAAAAAGAATAGAGCCGCCGCCCATACCCGAAATGGGTATCTTATTGTGGCGTTAAATCGCCGCCAGGATGGCGTCGGCTGGCTTGGTTCGTTTGTTGGTTCTAGGATAGGCAATCGCGTTTAAATCTTCCAGTAAGTTTTCTATCTCTTCGGATGTTAAACGCCCCCCTCCCTGTTTGACCACTTCGATCATATCAATGGAGAGGCGGCGTTCGGGATCAATTAAATGCTCAACGTCGTCATGAAGAAAGCCGCCGGCGTCTTCTGTAGCGACAATCTCATGGTTCTTAAAAACTTCTATTATTTTACCCCTCACTTCTTTCATGTCAATCCCCGCTAAGAAGATCTGGGTAAAGTCCGCCTCTGGATGATCTTCATAGAAACGCTCTCGCGCCTTTGAATCCGAAAGATGCTCATGGGGATTGAGGGCGTACGCGCTGATCCGCCGAACCCCTTTAGAGTTGCTGAATCTTGCCGCGAGCGTCACGGTGTAGACGATCCGTATTTCATTCGCTAATCTTTCGGCAGGAACAGAATCGGCATTTTTGTGCTCTCCGGGTAAATAGGTGATCAGAAGACTATAAAAACGTTCAAAATCGTCTTCCCGCAGTATTTCGGAGATTTGGTCCATCGCGGGCTCATCCAGCAAACCTTCTTTTAGCAGAAACTCCATGACCCATTGGGAAATCCTAGAGAAATCCCCCAGTTGCTGACGCACTCCTTGTTCTTTGTTGGGGTCTATTGGATCAACGCGATAAGTCTCAATTTCAACCACATATTGTTTGTTGACCTTACGAACACGAACTTCGCCGTAACGCTCCTGGTGAAGAAGTTTTTTCCAAAGTGTATGCGTCAAGTGATAGAATTGGCTCTTCGCTGGAAGATGATAGGTTCTCTTTTCTGAAGTAGAGACATTAGCCCCTATCACTATCTTAATGGGCAATTCCCGCTCCGCTTTTGTCTGTGATTCTGTATCGCGCTGTGTCTCCACAGTATAAAGGTAAAGAAGTTCCGAAATAGCCATCGGCCTATCGAAATGCTCAATGGTTCCCCTGTCCGGAAGAAGACTCAACAACCCTGTTATCGAATAAAGCCGAGTTGTCTTCTGCAAGTTATCCCCGAAGAGTCTTCCTTCTGGAATTGCGCTGGCTCCATGGGAGCGCTTCTTATACTCGTCATAAGTGCTTCGCTCGACCCTCATAGGCCAGTTTTCAGAAAAACCCTGATCAATATCACGCGGGAACATGTAATAGAGCGCCGGACTATAATCATAAGAAACGAGAGTTCCTAACCATGCTAGAATCGTCGAAACCTGGCCAATTTTGGGTTTTGTCTTATCCTGAGGATTATCCTTGGCTTCTAGTAAGACGGGGACATGATTCCTGACATCCATTCCTTGAAGTTCTTCCTCATTTCCCGCCTTCACCATCTTCGCGTTGAACTCCCTCAAAACTTTCTTGAAGGTCTCTTCATTTTTGAGTGCTTCACTGGTGAGATCTTCTTCCCGGACATCCGTTCCGTAGAAGAAAAATTTTACCAGATCATGGACGGCAATCAGAGCGGCATTTGTATTAAAAGCGATATAGGGGTTGCTCCCATCTTTGATTTGATCATCCAATTTCTTTTTTGCCTTGTCAGACAATAAGAACATCTCTATGATCTGCAGCAAAGGACGCCCTAACTTATATTGCACCCAACCCAGCATTCCCCCTTTTTCGCCGATCATGGGGACCATTTGAAAAGCGACAAAAGGAACCGCCTCTTCCGCTTCTCTCAACTCTTTTCTCCGGCGATGGAAATCACCTACCATATCGGCAGAGGGGACTGAGGTGGGGACATTCATATTAAAAGTCCCAAGTATAATATTGTCCGGATTTTCCCCATTCTTTCTGGCTTCCTCGATAAGATCCCCAATGGCCCCGCTAAGAAGCGGCTGAAAAACCATATCTCCATTGGAAGCTACTCCTAATCCTTCAGGACTATAGGGTTCAAAAACAGAGGCGTCATTCATGTTGAAGAGAGGGGTCAAAGTGGACCGAATTCGCCGGATGCCCCCGTTAAAAGGAAACAGATCCGCGCGAGGATCCCCCATCACCTCATCCACGTAATGCTTGGTAAAATAACTTTCTACGATAATGAGAGTCGCTTTTTTAAACTGTTTTACCTGATGCGCGATCTGCGCCAGCCGGAAATCCCCCAGCCGAATCCATCCCAACACTTCCTTGACCCATTTTTTGAAATTGGCATAAATAAATCCCCGGCGGGACAACCCGCCCATCCCCACTGCAACCACAAAATGAACCTCTTCTTGAGCGATCCGCTCGGCTTCTCTTTGCTTCTCTTCACTCACCAGATTATCTGCCGCTAAAATCGCAATGGCTCCTTGCTGTTCTACAGGCATATGCTGGAGATCTTCCGCGAAAACGATCACATCTCCCGGTTCTGGAGGAAAGATACTGTCATCGGGCAGAGCTAAAAAATCCTCTGTTTTGCCCGTGTTGATTTGTCCCTTGATAATTCCCCTAACCATTTCACTGCGAGCGGCCGCCATTCCGTATTCCACGCTCCCATTCTCTAATCTCAGTCGAACCACTAATCCAATATTCTTTAACACTTTCTCATACTGCGGGTAAATCTGCGGCGGGATGTAGAAACCGATTTCTTGAAGCACCTGATAAACAGCGCCGTATTCCTCTTGTTCAAGGTAATTCGCTAACTGTTGAAAGAGCCCGTCCCTAGCCAGAATAAAATCGCTATTTTCATCAGGGGGAGCGTTCGCTTGGATCAGATTCCGCAATTTCATTAGCTGACCAGAGATAACATTGGCGCTTTCTAACACAATGCGAGAAATAATTTTGCCCTGCACTGTCCTAGAATCGGATCGGACCATTTGAACAGTTCCATCGCTAAAACGACCCGTTTGAACAAGGGAATCAGCCAGGGCGTCTAACGCTTCAAGAGCCGCCACATAATCATTATTCCCGGCGGCGGTCAAACATTGGTCAAGCCCTGGTTGGATTGCGTCAAAGAGTCCGTGGATAAACTGTTCTTTAAGCCACCCTCTAAACATCTTTTCCTGCTGCCGGATTATTTGGTAAACCAAATCTCCAGCAGGTGGCAGCGCGTGGGGAACACTGAGCGCGTGTGGGTGGTTTTGCGGGATCGCTGGCGTAACAAAAGCAGGAATGCTTGTCGTAGTAAAACAAGCGGCTGTAACGCAGGAAAGGATTCGAATAGATAAAAATCGCGCTCTTTTACTCACACTAATTTCCTCCTTTCATTCATTGCTAATATCCCCCCTTTTCATTGAAGAATTGCCTATAAAGTATACCATGTTTTTCTCTTCTGTCAATGCGATATGAATTAATATAACAAATTATAGATAAATAAGTTACAACTGTTGTTGGATCCTTTCTTCCGCCCCCCACAAAATCCTCTGGCGTTCGCCATTAAACGGAGACCAAACCCTCCCTTGAGGGTCTATTCGGATCACTATATTCTCTAAATGCAACGGCCCTTGTTCGGGTTGTCCTAACGCCCTGCGTGCTTCTATCGAATTAAGATCGAATTCTCCCTCGTATTGACTCTGGATCACCACTCTCCTTTTGAGCGTGGCGTCCTTGAGCAAAATCTTTCCTACTATTTGCAAAAAGTCCAAATCAATGGTGCTTGCGTTGCCGAATGCCCTCAAGACATTTTCCATGTTTCTATAAAAGGGATTCTGTAATACCCCCTGATGAATCGCCGGGATATGGCCGTCGGTCCTGTGGTTCACCAGTCGTAACGTCCTCGGATTAATTCCAAAGTGGTCGCTGCCGCTGTAAAGCCAGTGCATAAAAGCGTACTTTGTCGGCGTCGAGAAATCAGTCCGGTCATCCAAACCGATATGAACGATGTAAACCAGGCGTTCCGCGCCGTCACGATCCACAAACCCGTGTTGACGCGCCAGTTGCCTCACCCGCGGATCGCTGGTCGTCTGGATAAACCCGTTTAGATTCAATATCGCCGAGCCCATCGCCCCTTCCAACTGAATGAATCGTTTTCCATTCTGTTCTTTTTCGTTCTCGATTAAGTCCGGCGCAATGATCTGAGTAAAGAGATCTTCACTGATGATATCTTTGAGTTTTCTTAAAAATGGAGTCAGAACGCTGTAATTAATCAAGACGGTATTCGTGTTCCATTCTTGTTCTTTTGATTCCGCGCCCAAACCAACTTCATAGAACGGGATTTCTTCTCCCGACGCTTTTGCCTGAGCCAATTCATAAATCTGAGGCCGTTCCCTTTCATTAACGACCTCGATTCCGATCAGCCCCCCCTTGCTATCAATTCCTGTGCGGGGCGTTGTGATCATAGCAATTGGAACGCGTTTTTCCACCATCCAGTTCACAATGGACTCATCGGGAGTATTACTGACTTCATCCCCATTATAAATAGTCCGAATCAAAGTTTTTCCCGTAGGCAGCTCAACAGAAAGCGCATCTTGCAGCGCCAGGGTCCCCACATAACCGTGCCCTCCTGTCGCCTGCCGCTCGACGGTCAACCGATCGGTCTCGACGTCAATGGTCGGCATGTAGGCGACAACCACTTCTGGTTTTAGTTCGACATTTTCCATCTGCGCGAATAATTCCCGATAGGAGCGTTTTTCTGATTCGGGAATTCGTTCGTCAAGGCGGTCAAAAATATACGTCTTTTCAAGAAGCGCTTGAATGTGCCCACGGCTATCCTGATTGACGACTTCTTCAAGAATCACGCGGCCATAACTCTCTCTTTCCGCGTCCATCAGTAACTGCAAGAATTTAAGTTCCGTAATACTCAACGGCACTGTTCTCGACGTCCGGTTCCCATCCCGATCGTAGCCCTCTAGTTGGACGTTAAAAACGAGATGCGTCGCTTTAGTCCCCATTTCTATCCCGACCGTACTCCCCAGTCCCGCGTCTAAGGGGCTGTGCCACAAAATGACATTTCTGGCGGAGCGGCGGTATTCACGACGAGCGGCAATCTCTGAATCATAGTCAACAATCCCTAATAGTTTTTTCTGTTGTTCTCTTGGAAAGATCGAGGCGGGCATGAAATTCCCTCCCTGTATTCTCAAACGTCTCCGATGAGGGTTTCTGTAGTCTCGGAGAAGAGACGCGACATAACGTCTCTCAGTATCCGGCAATTGAAAAGCGTTTATTTCAGCGCTGACATTCGATGGTGGCTGGTTCAATCCGGGCGTGGAGAAACCGCCTCCGCCGGGTAATATAGGAGAATTAATACTGGAGGGGGCGTTCAAAAGAGTTAGGTTTGCACTTCCGATTTCTGTTAAGAAGAAACCGCAAGAGATCATTCCGACAAACGTCATTAATACAGCCATACCCCTGCGGGGATTCATTATATTGCTCCTAGAACCGCCGCCTCGATTTGCTGTTGATCGGCGGCCGGCTCATTCACTTCTTGCTTGAGAAATTTCAGATACCGAACCAGCGGCTGTACTGCCGGTTCGCTGCTCTGTAGAAGCTCATTCATTGTTTCGATGCCAGACAGAAACATCCCTTCCAAGATTCTGACATAAAGATCCATTTGGGTATAGGTCTCGGTTTCCCGGACGAATTCAACCAAGGATGTTTTATCCAGCGGTTTGAATTGGCCGTTGCTCCTATTTTTTAAAAGATGTCGCGTCAATGTGTAATACAATTCCTGCTGTTCTTTTGAAAGCTTCGCCAATTTTGGATGGTGGTAATGAGCATACCCTTCGTATCCGTAACGTAAATTCTCTATCCATCTCTGAAACTCCTCTTGCGTTAAACCTTTTTCTTTGTCTAAGGTCTGTGCCATCTTGCCGCGAATTCTTGTAAATCGAACCACCAAATCCCTCTGCTCCTCAAAATGGGCGGGTACCTTTAACGACGCCCTGTCAAATAGAGTGACTGGAATCCCCACAGACGGATCTCTGGGATTGACGACTTCGACAAAATCCGGCAGGATGTCCCATCCCCAATAATCAGCAGTTCCATCCCTTAGATTGTTCCCCACTTCAAAAGCTGGTTTCAACATCCTCTTGGGAACTCTCAACAGAATCCCGTTAATATTCCCACTAGCCACCCCTGATTTGATATGATTCCAAAAGAAGATGGCACCTGGATTGTTGTCAAAACCAACACGCGCCACAAGAAAACGATTCGTCAAACCGTGGGAAACGATGCTTTCTAAAGCAGTTTGATCTGGATAATGATAACCGTATTCGGCAATATCTCCCTTTCGTCCAAAAGCTTGGGCTGCGCGGCTCAAAAAGGAGGGTGACGAAACCAACTCCAATGAGAATTCTTGCCCGGGGTTTTGTTTCAGCCCCATCGCCTGTGATAAACGTCTCTCAAAGTCAGGATTCACTACCTGAGGTTCTCTAGTCAGATCTGCCATGGTAACATCGTGAAATTCTCTAAGCCCCCTCTGATACATATCCAGGTATAGAGTAGTTCCCCTTTGCCAACCCAGATCCTTCTTCATTCCATTTTGAATGACTTTAGTCCTTTTTGATTCGGACTGATACAATTTAAGCGCCTTTTGAATCGCCTGTATCAAATTGTTCTTACTGAGTAATCCAAATTTGATCCCCGTGCCTGTGCCTAGATAGACATTAGCATCTTCAACGGTATCTTCCAATCCTCCGGTACCGTGAACAATGGGGATTGATCCATAATGCATGGCGTATTGTTGAACTAAGCCGCAAGGTTCGAATCGGGATGGAACCACTAAGAAATCGGCCCCCGCGTAAATCCTGCGGCTCAGCGGTTCATTGAAGGTAAGCATTGCAGCCACTCTTCCTGGGTATTCTTCCATTAAGCGTTGAAGTGCGGGTTCATATACTTTGGCTTTTCCCTCTTCCGGGTCTGGTTCACTTCCCAGAATTACCCACTGGGTACTAGGATATTTTTCAAGTACCGCTCGAATTCCCTCGATCAATAAATCAACTCCTTTTTGTGAATCTAAGCGTCCCACAAAACCAAATAATGGGACTCTTGGATTGATAAGAAGTCCTGAATCCCGCTGTAATTGCTCCTTATTCAGTGGACGAATTTCAGATACTGTGTCAACCGTGTACTGATATTCTAATGCCGAATCAGTGGCTGGATTCCAACTTTCTGTGTCAATTCCATTTAGGATTCCTTGATACCAGTTCTCTTTTCGTGCCAATACCCCTTCAAAACCAAAAGCATCACGGCTCAGTGTCTCCTTCCGGTAGGTTGGACTGACCGTATTAACCGTATCCGCGAAGAGAACACCCCCCTTCATCAGATTGATATGCCCCCAGAATTCGACGCCGTTGACACTATCCACCCAGCCTGGAAGACCCGTTAGAGGAAAGAATTCGCTCTCAAAGTCCCCTTGATAGAGTGCGTTGTGAATCGTGAAGTGAGCTAACGTATTTTTGAAGTGTTCGGCATATAGCGTCTTTTGATAGACCGGGACCAACGCGGTATGCCAATCATGAGAATGAACGACAGAGGGCTGGATACCCAGCCGTTGGATTAATTCCAGCGCCCCTCGTGACAGAAGAACCGATTCTTCCAAACTCTCTCTTCCCTTCTGCTTGTACGGTTCAGGGAAATGTATTCCATTCTCAAGGAAGTAAACGGTCACTCCATCTATGTCGGTGGTTTTGACTTTGATGGGAATGAATTCATCCCCCACAGGGACAACAAATTGAATCCCCGTATATTTAAGTGGATATTTTTCTTCGATCGCTGGGTACCGCGGCATAATGAGAATGTTTTTGTACCCCAGTTTTGCTAATTCTTTGGGCAGAGCTCCCGCAACGTCTGCCAACCCTCCCTTTTTTGAAAACGGGGCCATCTCCATCGCCACATGGACAATCGGATGGCGCGCCGATTCTTCCAACTGCCTCTGCCGCGCCTGATGCAAACGGAGTTGGTCTTTTAAAACGGCAACGGCAGCAGGATCCTTTGCCGCTGGTTTGCGGATTGTTTCTCGGCGAATACCACTGGGATGATTCAAAGTCTCTGGCTGAAATACAGATAGAGAAGGGATGGCAATACCATAACATATTGCAGGTATTGATATTATAGCTGCAATAACCCCCGTCATCCTTCGGCGAAAAAATCGTCTCTTTCTCTTTAGGATCATAGCGCCGTCCCGATAAACTGAACCGCTAAGCGATTGACCCTGTTGGATTCTTGCTGCTTCTTCTCATCTTGTTTCAAAACATCAAGATATTCAACTCCAAAAATCCCGTTGGAATTATCTTCGTCCAGAACCGAAATCACCCCTCTGCGAATGGTCGTTCCACTCGTACTTCGGTTAAAGAAATTCCGGCTGTTGTCAATCGCTATCTGTTCTTCGGCTTCGGCGGTTGCCGGTCTCTCGATAATTCCATGATAGACTAACACGTGAACTCCTTCATGACGAATCACGTCATCCATGAAAAATCCGAAGGCACGTTTTTCAACCACTCTAGTCGGTCCCAAAGGAACTCTATTCTTGAGCCCCTGATGGATATCAATATTGCCATCCTGATGATGAGCGACATCGTCAATCTTCGATGTAAAATTAACTTCGATCACGCCGCCGCTTCTCTCCACCAAGGCTTCAAACTGCGCCGGCCGGAGCCCCTTCAGCCACCGGTTCAACGCTCCCTTAACATAGAAATGGAGGGGTCCGAGTTTCTTCCAGTCGCCGTTATCGGGAAGGATTACTTCCCGTTTCTCACGGTCAATGGAGTAACTGATCGTTACGGTGCTGGCTGCCGGCTCGGCGGGCCGCGTTTCCACTGTGGCCGGGTAGGGGGTGGCCGGCTGTGACTCAACATTCCCCGGAGCGGCCGCGCTGACATAGGCGGGGATGAATTTGTACACCACCTCGCCATTGCCAGGAGTTGGCTCATGCTTAATAATCGCCCATGGATGTGGTGATTCGTAGTCTAATTCATGGCGTAAGACGTCCAATGCGTCCGCTACTGCCTGATCAGGTTCATTTGTAATATTGACCAATTCGCGTAAGGTAAAAACCTGATAGTTAGTTAACGCATCAAAATGTTTATCCAATTTCTTCAATGCGCTCTGTTTTTCCAGGAATCGCCGTAGCTTGGGAATACTAGACCACAGGATTCCTGCGATAATTGGCAAAGCAATGGCTATGGGCACTGAAAAATTAAGCCAATAAAATCCGTAGGAAACGAGAACTACTGGGAGAATCCATGGATGTTTTCCGCCGAAACCGTCTGGAATTTTGATCAACAACCTTCCTGCTATTCTCTCTTCACTCTTTGGATCCCTCTCTTCAAGTTTCAATAATTGTCTCCAAGAAAGAGTAATTGCAGCGCTGATTCCTGCAGATACTGCTGCTGATATCAACAGAGCAATAATGGGTGGAATGTTCAATGCCGCCAATGAAGCTGTTCCGAGCGTCCCTAATAACATCAACGGTACCGTCCAAATAAAGACAAACGCTCCTGTCTTACCGAGCGCTATCCCTGCTATTTCTAGCCACGCCCGGTTCATAGTGTAGATAAATCCTCCACCTGTTTCGGCGATCAAATTCCTCTTATAGCGACTCACCATTATAAGACCTAGCAGAGGCAATAACGCGACTGGATGCCAAATGGAAACCATCGCAACCGCAATAGGAACGGTATTCCAGAAATGCGCCGCAACACTGCGTCTTTCATCCCCTTCTCTTGGATTCAAGAAATGAGGAGTCACAATCCAGCTGATCATCATTCCTACATAACGGAACGCGATAACGCCGAAGAGAAGCGGATGGAACGAAGCCGCTAGGAACAGCAACGGCAGAATCACTACGGCTGTTCGCGCCGGATAGCTATTCAGACGATAAATTTCTTCGATATCATTGCTTGATGAAGCGGTCGCTCTCCCTGAGGGGGGGAAGGCAATGATTCCAGAAAGCGTGTTCTTGCGGATTGCTTCGTCGTAATGAGGAATCAAACTGGTAAATGAGAGATACAGCGACGGGTAAAAGAGCCATGCCCACAAATATCGGATCAGTCCAAAGGGAGCGCCATATTCTTTGTTCAACCGATAGATGGTGTTCCAGTTAATGACGTCGGCTAACATGAAACTCATTCCAACAAAAAGCCCGGCCATGGGCAGATTGTAATAAGGATCCAGGTACAAAAATATGGCGATTAACGGAAATAAAACGTTTGCCAATGCTACTATTGATTTCAAACCGTAGAAAACCCCCGCATTAAACTGGTGCGCCCATTTCCAATTCAGGGGAGCTTGGTCACTGGTAGCTAGTTCCACGCCGAAAGGCAAGTGGGTGACTTCGGCAAAATCGGTAGCATATTTTTTCTCAGGGGTCAGCGCTCCCACATGTGTCGCTTGCTTGGCGGCTCCTATCCAGAAATAGGGGGCATAGAGAATCTCGACCCCCCTGCCAAGCCCCCAAAGCGCCTGCGTTAAATCTTCCGCAGCTTCTGCTAACGCTGGCAGGTAATAACGTTTTTCGTAGGTGGTCTTAACCCCATACTTGCCATAAAATCCAAGCGCCCCTTTGAGTGACATCCATAACTGGACCATCATCGTCCAAGTTCTTTCGGAAAAATCAAGCGACTTAAACATTCTCGATAGATCAGATGAGATCGAATACATCGGGAAGATAGTTCCACCGACATTCGGCTGCGCCATTTTCTCAAAGTAGTGCGGAATCCACCACATCTCTTCTAGGCGTCGTTCCATATGGGAATCATTTCGCAGAGACAGTGATGTTTGATAACGCGCCGTCAATGCCAATCCGACGGATTTTCTACCGGCGATGTACGTAACCTGAGCAACGTCTCCCGGCGCTCCCGGTCTATATCCCAAAAGCCGGGTAAAGATTCGAACGTTCTCAGACGCAGTCATATAAGTATTAATCCCTTCTGTGTATCCTTCTTCTCCCACATAGAGTGAAAGATTCATCCTTAATTTCTCACTGACCATCTTTTCATATTGTAAATGCGTTTGGAATAAATGCTTGGCCTCCTCCACCGATAAGCCAAGAGACGACTGTTCTGCAGGAGTCAAACGATCAAGACGATCCATCACTTTTTGGCGAATCTTGGCGATTTGACGTTCGCGTCCCTTTTGGTAATCCACAAATGACTCCAGTTCTGTTGCTGTAGAAAGTAATAATATGTCTTTCTCTGAATCACTCCATCCTTCGGTTGCTTTTTGCCATAACTGAGCCAATACCCCATCCCATGCGCGTCCCTTTTCCAAGGGTTCTGTTTGGGTGACTCTCTTTCTTAGTTCTTGGTAAACTTCATCGTTGAAATTGGTTTCAACGATTTCACGATAAACAACCCTTAAGTACTTGGCAGTTTCCAGATTTCGATAAGTCGTCGGAAGACGCATATTAACCCAATGATAAACTTCTCCTCTTTGATTTTGGTTGCGATCTTCTTGCTTCAATAGCGGCGAAGCGATAATAACCTTTTCCCAAATTTGCTTCCAAACTTGGCGGAGTTCATCTAATTTAATATTCAATTCTTTTTGTTTTCCATCAATGGCTGTCGCAGCTGCTCTTTGATCTTTTAGCCGCTTTAATTCTTGCGCAAGTTCCTCAGCCGCTTCGTTCTGTTCAAGGAATTTCTTACCTAAATCCTGGGGTATGATCCCCCATTTCGTGAAATATTTCACGAAATATTCTCTGTCTTTATCATTAGAATAACTCTTGACTAAATTCTTGATGCCCATCCCATCCCGGCAAAGACGATACCACAGCATCGGATCATGCCCAGCAATGACATCCGACACAAATTCGGCGGGATCTGCCTTCTCAGACGCCTGCCTCAGCGCTTCTTCTAATCCTATTGGAATAACCCCATCACGCCTCAATTGACCTACAAGATACTCCCATTCTTTGGGGTGAATTTTAATCAAATTCCCTAACTCGCTTGGGTATACCACTTTTCCTTCCGATCTCTTCTTAGAAGTCATTAATTGCGCCCAGTTATAATCAAACGGCTCTAGATACCCGGAAATATGCAATGTCCCATTAGGAGTCTGTGTCCACGATTTAGACAAAGCATTGATATCCGTTCGGTAAAACGTATTGAGAATTCTCTTGATTCTCTCCTCTGCCTCTGGAATGGTCTGTGGGAAATGGTGAACAGCGGGGTCCAGCAGCGCTATCATTTCTTCATAGCCGATTTTGTTTTCACGATACAACTGTTCGATCGAGTACCGATAGATTGTCTGGGCTCGACCCTGCGAAGGCAATCCTTCTACTGGAACCCTATAATTATCGGTGTTGAACCCTTTGTCTAAGAAATGCTTATGGGACAGAGATCGCGCCAAGACCAGTAACACCGCTGCTCCCAACGGGATGAGAAGAACTGGGTTAAAACCGCCGATGAAAGCAGTATTGAATGACAGGACTGTCAAAATCCCAATGAGTAAAAGCCATGATGGAACCTTCTTAAAGGTGTTCAGTGTTTTTGAAACATCACTGCGGAACCTCACGGTATAGCGGTTTGTTCCGCCTGTTACCCTTGTCAGACCAACGAGCGTCGTAACCAAAGAGACAGCACCTGTCAACACCATCCCTATCCCACCTAGAGTCCATAGGGAGATCTTCCAGTCTTCGATTCCAAGAAGGTGAGGGATCGTCAGGACCACCGCTGCTCCAGCTAACACCACCCCTCCTAATAAAGAACCCCATCCTTTTGTATCAATGAGCCCTTGTGTCTTTTCACGACTGTCCCAGCTATTGACAAACCGCTGTCCCATATACATAAAACGAACACTCAAGACAACAAAGAAGAAGTAAACGGTCAGAGCCACCGGCGCTACGAAGAGATAGAATGGAAATCCAAAAAGCCCCATCTTCGCTTGGAGAGCAGGAAGACCAATGATGGCGATCAGCGCGCCTGTCATCGCATTAAGCATCGCCGGCACAGAACCATGTCGGCTGATCCGATTAATGGCGTTGATCTTTCTTTGGCTCTTATCACCCCCTAAGAGATGAAGGGTAATCTTTGAAATTCCATCTGTGATTAAGATATAGGACAACACCCCAATGACCATCACGGCCGCGGCATTGGTGGGCTGGTGAACTTGTGTCGTCAATAGATAAGCAGGAACGCCTATCAAAAATGAAGTGACCAAAGTGTCTACCAGCGTTGGGATGACTCGTCCAAATTTGTTGAAGAAATAGACTCCTTCTTGCTCTCGTTTTAACTGCCCTGAAGGAATTTTCTCCAAGTGTTGGCGGCTGAGACCGATCTTTGTTTCTCCACGGAAGTGTCTGTTTCTCCAGACCTTCCAAAGCATGAAGTTATAGATCCCTTGCTGGCCGCGACCCCAATTCCTCTGCAACTGCAGGAAACCCCGCAAGAGACCATAGACGGCCATTCCACCCACAATTCCTGCTATAACGGAATGTCCCATTGTCGCTACCGTAAGATAGGTCGCCAATCCGACCAGCCAAGGGGCTACGATTATATCCATCCAGATCACAGGGAGTCCATAATGGACACGAGTCATCAACGTTTGGAAGGGTTTTAACAGTTTCGCCGGGAAGGTGAAGATCGGGGTCTCTTTTTCTTTCAGCTTTGCCAAGAGATACGGCATTAGTTTTGAATCAACGAATTCTTGAATGAAGCTGGACCGATCAGCGGGTTTCAACTTCTCAAGTTGCGCATTGAGTTGCTGGTAAGTCTCTTTGATTCCTAGATGCGTTAGAACATCATCGCCTTTCTCTTCGAGAACAAAGCGATGAAGCCACTCAAATTCGGGACTTGTCAATAGAATTCGCCATTTTAACTTACCCCCTTGAACTCCAGCATGTAATTTCGTCCCGATTTGATCTGCCAAAACCACGCTCCAGAAACGGGCTCGATGGACGACCATCGGGATAATTTGTTTTGCATCTCCCCGCAAATGCAATTTTTTGGCCTCCATCATTGCCATTTCCATGAAGGATGCTTCTCCCTGCAGCGGCCCAACAAAGAAATCAAAGAGTTCATCCCAAAAGGCCTCCCGAAGAGGAACTTCAATCCAACCCGTGTAACCGGTAGGTCCTTCAATCTCCTGCTGTGTTGCCTCGGAACGAGCCCTTTCTACTTTAATCCTTATTAGATCCTCCTCTCCCTCCGCCGCTGGACCTGGACGACGAAATGGACGGACTGGATCAGCGATTCGTTCCATTAGACTGTCGAGCACCTTATTGATGACATATCCCGCGAAATCTAATTTTTTATTCGCTACAATAGGGTCCTGGCGCCATTGAAAAAGATTCTCTGCCGTACTATTCCTTAGGCCAAGTTTTTGGGCCATGGTTTTCCAACCAAAGTATGTTCCTATTCCCAATTCATCTAGATAGCTTCCTAAGATCGGCCTATAGGCTACTTTTACAGCTCTCTTGAAAATTTCATGGCGGAGATTTTCTATTTTCCATGACGGGAATTGATTTTGAACGATTTCTTGTTTGATTCCATGGAGGATGTCACTGAGTTGCGCTGGAGTCAGTACCGCCTGCGGATAATACTCAGGGTCTACGGTTCCCATCAAACGACCCAACGCGTTCGCAATTTCATCTCCTAAATCAGATGTTAGCGATGCGTGATCCGGATTCTGTACCAACCGATCCAAAGTGTCGAGAGTCTTTTGTCTCTGTGCCTTAATGGACTGATCCAGGCCTCCCGGATTAGCAGGAGGCATTGGAATTGATGAAGATGACACCGATTGAACCGTTCGGTTCGATTTCGCTTGCGCCTTCTGCCATCTCTTATGCCGCCAGGCATTCAGCCACTTTGTGAAATTACCGAGCGCCACAAGAACCCCCATACTGACGCCTAAAATCAATCCACTCTGTAAAAAGAGCCGCCATTCCGTGAACGGAGGCCTGCCATGACGAGGCCCATTAATTCTTTCATCTTTTTGTTCGCCCTTGCCACGGATCATCTGTCCAATCATTTCGATATCCGCTTTTGCCTGCCGCGCATAGTTTGATAAAGCATTGTTAATCCACCGCGCCCACAAATGCCGATTGCGAGGCGCCCACCACTCAAATTCCCCGGTCTCGGCATTGTATCCCGGCAATGAAATATCGCTCTTCGGTTCATGAGTAAAAATATCATGTTGACTAGAAACCGGCTGCCCCTGATACCAGATGGATGACTCTTCCCCTTTAAAGACATACCAGTACAATTTCTGGAACCATTCCATTTTAGCAGGGACCGACCAGACGCGGATCGCGCCGGGAATCCCTTCGACTTCCTCATACCAGAATTCAAAAACAGGTTCCCCTGTCTCGCTCTCTTGGATGATTCTGGTGATCAACTGCGGCGGCATCAATAGCAACGAAGGGTTTTCTTGCTTATTTTCTTCTTTCTTTTTCTTCTCTTGGTAAGCCAAAATTTCGGCGGCGAGCGTCTCGGAGAGTTCGATCGCATCCCGCGGAGTGCCGTTTAAATTGAAACGGGTCAGCATCGGCCGCTTGGGCCATGTCCGTGTGTGTAGTTGAAAAGCGATCTCGCCGTTGGGCCAGTGGGCTTGAAGCAGGAGAGAAGGTTGGTCGGTATTTACGGTTTTGTCATGGTCTGCCAGATAGAAGTTGATTCTTTTGCCATCTTTCTTGTCTTCTAATACTCCACTGGTAAGCGCTTTGATATCCGCCCACTGCACGGCTTTCTTGTCTTCTTTCTTGTCCTCTAATACTCCGCTGCCGGCATAGTCATACCCAATCCACCTTTCCGGATGACGCGTCGTTTCACCCAGAATTTTTTCCAAATCCCCCGGTTTCAAATTCTGTAATTCCTCACGGTTCATCGCGAGCCGCATCACCAAAACGCGGCTGGCGACCGGCGTTCCCGGCAGAAAATAACCCAATTGTCCTTTGTTGACTAGGTCCGTGTATTCTCCAAAGAGATGCAGTGTGGCCTGTTTCCCTTCACGGAATTGGAAAATTCTTGCTAGGTCTTTCGGATTGGGATCGCTCGGAGCGTAGAAGATGTACCACGGATTGTGGGACTCTTTCTCTTTAAAGATCGGGGTCACGCGAATCTTAAGTACGGTAATTCCACCGAAGTTTCCTTCCTGCGCCTGGAACTGGTCATTCCAGGTATAAGCAGATCCAGGGAAGAGAACGTCGCCGTTTCGCTTGATCGCGGGGACAAACTTAATCCCTAACGCTTTCGTTGTTTTATCATCTTCGGCTGTTGGAGTTTCAGCATAATAAATCTCGCCGTTTCCAACGAATTCTCCGCTCCGCGCCTCTCCTCGTTCAAAAGCGGTCTGTCGTTTCTCGATCGGATGAGCCAGCGAATCTAAAAGAATATCCAGAATCGGATAGGGACTTCCAGGTTCAAACAAGAGGGAGAAGTACGCCTGTCGTTTGCCGATATTTTCGGTAACGATTTTTCGCCCGTCCGGATCGCCGCGGCGATAATACTCATTCAGTTCGTCTCCCCAGTTCGTGAACACTTTTACACGATCCACTTTGGAATAATCCTCTAAGAGCGGCTGTAGATACCGTGCGGCCGCTATCGCCAGGTTGGCATTGAAACGTTCCTTCAAAGATTCCTCATAGTTCTCACTGATGGAAGTTAAGAATGGCTTATTGCCGCGGTCATTGCCAATGAGTTTGATAGTCACGTTCTGACCACTCTGAGGATCTTTGACCTCTGCCTGGACAAGCGGATGCTCTCCTTCCCACTCGGTATATCTCACAGGAACCCAGTCAATCATCTCGGCTGACGGTTCCTTCTGCCCTAAAAGAGGGTCCAATAATTTTAAGAGAGAATCATATCCTCCCGTGAGCCCTTTCTCCTTGAGTTTGTTGGCAATAGTTCCTTCCTGAATAAATTTTTTAATCCCAGTGATATCCTTAAAGATCCGTTCGATCTCAGGACTATAGAAGACTTGGACGCTCTTCTGCGGCTGTTTGTTTTGGCGAAAACCGAGTACCAATGTCGCGTAAAAATTACTCGCCGCGTCTTGTTTAATTTCGACCTGCAGACGGCCCCACTGATCACGAACCTCTACCCACTGAAGCCCCCGCTGATTTTCGGCGACTTTCAACACCTTCCACTTCGGCTCTTGTTGTTTCACCCGTTCGTACAGTTCCTGTAACTGTTCCGCTAACAACCGCTCCTTATTGTCGTCGGTGACAACGATAGAATCCCGGATCCAGTTCTTTTCCTGTGGATTGTTCCAATCGTCGTCTTCACGGAATCGGCTGCCGTCATGCAGATAGTCCCGGCGTCCTGTCTCTTTTTTATCCTGATTGTAAGCAACCACCGTCTGGCGGCTGGATGTCTGCTGTTGAAGCACACTGCCGCCGTTGTTATACCAGGTATTACGGTGGGTCGCCGGCGCAACTTGGCCTTGTCCATCGTGCAATAGATCGTTCTGGCTGACTCTTCGGGACCATCCAGGAACATCGTTAATCCGCCCACTGGGCTGTTGCACTTTGAGCTGAATTTGATTCCATTCCAGCCGAAGTTCGCCGCTGATGCTCTGTTGGGCTTTGATATCGGCCAGCATTTTGTGGACTTTATCAAAATTAAGCTCCATGATTTCCTCATCCGTGACTTTCTCCCCCGCAGGAATTGAGATTTCGTACTCAACTCCTCGTAAGATATCCCCATAACCGGAGAAATGCTGGAGCTGTTCGGGTTTCTCCCCGCCGCTTCTGGCAATATCTTCCTCTGAATACAGGTGCGTCAGTTTGTATTGCTCGGCGTCCTGCCGGATCTGGGCCGTTTCGATGCCCCGTTTGTTAAACTGACTGATCCAATCGTTGCCGGTTTTTTCATCCCCCTTCATCTGTTCAAGCAATGCCGTCATTTGCCCTTCATTATCACGGATTCCTCCAGTAGCCGGATTCACGAAGACGGTCGCATGATAACGCTTGGGCCCGATTCTGCCGGGTTCAAAGTCGTAAGCGGCCCCTCCGCGAACCTGGAAACGTTTGATTCCTCCCAGCGTTGTGGACGCTAAATGGACCGGTTTGAGGCGGTATTGTTTCTCTCCCAGTTCTCGTTCTAACCGAGCAATCTCGACTCCACCGACAAAGAACCCTATATACTGCGCCGGGTACTTGGCTAAAGTTAGGGTGCTGCCGGAGATCGCCTTGGAACTTAGTGTTGACCGAAAATCACCAGCAGTATCATTAATTAATCCGTTCTTCAGCTGAATTACATTTTGAAATCGTGCTAAAATCGGATCACCGCCAACCGGCGCAGGTCCACCCTCTCTTTGTTTATCGGTGATCAAAGCCACTCTAACCGATCTATTTTTAAGCAAATTCCTTAGAACGGGTTGGTATTGCGGGTCCGCCCGAGCAACGATAGCATCTGGGCTGAGTCCCAACTGCTTCATTGCTCCCGGTAATACTAACGAAGTAACAACCGGTTCTTCATTAAAATGGACATTCCATTCATCGATCATCCCCTCTTTTTCAGAATAACGATCGGCTCGATAGGTCAAGCGATAGATCTCATCGCCCGTCTTCATATCGTGTAAAACATAACTGACCCAATAACCGTCTTTTTTGTTTCCAGTAACCGCCAGAACGAGTTGCCCGCCCGGACGATAATATTCAAAAACATCATCCTCTGTGTTTGGATCTTTATAGATATAGATACCGTATGTTTCGGCTCCACTAATGCGATTTCCCAGTTGTTTGGTTTGGTTATCAAAGAGATACTCCACTTCCCCCCCCACTAGAGAGGCTAATTGGAATAATCTCCCTCCTCTCGCATCCCATTGAGGAAAAAGGCGGGCAAGGATTCTCCCCTCCTCACCGTAACGAAATTCAACATACTCTTTTCCACTCTTCAGACCGGCTTTCGCGGCTACCCCTGGAGCATTCTGAAGCGTTTCATAAATCCAACGACTATCCGCCCCTTGCTGGTAGCCGGAAATGTAAGTTGTCGCAGAACCGCTGGAAGGCAACGCCGCCGGTATATTTTTGAGTAACCATCCCACCGGGAAGTTTCCAACAAAATCACCGGGCCCGGCAACGTCTCCTTTCGTCACCGTTTCAGTCGTTGGAGCCCACGCCAAAGCCCCGGCCATCGGAGAAGGAGCCGCGTCGGAGATGATTCTTGGTTTGGAGATTAAGAAACGATCCACTCCTTTCGTCACCGTTTCAGTCGTTGGAGCCCACGCCAAAGCCCCGGCCATCGGATCTGATTGTGGCAAATATCCTGTCGGTGAGGTGGTTTTGCCAGAAGTTGACGGCGTTGATCCTTCAAACAATTCGGGATAGTTCTTCAACATCTGACTGAAATCGAGGGTATAGCCTTTGGGATCAACGGCTTGTAATTTATCCCACCGTTTCAGATGGATCGCTTCCTGTTTTGCCTGTCTGAACATCTCTTCGGCTTCCCGGGTTCGTCCTTGGGATCGGTAGAGATCGGCCAGCGCCATGTAAGACTCGATTAACTTGTAACTTCTCCACCCAAACTCGATGACCATCCCATAATCCCGCCATAGATTCTCCCAAGCGGTCGTGACTTCAGCGCTTCTCTGAGTAGAACCTATCGTTGGCTGTTCGAAGTATCTCCCCGCGTCTTTGTAACGATCATCATCTGAGGGGAATTTGGTCATCTTCTTGACCTGAGCATCCGCCAATGTTCTCCACGTGGGATGATGCTGTTCCATGGCCAGAAGTTGCCGAATCAGGGCTAAGTACCTTTCTTCAGTGGGCCAATCGATTTTCCCAGCAATGCGATCCGCCGCGAAGTTGTAATGGTACGGCTCTCCGTAACGATCCGGCTCTGCCGGCGGCTGGTCTTGCGCTTGAATTTTTTCACCAATCCTCTGCTCGACAGCAGCATAATATTTCTCTCCCTCCAAAAATCCTCCCAGCCATTCTAATTCTTTATTCTTGATTCCAAAATAAGGTTCGTTAGCCCCTTGTTTGGCTTTTTCGGCAACGTCGTGATACATGAAAAGACCGAACGGCGCCTGGCGCTGTCGCGCTAACGCGAACATTTTCTTGAAGAGCCGTATCTGTTCTACTTGAGCGACATCGTCTGTGTGACGAGCGGGAAATCCGAATTCCGCATGCAGAATCGGCAGGCCAAACTCCTCTCCTAGAGAGTAGATATGTTCCATGCCGGGAACAGAGCCGTAGAAATTGACCGCCACGCCAAACGGCGGCTGTTTCGTGTTGAACTCACTGCCGAAGACCTGCCGGCCGGCATCGACAATCCAGGAGGCCTCACTGCGGGTCAATCCGCCGTTACTCAAGTAAACCGGCACTGAAACCCCTTTGGCCTGTAACTGATCTCGAAGATGTTTCGCCATACGGGTCATGAGCCGATATTGATCCTGAATCGAGTGATTCACGCCATATTCTTTGGCGATCAAATCCTGATTACCCCGTTCATAACCACGCACATGGTAGTTCTCTTCATTCCCTAGAATGATTCCTCCCAGATACCGTTTGTCGCTGAAAGCAGCGATATATTGATTAAGAATTGCTACAACACCTTGTTCGTCATTCCAACGCCCCCCAACGTTGAGCCGAAGGATCACTTTTTGTCCATACCGTTCATAGTTCGTTTCGAACGCTTGATCTAAACTCGAATATTGAGCGTCGCTCGTTGGCAAAAGATCCCCGCCAGTATCAATGTAAACTAGAACAGTATCCGCGCGGAAAGAATTATAGTCTGGACCCAACTGTTGCTGGATCTGATCCGGCGTGAGATTACGATGAAAATTGATCCCATAGAATGGAGGAACGATTCTACCGTTTTGATCTTTCAAGTCATACCCTCTCTCCCCCTTCTCCCAGTGATAGTTCGGTTTACTCCCGGCTGGCAATCGGTTTTGAAAAATTTCTCTCTGACGGTTATCCATCTGTTGTTCAACAACTTGCTCCTTTTCCGGTGTAAGGATCGGATCTCTCACAGGAGTAATCTGGCGCAGATATCGTTTATCCTGTTCGACGTCTCTTGTCGTAAGATAATCTAAGAACTCGAATACCTGATCATTGCTTCCCCAAACGCGCTCAGCCCCTTGGGAAGAGATAGTCGGTCGCGGTTGTTGTTGCAACTCCACCGGCAGTTTCTGCAATAGGGATGGAGGTCTGTCTCCCGTTGACAATCGTAATGCATTTTGTTGGGCAATCCGTAACGACTGCTCAATGGTAGAACCGCTCCCGCTACCAGATGTCTGTATCGGTTGGCCGACTGCAGCTTGTCTCATTCCCTGTTGACTTACATCGTAACCGACAGACTGTTGCATTGCAGCGTCCGCATCATAGACCACAAAAGGCCGCCCCATCTGTATCTTAGTATGATAGAAACGAGCCCTCACTTTTCCTTGACTCATAAATTCGTAGTAGGGGTCTTCATTCATCGGCTCCTTCCTTAAAATTTCCAAATAAGGATCCTGTTTTAACGTAGCGAAAATCGCTTTGGCGTCTTTGAGGTCGGCGCTGTCAGATTCTTTGGGCCCCTCTGAAAGATTTTTGACATATCCCTCTCCTAAATAAGTGGTAAGCACCTGTTCCAATGTGCGACTCCGCAGTGTCTGGCCTCGTTCAACGACCACCTGATCGAGTTCATTCAACCCTCTGATAATCGCGTAATCTTCATCCCCCGTGAACGGATTTGTCGAAATCAAAGTTGTTCGCTGATTGTCTGTTTTAGCATCGGTGGTAACCCCTAACACGGTTTCAAAAGGATCGTCCGGAATCATGTATTGCTCTCTCCACTTTTCCTCAAAAGGAGTATCATTGGGTCTTACCGACAGAGAAAGAGCCAGCGCCTTATTTTTGTTATCAACCTGGAGTCCTCCTTTTTCGTCAATAGCCAACCGAGGTAATAGTACAAAGTTCTGATGGGTTATTTTCGTCTTTTCATCTAACTCGGTAGAAAGATAGTGATTACCCAACTGATATCCTTCCCAAGGCGCCAGTACCCAGGATTGGCTCTCTTGCGCTGTTCCCTTCGACCATTGGGTACGGATATTAATCTCAGGAATAATTTGTCCTTTCCGTTCGATATTATCTCTTCCATAAACGCCGCCGGCTTGGTAGAATTTAGTAAATTGCTCTGTTCCTTTGCCACGATAGGACTTGCGAATCACAAAATTTTCGACCATCACGGAATCTTTATCAAATCCCATCTCTTGCATCCGTTTCATCATCTCAGGATCCGGTAAAATATTTCCCAGCCGCCAGCCGCGGGCCAGCATCCAAATCATTTCGCGACCGGTGGCGTGCCATTCTAACGCTTTCTTTCCAACCTCCTGCCTCTGAACATACTCCCTCATCGGGCTGATATCCCGCTGTTCTGAGCCGTGGACATAGGTGATATCGGTAGTGTACCGTTTGGCTTTAATTTGATACTGCTTGCCATCCGGCGCCGGATAGGTTGCCGTCTCCGGCCATGCCAGTAACCCTTCTTCCCGCGCGAATCGTCCCAGGAGATCATCCTGGATGACATAGATAAATTTCTCGCGCCCTCGGACTAGTTTGCCGCTAGTGTCGTACTCCGAGAGCGGTTTTCCGGCCGCGTCGTACTCGATGACACGGTACTTCCAGGTATTAAAGGTGATCAATTGTTTTTTGCCGGTGAATGGATCTTCAACTTCAACAGTGACTGTTTCATCGCTGTCATACTTCCAGCGTTCACTCAAGAGGCCGGTCAGATAAATCTCAACCTCATCACGGCGAGTTAAGTCTTCCCCAAACGCGACCACTTTGGTCCGCAGATTTCCGTTGTCCCGGTCATCCACAACGGCTCTTCCCGCAGGAACCGGGTCCCCGATAATCTGACGCACTTCTTTCTTAGTTCCCAACTTGTCAATCGCTTCAAAATGAGCCACCCACGTCTCTAATTCAGAGTCCCATTCAAATCCTTTCAGCTCTCCATTCTGATAGCTGTAATCCGCCTCATACCAGAGCTGATAAACTTGACTGATCACTGAATTGTTCCAGAAACGACCGGGGAGTGTTTTCCAACTACCATCAAAGGCCTGTTGAGTCACCACCAGATCCCGTCCCAAAAGATCACTGCGGATACGATGATGCTGCCGGACCCCCTGCTTTCCTTTCGCCAAATCATCCTCGGCGTACTCCGCTGTTTGTGTTGGGTCGGTTAGTCCGTTCACATCCCGGAAGCCGGCAATGGCAACCCCATCACGGGTCATTTGGCTGTCCAAAACGCGGGTTCTTCCCTTGTGATAGTGAATCCTGGAATCATAAGTCCCGTTGACATTTTTGATGCTTGTCTTTAAAGCAAGAACCTGAACTGCCCCTTCCGTGCGGCCTCTTGGATCATTAATGGGGAGTTCCACTGTTTTATCAATGACGATATATTGCTGGTCTTTGGGTTGACCAGAGTCTGTGAGGTTCTTCTGCCGGGCCGTTTCCCAATCAGTTAATTGCTGTAAGAGGACCGGGCCGGGCTGATATTGCGGAGGATTTAGATAATCTCTTTCCAAATACTTCAGCAAGGAAGATTCTCCCGCCGGCGGTCCTTGCGGAACCGCGGCCCCCTGTTGATCTATCCGACTTCTTAAGATACGCCCTGTGTCATCACGGACAACCGCGCTGGCCAACACTCCTCTCCGTCCCTGATGGTGTTGAATATAAGTTGTGTATCCACCATCAATCGTCGGCGCCAACTGCCGCAAGAGCGCCTGTGCCTCTTCGGAGAGATGACTGATGGGTTCACTGTTTTGAGCAAAGAGATCCACCCAGTGGGCCCTTTTTGATTCACGTCCATAAGGGTCGCCAATCATCCGATGAGAATTAAATGAGAGGATTTTTCCTTCGACAAGATGATCCGTTAAAAATTGGTCCACTTGCGCCGCTGTTAATTTCTGACCGCTAGCCATCTGTAGCAGCGGTAATTTCCCATCAACCGGCCGCGCCGACTCCGCGAAATCAATGACATTGATAATGACATTCTGGTTCGCTGGATCGTTGTAGCCGGTATCCACATGGACTTCAGAGGTAAATTGATTTTCATATTGGAGGATGGCAGCGCTGGTTCTCATCCTTCCGGGATGATGCGCGAAATACGAGGTATAATTTCCATCCGGCCCTTTTTGTTCGGCCTTCATTTCCCTGCCGCGGATATCTCCATGCCACATCCAAAGGTGGAAGGAATTTTTATCTAACGGTTGTTCAACCAGATACTCATCGCCGCTCTGATAGGTTCGTTTCTCGACAATTCCCAGTTTGTCATGGCGCATGACACTTTGAACCACCCGTTTTCTGCCGGTCAGATAACTGATGTCAGTGGTGTAGGTCCCATCGGCAGCTACCAGCGCCTGCCGAATGACCCGGCCGCGGATATCTTTGTTCCAGAGCGTCACCGTAAAACTAACCGTGTAGGGTTTCCCGGTCGCCGGCTCAACTTCATACTGCGTCACGGTATAGTCATCCGAATTTGCGCCGGCCGCTTTCCAAACTTCTACCGTCGTATCTTTGCCATCAGTTGAACGATAAATCATCTGGCTCTCGCTCCTCTTGACTCTGGAAGTAAAATAATTGTGGTCGGCGATAAACTCTCCCCCTTCCAGCGCGGTGAAGATTTCACGAATCACCCGGCCACGGGGATCGCCGGCCGCCATGATTACTTTCCAGCTCATATTTTCTTGAAGATCGGTCACCTGATACTGGCCGCCTCCCAGATGCTTCCACAATTCGGCCGCCGCGATATTGTTCGGATCTTTTTGAGCCAGATCCGACAATTTGAGCGTTCCGTTGACTAAGGCGTCCAGCCGCGGAATGGACGCGGAAGGATCCTTCATATAATAGAGAGTGCTGGTGTCGCGCTGGGCGCTTCCGCTCCGATAATGATTCTCGGCCAGATACCATCCCCCTTCGACTGCCTGATACTGCTCAAAGAGAACTCGTCCACGAGAATCCTGCGGGTTGAGGTAGACCATTTTCTCAATTCTTTCTTGCTCGTCCCGAACTTTAAACCAACCGGCAAACCTTCCTTCTTGCTGATAATTCCATGTCTCAACCAACCGGGCATTGGTTCCAAGTTGCTGCTGGATCTGAGCCGTCGCATCCACTACGGATTCCGCGTTTTTCCAGTTGACGCCGGCGGCGATCGCATTGAGGTCGGTTTGCGGGAGGAAGAAAATCGCGCTGTCTAAACGCCGGGTTTTTCCGAGCACGTAATCATGCGCCGCCAGATAGTAGCCATTTTCTCCGTCCAATCCTTTAATCAGTTCAAACCTGACTCTCCCTCTAGGATCAATCCTGCCATCCTTTTCCCAGAGTTTGACGTAACGCTCCACTCCGGTCTCTGAATCCTTGACTAAATACCAGCCGTTCAGCCCCCCGCCGGTTTGCAGTCTCCATGTTTCTAACTCTTTGACCCCCTGCTGACCGACCATCGGCTGGTCCCAGCGAATACCAGTCACAGCTCCCTGCGCCACAAAGTAAAGGTCACTCGCCACCCTGCGAGACTGCGCCCCTCGATATTGATGGTAATAAACCAGATAACCGTTCTCCTCACCCGTTAATGGAATCGCCTCCCGCTCAATTCTTCCTCGGATATCATTCTTCGCAAGCTGAACATATTTGGTAATTCCCTGTTCCTTATCCGCCACCTGGTACCAGCCGGCAAATGTCCCTTGATGCTGATACTGCCAGGTTTCCACAATGGCGTTGTCATTCTTTGGAAGTTCCGCCAGTATCTTAGTAAGATCGGTTTCCTGCGTGTAACGAATCTGGCTCGTTTCCCGGCGTTTATAGCCGTTGGCTTGATATTGATGAGTCGCTACATAGTACCCGCCGTCAAATCCTTCCTGCAGTTCCATGGTGATCCTGCCGCGGATATCCGCTCTATCCAGCTTCACATAGCGCGTAGCATTTAATTCATGATCTTGAACTTTGAACCACCCATTCAAAATTCCCCCTTGTTGTAATGTCCAAGTCTCCACTTTGGTAACGACCCCATTGCGATCTTTAAAGGAAATTTCGCTGGTAGAGCGTTGTCTGGTATTTCCTAAGTAAGTATGATCAATGATGAACTCTCCACCCCCCGCGACTGGATGGATTTCTTGCTTTACACGACCACGCAGGTCTCCCCGATCGAGAAGCGCCACATAACTATGGACGGTCTTCCCGTTTTCTTTCTCCTCGACAATGTAGCGATAGTAGCCGCGCTCGTCTTTCTGTTTCTTAGAGTCCAGCGTCCAGACTTCAACGAGTTCAGACGGAGTTACCTTGCCATCGTTATTGGCATCGAAATAAATCTTGGTCTGATCTCTTAACGCTGTCCCTTCCACATAGTGATGCTTCAGGAAAAACCGATTGCCAGTGAACGGATCGGTCCAGGTCTCGCTCATGATCTCGCCCAGAGGACTTCCCTTCTTAACCGAGGCAAAGTGAACTAGAGGATTCCCGTTAGAATCTTTCAGTTGCAGATCGGTGACCTTGAAAACCTGATTTCCCTCTTCATCAACTTTGCCAGTGTCATCCCAGATTTCGACCTTGGCGGCTTTCTGGTCTAGCTGAACCATCACTTTTTCAATCTCGTCACGATCTGCCTCTTTCTGACCGCCAGTCCCCTTAAAGAAGTTCCCTCCGGCAAAATAAACATCACTGTGGGTCCGGTTCTTGGTGTAGGGCTCGTATTGATGGCGAGCGATATAAACTCCTTCTTCTGTGAGGATCACGTCGAAGTCGGTGTTCCCGAATGGATTGTTCGAATCAAGGTAAGCTAGATGAATCCCGCCGACGCTTTCGCGACCTGAAACTTCGAAAACAAACAGTTCCTTCCCTTTTAACTGCACCACTTCTCGCTTTCCCTCCAGATTGTAGTTCAGGATGGGCTGTGCCTCTGGCTTGCCAATATCAGCAGTTCTCCAAATACTGGAAGACTCACGGACTCGCTTGTCACCAAGTGTTTTCTCTTGATCTACTTTTGTGACGAGTGGCCCTTTGTGAATCACGGCCTTCTCATTAGCTTGGTCATAAACAATCTTGGAGTCATGCCAGATCTCCAGGGCGGATCCGTCATAAGCGTTCACTAACTGAACGGCTGTTTCACCGTTGAAAACAGGCTTCCCCTCAATGCGGGTATAATAGGAAACCCTCTCCACCACGACTTGGTTGTACTCAGGGCACTTGACTTCTTTCCCAGCAACCTGCACAATCCCCTCAGTGGCAAAGAGAAGCTGTTCACTCCCATCCGGTAAAACAGCATAGGTCTCTGTGAAGCCGAGGTTAGGTTCCCCTTGTTGATTTTCCCCATGATAGAAATAAGAATAGATAGCTGTTCCACCGTCTCGGTTTTCCTTACGCTGACCCCACAGCCGCAGGATATGCTGATCGTAAGGGTCATTGAGATTAAGCGGTCGTGAGTAGTCCACTAATTGGTTGAGTTGTTTTTCAACGAGCGGCTTCTTCTGGGCCCAGCGATCGAGTTCATTGATGAGCTCTGTGGCATTTTTCGCCCAAATATCGTCGCCGCTTCGCGAAACATGAATCGGCGCTGAATCTTCGATGTGACTTGCCAGACTAAAGAGAGTCTGCAAGGGTTGAGCGTTATCACGCCAGTGCGCGCGCCCATTCCCTCGTAATAAAGACAGGTCATTATTCAATAAACCTCTTAGACTTGGATGTGTTCCATCAGCCGCTTTCATCATTTCATGGACATTACCAAGGAGTTTTAGATACTGTTCAACATCCCCTCCCCCGAAAAAGTTGAAGAAGAGGACCGGTTGTCCCTTATCCACCGCCCACTGATATCCTGTCTCAAGGATCCTGCCCGCAAGGGTCGAGGCAAATATCCGATTAAATTTTTGCCTTCTGGAATCACCCATCACTTTGTAGTCTGTCTCTACCCCATAAACCTCTCTGACCAGTTTCCAATTTTCAATAATTCTCTGAGCCACTTTCAGACTCTTGAATAACCCATTGATATCCTTGAAAAGAGGCTCGTTTCTGGAAGTGATCAATGTCTCGCTGGCAGTATCGTAATTGAGCGTCTCAAAAACCGGATGCCCGTGAAGTTCTTGAGGGACAGTTAGCTTGCCATCCCGCGCTCCCTTGGTAGCGACTAACTGTCGCAAATCCGCCAGCGCCTGCTGCCAGTGTTCATCGGCGAGACTAAAGGATTTCAGTTCCGGATAGATGGTCCGTAAAGCCTGTTGAAGCTCTAAATCTCTCGCCACCCGACGGACAAAAATCACTGCAAACTTTAACTCCTCAAGCAGAATATGGATGTCACGGATTCTCAAATCATACTCATTCCCATCCACATCAAAACCGCGTGTTCTGTAATCTCTGTAAATTTGATTGACCCACCAGATCGTAATCTCTCGATGGCCATTGTTCTCCGGATTGTATCTTGTTTCAGTTCCATAAACCTCTGCTAGCCATTTCCAATTCCTCACCAGTTCAGCTAAAGCCAAGATTTCTTGCTCCAAAGCATTTCGATCTGGAATGATCAACATGAATCGCTTTTGATCCAGGGTATAACCTGTTTCACGCCCTTTCTCCTGGCGAAGAATCTGTCTTTCAAAATTTTCAATCATCTTCTTGTGCTTGGCCGGATCGTACTTGACACCGTCACCAGGATCCGTGCCTGTCTCAATCAGCACAAGGGCACGTAATACCCCTGAATCTTTTGACAAGTCAAAAAGATCCTCAACGATACTTCCTCTAGTCGTATCAGCTGAAGGAGCTGCAGGGATCGTAACCTTATCGGAATTGGATTTGCCAAGTTGAGTGAAGGGATTCTTCCCCTGCGCCTTGGGAGTTTCAACACCCATTTCAATCACTCTGTGAGGAGAAACACCCAGACCGATCGCAATCACATTTTCAGAAACGCCGCTTCGATTGACCCTTCCGGCTCCAAGACCAGCGTCAACGCCGAATATCTCACGCTCCAGCGTCGCCAGGGGCCAAGTCTCCCCACTATTTAGGTCACGATTCAGGGTGATGGAACCACGTAGCGGATCGCCCCACAACATGAGCTGGCCGCTCAAAGCAAGCTGTTGATAATCCTGGTCACGAGCTAGCTGAAGATCAACCCATTTGCTGTTCAATCCAAATTGGTAATAATTCCTTCCGTTTCCATAGGCGGTGATCGCAAATTCACCCAGACGCAGGCGTCCGATGCCGAGATAACGACTCAAATCACCTCTAGCATAATGAGAAAGTTCTAGTTCTACCCGATCACGGAACAAATCAACTCCAGCATAAGTATTGGTACCGCTGTCAGGGGTACGGGTATAACCTAAATCGAGCAGAGGAGAATCCATGTCTAGCTGAATGTCCCCTCCGGAAAGGCGAGACCAATTGATTGAGTCTGTTAGCTGGATATTCCCAGGTAATTTTAGAGACCCAGATTGACTAATCCCCGCATCGAACTGGTTTTCTGCCCGGGCGCCAAAGATCCTCAGATCGTTGGTGAAAAATCCTCTTTTGAACGAATTAGTGGCTTGCAATCTAATATCATCGCCAAGACCTATGGCGGAAAGTTCTAAAGAAGCATCGCTCTTCATGAATTCGCCTGCCCCAAATAACCTGGCTCCCGGAGTGATTTCTCCTAGTCTATTGCGTGAAGCAAAAAGAGTAGCATCGAACAGTCTCTTTGAAGCGATCCCTTCGGTGCCTATTCCCCATCGTTTTGCCTTCAACTCGAGCTTCTGTTGATCTAGGTTCCCGCTGAGAGTAGCACCTATATTAGTCCTCTCTCCCAAATTACCTCCGATACCGATTGTTCCATCCACATAGGTTGGAGCAGCGCCCGTCATTGGATCTTGAAAAAATTGGGTGACATTTAAGCGAGCGCCAAATGAGTCGGATTGCACAGCGAAAGTCCCATGAATCTCGTGGTTCGATCCCCCAACTTCCACTCGGCTATCATAAAACGGTGACAGAATAGGTTTCTGCTCTTCTTTTTTCGTCATCCCACGATTTCTCAAGTCAATCACGATTGTTTCGGTATCAGCTATAGGGATAAGCTCCGCTGGCGTGGTTTCTTCTTGTTTCTGAGTTGGGTAATCTTCTAAGATCTCTGGTGCCGGCTCTAGTTGAGTTTTCTCATCATGAGGAATGGTTGACAACTTCACTGGTTCCATAGGTTCTGTCTTGATCTCCGTTAATCCTCTTTCTTCTCGAAGATTCCGCCAAGCAGTTACCAATTCTGGTGTAGAACTCACCTTTTCCTTTGGTTTCTCTTGTGTTGTGGTACCCCATGAATCGGGTCCAGCAGATACCTTTTTTGCGTGTTGGCGAAGCCGTTCGGCGAATTCTTTAAATGAAATGACACTCGTCTCTCTTTGTGGCAGTGCCAGCTCAACGGACGCAGGAGGTTGCATTGGTTCTTTCTTTGGTTGAACCGTGGCCGGCGGTACTTCCTTTTCCACTGTTACGGTAGCGGGTGGCACCGGTTCTGTCTTAGGTTCAGCAGTGACTGCTCTGTGAATAACGCTCGCCGGTTCCTTTACCTTCACCGACGGCACCTGCACTGGCACCTTACGAATGGCGATAGGTTGTTCTTCCAGAGAAGTTGGAACTTTAACCGCCTGCTGACTCAATGGAACGATGTCTTGTGGTTTCTCCTGAGCCGGCTGAACCACTGCAGTCACCTTTTGCTCTTGTGGTGCAGGCTGCACAACTGGCCTTGGAATTCCTACAATCAGTGATGGCAACTTCTGAATAGGAATTTCTTTAGTCTCCTCAAACAACATCACCTGTTCCGGTTTTGCAATGGTGGATGGCAAAACTGTAGGAGGTAATTGCGTCTGCCTGGGTTTCATTTCTACTGGTGGTGCACTGACTGCCGTTGGATCCGCCTGAACCTTAACAGGTGGCTCAGGAACTGGAGCAGGTTCTTTTTCAACTTTGGACTCTGGCTCTGCTGGTATCTGAGGGACTGCAGGTTGTTCACCAATTTCAGCGATCAATTGCTGTAGGAGTGTTTCAACATCAACCTCGGGTACCGATTGGGTTTTTGTCTCAGAGATTACCTTATCCAGAACGGCACTCTTTGGTTCCTTTACCTTTACCGACGGCGCCTGCACCGGCCCCCTAGGGATGTCAGCCGCTTGCGATGTGGATGGAACCGGAGTTTTCATTCTCACGCTCAGCGGCCCGATTTCCTCAAGGGTTGGTTGGATCTGTCCGGTCACAGCAGTCGCTGATTTTCGCTGCGGCTGCACGGTCTGCAATTCAGGACTGAATGGTTTACTGATTAGTGGTTCTGTCTTTTGCCCCGGTATTTCTTTCGGTTCTTCAAATTTCTTTAGAGGTTCTGACTCCGCTCTGCCGATTTTGGAGGGAATCACTTCCGGCATCCGCTGTGGTTCTCTTGGTTCGATCTTTACCGGCGGCATGCTGACCGCTGTTGGATCGGCCTTCGGGGGTGTGGGAACAGGAGTCCCGGTCGGCTGCTGCGGTATTTCTTCCTGGGTTCGCTTCAAAATCGCGTCCAGTTCTTGTTGTAGTTGTGCCAGTTTTTCTTGTTCTTTTTCGATGACTTCGTTATAGACCGCTTTCCAAGTGTCAGGACCCACATCTCCATCAACACTCAGTCCTTGTATTTTTTGGAAAGCGACTGCCAGCGCTTCAAATCCCCAGCCATACCGTCCTTGCGCCGCTTCTCTGCCCAGCACTTTTTCTAAAGCCGCTTCATCCAGTTGAGGGGCGAGATCTTTTAATGTTTGCTTCGCTTGATCCAATAAAAGGACAAGCTGGGCAAGCCGTTGGAATTTCTGGATATCTTCTTTTGAGCCGCGCCGTTGACCCGTGTAAGAAAGAAGAGTTTTCTTTTCCTTTTGCTCTCGTTCTAAAACCTCTAGCTCTCTCCGGCTGTTGCTGAGCCGCGCCATCAGCTCGGCTAACTGGATTCGCTCCGTCTGTTCAGGATGATAAACTTTTATATAATTCTGATAACCGATGAATCCACGGATGGCATTTTCATAGTCACCACTGTCGTAAGCGGCTCTTGCCGAAGAATAAACGTTTTCAGCATCCGTGTCGGATAACGCATCGCTGACCACCCCCGGCAGACTGACCATCATGGAATCTTCCTTCGCCGGCAGCCGCCCGATCAATTGCATACTGTCCCACTCAGTTTTTCTCTCAAGATAAAGCTGTAAAACCTCCTCCGCCACAAGGTCGCCGGTCATCGTTAATCTCAAGAGCCGGAACAAAGCAAAATTGACATCTCCCTCGGTCAGTTCCGCCATGTACGCGGCCGCCAGCTCTTCATCCTCGTTCATTTCAGTCCCCTTGAGGTTTTTCTCAGCGCGGATCAACTCATGGGCGACAATCGTCTCGATCGCGCGGTCGGTGACGACCGTCTTTCCTGTCAATGCTCGATACTCTTCGACTTCACTCTCGACAGCATCAGCGAAAACAAAACCTTTAGCAGATCCCTCCGCCGTAAAGCCAAGCATCTGCACTTGCGGATGATAGCCCTCTTTGGGACGGACAACAGTGACAGACACGACTCCATCAGATGAAACTTTTCGCTCGATTGTTTTTTCAGCGATGTAGTTCTCGGAAATTGCGGCCTCGGAATCACGATCTCCAACCACGGCAGTCGCCTGGAATTTGGCAAAGATTTCGGTGAGGACTTTGCCCGAATCTACCTGGTCTCCATAAGCGTCACGCAGACGTTCCGTTTCAACCAAAAGTTTGTCCGCTTCTTCGGCTCGCGGTTCTCCTTTCTTAACCGATTCCGAAAAATACCGGATTGCTTTGTCCAGTCTTCCTTCGCGCAAGAAATCATAACCAACGCTGTAAGAGTAAGACACCGCTGTCGTTTCAGCCCCTTGAGTGATCAGCGCGGCCGACGGGGCCGCTTTTTCTTGGACCTCTGTTTCCGCAAAGGATCGCGTCTTCAGCTCATCCACTCTTCTGGCCAGCGGCATTGCAACGGCCGGTGGAACGATCGGGTTTATCGGCATCTGAATTTGCCGTAACTGGCGTTCTTTGTCATCATTAATACCTTGTTCCTCTTTCTCTTCTACGAGTAGATTATTTTTTGACTCAATGATTGATAACAACAGACGAATTCCTTCGATCTCTGCGTCAATCGCTTCTTTCCTCTTTTCTTCGGTCGTCACCTCTTCCCTCAACTGATTTAATTTTTCTTCCACCAGGTCCATATCCCTTCCCTGTTTCTGAAGCGCTTTTGCTGTGATTCCAAGATTCACAATTTCAGCCGCTTGTTCAACGGTAAGGCGCTCCGCCTTGACAGCGCGGTAGAGCGGTTCCCCTAGATTCTTACGCAACTGCAGATCTTCCATGAGCGCCCCTTTGATCGGTTCAATCCCCAACAACTCTGACAACGAATCGGCCATGCCGAACATCCCCCCTTTGAGAAGACGTTCGCCTCTATATCCCCAGGAATCAGGATCAATACCTTCCTCGCTATCTTGCAGATAAAGCTCTACTCGGTGACGCAGTTCCTCCAGTCCTTCATGGTCGCCTTCTAACACTCGCATCACTCCGCCTGTAATATGCACATCCGCCCCAGTGACATGAGACGCCGCGCTGTCAATCCCATCGGCGATTCCAACAACCGCTTCAATCTCTCCCTGGACTGTTTCCATTCCGAGCGCTCCTTCAGCGCCGCTGATTAATTTCCAAAAGATACCCAGGAATACTTTTCCAATTCCTATCATAATGATTCCTATCCGTTGAGATAACGGCGCTCTTTTTTCTTTCGCAATGCGATAAGGATTCACCAGATGTTCCATCACCGGATTTACAATCACTTTGACAGCCGCCTTCCCCCATTCTTTCTTCTCCACTTTTCTGGCATAGTGAGGAAGAACCGATTCTCCGACAACCGTTTCAATGGCCGACCGTTTGAACCGGGCCCCTTCAGTAAGAAGAGCCGACATTAAATAGCTGTTGAGAATATGTTGAAAGGCGGTTGAAATCACAAAATGCCCGCCATTGATGATAGGCAAATCCCCCACGCCGAATTGCCCCTCAGCGTCGGGGGTATAGACCAACGTTAAATCAAACTGTTTCAGAAGATTTCCTAAAAGCTCCATCCCTCCCGGCAGTAAGACAAACGCTCCCAATGCCATCACCATCGCCAATTTAATACCGGCGGCGATCTTGGTCATGGGGTCATAGTGGTTGCTCAATACCATTTTTCCCTGCGAAGCTATTTTGGCAATGACAAAACCTCCGATCAGGAAAGGTAAAACATTAATGGATGCCCATCCAACGGGCAGAAATAGCAAGATAAACACCGTCAGAGCCGAAGAAATCGTAAACATCAAAAATCGTTTCTGGACAAACCAGACGATGTTTGAGAGTACAGGACTACGGCGAATCAACTTACCCACGGCGCTGGTGTAGAACATTCGGCGGAATTGCTGGGATTCGGCGCGGGACTGATCCGTTGCTTCCAGCAGTGCGCTGGCAAAAACGGCATGTGAACTAGGAATCAAAACTTTACCGTCTCTGGTAACACCTGCGCCAAGCAAGTCGGTATTCCGATGTTTCTTGACGTATTTCCGAACCAGGAAATATTTCTTAAAAAAGAATCCCTTCAACAAGTGCCAGAGCATTGGCAAAATTGTCACGAAACCAAACGTATGCAGGGCCTTTCTAGCCGCAGAGGCAGATTCCTTCTTCCCGATTCCGAGCCGCTCCGCCTTTTCAAGCGCCCCAAGACTTTCTTGCTCCATCCGATAGACAATCCATTCCAATTGTTCTTTAGTCAAGTGATCAGGATGAGTCACCCCTTTAATTCCAAGAGCTGTTACATATTTTTCGAGGTCGCTATCAGTAAAACCGTACAATTTCTGAATCCATCGGATCAAATCTTGTTGATTACGATGGATGCTTAAATAAGGAACCGATTCTCTCTCAACAAATCCCTGGCTGGCCTCGGCTAACTGATGCGCCAACGTTTCCATTTGTTTGACAGTAGCCTCACTGTTGGCCATTCTCGGCTCTTCGGACTTTGGCGGGGATCTGCCAAACACAATAGCAATAGTAATTCCAACTGCCGCAACGGCTGATGCGGGAACGATCCCCGCGATGAAAAAGGCAAATACCGTGACAGCGGCTACCAGCACGCCATAGACTAGCGAATTGGTTGTCTTATTACTCTTTGTGAAGAATGTTTTGATCTTCGCGGCAAAACCGGTAATCGCGAATAATCCGAAGATGGCGGCCCATGCTTTCAATGGAGTCTGTAAATTTACCGCCGCTTCAGAAATCGCTCCCTGCGCGTGGGCAGAAACCGCGACAGTCGCCAGGATTCCCACAATGGCAGCAACAAGTTTTGCTGTTTCCCATCTACGATGACCCGTTTCAGCAGGCGCGTTCTGTGCTACATCGGTCTCCTGCGAGCTGGTCGCCGCTGCTGTTGGAGTTACTTCGGCGGCTGAAGTTACCGCCGAGGCGACAGATGGTACCGATTGAGTAGTAACACCCGACGCATCTTGCGCAGAAACATCCGTAGGATTGGCTGTCGAAAGGAGAGAAGGAACGGTTGGCTGTAATTGCGCTAGCTGACGTTCGGGATCACTCTTTGTTCTTGTTGTAGTATCAGTAGCTCGATGAACAGGATTAGATTGCCCTCCAGCAAAATTTCCTTTATTACCATTATTACCATTCCCCTTTTTCTGGAGAGCAGCGGGCGCGCTTAATTTTTCTCTCTGCCAATCTCTTATCAAATCCGGCGCCGCCCAGACCACCTGCTCCCAGCCAAAGGTAACAATCACCACCCAGGCAATGGTTCTTAGCCACGGCTTAAACCGCGGCTTTTGCAGGTCGGCGATGATTCCTTCTTGACTCGGACCTGGTCGTAAGTCGTAGGTCGTAAGTCGTAGGTCGTAGGTTGTAGGTTGTAAGTTTTCAGTCATAAGTTGTAAGTTATTCCTCGTAACTTATCAGTTTTTTATGAAACCCATAAAGCATCCTGCCCACTTCATCACACATATCACTGAGCTTACAAAACTCTGGTTCTTTAAGATAATTCAAGTCCTTAGAGAGTATGAGATGGTATTTCGCCTCTTCTAAAGGAAGCATCCGCTATATTGATAAAATGCGCGTAATCCTTTTTACTTTTTCTTTTGAAACCTTCCACTATATTCGTCGGAATTGAGCTTGCCGATCTTCTCAACTGAGAAATAAGTCCATATCTCTCTTCATCTGGAAAATGTTTTGTTATTTTGTATATCTCAAGCACTAAAGAATGCGCGCTCTGCCAAACCCTTAAGTCCCTGAATGTTTTTATCATCTCTTTCCCCCTTTAACATACGACGTACCACTTACGACGTACGACTTACCACGTACGACTAAAAAAGCCGGATTACCGTCTTTCTCTCCTCGGTAACCCGGCTGTCTCACCACCTGGTGGTGGACCCGTAGCTTTGCCTCGCCATACTGCTTTTCGGCCAGAAGCTGATCAGCCTCTGGCTGAGGCGAGTCCGCCTTTGGCGGAGCCCCCCGATCTCTCGGGGTTTGCCTTTTTCGAGAAATTCTATCCCTTTATTTCACAAGCCGTTATGGGTTATAATTCACTGTTACTTTCCCCATAAGCGCAATAAGTATAACATGTTAGCCCTATTTTGTCAAGCTTTTCAAAAGTATATAATATATTTATATATAAGCACTTATGATATATATTTTGCTCGCCTATTTACCCGTCTGCATTATTCTAAAAATATAAAAACCGACCTCCTGTCCCCCCAGACAGAAGTCGGCTTTAACCACACTCGCCAAGTATTGCATGTAATTAGGGTTAGTATAACCTATTCTTTATTGGATCGTCAAGGAAATTGAACTCTAATTATTACGGTGAAGATCAAATCACCTGACTAATGGCGTACATTACACCAGTCCATCCATTTTATCCAGTGAAGTTGCCGTAATGAATCGAGCTAATTTTATCGGTTGAGGAACTAGGCAAAGTAACACCCCTTGCTGAAACTTTAATTTAGGAAACAGATGATTCGTTCGTTCAAAAACGACCGCCATCTGACGAGAAGGGGTTTTCGTTAATTTAATCTCGACCGGAATCATCCCATCGATATCCTTATCAATGAGCAAATCTATTTCGAATTGATTGTGTGTGCGAAGATAATACAATCGCGGTTCTTTTCCTCGAGCAAGGAATCGTTTGATGATTTCCTGAACGCAATAATTTTCGAAAAGAGCCCCCGCCATCGGCCCCTGAAGCAGATGATCCTTTGACGTCATTCCGGTCAGATAACAGACAAGCCCTACATCTAAAAAATAGAGCTTAGGGCTTTTGGTAATTCGCTTGCCCCAATTTTGATAATAAGGAGATAACAGGTAAATCATCCCGCTTGCCTCCAAAATGGAAATCCAATGACGAATCGTCGGCACCGAAACACCGATATCGCCGGCGAAAGTGCTCATATTTAAAATTTGAGAACAGCGCCCCGCCGCAAGCCGAAGGAATCGTTCAAAATCTCTCAATCGGCCGACGTTATGAAGTCCCCTCACGTCACGATCCAAATAAGTCTGTACGTAGCTGGCATACCAGCTGGAAGGTTTTATATTTGGATAGACAGTGGGTTCCGGATAACTCCCTCGGAGAGCAGAATACAAAAATACTTCCAGCGAATCGGCGAAACGCTTCCTAAGACGGCGAACCGCTTTTAATTCCTCTATAGAAAATGGCAATAAATTAAATAAACCGACCCGGCCTGCCAGCGTCTCGGTCAAGTCTCTCATCAGGTGAAACTGTTGGGAACCCGTGAGAAGATAGCGCCCCTTCCGCTTCGGTGATTGGTCAACCCGCATCTTTAAGTAAGGCAGTAGTTGGGGGACATATTGAATTTCATCCAAAATCAACCTCTCTGTGTGACTATCCAAAAAAAGATTCGGGTCCCTTATCGCTTGTTCCCTCAGCAAAGGATCGTCAAAACTGACAAACTCATAACTAGGGGTGAAAAGCCGTTTTAATAATGTTGACTTGCCCGACTGGCGGGGGCCGGAGAGAGAGACAATACGGAACTGCTTTACGGCTTTTAACAGCACTGGTTCGATTTCACGATGAAGATACATGATGTACTTAAGGATACCTCGAGCATAAAGAAAAGTCAAGACATATTTAAAGTTTGATTTTAAATATGTCTTGTAAAGACACGGTTGTTCTTGCCCTACCTCTTCACGGCTTCAGGTCCACCCCCGGCGCCGGGGAGACGTCGGTGTAAATCAAATTCCCTTGAGCGTCGTAGTATTTGGCCACCATGACGTTGGTCGAAACCGTCACCGTTCCCCAGGTGGAAGGAGTTAAAAATTCGATCGCGCTTCCCGGTGCCGCCCCTTTGCGGCCAATCAAAGCAAATGAATCTCTGAAACCAATACGATCAATCAAGATACTTCCTAGAGACTTGAGAGCTTGGATAGCTTCTTGGGTCAGATTATCATGTCCTTCATCAATGACTCCCACTAAGACAATCCTTCCATCCGGGATTTCATTAATAAAATCAGCCATCAGTTTTGCCGCTCTTTTTGTGTCATCAATCCATAAATCAAAATGCCCCACGCGCTCTACTTCTCCTGTTTTTTCATTGATCACAATGATTCGGTAACCTCGATATATATATGTCTCCAATCTAGGTGTTTGAAGAATGGTGTTGCTATTCACATCTATTGCATCCCTCTCTGCTCCTGCGCTTACAAAGACCCTTTTATCATTTTTCGAAAAACCAACACTCCATCCGTCTAAATAACCAGCCGAAAAAACGGTAAATTCGGCCGGAGGGACGATTCCACCAACGGGTGCGCTGGTTACCGTTTCAACTGTTTTTTTGATTGTCGCCGATTGATACGCCCCAGGGATCTGCCGCAACGCAGTCATCGCCGACCACCATTTTAATTTCGAGGTTCCCCGAGGTTGATTGGCGATCGCCATTTTTAATAACGGTTCGATCGCTGTCGGATCTCCAATGGCTCCCAGCGCCACCGCCGCTCTCGCAGCGACTCTTTCAGAAACATCATTCAAAACTTCCATCAGAGGAGCAACCGCCTGCCGATCTTTAAAAACTCCCAATGCTTCCGCGGCTGCAGATCTTATCTCTGGACTTGGATCTCTTAAAAATTCAACAATTACAGGAATCGCTATTGGATCCTTGATATCGGCCAAAGCGGAAATAGCGACAATACCAATTTCTTCTTCATCACTTTTAATGAGCGGAATCAAAATAGGAACTACTTTTGGGTCTCCTGTCTTACCCAAAGCTCTAATCGCTTGTACACGAATTGAAACATTTTCATTCTTTCCTTTATTGATAATCGTAATTAAAGTTTCAATAGCACTAACAACCTTGATCTCTCCCAATATCTCAATGGCCCTAGAACGGATAAGAGTCGGTCTTTGATTGTCAAATACGGCTTTCGCCAGCTCCGGCACTGCTGTCTCTTTGAAACTCTTCACTGCATCAGGAGCATAAAACCTAGAGGTGTTATAATCACTATCTCCCAACGCCTCCACCAACACTGGCAGAGCTCGTACATCTCCAATCGTTCCCAACGCCCTCACCGCCGCACCACGCACTTCCCCCTCTTTGTCTGTCTGCACTACTTCCATCAACGCCTCCACCGCTCCTACTGCTTTCATTGTCCCTAAAACAACTGCCGCTCCTGACCGAACTTCCTTTTTCTCATGTTTGAGTCCTTTTAATAACTCTGGTATCGCTGTCTCTTTGAAACTCTTCACTGCATCAGGAGCATAAAACCTAGAGGTGTTATAATCACTATCTCCCAACGCCTCCACCAACACTGGCAGAGCTCGTACATCTCCAATCGTTCCCAACGCCCTCA